>Ga0180009_10000017_pt1 | contig 345216 bp, 268 predicted proteins | sample OS_PC_MetaG_FD_123537 | JGI IMG/M metagenome (GOLD analysis project Ga0180009, IMG submission 123537) | Groundwater microbial communities from the Aspo Hard Rock Laboratory (HRL) deep subsurface site, Sweden - OS_PC_MetaG | ecosystem: Environmental > Aquatic > Deep subsurface > Groundwater...
AAAAGCACGGGCGAAGAGCCAAAAGCTTATTCAAGTATGGGTTGACTTATCTTGCTAAGGTGTTGTTTTCAAATGATTTAGATGAATTTAGAAATTGTTGTAAATTTTTGTCATGTACTTAGCTCTCATACATACAAATTAAAAAGTCAATAAAGAGAAAGAAACCGCATTGGTGGCTATTGCATGAGCCTGCAAGATACGAATTGTTTCCACTGATGCGTTGTCTTTTTTTTGGCGCTGAGCTTATCGTCTTATTTTGAAATTGACGGAAATGCATTTTTTGGATTGTTATAGTTTGTCAGCTTTTGGCCTTGCTTTAATAATGAAATTGACCAATTATTTTTTTTCGATCGCTTTCCTGAGGCATATCAGCTTGGGTCATTTCGTAAGGCACACAATTGGCTATCGGAGCGAACGATGTTTAATCAGCAAAATCAACAGACACGCAACCTAAACCTTATCGACCAGACACTAATTTGCAGTATTTCAATTCTATAGTTAACAGCACCTCATGCATATGTTGAAATTGTATTGCAAACACTTGCGCTTGCATTACGAAAAATTGTACTTTTGTTGAAAGATATAAAACTTAACCGAAAGTCATGGCTGAAACCAGTGTTATCATTTCAGGTATTGAATATAAGGTTCAGAAGCTGATTTCACTGAATAGCCAGCTAAAACGGAAAGTTGAAGATCTTGAAAGCGAGAATGAAGCGATACAGGCCGAGCTTATAGAACTTCAGAAATCGCATGCTCAATTAACAGATCAATTAAATAAAAAAGTTATTGTTAACGCGCTCGAAAGCGAGATGGAATTAGAAGAAGGAAGAAAGCTTATCAAAGCACTTGTGCGGGAGATAGATCAATGCGTTGCTTTATTGAATAATGGATAAAACTGCAGATAGCAAAGATGAATGAAATTACGATTAATATAATGATAGCAGAACGAACCTATAAACTTAAAGTTGATACAGAAGGCGAGGAGCGCGTTCGAAAGGCTGCTAATATCATCAATGATCGTATTAAGGCCTATTCACAGGCCTATGCTTACAAAGATCATCAAGATCTGTTAGCGATGACAGCCTTGCAACTGGCGACATCGGAAGCAAATCTTGAAGCAGAGTTGAAGTTTAAAAATCAGGAATTGGATCAAAAGCTTCAACAATTGGATATGCTGTTATCAAACCATTTGAATGCATAAAGCAACTTAGCGTTCTTTGAAGAAATAGTGCCCGCTTAGTTCAAACCGTGATTGTAAACTCAACATTACTTTCATAAGGGTTTGCTCATTATATGCAAAGACAGGCCTCACTCCTACGGGAGTTTTGCTTCGGCAGAACAGTGGAAGTTTGAGCATATAGGCTGCCCTAAACGTGTTTATTTGGGGTTTACTAACTCCTTTGAATTAATGCGGGCATTTTTTTATTTCCTCTTTTCGGGCTTTTTTAAAAAAGCTATCAAACTATGGAAGAGATTATTATTTATCTACTGCTGGTTATTGCCGGTAGTGCAGCAGGGGGGCTGATTACAGCCACCATCCTGCGAAAAGCAGTTACCAAAAAGAGCGAACTGTTGCTTGAAGAAGCGAAGGAAAAAGCTGAAGTGATCAAGAAAGAAAAGATTCTTCAAGCCAAAGAGAAATTTATTCAGCTTAAATCTGACCATGAAAAAATGATCTCAGAGAAAAACAGAGAGATTCAGCGGACAGAAAGCAGGCTGCAAAGCAGGGAACAACAGTTTACTCAAAAAATAGATGATTTTCAGCGTAAACAAAAAGAGCTGAATATCTTACGACAGAATTTAAGCAACCAACTCGAAATCCTGAATAAGCGTCAGGAAGAGTTGGATAAAGTACAAGGAGAACAGGCAAAACTTCTCGAAAGAGTATCAGGTCTTTCAGCTCACGAGGCCAAACAAGAACTTATTGAGCTGATGCGTGATGAAGCAACTACCGAAGCAATGATATTGGTAAAAGACATTACCGAAGAAGCCAAGCTCACAGCCAATATGGCAGCTAAAAAAATTGTAGTCGAAACCATACAACGTACAGCTGCTGAGCATGCTATTGAAAATACCGTAACGGTGTTTAATATCGAGAGCGACGAGATAAAAGGACGTATTATTGGACGGGAAGGACGTAATATCCGCGCACTTGAAGCGCTTACCGGTATTGAAATTATTATTGATGATAGCCCTGATGCCATTTTACTGTCGGGATTTGATCCGGTTCGGCGCGAAATAGCCCGGCTCTCGCTGCAAAAGCTGGTGACCGATGGCCGTATCCATCCTGCCCGGATAGAAGAGGTGGTAAAAAAGACAGAAAAGCAGATTGAACAGGAAATTCTTGAAACAGGAAAGCGTACTGTTATTGATTTGGGGGTTCATAACCTTCATGGCGAGTTGATTAAGATGATCGGTCGCATGAAATACCGTTCGTCCTACGGCCAAAATTTACTGCAACATTCCATGGAAGTTGCCAGACTCTGTGCTACTATGGCGTCAGAACTTGGACTGAATGCAAAAGTAGCTAAGCGAGCAGGATTATTGCATGATATTGGCAAGATTGCCGAAAATGCTGAAGAATTACCGCATGCTATCCTGGGAATGAAGATAGCTGAGAAATATAAAGAGAAACCGGATGTGTGTAACGCAATTGGTGCCCATCACGATGAAATAGAAATGGAAACCCTTATTGCCCCAATTGTTCAGGTTTGTGATGCTATTTCTGGTGCTCGTCCGGGTGCACGTCGCGAAGTAGTGGAAGCCTATATTCAACGCTTGAAAAAACTCGAGGAAATGGCTTTGACCTATCCTGGAGTAGTAAAAACTTACGCCATTCAGGCAGGACGTGAATTGAGGGTTATTGTTGGTGCTGATAAAGTTACAGATAATGACGCTGATAAAATCGCCTATGATCTTTCCAGAAAAATACAAACAGAAATGACTTATCCCGGTCAGATAAAAATTACGGTGATACGTGAAACGCGTGCCGTGAGTTATGCTAAATAAAAACCTAAAATTTTAATTATGAAAAAAACAATTTTTGCTTTTGTGCTTGCCTTTGCTTCACTGACTTTGTTTGCTCAAAGTCCTATCGGAAAAGGTGGTAAGCAGCTTAATTTTGGTACCGGTTTTTCCTCTTATGGTATCCCGCTTTATATAGGAATGGATTTTGGTGTACACCCCGATATCACCGTTGGGTTTAATGCTTCCTTTCGTAACTATAACGAAAATTGGGGATCAAACAAGTACAACCATTCGATTATTGGCTTGTTTGCCAATGGAAATTACCATTTCAACAGGATTTTAGAAATTCCGAGTCAATGGGATTTTTATGCCGGATTGAGCCTGGGTTATTATATTTGGAATGCTGATTCCGGATATGGAGGATCCAATGCATCAGGTTTAGGCTTTGATGCGCAGATTGGCGGACGTTACTATTGGAGCGATCGCTGGGGTATTAATCTCGAATTTGGAGGTGGCAATGCTGCTTCAGGCGGAAGAATAGGATTGAGCTACATTTTGTAGCAAAAAGCTATCGACAGCATAAAAGCGTTATTCTTTAGTGAGTAACGCTTTTTTTTGTGCTATTGATTTTTCTCGAATTCGAGAATTAGCTCTTCAGGTGATTTCCCTATGTGTTTCAATGCTGCTGCTGCATCATCTGTGAAATCATGATCGGGGTAGGACAGCAGGAATGCCTCATAATATTTCTTTGCATTTACGTTATCAGCAAGCTGTTGGTCATATAAAAATGCTTTGAGAAATAAAGCTGTGCCGGATTTTGGATCATTCGGAAATAGTTCCCTGAATTGATCGATGAGTTGCAGGCTTTTTTGTGGTTGCGGTAAATTAATTGAAATATCGATGGCCTTGAAAAGATAGTCTGGTGCAAGGCTGTCATCAGGATAAGAGTCAGCATAAGTGCCGTATAACTTAATCAGTTTATGTGCCGAATCAGGCAAAAGCGTTCCATCCTGCAATAAAACATGACCTTCTGTTATTCTAATTTTTTGCTGAAGCACGTTACTTGATTCATTTTTTTTGGCTGAGTTGCAGGATGTCAAAAACAAACTGCTGACAATCAGGGACAGGATAAGCAAATATTTTATCATTTTAAAGCGTTTTAATTACCTTACTTTTTTACGTGTTCTTGGGAATGTCATACGGTAATCCACATCTACCTTTCCTTCACTGATATCGCGAAGTTTACCTTTTAGCAAAACCCTTTTCAGGCTGGGAAGCCGATCAACGTATAGAATGCCATTAATATGGTCATACTCATGCTGAATGATTCGTGCCAGGATGCCGTCAAAGGTTTCCTCATAAGGCTCAAAGTCTTCATCAAGGTATCGAATGGTAATGCTTGGTTTGCGAGTTACCTCCTCGTTCATGCCCGGCAAACTGAGGCAGCCTTCTCCCATCGTCCATGCTTCTCCTTGTTCTTCGACAATATGGGCATTGATAAAAACTTTTTTAAAGTCTTTTGTAACAGGGTGTTCTTCTGCAAATGGTGAAGCATCAATTACAAACAAGCGTATTGACTTGTTGACTTGTGGTGCGGCTAAGCCCACTCCGGCTGCTGCATACATGGTTTCCCACATGTTCTCAATCAAAGTTTGGAGCTCGGGGTAGTCGGCTTCAATATCAACGCCTACTTTTTTTAAAGTTGGATGTCCGTATGCTACTATAGGTAAAATCATCGTTTTTTTTGTTCTAAAGCTCCCATAAAGGATTGTAAAATCAAGGTTGCACTAATGGTATCGACCATAGCTTTGTCTTGTCGTTTTTTTTTGCTCAGGCCAGCATCTATCATTGTTTGAAAGGCCATTGAGGAGGTAAATCGCTCGTCGTAACGCCGAATATCAAGATCCGGATAGGCCTTGCGAAGCCTGTTTACGAATGGCTCAATAAACTTTGTGGCATCTGATGGTTTATTTTGCAGATCACGTGGCTCCCCGATTACAATTGTAGTTACTTCTTCCTGAGTAAGGTACATTTTTATAAAATCGAATGCTTCGTGACTTCTTATCGTCTTGAGGCCGTTGGCTATCATTTGCATCGGATCTGTAACAGCTATGCCACAACGTTTTTGCCCGAAATCAATTGCCATGATACGTCCCATCTGTTTTTTGAATTTGTGTGTGCAAAATTACAAAAACATTTTCGACCAGCGAGAAGGTATGTAATTATAGATCATGCTGCTTTTTTGTACTTTCGCACTCACTTAAACTAAACACCATGGATCAGTTAAAAGCTCAGATTGAAGCAGCATGGAATGACCGTTCACTATTGCTCGAGACACAAACAATCAAGCGTATTGAAGCGGTAATTGCACTTCTGGATATTGGAGAATTGCGCGTTGCAGAGCCTGTTGAAGCGGGTTGGAAAGTTAATGAATGGGTAAAAAAGGCGGTAATACTCTATTTCCCTACCCGCAAAATGGAGACGCTGGAAGTGGGCATGCTCGAATTTCACGATAAGATTCCGCTGAAAAAAAATTATGCCAAATTGGGTGTAAGGGTTGTGCCTCATGCTGTTGCGCGTTTTGGATCTTTCTTGGACAGGGGGGTAATTCTGATGCCTTCTTATGTAAATATCGGGGCATGGGTGGGCTCGGGCACTATGGTTGATACCTGGGCCACAGTAGGTTCTTGCGCTCAAATAGGATCAAATGTTCATTTAAGCGGAGGTGTTGGCATTGGTGGTGTTTTGGAGCCTGTTCAGGCATCACCGGTAATTATTGAAGATGATTGTTTTATTGGCTCTCGGGCAATCGTAGTCGAAGGGGTGCGCATTTGTCGTGAGGCTGTGCTTGGTGCAAATGTTGTTCTCACCAAATCGACACGAATCATCGATGTGAGCGGTGCTGAACCCAAAGAGTTTAAGGGGTATATTCCCGAGCGTTCAGTCGTGATTCCGGGTAGCTTGCCCAAGGTTTTTCCGGCTGGCACATATCAGGTGCCTTGTGCGCTGATTATTGGGAAGCGAAAAGCCTCTACTGATCGCAAAACCTCTTTAAATGATGCCTTGCGTGAGTTTGATGTTGTTGTTTAAACCTTAATAATATGTCGATCTGGAGAGTTTTATTGTGTATCCTTTTTCCCCCTTTAGCTGTAATTGACAAAGGTTGTGGATCTGTTGTGATTGTTGTTCTGCTAACACTGGCCGGTTGGGTTCCGGGAGTGATCGGGGCTTTGATAATCAATAAGAATTAGACTTTTTTAGCATTTGATTGGTGCATTAGCATAAATATGAAAGGCTGCTAAAACAAAAAAGTGATAATCTTTTGATTATCACTTTTTTGGTGATGGGTGGAAGACGGGATTCGAACCCGCGACCCTCAGAACCACAATCTGATGCTCTAACCTACTGAGCTACAACCACCGTTTTGAGGGTGCAAATATACAATCATTTTGCAAATGCAAAGACACCAAATGAAAAAAATTGATCCAGTCAATCGTGGTACTGCCAAATAATCCGCTACATTTGCAAGCCCGAGCCAAATACCGATGAGCCCGATAAAACATACACATAAAAATACCAGTCCGTTTGCAGTAACTTTAAAGCGTTTTAAGAAAAACTCACTGGGAGTGGCGGCTTTTATGTTGATCCTGTTAGTCGCTCTTCTTGCAGTTTTTGCCTATGTAATCATCCCCGATAAAAGTCCTGATGCCAACCGTCAAATACTTGAAATTAGCACGCAGAAGCCTGGATTTAAGGTGGAGATGCTGATGATTCCTAAAGAGAACCAAACAGCTAAAGGGTCGCGCTACGAGACTTTATTTTTTGGTCAGGAAGATCAATACAACTATTTCCCTGTTGACTCCATACAATTTAAACGTGACTATTTGTCTGTCAGGATTTTTAATCCTGATGCCGATTACACTGATGAGTGGAAAGAATTATCCTATGATCTGTGGCATTTTGATGAAACAGCGAAAACAGGCTCCGAAATAGAAATGGAAATCAGGGATAACTTCCTGCATGAGCAGGTTTTTTGGTTGGGGACTGATCAATTTGGACGCGATTTGCTGAGCAGGATGGTTTTGGGTGCCAGGGTTAGCCTTGCTGTGGGCTTTATAGCAGTACTGATTAGTTTGGTTGTGGGGATAACACTGGGAAGTTTAGGTGGTTTTTTCAGGGGCCGAACCGATGATATTGTGGTTTGGTTAATCAATGTTGTTTGGTCTGTGCCTACCTTATTAATGGTGATTGCCATAACTTTTGCACTTGGAAAAGGTTTCTGGCAGATATTTGTTGCAGTTGGACTAACCATGTGGGTAGAAGTGGCACGAGTGGTTCGTGGTCAAATTCTAAGTTTACGCGAAGCCTATTTTGTAGAGGCAGCAAGGGCGCTTGGTTATTTTGATTTTAGAATTATTGTGCGCCATATCCTTCCAAACATTATGAGCCCCGTTATCGTTATTTCGGCTGCCAATTTCGCTTCAGCCATTTTAATAGAGGCGGGATTAAGTTTTCTTGGTCTTGGTGTGCAACCTCCAACACCTTCCTGGGGAAGCATGATAAAGGAAAATTATGCCTTTATTATCTTAGATGCAGCCTATCTTGCGCTGCTGCCCGGAGTAGCGATTATGATACTGGTGCTGGCTTTTATGCTGATAGGTAATGCCTTACGTGATGCACTGGATGTGAAAAAAGTTTGATCAGCAGCCTAAAAAATTCCTAAGAAACGCTTTGATTTTCGGGGCTTATAATTGTCGGCATTATAGCAAGCGCCGGTATCCCTATTACCCAAACAAACACCTTTTCTGAAATTAATTTTTACCGAAGCGTAAATGTCCATGCCATTGATATCCGAGATTCCCAGAAGTGTACCAAGCCTGTCGGTGCCAATGGTTAAAAAGCCTAACCTAACTGCTGCGCCAATGCGTGGAATCTGATATTCATATAAGCTAACGGGAAGCATGGCTTCAAACCAGTCGGTTTCATACCGTGGCGTAAGGGCGAGCTGGGCGGGCCTGCGCACGCTGTATTGTGAGATTTGCAATGGATGAACCAGCGTAGCATTCAAGTACCAGTTTTTATCGTAATGATAGTCAAACTGCATACTTAAAGCGGTAGGTAAGCCAATCTTGAAATTGTCAGCAGCATAGGAAGCGTCCGGCGAGCCCATCAATTGATCACTAACTTCACCCATCAACGAATTTAATCCCTCGAACTGCACATCATCAAGATTTTCCCATACCGTATTTACATCCCTGAATTCATGCTTTTGCGCATTGTTTTTGAAGTTAATACTTCCTAAATCGAGAATAGAAATTCCGAACCGCCAGAAATAGTCTTTGTAAGGTTGTTCGCAAATACGTTGCCTGTTATAATCCTGGTATCCTTCTTTTTTGACGGTATAAGTAATGCCCAGATCTGCGCCAATGCCACTGCCTTTAAATAGTGGTCCGTCATCCGGAAAATCGCTGTCAACACCATAGTCTATGGGTAATGCAAACCCAAAATCAGCATTCATAGCTGTGAAATTGATGGTTTTACGATCCAGCACCATATAATCCACGTTTTCAACTTTTGCGAACATGCCGCCATATCCCATTAAATATTTTAGGGTGATGCCTGCAGCCCAGTGTTGGTTAGCTACTTTATGAAAAGCATAGGCATAGCTCAAGCCGATTTCGCCCCATGCCAGAGCCGCCACATCAATATGCTTATCCTCAAAAAGGATATGCTGAAGGGGCTCGTAACCCAGCGACTCAACACCTAAAATGGGTATTTCATAGGGAATCTGATTAAAAGTGTTGTATGAACGTGCTGCGGTATGAAACGCGAAAGCATGATCGCCGGTTTGTAAAAATGCACTCAAAGCATAATTATTACTTACGGCTGCCCCTGATTTTATCTTATCATTGGTGTAATACAGGTAGTTGCTTTCTGTTTGATCATAGGTTGGCAGTTGCTCCGAATTTTGAATTAATGGCATCAGATTAAAGTCGGAACCCGGGATATATGCAAAATTATTTTGACCGAATGCTCCTACGCTAATCAGATGTACGTCAAAATACAACTTGCTTTGCAGCATAGTAGCCGGGTTTATTCGAGCAGTTGCTGAACCGGAAAAATTTCCCTGTGTTATGCCCGGCGACTCCTGACTGAATAGCCATTGGGGAATCAGGGTGGTGAAAAATAAGATAATTATTAAGGTATATCCCTTTTGGATTACAGACATGAAAAGCAATGTTAATCTTTAAGCAAACGCAAAAATACATCTTTTAGTTTAGGTTGGTTTTAGATTAGCATAAGATATGCCTGGTTATCGCTATATTTTTAAATAAAATTAGGTGTTTTACACCATTTTCTTTCTGATTAAACAAGGACAACATAAAAAAGATCGTATATTTGCAGCCGCAAAAGCAAGGGGCGATCCTTGAAAAAAATGCGGATGTGGCGTAATTGGTAGCCGCGCCAGACTTAGGATCTGGTGCCGAGAGGCGTGGGGGTTCGAGTCCCTTCATCCGCACAACACCAAAGATAAAAATACACAAATCACGATTTGCTAGCATGCGAAATCGGATTTGTGTATTTTTAATGGAGATCGTGTCAGATTACGAATGATCTTATTTCTTTGGGAAGTCCTTTAAACTAAAGACTTAATTATTATTTAGTTATGAATATTACACAAGAACCTCTGAGCGATCTGTCAGCGAAAATACAGATCAAGTTGTCAAAAGATGATTACGAAAAAGAGGTGAATGACGCCCTTAAAACCTACCAGCGCCAAGCCTCAATGCCAGGTTTTAGACCAGGGAAAGTGCCTTTTGGCTTGGTAAAAAAAATGTACGGACAATCGGTCATGGGCGAAAAAATCAATCAGATAGTCTCTGATGCGCTTAATAAATACATCATTGATGAAAAGCTGCCGGTGATTGGATACCCGCTTCCAATGCAGGAAGAAACTGATGCTTCAGCACTGAGTCAAGCCGAAGAGTTTACGCTTTCTTTCGAAGTCGGTTTCTCTCCAGAGATCAACATTGACCTTAGTACGATTGAAGTGCCATTCGTTGAAATCAAGGCAACAGAAAAAGATATTCAAAAGACCATAGATAATATTGTCGACAGTAATCCTGTAGTCACTTCAGTGGAGCATGTTACTGAAAACGCCCGTGTTGAAGTACAGCTTATCGAAGTGAATGAAGCCGGCGAAGAAATTGATAACGGATTCAAGGAAGAAATTTCTTTTCATATGGATCAGGTCAAGAATCAGGAATCCATAGAATTGCTCCTAAATAAGGAAGCTGGTGCTGAGTTTATTTTTAATCTGGCAAAAGCCCTGGAATCTGAAGAGGCTGCCGAGAAGTTACTTAAGCTTGATGACAACAAAAAGGAGCTTGCGTCTGCTGACTTTAATATGATTATCAGGGATATTCAGCTGGAAGAAAAGCCGGCTTTGGATGAAGAACTTTTCAATAAGATTTTTCCGGGAAAGGAGATCAACGATGAGGCCGCTTTCAGGGAACAATTGAAAGAAGATATTGAAAATCAGTTTGCTCAGGAGCACAAAAGGTATTTCTTCGGCAAAGCTGTAGATCAGTTGATTGAAAAGGTAGCAATGCCATTGCCCGAAGAATTTCTGAAACGTTGGCTTGTTGAAACCTCCGAAGGCAAACTTTCTGAGGAAGAGGTAAATGCTAATTTTGACAGTAAATATGCCAAGAGCATTCGCTGGCAAATGATAGAGGCCGAGCTTGTAAAACAAAACCCTGAGTTGACTGTTAAGGAGGAGGAGATCAGAGCGCAAATCAAGTCATATTTCTTTGGATCGATGGGGCTCGATGCTCAGGACGAGGAAATGAGTAAGCGAATGGACGGTATTGTTGATACGATGCTTCAAAATAAGCAAGAAACACAACGCATCAATGATCAGTTAGTTGAAACCAAGCTTACAGATTTTTTCCTTGAGAAGATGCCAAAGCAAAAGGAATCCATGTCGTATGAGGAGTTTGTTGCTAAAGTAAATGAAGAACACAAAGAACACAGCCATGAATAGTGAATTTCACAAATATGCTACGCGTCACCTGGGCTTAAACAGCCTGGCGCTTGAAAAATATACATCAACTGTACAAAACTATATTTCCCCTACCATCATTGAGGAACGACAGATGAACATCGCAACGATGGATGTTTTTTCACGCCTGATGATGGACAGAATTATTTTTCTGGGAGTTCCGGTTGATGATTATGTTGCCAATATCATTCAGGCACAGTTGCTGTTTTTAGAGTCGGTTGATTCAAAACGTGACATACAGATTTACCTGAACACACCAGGTGGCTCTGTTTATGCAGGATTAGGGATATACGATACGATGCAGTACATCAACCCTGATGTAGCGACCATATGCACGGGAATGGCAGCGTCGATGGGTGCCGTATTGCTATGTGCAGGTGCTCCCGGAAAGCGAACAGCGCTAAAGCATTCACGTGTTCTTATTCATCAGCCTATGGGAGGTGCGCAGGGGCAAGCTTCTGATATTGAAATAACTGCACGAGAAATCCAAAAGCTAAAAAAAGAACTTTACGAAATTATCGCAAAGCATAGCGGTCAGACCTATAAAAAAATCTGGCGCGATTCCGATCGTGACTACTGGATGACAGCAGAAGAGGCAAAAAGTTATGGAATGATCGATGAGGTGCTTCTAAGAAACAAAGCTTAATTTGAATGGCAAAAAAAACAGATCATTGTTCTTTCTGCGGCAAGCCACGTAAAGATACCGCGCTGCTTATTTCAGGCTTGGATGCGCACATTTGTGATAGTTGTGTACAACAAGCACAGCTTATCCTGAATGAAGAAAACATGCATCACGGAAGCGAAGCGGGTGTGCCTGATTTTAAATTACTGAAGCCGCTGGAAATCAAAGAATTTTTGGACCAATATGTAATTGGCCAGGATACTGCAAAACGGGTTTTGGCAGTTGCTGTTTATAACCATTACAAACGTATTAATCAGCCTGTAACGAATGATGATGTTGAAATAGAAAAGTCGAATATGATTTTGGTGGGCGAAACCGGAACAGGAAAGACACTGCTTGCCCGCACCATCGCCCGTATGTTGCATGTGCCTTTTGCAATTGCTGATGCTACTGTACTTACTGAGGCAGGTTACGTAGGCGAAGATGTTGAAAGTATTTTATCGCGCTTGCTGCAAGCTGCTGATTTTGACGTAAAAGCAGCCGAAAGAGGCATTGTATTTATTGATGAACTGGACAAAATAGCCCGTAAAAGCGATAACCCAAGCATTACGCGCGATGTCTCGGGCGAGGGCGTGCAACAGGCTTTGCTGAAATTACTCGAAGGCACAGCAGTAAATGTTCCCCCTCAGGGAGGCCGCAAACATCCTGAGCAAAAAATGATTCAGGTGGATACCCGAAATATTCTCTTCATTGCAGGAGGCGCTTTCGATGGTGTTGAACGTATCATTGCAGCGCGAACCCGCACCAATGTAATTGGTTATGGAAGCGAAAAAGAAACGATAGCCGATAAGAACAACTTGTTGCAATACATTTCACCGGCCGATTTGAAAAAATTTGGGCTGATTCCTGAAATTGTTGGAAGACTTCCCATCATCACTTATCTTAATCCGCTTACTCCCGAAATTCTAAAACAGATTCTCACCGATCCTAAAAATGCACTGCTCAAACAGTTTACGAAGCTTTTTGAAATGGATGGCATTAAACTTAAAATCGAAGAAGAAGTACTTGATTTTGTGGTAGAGAAAACCTTGGATTTTAAATTGGGTGCCAGGGGTCTGCGGTCAATTTTGGAGGCAATTCTTACCGATGATATGTTTGAACTTCCTTCAAAAAAATCAATTAAAACCCTTGTGGTTTCGCGCGAGTACGCCGAGAAAAAATTCAATAAGGCAGGGCTTTCCAAATTGAAAGTGGCCTGATCCTTATTCATTTTGGCATAGATCTTGCTCATTACCCTCACATGACTCGGATCGTTACAATTGTAGTCTTTTTAATGTTATTCACCAATTATGATGCTGTTGCTCAGCAACAAGTTGATACAGTTGGTGTTACTGATACCTTGGTGATGTTAGCTATAGTAGAAAACGGCGACACTACCCTGACTATGCAACTCCCGGAAGTCAACGTATTTGCTATGCGGTTTTTTGATAATAAGCACGACATACGTAAAGTGCAGCGCTTGATTTATCATGTGAAAAAAGCCTATCCTTTTGCAAAGTTAGCAGGTATCAAACTGAGGGAATATGATGAAATACTGCTTGCAGCTAAAAACGATCGCGAGCGACGTAAAATTATGCGTCGCGCTGAGAAAGAGCTCAATGAACAATTTGGTGGTGATCTCAAAGATCTGACATTCACGCAAGGTAAAATTTTACTAAAATTGATAGACCGTGAAACTGAGAATACCTCTTATGACTTGGTGAAAGGACTGCGTGGGGGATTCACTGCTTTTTTCTATCAGGGATTTGCCCGTATTTGGGGATATAACCTCAAAGATGAATATGATCCAAAAGGGGAGGATGAGCTCATTGAAACAATTGTCGTTCTCATCGAGAAAGGCCAGTTATAGGGGTTATTTGCCCCTGCCCTGAAGCACAATCAAAACTGTGTAAATCAATATTTTAATATCCATTGCCAGGCTCATATTCTCAATATAGAGGATATCGTATTTGAGCCGCTCAATCATTTCATCTACATTAGAGGCGTAGCCATATTTTACTTGGCCCCAACTGGTGATTCCAGGCTTCACTTTGAGTAACAGCCGGTAATGCGGAGCTCTTTTTACTATTTGGTCAATATAGAACTGGCGCTCGGGACGAGGACCCACCAATGACATATCTCCTTTCAGCACCGTATAAAATTGCGGTATTTCGTCAAGGCGTACCTTGCGGATAAATTTTCCAAAGGGGGTAATCCGCGGATCGTCTTCGCTGGAAAGCTGTGGCCCGGCTTTTTCAGCATCCGAATACATACTTCTGAACTTGTGCATGCGGAATGGGCGGCCACGAAGTCCGACACGCTTCTGGGAATACAATATTGGCCCTCTGGACGATAGCACTACTCCCAGAGCAGTAAAAACATAAAGCGGAATTAATAAAATCATCGCTATTATGGATACCACAACATCAATTATTCGCTTGGCTGATTGCTGCCAGGCTGGCATCAAATCTGGTGAAATCTGAATAAGCGGCGCATGCCAGATGCCTGAAAGTTTTACCGATCCAAATAAAATATCCTGCATGATCGGGATAATCTTTATTACAGCAGGAGTGTCTTCCAGAAGTGCGATAATATTGTCGATAGTTCCTGTTTCGGAGCGTTCAATAGCAATGATAACCTCTTCAACTTTATGTTTTTCGACAATCTGTTTTATGTCCTTATAGGATCCCAGATGTGGCAAATGTTCTCCGATTTTGTAATCGTCTTTGTCGTAAACGCTTGCAAATCCAATAAAAATATTTCCTGCAGAAAGTTCCTGATCTTCAATTTCTTTGTAAATAGCAAGTGCGTTACCATTGCTGCCGACAATAACGGTGTTAAAGCCAATTTCTTTTCTGTGAATTTTTCTTACTGTTACTGAGGTAAGTGCCAGGCGTCCGGCATAGGTGAGTACGAAATGTAAGACAAAAAGAGTTGAAAATGATTGATAATAAGACTTATAGGTTATGATAACATCATCCAGAATGGCCACAAAGAAGATGATCGTAACACCAATTAATGTAATGATAAAAGTTTGTCCCAATTCTTTTAAACGAGCCTTGCGAAATATCCGCCTGTAGGTGCCCATAACGGTGTATAAAAGTAGCCAGCCCAGCGGAATGAAAATGATGCCATACCAAAAATTAGGGTCATCAAAGATCAGTTCAAAATACTCATGGAAGCTTGGGTCTTCTGCCTGCTTCCTGAAAAAATAGAATAACGCCCACGACAATAAAGCCGCCAGCCAATCCAGAATTACATACTTTGTAACTTGTAAATTTCTATTCATCAGTTATTTGAACGATAGATTAGTTTAATATTATCAAAATAATATTGGGCATCATCTTCACCAGTCATACTGGATTCAAAATATATCTTGAAATTAGAAGCACTGGTATAAGTGCTAACATTCGGTCCCAGGTTAATATATATTTTGTTCCATTTTTCGCTTTTGTTCACGACAATTAAAGGGATATCGACGATTGTGCCGTTTATTTCAGCAAACATGCCTACGCCAAATGATTGTGTGCATTTGTAATCCACCTCCAGCATTACAGGACTGCCTAAGCCAGGTAGTATGAAGGCGTTAAAACTTGAAAGCTTGAAAGAATTTTTTTCAGTTGTTAAATTAACTATTCCCGAATAGGATGAAAAATCGGACAGGTAAGCTTCGGGATTATTTATTGGTGAGGTTTGATAAATATTTGTATCACTTTGGGAGGTTTTTTCTATTGAAATGCTACTTCCTTCAAAATCTTCCAGCCAGGCAAAAGTAACGGTATTGTAATAAGAAGTAACAGGAAGTATGCTTCTGATGCTGTCCTCGATAAAATTATAATCGGTAACAATATAGGGCTCGTAAAAGGGGTAGGGGACACGTGTGCCTCCAATTCCGTTAAGTTTGATGCCGGGTCGGATTTCCAGTTTTTGACGGCCTCTTGCCAAAACAGGAATAGTAGCCGGCAACTCAAAAGCGCCAATCAACTGGTCATTAACATACACCCAGGCATCTGTAATCCGATGGGTATTACTGCCCTGAGAAAAATAGTCGGTATTTACACTGATTGTGTCAATGCGGATATATGCCGGAACAGTTTGATCGCCTTCAAATTTATTGCAGGAAACCAATGCGAGAAACAAGAATAAAGCGACTACTGCTTTTAAAGGTAGATATTTTGGCATATAAAATGGGTTCACCAGATTCTGCATGCTTAACGATGGGCAATGAAGCCTTATTGCACACGGTTGCAATAATTATTGCAGCTTTTTGAGATTATTATTTACTTCATCTAAAATCTGGTAGGCGAGTTTTAATACTTCCACGCCATCTTTGATGGTAACCGGTGGAAGCTGATCGTTGACGATGGCTTCATAAAACTTCTCAAGTTCCATTTTTATAGCGTTAACTGGTTCAACAACAGGTTTCTCGAACGAAATCTGTTTTGATCCTTTGCCTTCTCCCAAATCAATAAGCATAGCCATTGGATCATCGGGCTCGCCATCAACACTGTTAATGCTAACGATTTCTGACTGTTTTTCGAGAAAGTCGACACTGATATAAGCATCTTTTTGAAAAAACCTGGCTTTACGCATATTCTTCAGCGAAATACGGCTTGCTGTGAGATTGGCAACAGCACCGTTCTCAAATTCTATACGTGCATTGGTGATGTCGGCAGTATCGCTAACAATTGCCACGCCACTGGCATGAATATTTTTTACTTTCGATTTGATAGCACTGAGCACAATATCAATATCATGAACCATTAAATCGAGGATTACAGGCACATCTGTTCCGCGCGGATTAAATTGAGCAAGCCGGTGCGACTCAATAAACATCGGATTGTTCAATTTGTCCTGAATTGCTAAAAATGCAGGATTGAATCGTTCGACATGACCAACCTGTACTTTTACATTTGCTTTTGAGGCAATTTCAATTAATTCGCTGGCCTCTTCAGGAGTAGCAACAATTGGTTTTTCAATGAAAACATGTCGTGATTGTTGGAGCGATTTTGCAGCACAGCTAAAATGTGCAATGGTTGGGGTCACAATATCAACAACCTCTGTAGCTTCGATTAATTCGTCAATTGAATTAAAACTTTTAATCCCAAAGTCTGCTGCAACTTTTTTTGCATTTTCAGGATCCATATCATAAAATCCAACAAGTTCATAATCAGAAATCTGTTGAATACATTTTAGGTGTATTTTACCTAGATGACCTGCTCCTAATACTCCAATTTTTAACATATACGATACTTTTGTGCAAAAGTAGTTTTTTTTGTCAAAGGCTTATTGCTAATTTAGCTCATCCCAATTTTAGAATAAATCTAAATTATTAAATACCGGAATAATCATAAAGGAATATGCAGGATACCTACAGACACAAGGGATTGCGCAAACAGTTAATAGAAACCTTAAGACAAAAAAATATCAGTGATGAACGTGTGCTGCATGCCATGGAGAAAATTCCGCGTCATTTTTTTCTCGATTCCTCCTTTCTGGAGTTTGCTTATCAGGACAAACCTTTCCCGATTGGAAGCGGTCAAACGATTTCTCAGCCTTATACTGTAGCGTTTCAAACCGAATTATTACGCGTAAGCAAAGGGCTCAAAGTGCTCGAAATAGGTACCGGTTCAGCTTATCAGGCCTGTGTGCTGGCCGAAATGGGAGCCAAGGTTTTTTCCATCGAGAGGCAACGTAAGCTGTATCTGAAAACAAAGACGTTTGTAGAACAAAGCATGCCATACAAACTCAACCTTTATTTGGCCGATGGAAACGAAGGGCTTCCCGGTTATGCACCCTTCGACCGTATTCTTATTACCGCTGCGGCTCCTGAAATACCGGAGGCATTAATTGATCAGCTTAAGGTTGGCGGAATAATGGTAATTCCGCTGGGCTTCGGAGATACGCAAAGCATGTTAAGACTTATTAAAACAGCTGATGGAAAACTTGAAAGGGAAGCCCATGGCGCCTTTCGTTTTGTTCCATTATTGGATAAAATTGGCAATGATTAAATGAACTAATTTTTTTCTTATTCATCAATTTTAAAACGATTGCGATTAATCTGTAGCTTTTGTTTATTTTTGGCTATCTAAATTCATTCTAAATTAGAAGTCTATGGTAAACAATCCCGTTTTAGAAAAACTCCCAAAACATTTGTATCAGCTCATCATCGAACAGCCCTATAACCAATATACCTGGCAGGATCATGCTGTATGGCGGTTTGTGATGCGTCAAAATGTGGATTTTTTAAAGGATAAGGCTCATCAGGCCTATTTGGAAGGTTTACGCAAAACAGGCATCAGCATTGAGCAAATACCGGATATTGACACCATGAATCAAATCCTGGCAAAGATAGGCTGGGCTGCCGTAACAGTGGATGGTTTTATTCCTCCCGCTGCATTTATGGAGTTTCAGGCATACAATGTTCTGGTGATTGCTGCCGATATCCGTCCCTTTGATCAGATTGAATATACGCCTGCTCCGGATATCATACACGAGGCAGCCGGACATGCGCCCATCATCAGCGATCCTGAATATGCTGAATACCTCAGGTATTTTGGCGAGATTGGCTCGAAAGCTTTTTCTTCTGCGGCTGATTTTGCCCTTTACGAATCTATTCGTTACCTCTCCATTTTGAAAGCTGATCCGCACACGCCACTTGCTGATATAGAAGCTGCCGAGCGCGATCTGGAACAGAAAGAAGCCGAACTCGGTTTGCCTTCCGAAATGGCTTTGATACGTAACTTACACTGGTGGACGGTTGAATATGGTCTTGTGGGTTCGCTGGATGATCCAAAAATTTATGGTGCAGGACTGCTTTCTTCTATCGGTGAGAGTGCCGGTGCCATGAGCGATAAGGTGAAAAAATTGCCTTATAACATTGATGCCGTTTATTACAATTTCGACATCACCAAGCCGCAGCCTCAATTGTTTGTTACACCTGATTTTGCTCACCTCACAAAGGTGCTCGATGAGTTTGCAAGTCGTATGGCGCTGAGAAAAGGAGGCATCGAAGGTATTTTCAAAGCGATAGAATCCGGTAATACAGCAACCCTGGTTTATAGCTCAGGCTTGCAGGTTTCGGGCACTTTTACCGACTATCTGATGCATCAAAATCAGGCGGTGTATGTGAAGTCGCAGGGCGGAACCAGCTTGTCATACAAAGGAAAGGAACTAGACGGCCATGGTAAAGATACGCAAAGCGATGGTTTTGGCTCGCCAATAGGTCGAATCAAGGATGCCATCAAGCCGCCACGATTCCTCACAGATCAGGATTTGGCCGAATTGGGAATTGTTGCAGGCAAAGCCTGTGCATTTGAGTTCGAATCAGGTATCAAGCTAAAGGGTGTTTTGCAGAAAACTGTGCGCAGAGAAGGCAACTTATTGCTGCTGAGTTTTTCTGATTGCCGGGTGACTTATCAGGATCAGCTGCTTTTTGATCCTTCCTGGGGGCAGTATGATATGGCGATCGGAGAATCTGTGGTTTCCGCTTACAGTGGACCTGCCGATCCCGATGCATTTGGGCTTGAATATGCCGTGCCGAAAGAGAAAACCCATAAAATCCAATATACAGAAAGCCAAAAGCAATTACACAAGCAATATGGCCTTGTCAGGGAAGTGCGGGAAGGTAAACAGCCTCAGTCGGTTTTGAAACAGGTGTGGCAATTTCTGCAAATGGCAAAATATGAAGATTGGCTCTTGCCTCTCGAAATGCTTGAGATCATTTCGGGGGATGTTTCGCAGTCGGAATTTGAGGCAGAACTAAGGGTTTACCTAAGTGGGCTTGAGCAAAAACCTATGCTTAAAAATCTTATTAAAAGAGGTTTAAAGCTGATCAGCTAGTCGTATTTTCTTAAATAGGGCTTGCAGAAAAACTTTTATCAGATTGGCTTTGTGATAATTAGGAGAATTCTCATCGCAGGTTTCTGCATGGTATTTGTAAGTCTATAATAAAAATCCTTGCACCGATAATTAATATTGACCAGAATTGTCTATTTCGGGTTTTTCAGCAAGTCTTAAATAAAAAAAGCCGGCTACTTTTTCAGGCAGCCGGCTTTTTTAGGTTAGATTAAAACTATTTGTTTACAACAATTTGCTTCACTGCACTATAATTTGCCGCAGTAACATGCAACAGGTAGATGCCGTTGTCAAGGTGTTGTAATTCTAATTGATGTTTTCCATTTATAGAATTAGCTTCAATTTCTTCCTTATAAACAACTTTTCCTACTGCATTTGTCAGGCTGATCTTTAGAGTTCCTGCTACTTCTTTTCCAAAATCGAGCCTGATGTTGCCATCACTTGGATTTGGATAAACCATAAAGTCGTGAGAAGTATTTTCAGCAAAACCTACTGTGCTTTCCAGCACAACAGTAGTAACCGGCGACCATTCGCTCCAGCCACAATCATTTTGAGCTTTAGCCATTAGCTGAGCTTCTCCAATGTAAGCAGTATTCCAATTGATACTAACTTCCAGCCCTTCACCTTCGAAAGTACCGGATTCGGCAGGTTCTACAGCCCATTCGTAAGCGGTAGCGCCTTCAACTGCTTCAATGGTTATAGTAGAAACAGTAGTTTCGGCGTAGTCAACGCTATCTGGTGCTGTGGGAGCCAGGGGCGCCAATGGAGCGTACATCATTTCGATGGTAGCTGATCCTTCACCAGCGTTGGTACATCCGTTGCCATCCATTACAGTGAGCAGACTCATCGTCATAGGTGCATCGGGTGTCATCATCATGGTATAAGGTGTATCATAGATTTCAACAGATCCCATGTCATCCGCCATGATAACTGTCCATGGAGCTTCACCTGTCAGGGTAAACGTTAGCTGAGCCTGTTCACCTTCGCAGATGGTTTGATCACCTTCGAGCATAGCTGTTGGCAGGCTATGGAAACTGAGTTCGGTTGCACTTATTGCATCACCACAGCTACCTGCACCAACTGCAGTAAGGCTAAGGGTAATCATTCCGGTATTGTAATCTTCTTCACTTGGCGTATAAACGGGATTAAGTAAAGTGGCATCGTCAAAACTTCCTGTTCCGCTTGTTTCCCAGAGAATATCAGTATAGTTCAGGGCTGTAGCATCCACAATGTCGAAACTTTCGCCCTGACAAATGAATCCTGCTTCGCCGGCGCTGGCTTCAGGCATAGCACTGATTGCAAGTGTTAGGCTGGATTCAACAACAGTAGATTCGCCTGTAACAATTAGTGTGAGTTCCACACTTCCGGTGGTAATATCCTCATCACCTGGGGTATAAACCGGATTTAAAATAGTAGCATCATCAAATGTTCCTGTTCCTGAAGTTGTCCATTCAACAGTTGAATAATGATTAGCCGAACCTTCCAGTTGATAGGTGTCGCCCTGGCAGATTGTTGCATCGTTTCCGGCCCAGCCGGTAGTTGATATGCTGGCAGGGAAAACGATATAATCTACCATGGCATTGTCGTCGCCATTAGAAACAGAGCCGTCTTTCATATATTCCCATTTGAAAGTTCGCGTCCCTGCATTAACAGGATAGGCAACCTTGCTCCAGCCTTCATTTCCCGACCACTCGCCAACTTTGGTGTTGTCGATATAGAAACGCATATAGTCATAGCCCGACTCGGAAGAGACTTTGCGGAAGAACGAAATACTATCATCAACGCTAACTTCATATTCCAAGATCATTTGGGTTGATTGACTATCGGAAATGCCGCCAGATTCTGCAGCGTAAGTTCCTTCGTAAGTATCAGATTCAGTGATAGTCCAAGGCATATTTCCGCCCGAAACCCACTCGAATGCAGTAAAATCTCCTGTTTCGAAGTCTTCAAGCACCAGGCCGACTTTTGTGACAAAAGTTTTTTCGGCATTGTAAGCACCTGCTTCTAACTGGTTGAACAGTTCAATCGCTGTGCCAATTGGGGCACTGGCACTTACACTCAGGTTAAAGACGGCTTCAGCTGAGGTTGCTGCATCCAGCTCTGCCAGGTCAAAAGTAGCTTCGTTGATTGTGATAAGCGGATCTGTAGCAATTAAGGATGACACAATATCAAAGGCTTTGCTGCTTCCTTCATTGGAAAAACTGATGAACATATCGGCAGTTTCACCCGGATCGAGTCGACCGTTGCCGTTTCCTGAATTGTCAGCAATGCTGTAACTACCAATACTAAGCAAAGGTGCATGGGCATTAATTGAGAAACTGGCTTCCCAGCTATCATCAGTTCCAGTTATCACTAAATCAAAAGCAATACTTGTCATGTCAGGGATGTCGTCAGAAACTTCAAAACTGAAGGCATTGGCAATCGACATTTCTTCGCCGGCAGCAATAGCACCATACGATTCTGTGTCATCACTGAAACTAACATAAGGGCTTTCGGTAGATAAAGTTGCGATCAAATCATTAGCAGTTTCAACACCAAGATTTTCCAGTGTTAATCCAAGGCTGATATTTTCGTTATAATCGATCAGTCCGTTGTTATTGCCTGTTTCATCATTAATTTCATAGCCTACAAAGCCAATAAAAGGTCCTTCGGCAGGAATCACTTCGATCTCTGACATATAGGTCACCTTATTGTAACCAAAAACCGTAATATCTAACATGCCAACTTCTGCTAAAGCAGGGAAAGTGAGAATGGCTTGTCCGCCTTCAACATAAGCTGATGCTAAAATTTCGCCTTCCCAGGTGAGGGTTACGATGGCATCTTCGGCATCGGCATTAACGGTAAGTTCCTGCATGCCCAGAAATAGGGTTGTGGGGTGCGAAACAGTCATTTGTGCCGGAACATCCGTACGCATGGTCATCGAAGGATCTCCGAAAAGAATCCAGGTATCATGGGTTGATCTGCCAGAGCTTCCATGCAGGTCAACCATTTTCATACTTCCATTGATGGAATTTCCACCCAAAGTACGTTTGATATTGTTTTCGTAACCTTCGACCAAAATGGTAACCATTTCGTCCTGTCCGGTCATTGGAGGCTGCCAGGGTTGTGAAATCCACGACATCATGGTGCCTATAGCTCCCGCAGGCTCTCCGTTGTGGGTTGCTCTAGTCCAGACTTCGGCAAAACAGCTTCCATTGGTGAATTTACCATTGTCGCAAGCTACAGCCCATATCACAGGCCAGCGATCGGTATTGGTGAGTGCATCCACATTTCCGCTATTGTAACCGCCAACGCTCCAGCTGTTTTGTGAGCCGTGGTTACAATAATTGATTATACTGGTTCCGTTGTTGATATTTTCAGAAATATCGGCAGCTGTAGTATTTGTCATACCCGGGACATTTCCATCATATTCCTGATGCACAGTGGCATAAGTGTAATTTAAGAGACTGTCGCGAATGTAATTCATATGCACATAATCTGCTTCGCCGCCGTTATGTCCGCCACCGGCGCCTTCGTTGCGTGCTATACCCATGCCAATATTCACCCAGTCGGCAGTTTCGTCCAGATCGCGTTCAAAGGCTAGAATACGCTGAACCATTGTTTCTACATGTGTAGTTGTTTCGGCTGAGAAACGACCCACAAAAGCTTCATTATAAGAGTCGGTTCCTTCCAGATAACCATAGTAGTTATCTGAATAGCCGCCGGAACTGCTGTTGTTGTAACTTGGAACATGCTGGTGGTCACCTACTAAAAGGATATGCGTTAGTCCGTTATCAGTGTAATAAGCAGATACAAAATCTTTGATTGCTGTAGGAGTTGTCCCGATAGTGGCTACATCAAACATTTCGATTGGTCGCCCGATTCTTTTTTTCCAGGCTACAAAGGGCTCCATAGCTTCCATGAAGGGGCCATGGCTGATCACGATCATATTACCCTCTTCAGCGACTACCGGATAACGGTTTTGGGCTTCACCATAGTTGATAAAATGATTGGCGTAAAGATGTTCAAATTCCTTGTCTGTTGTGATTTGAGGACTTTTTCTGGTGAGTTGGTTAGCTCCGCCTTCACCGGTTTTGATCATCTTAACGGTTAAATTATGAAATACGCGCAGGGTTTTGGTTTGCGCGTTGTAAGCAAAGGGATAAATGCTCATTACCTGACCCCTGTAATCTCTCAGGATATAAGGTTCTTGCAGTGAAGACCTGTTTGCAGGATAAAAGCTGTTTTCGTCATACATCGAACCATAGGTATAAGGAACGGTAGCCGGATCGATATCGCGACTGAAGTTCCCTTTGGAAGGTGCGATCTCAAAGTTTTCGAAATCGGTATAAGTAGCATTTACAATTTCAACCTCCATTAAAGCATTATCGCCAATGATAGCAGAAACGGCATAAAGAGGCAGATCCGGTGCGCCGGTTTCGAGCATTGAAACCATTTTTGGCACGCTAATGATGGCTTCTTTTCCACGGGGTGTTTCCACAGTGGTCGAAAAGAATCCGGGTAATTTAAAGGAAACCACAATCTGATTTTCATCTGATTGGATAAGCTCCTGCTGTATCTTCGAAGGATGTTGCTGATCGATGGGATGCCACTGCTGCGCAAAACCAGCGCTTGCAAAAACCAGCAGCAAAAGGCTAATGAATAAATTTCTCATAGTGTGTGTTTTGATTTTAGGCAAAAACGTACCGCAGTGCTTGGCCTACGGTACGTTTTTGTGTAATTGTTATTGAATAACTATTTTATGAATTGTAACCGAATCGCCGGTATTCAATCGGAGGTAATAAATGCCCCGGGCATAAGCGCTTAGGTTAATCTGTTGGATTTCTGAACCACTAAAGCTGCCAAAATCTTTTGAGTAAACTTCCTTGCCCTGATAATTGAGCAGTGTATATTCAAGCTTGCTGGCATTTCCGCGAAGAGCCAAATTAACTACTTTGTTAGCGGGGTTTGGATAAATGGAAACATTGAGTTTTTGTTCGTCTAAACCACTGCACACATCATAGGTTACGGTGATCTCGTCTTCAACAACACAGCCATTCTCATCAGTTGCAATTACCGAATAGGTTTGCGAACCCAATCCAACTCCTGTTGAATCAACTGTGATAGTTGCTGTTGTTTCGCCGCCCGGGCTCCACACATAGGCAAAACCGTTTAAAATGGTGGCATCTAGTGTGATTTCGTCATAGGCACAAACAATAGTGTCGCTACCAAGCTCCAGTTCTGGCATATCATGCACCACAAGGGTGTAGTCTGCTTCAACAGTTGTTTCTCCGTCGTCAACAACAACGGTGTAGGTTGTTGTTTCTTCGGGTGATGCAATAGGCATCATAGCATTTGGGTCGTTTAGTGAAGAGGCAGGACTCCAGGTGCAGGTATAGTTGCCTGTTCCGCCAACGGCATGTGCGTTTAATACAGCTGAACCACCTTCACAAATTTCTGCTGGTGTAGAAGTGATGTTAGCAGCCAAATCCTGATCAATAAAGCAACTGATTTCTGCATGCCAGCCGCTCTTTGTAACAGAACCATCAGAGGTAAATTTGAAGGTCAATGCGCCTAAGTCATTGGTGGCCTGCACCATTCCGGGGCCGGTTGTTCCATTGAACGGGCTTCCGGGTATCTGAGGAGCCATAGCATTATCACCATCATAAATGTGTAAGTAGTCGTAGCCACTTTCCGTTTCAAAGGCGATAAAGTCGGCTTTGACCACTCCACCTGTCATCGATGGCATAAAAGTCATCGTCAGGTTTTCGCTATTGCTGTATTCTCCGCCTATTCCGCCTGTATCGTAAAAATTACCTACGCAGGTTTCCACAGTTCCATTGGCCATTAAATAATCAGGAATCAGGCCAATAACCACCATGCCATTTTGCGTGGCAGTATATAAGCCGGAAGGACCAGCATTAGCTGCCATACTGATATTAACAGGATATCCAATCGGGGAATCACTGCTTGCTGATACGTTAAATGCCAATTCAACAGATTCGCCTGCCGCAAGTGCATCCTGATCAACGGTTGCAGTATTTACTACAAGCATTGGATCTGAGGATACAATTGTCGTTGCCAGGTCAAAGGCATCACTTCCGCCTGTATTGGATACCGTTACGATAAGGTCTGCGGTCTCGCCTGGATCAAGGATACCATCGCCGTTTCCGGAAGCATCGTCAACAGTAATTTCTTCATCAATTTCAAGAACAGGTGCGTACAGCGTGATCATCATATTGCTTTCCCAAACTTCGGTGCCGTCGGTGGCCTCGATAACAAAAGCAGCAATATGTTCGTTGGGAACAAAGTCAGCTACCTGAAAACTGAATGCATCAGCAACTGTAGCTGTTTCGCCGTCAACGATTGATCCGAAATCAACAGATGCAGCTCCAGTCAAAGTCAAATAATCATCTTCTCCAACGATAGTAGCGGTAATAGCTGTTGAAGGATCTGCTCCAACATTTTTAAGGGTAATATCGGTTGTAAAGGCTTCGGTGTAATCGGCCTGTCCGTTTTCGTTTTCATCATTGATGATATATTCATCAAGAACTACATAAGGGCCTTCGAGCGCGGCTGCAGGAACCTGAACCATATAAGGAATATACTGTGGTTTGGTAACGACAATATCCACCATGCCTGAAGATAATATGGGGTCAATTTCTACTTCAACAACGCCAGTTTCTCCAACAAGTGCAGCACCATGTAAAACACCATCTTTTGAGATGCCAACATAAGAACCCGCATCAGCAGTAACTTCATAGGTTTCGAGGCCAATAGGCAAAATGGGCATATGTGACACAGTATTATCTTCACCCTGGGTGTTATAGATTACAAGAGAAGGATCTCCCAATACATTATATGCTTGCCAGTAATAAGTAGGGCTTGAGTGACTTGGATAGCCTTGTACGTGTACTTCTGTAACGGCGAGGTTTCCAATAAATACAATAGCACCTGTAGTTACATAATCACTTACAAAAGGTCCGTCGTAAGCACCCCAGGTTGTTTCTTCATAGGTTGGCACATAACCGTCATTAGTTCCCTGAATAGGGAAAGCACCTACTGACCAATAGAAATCCTCGAACCAATACGAACTTGGTGACGAACCAATATAAGCTACAGCACCTTTATTAGCAGCGCGCATCCAGGTTTCGCCCATGCACTCGGGATATCCAAAATCAGCTGCTAAACAACAGTTTCCAATGGCCAATGGATATTTATCCTGATTAACAAAATTATTAACTGCTGATTGTGAAAGGTTAGGATCTCCCCAAGAAGTTTCGCTACAGTGAGCTGTATAATTAATCATGCTCACAGCAATACGAGCTGGATCGTAACATCCTGTGTAAGGATTTGTAAGATAATCGTTTACATTTACGTAGCCATGTGCTGAATTGAAATAGTTTTCGGTACCGTATTCTACAGTTGGCTGACCAACGCGTGGATTCCAAGTGCCGTCGCCCCCGGCAATGAGTGTAACATCGTCAAGATAGCTGGCATCCGAAAACTCATACTGTTCGTAATACAATGTCTTCTCGATATAAGGTGCCAGTTGTGCGCTATTGGTGGCTGAAAAACGTCCGTAATACATTTCAGGGAAATAGTCGCCATCAACACTGGCATAATACAGGTCGGTCATCTTACCTGAAGAAGAACCCTGAGTGGCAGGAATTTGTGGAGTGTCACCAACAAAAAGCACAAAGCTTGGAGCAGGGTCGTCTGGTGAGCCTGCATTGTATTGATCGTGAACATAAGTTTGAATTTGGCTGTAGCTGGTTCCAATTTCATCAGTATAGGCTACAACAACTTCAAAACCTTTTTTGGTTTTCCATTCGATAAATGGAGCCAAATCAGCTTCAAACATCGGATCTGATACGATGAGATATTTAACAGGATAAGTTGTCAAATCCGGATGATCAGGATATTCTCTGTTGGTAGGATTATTCAGAAATGCTTGTTGCATAGATGAAAAATAGGGTGAATAAGTTGATGCTTTAACATATTCAGTTAAGCTTTCGTCAACATTGCTATAAGTTATCTGAACTTCGATATCGTTATAAACTCTGATAATTCCCTGAACGGGATTGTAACTTACGGGGGCAATTGTTAGGCGTGCAATTCTGTAGTTACGCATAACACCGAGCACTTCAACAGAAGCAAGTTCGGGTGTGATAAAAGCATCTTTCTGATAAGTTTTTGTGTCATATTCAAAAGTTACTTCATCAATCGCCTGATCTTTGCGTAATGAAGGCTGAACGGGCATAATCAAATGCTCAATACCGTAATCACTTAATTTGTATTCACTTACAGTGTAATTAATTACGTTTACCGAAACCTCGGCACCAAATGGAATTTCGATGAGTTCTTTGGTGGCAGGAAGTTTTGGTGTTCCGATACTTCCAATAGAAAAGGCATTAGGAATTGCAATTTCATTGAATTTTCCTTTTGAAGTTTCAACAGCGAAGGTGTTAATTCCGGGATAGGAAAAACTGGCGCTTAAAAGCTGCATATTGTCCTCAATTACTTGTGTTCCGGTTGAGGTCTTTCCAAAATCAATGGACAAACTTTGTGCATTGAGTTGGGAACTAAAAAGCAGGCTTGTTGTAGCAACAATACCTGCAATTAAAAAGATTTTGCCAATGGCAAATAAGGAATAAAATTTTTTCATTTGGGTTAACATTTAATCAATTAAGTGTTGATGATTTCGTTAATTTAAGCAATCGCTGACAAATTTAACGGAAAAATTAAATAAGTAGCCTGTTTTGCGCTTAATTAACATGATTCTAAATAAGCACCAAATGATTAGTAAATATCATGTAATCAGATTTTTAAAACATACCATGATGTTTTAATATGGCTGACCCATACAGAGTTATTTAACAGTATTTGCACAATTTTTTAGTGGTTTTTTAAAGCCACTTCATCAGGTAGGCCAGTGCCTTTTCGGGTTGGTTGTTTTGCAGAAGCGCTTTTGCTGCCGAGATATGCTTTTCTTCTGAAAAAGCTTGTCGATCTTCGGGATTCAGCTCATCCAATTGTTCAGCCAATGGCAAGCTGGATAGATTGCCCAATCTGCCCAAGTCGTTGCCTGATAGTAATTTATGATGTTTTATTTTTTGCGGCAAGGCATCTATGCCAATGCCGGGCTTAGCCAGTGGCTTAGGCACAATAAAATTAGCATCGCCCGAAGTTCTAACATAGTAATCGCCGCCGTGCCTGCCCACCAGATCAATTTTATTGACATCAATTTCGCCCTGTTCATCCAATACATACTCCATGATGTGCATGCGTTTGATCTCGCAAATAATCAGGTTGCCTGCTCCGGGACCATCACCGGTTTCAATAATTTGTCTTACAGTGCATTCAAACTGAACAGGTGATTCTTTGACCCTGAAAGGCCTAATGGTTTCCGAAGCTAAAGCAGTTAAACCCGATTTTATAAATTCATTAACGCCTTTTGGGTATTCGGAGCTGGCCAGACTCATTTGCTGAACCATCTTGAAACTTACCATATTGATCACAACCTCAGGCACTTCTTTCAGGTTTTCAAAGGTGTCCTTTGTGGTGTTGTCGCGTCCCCTCCGTGATGGCGAAAAAATTAAGGTAGTTGGATTTACCCCAAAAGCATTGAAAAAGCTAAAAGGAGAAAGGTTTGGGTTTCCTGCCTTATCAATAGTGCTCGCAAATGCAATTGGCCGGGGGGCAATACTGCCTAACATGAGTCGATGCAGTTTCCGCTGATCAAAGGTTTCAGGGTTTATGGTCATCATAAGTCTTATTTTGCTGGTAAAATGGTGGTAACACAATCACCAAAACCGATACGCAGTTGTTGATTTTTGGCTTGACCGCGCATAATTATGGTGTCATAATCCAGAATAAATTTTCTTTCTGAACCGTCTTTCATTTTGAGCGGTTTAGTTCCTCTCCAGCTGAGTTCAAGCATTGAGCCAAAAGCTTCCGGTGTTGGGCCGCTGATCGTTCCGGAAGCATACATATCACCCGGATTAATATTACAGCCTGCAACTGTTTGATGTGCAAGCTGTTGTGCCATATTCCAGTATAAATATTTAAAATTCGACTGACAAACTAAATTGGAGTCGCCCGCAGCAGTTTTTAGCTCTACTTGCAGGTCGATATCAAAATTGCGAGCTCCGGTGGTTTTAAGGTAAGGCAATACTTCCGGATCTTGCTCAGGTCCTTGTGTTCTGAATGGCGCCAGTGCTTCGAGTGTGACAATCCAGGGAGAAATAACCGAACCAAAACTCTTCGAAAGAAATGGCCCAAGGGGCACATATTCCCACTTTTGAATGTCACGGGCCGAAAGGTCATTAAATAGCACAAGACCAAAGATGGCATCTTCTGCCTTATTTGCCGGAATACTGTCGCCGGGTTCGGTTTTTGCCGACGTGATAAATGCCATTTCAAGTTCAAAATCCAGTTGACTTGAAGGGCCGAAAACAGGAGGTTTGCTGTCGTCCGGACGTGTTTGTCCTTTTGGCCTGTGGATGGAAGTTCCTGAGACTACAATAGAGGATGCACGACCATGATAGCCCACCGGCAAATGTTTCCAGTTTGGCAGTAAGGCTTTTTCAGGATCACGAAACATAATCCCAACATTTGTTGCATGTTCTTTGCTGGAATAGAAGTCGGTGTAGTCCCCAACTTTCACTGGCATCAGCATGGTTACGGCGTCGCTTTGATGCAAGGCTAACTTACGGACTTCTTCATTTTCCTTTAACTCATTATTTTCTGAGCAGAAGATTTCTGACAATCTTTCACGAATGGCTACACGGCTGTTTTTCGGCAATGCAGCAATATCATTGAGCGTTTTTTGATAAAAGACACTCAGATCCGGAATAAAAAGTCTGTCGAAAAAACCAAAATCAGCAAGTACAGAAAGGTCAATTACTGTATCACCAATTCTTGTTGCGGCAAAAATCAGATCGCCTGTTGCAGCTATGCCATAGGGCAGGTTTTGAATTGGGAAATCACTTTCTTTGTTGGTCTCAATCCAGGAAGTGAGCTCCGGATTATTTGATTTTAGCATGATAGGGTTATTTTATATTCAAAAAATATCAGAATCCAATAAACAACTTATCGACTAAAGTGTTCCTCTGCTTTCCTGCTCTAGTTCTATGGCTTCAAATAAAGCTTTGAAGTTGCCTTTTCCGAATGATTTAGCACCTTTTCGTTGTATAATTTCAAAGAATACTGTTGGACGATCTTCAACGGGTTTTGTAAAAAGTTGCAATAGATAGCCTTCTTCATCGCGATCGATAAGGATGCGGAGTTTTTTTAGTGTTTCCAAATCTTCGTCGATTTCTTTTACCCGATCCATTACAGTATCATAATACGTATCCGGGACGTGCAGAAATTCTACGCCTCTGGCCCTCAACTGATCAATTGTTTTAACAATATCGTCAGTGGCCATCGCAACATGCTGAGCTCCTGACCCGCGATAAAAGTCAATATATTCTTCAATCTGTGATTTTTTCTTGCCTTCAGCAGGTTCGTTGATCGGGAATTTGATGCGCATATTGTCGTTAGCCATCACCTTGCTCATCAGCGCTGTGTAATCTGTTGAGATATCTTTATCGTCGAATGAAATCAGCTGCTCAAATCCCATTACTGAACCATAAAACTTGACCCATTTATTCATTTCGCCCCAATTGACATTGCCAACAATATGATCAACATATTTTAATCCCACCTCTGTTGGGCGGTAGCTAGGTTCCCATTTTTTAAATCCCGGCAGAAATGGGCCAAAGTAATTTTTGCGCTCTACAAAGATGTGCACAGTTTCGCCATAGGTGTAAATGCCGCTCATTACAACTTCGCCGTTTTCGTCTATGTCTACTTTAGGTTCCATATAGGAACGAGCGCCTCTTTTGGTGGTCTCTTTCCAGGCCTGTCGGGCGTCATCTACCCAAAGCGCAATTACTTTTACGCCATCTCCATGAATTTTTTGGTGTTCTGCAATGGGCGATTCGGGGGTGAGTGCTGTGGTAAATACAAAGGTTATTTTATCCTGTCGCAATGCATAGCTCGCACGATCTTTAAGCCCGGTTTCAAGTCCGGCATAAGCCAGTGGCTGAAAACCGAAAGCTGTTTGATAATAGTGTGCAGCCTGTTTGGCATTGCCAACATAAAACTCCACATAGTCGGTTCCTTTTAGCGGTAAAAAATCAGTATTGCTCATAATTGTATGTTAATTTTATATTTTCCAACTTTTATAATAATCCGGATCTTCGATGCCCAACGCCTGTTTTGTTAGTTTCAACGGCTTGAATGTATCCACCATCACGGCAAGTTCATCGGTTTTTTCTTTGCCAATGCTTCTTTCGGCGGCGCCCGGATGCGGGCCGTGAGGAATTCCGATCGGATGCAAAGTAATCATCCCGCGCTCAATATGATTTCTGCTCATAAAGTCGCCGTCAACATAATACAAAACCTCATCAGAATCCACATTGCTATGATTATAGGGTGCAGGAATCGATTCGGGATGATAGTCGTAAAGGCGTGGAACAAAGGCACAGGTAACAAATGCAGGTGTTTCGAAGGTTTGGTGAACCGGTGGCGGCTGGTGGATGCGGCCTGTTATGGGCTCGAAGTCGTGAATGGACAGGCCAAAAGGATAATGATAGCCATCCCAGCCAATAGCATCGAATGGATGTGAACCATATGTGTAGGGAAAAAGCAAATCGTCACGCTTGATTTTTACCAGAAAATCGCCCTTCACATCGTGTGTTACTAAATTTTGAGGAACTTTTAGGTCGCGCTCATAAAAGGGAGCATGCTCCAAAAGCTGACCATGTTTATTCACGTAACGTTTTGGAAACCTAAGTGGCTGGAACGATTCTACAATGAAAAGCCTATTCTTAGGCGTGTCAAACTCCATTTGATAGGTAATTCCTCTTGGGATAACCAGATGGTCGCCATAAACAAATTCGATGCTGCCAAAAATGGTGTGCAACTTACCACTTCCTTCGTGGATAAAAATCATTTCGTCGGCCTGGGAATTTTTGTAAAAGTAGTCTTTCATGGATTCCCTTGGCGCTGCAAGGCTGATATACACATCGTTATTCACCAAAACAGGAACACGGCTTTCCAGGTAATCATTTTTAGGATTAACCTTGAATCCCTGAAAACTGCGGTGTTGCATATTGTGTTCCAGCGCAATCTCTGGCTTCACGGCAATAGCTCTGCCTATTTCTTTAACAAATGTAGGTGGATAAGCATGATAAATTAGTGAATATACATCAGAAAATCCTTCTGTTGATACCAGTTCTTCTGCATACAGATCGCCGTTAGGTTTACGATAAACGGTGTGTCTTTTGTGCGGAAATTGTCCTCTGCTTAGATAATATGGCATTTAATTAAGATTTGGATTTAATAAGAACAAATCTACAACTAAAATTGTTTAATGTTAGTTCTTAAGATCAGTATTTATGTTAAATGAAACGTTAAAAATGGAGAAACCAATGCTAAAACCAATTAAACTTGGCGAGCTTGATTTATCCAACAGATTTGCCATGGCACCGCTAACCCGGCAGCGTGCCGCAGCGGGATTGGTAACCACTTTGCTTCATGCTGAATATTATGCGCAAAGGGCTACCGCCGGGCTTATTATCAGCGAAGCTTCTCAGATTTCACCCAGGGGAATGGGCTATCCAAATACGCCTGGGATTTACAGTCAAAAGCAGGTTGAAGGATGGAAACTGGTTACCGAAGCAGTACATGCTCGTGAGGGGAAGATTTTTTGTCAGCTCTGGCATGTAGGCCGTCACTCTCATCCGCTTTTGCAGGAAGATGGTGGCTTGCCTGTTGCCCCTTCTGCTGTTGCCGAAGTAGGACACGTTACTACTTTAAAAGGGAAAATGGATCCGGTGGTTCCCCATCCGCTCTCGAAAACAGAAATAGAACAAATCATAGCTGATTACAGCAAGGCAGCGCGCAATGCCATTGATGCAGGTTTCGATGGCGTTGAAATTCATGGAGCGAATGGCTACCTGATAGAACAGTTTTTAAATGATAACAGTAACTTACGAACTGATGAATATGGTGGTTCCATTGCAAACAAAATACGGTTCGCTTTAGAAGTTACTGCTGCTGTTGTTCGTGAGATTGGCCCAGATAAAGTTGGTATTCGGTTGAGTCCTTCGGGAACGAATTTTGGTGTGCGAAACAGCGATCCGGTAGCAACTTTTACACAGCTCATCGAGCGGTTAAATACTTTTAATCTTGCCTATATTCATTTGATCGAACCTTTTGCGCATTTGATCGAGGGCTTGCCTCAGTATCTTCCCAAACCGACATCTTATTTCAGGCCGATGATTCAAACGGTTTTAATTTCTGGCGCCGGGTACACATTCGCAACGGCTGATGAGGCCATAAAAAATGGTGATGCCGATATGATCGCTTTTGGTCGCGATTTTATTTCTAATCCTGATTTGGTGTATCGTTACGAGCGTCAGAAACCGCTGAATGCCTATGATACAGAAACCTTTTATGGAGGAGATTCCCGGGGTTACACCGATTATCCGTTTTACGGCAGAAGCAATCAGTTATGATTTCGGGCATAGATTTTTTGAGTGTGGCACAGGAATGGGTCAATCAGCGACTTGCTGATGGCGGACCCCGTTATGCCGAGTATCATCCTGAACAACTGATTGTTGAGCCCTGGAATGCATTAAGCTCGGTCGCCATGATGCTTCCGGCGATCTATTGGTTTGTGAAAAATAGTAACAATCAGAGCAGCAATGGGTTTTTATATTTCGCCATCGCGATGGTGTTTCTGGGAGGCCTTGGGAGCACTTTATTTCATGCTTTTAGAATGAGTTCGGTTTTTTTGCTTTTGGATGTTTTGCCCTCTGCCCTGCTTACACTTGCATTGGCAATTTATTTTTGGCTCAAAATTCTGCCCAAATGGTGGTATGTTTTATTGATTCTTGTCCCGGTTTTTGTCATTAGGATTTTTCTTTTCAACCAATTAAGTGATCATTTGGCAATTAATTTGTCCTATGCCTTCTCCGGATTACTGGTGATTGTGCCTCTTGCAATTTTGTTGATAAAAACAGCTTATGTAGGAATTGTAGCAGTAGTGTTAGTTTTGCTGTCATTTAGTATAGCATTGTTGTTTAGGCAATTAGACATACATCAGTTTGATTTTTTACCTCAGGGAACACATTTTTTATGGCACTTTTTTAGTGCAATAGGTTCTTTTAGCATGCTGTGGTATTTGTATATTTTGAATCAAGTTGATTCACAAAAAAAAAGCCGGACGAATGATCCGGCTTGATACTGTTTTTTTTTGGTCTGTTATTCAATTCCGCTAAAATGCTTCATAAACTGAACCCGTTCATAGGCAGCGGGATTAGCCGCTTCTTTTACGCTCATTTTCCCGATAAATTCGTCTGTAGTTTTGAAATTATGCTTCTGCATCCAGGTTTCCAGCTCTTTGAGCATCACACCAATTTCCTGAAATCCTTTTTTGTAAAGCACCGAAGCAATTTGAGTTGCTTTAGCCCCGGCAAGTAGCTGCTTTATTAAGGCTTTGCTGTCGTGAATGCCTGTTGAAGCCGCAATATCGCAATGCACCTTAGTTGACATCATGGCCACCCAGCGCAGCGAAATGGCGAGCTCTTCGGGCTGGCTGAATACATTTGAGGCCTTAATTTCAAATTTATCAATGTCAATATCCGGCGAGAAAAATCGATTGAAGAATACCAGTCCGGAAATGCCTGTCCATGAAAGCTTTAAAGCCATTTTTGCGAGGCTCGAAAAATAATAGCTTATTTTGAGTGAGATAGGGATTTTAATGGTCTTGGTGATTTTTTCGACGAGCTCGAAATACACTTTTTCATTGTCTTCAGCGCTATGGTGCGGATCCGAAGGTAAAACGAAAACATTTAATTCAAGGGCATCCGCTCCAGCTTCTTCAATTTTTTTGGCAAACTCAATCCATTCATGCGACGAAGTACAGTTGATGCTGGCGATGATGGGAATGTCAACGGCTTGCTTGCTATCCCTGATAAGCTTAAGGTACTTGTCCACATCATTGTGCCGGGTGTAGTTGCGCACATAATCTTCAGCCTCAGGATAGTGATTGCTGTATTCATCCTGTTTTAGGGTGTGACTTGCACCATGCGTAATCTGCTCTTCAAAAAGCGATTTCAAAACAACTGCTGCTGCACCGTTGGCAGCTGCTTCTTTGATGTTTTCAACAGAATTTGTTAAGCCGGAACTACCGACGATAATCGGGTTCTTGAGCTTTAATCCCATATAAGTTGTGGCCAGGTTTACCATATTTCCTCCGTTAATTCTAAAGTTTTTAAAAGCAAATGCACCAGCATAACTGATTAAATAGTGATGCAAAGCTAAGAAACAATCTATTCAAATTCATTCTAAATTAGACCATTGGACTTCTTTGACGAATTTTATCAAATTGTGCTTGATTTGAAAATTAAGTTACCGGTCGATAAATTCTTGGTTTTATGAGATTTCAAAAACAAAATTCAACATTCTTTATTGATCAATACATCAAAAACCAACACGACAGCATGTTTATTCAAATCAATAATCGGTTTCAGATCAAAGGCATATCACTGAATCGCCAAACGACGAAGCAGTATCTGATCTTCATAGCTGATGCGCACGATATAAACACTTTTTTGGAGTTGTGAGACGTCAAGCTGCTTTGTTTCAATTCCTTCTATCTGCATCACTAACTGTCCGGAAAGGGTTATAATTTCAATTTTGTTGGGAAATTTTTCATTCACTGATCTGAAAAACAGATTTCCGGCACTTGGGACAGGATACATCTCAGATTGTGTTATTGTTTCGTTGTTGTCGTTGGTTTCCGCAAACAACCATTTAATCGCTTCTTTGAATTGTGTGCGCCAGAGAAATTCGTTATGTTCACCATTGAGAACAATCTTCAGGTGTATGTTTTCGTCTGGAATTGCATGCTCAAGCAAGATACGATATGCATTTTCCATATCGGTAATCATGCGTCCGCTTTCCTTGTCGCCAGCCATAAAGTAAAATCTTTGACTGGCACTTAAATGCTGATAATTACTTGTTTCGAAAATCTGTGGATTAATCCAAAACGCGGGAGAAAAAAGTCCGACATTTCCAAAAACTTCAGGGTAGGTAAGGGCAGCAAAATGCGAAACCAAGGCGCCCAGCGAGCTGCCCATAATTGAGGTATGCCGGGCATCGGGACGAGAACGATAAGCTGAATCGACATAAGGCTTGAGAAAATCCTTAATGAAATTGATGTACTCCAACCCTTCGCCACCGCCATATTGCGAATTTGTCCACGGGCAATATTCGTCAATACGATGTGCTGAGCCATTATCGATTCCTATTACGATAGGAACCTCAAATCCCTGAGTAAAAAGTTCGTTCAAGCTTTCATCAACAGCCCATTCACCGGCAAAAGCAGTCGCTCTGTCAAATAAATTTTGGCCATCATGCATATATAAAACTGAATACCGCTTTATGGAATTATCGTAATCCGGAGGAAGATAAACCCAGATGCGGCGGCTTCTGTTGAGTGGAGGCATGATAAAATTGTCAGATAAAATACTGACATTTTCACTTGCCGTTGAGGTTCCTCCTCCATTAAGGAGGTCTTCCCAGCCAGCTATTTCGAGCGTTAAAGTGTCCTGACTTCCAAACAAAAACTGTCTGTTTGCAATCGCTTGTCCCGAAGCGTTGGTTTCAACTTTGTCCCATCCGCCTCGTGTAAACTTAAAAGAATGATGTCCAACTGTTTCAAAAACAATTACATAATAACCATCTTCATCAATAAGTAATTGGTATTGCTCATCTTGTGGCTGCCAATCGTTAAAAGTGCCCGCCATAAAAATCGGTGCGTCTTCAGGAGTATTTTCCGGAGTTGCAACCCGAACAGTTGTTGATTGAGCCAGCACATGCATCGAAGTCAAAAGTATAAAAACGGAAATGAAAAGATATTTTTTCAAGCTTTTAGATCTAAGCTGTTTTTAACAAAAATTTGTTTACAAAAATAGTTTATTCTTTACAGTTAGTGATGTCAATTGAGTATTTTTGACCCTTTAAAGCTCTCTGTAAACAACATATTATCGAATTGGTTTTCATCGCTTTTTGGATGTTGATTGTCAAACTAATGACTGTCAACACAAAAAGACGGTTAAACAACAACCTTATGCAACCACCATTGGTCAGGCTATTATTAGTATGTATTGCGTTATTGTGGTTTGTGCAGTTGTCAAAAGCACAACCTGTAGTGGTTGGCAACCCGTCTGATACGGCAATATGCGTAGATGCGAGTGCTTCTTTCAGGGTAATTGCTGTGAATACCGCTGCCTATCAATGGCAGGAAAACGACGGGGTAGGCTGGTATAATATCACCAGCGCTGTAGAATACGCTTCTGGATTTAATACCCCACTGCTTACCATATCTGATGCAAATTTGGGACTAAATGGTTATCAGTATCGCTGTGTGGTTTTTGATGCGGAAGGCGCTCAGGATATTTCCGAAGGAGCCCTACTCGGGGTCTATGAGCCTCCTATCATTACTGTGCAGCCAGCTGATATCCGTGTATGTAAAAATGAAACGGCATTATTTTCTGTAAATGTTTTAGGCGGAACAAGTTTTGCCTGGCAGGAAAACATAGGTCAGGGTTGGGTGTATCTGGAAGATAATGCCTTTTACCAGGGAACGGATTCTGATGTGCTCGAAGTCTTTACCACAACAGGAATGAATGGCTTTAGTTACAGATGTGTTATAACTAATGTAAGTTGCCCGGATACAACGATTAATGCAAAACTTTTCGTTGATCCAACGCCAATTGTGCAGCAAATAACAGGTGGAGGTAGCTATTGTAGCGGGGGTAGTGGCGTGGAAATAGGGTTGGCAGATTCAGAAACAGGAATCAGTTATCAGTTGTTTCGCAACAATAATGCAACTGGAATTGTGATTAGTGGAAATAACGAGCCCCTCTCTTTTGGCATGTTCACGCAGGAAGGAGTTTATACGGTGTTGGCTATCAATGGCTTTACTTCCTGCAATATTGCAATGGACGGACAGGCCGAAGTCGCTGTCAGTCCATTGCCTCAGCAGCAGCAGCTTTTGGGAGGTGGCGCCTTTTGTCCGGGAGAAGAAGTACCGGAGATATATTTGGCCGGAACAGAAACAGGGGTCACGTATCAGTTGTTTTTGAATGGAGTTTTTACAGGCAATGAAATTTTTGGAAATGGTTTTGTTGCGTCTTTCGGCCGGTTTGCTGATCCGGGCTTATATAGTGTAATGGCTGTAAACGTGATCACTGGATGTAGTATTCAGCTTGAGACTATGGTTCAGGTGTCACAATACAACAAACCGGCTGTCTTTGCAGGAAGTAATCAACTAATAAGCAGAGGTGAAGTTGCCAGCCTAAATGCCACTGCAACTGGTGGTTCCTCAAGTTATACATTTGGATGGATGCCGCAGGCTTATGTGCAGCAGCCCGATTTGGCATCAACACAAACAATACCACTCTTTCAGTCGCGGCAGTTCATAATCTCAGCTGTTGATCAGCAAACCGGCTGTGCGGCATCGCCTGATACCCTATTGGTTTATGTTGAAGATGGTTCACTCGATTTAGAATTGATAGCCAGCCAAACCCAACTTTGTCCCGGAGAATCGGCACAACTTTCGGCTATTGCCGGAGGTGGCACTGGAAATTATAGCTACCAATGGACTTCATTGCCCGAAGGTTTTTCATCTCAGGCATCGCAAGTACTGGTTTATCCGGAAGTTTCAACAACCTATTTCGTGACGCTGAATGATGGTGAAAATATACAGCAGAAGTCTGTAAGCATTCAATTAAATCCGCTGCCATCTGTATATAGCATTACCGGCGAAGGAAATTATTGCGCAGGAGAAGATGGTGTGGAAATAGGACTCAGTGGTTCTGAAAATGGTGTAATTTATAAACTACTCAAAAATGGAGAGCCTCTTTCCGAAAAAACTGGAACGGGACAGGAGCTTATTTTTGGCGATTTTCCATTGCCCGGAATTTATACGGCAACGGCTCAGTTTTCGCAACAAAATTGCCTCATTGAAATGCAGGGAGAGCTCGTTGTAAACAGTAGCACCTTACCCGTTGTTGCTGCTGGTTCCAATCAATACATTGAAACTGGAACCCAAACCACACTGTATGCAACGGCAAGTGGAGGTTCAGGTAATTTTCAATTTAATTGGACGCCAGTGGAGAAACTTATCAATCCTAATACCGCTAATGCGGCAACTTTGGCACTTTTTGAAACAAGCTTGTTTGAGGTTGTTGCCACAGATATCCAAACCGGTTGTGAGAGTAATCCCGATCAAACAGTAGTTTTTGTTACCGGAGGCGATCTTAGCCTTCAAATTCAAGCCGATCAATACAGTATTTGTCCTGGAGAGCCTGTCCAGCTGCTGGCTTTGCCAAGTGGAGGCTCTGGCAATTATGTATTTCAATGGCAGTCGATTCCTTCCGGCTTTAGTGCTACTATAGCAAACCCGATAGACGCGCCATCGGTTTCTACGCAATATGTGCTCACCGTAACAGATGGTTTCTCGGTGATTACGGATTCTGTTTTTGTGACAGTAAGGCCTCAACCACAAGCCTTTAACCTGAGTGGGGGCGGGGCGTATTGTTCAGGGGCTGATGGCCCTGATATAGTTCTTGAAGGTTCGGAATCTGCGGTGTTTTACAGCCTGTTTAGAAATGGCCAAAATACAGGACAGATCCGCATAGGAAACGAGTCAGCAATTGTTTTTCAAAATCAGCAATTAGAAGGAACTTATCAGGTAGAAGCTTTTTCACAGCAACAGCTTTGTGGAGTGCTAATGCCAGGAAGCGTGAATATTGAACTTCAATTACTCCCTGAAATATTTGCAGGGTATGACCGAACTATCCAGCAGGGAACCATCACCAATCTGAATGCGCAAGTAACTTCAGGCTCAGGAAATTATAGCTTTAATTGGTCGCCGGCCGATAGGGTTTCAAATCCCAATGCACAGCAAACGCTTACAACGCCCTTAAATCAAAGCACAATCTTTACGCTCGATGTTGTTGATAATCTGACAAGCTGTCAAGCCAATTCGGATCAGGTACAGATTTTCGTTCAGGGCGGAGAATTGCAACTTCAGGCAACAGCGAGCCCGACTCAGCTTTGCCGGGGCGAAAGTGTAACGTTAACTGCATTAGCAACAGGTGGCACAGCAAATTATTATTATAGCTGGACCTCCTCTCCGGCAGGCTTTTTCTCCGGTGAGACCCAGCCAACAGCCAGTCCGGTTGTATCTACCATGTACTATCTTACAGTTTACGATGGCCAGCAAACTGCTTTCGACAGTGTTTTCGTGGCTGTTGCAGAGCCACCTCAGGAATTTATGGTTGGAGGCGGTGGCATATTATGCGAAGCAGGTCAAAGTCAAAATATAACGCTTGATGGCAGTCAGACGGGCATAAAGTATCAATTGTTTTATAACGAAATATTGCTATCAGAACTGTGGGGAAGTGGGCAGCCCCTTCAGTTTGGCGGATTTGACCAACCCGGAAACTATACTGTTACAGCAATCTCTGCAAATGGTATTTGTTCAATTCCTATGGCAGCTGAAGCCACGATTGAGCAGGGTAGTGTGCCGCTTGCCCATGCCGGCCCTGATAAATGGCTTACCCAAAGCGGACAGGTCACACTTGAGGGTAGTATTGAGGGTGATGAAAATGCCCAGTTCAATTGGAATCCTGCTGTTCAATTGCTGAATCCTGAAGTCTTGCAACCTACAACAACATTTTTGGAGCAAACTACATTATTCAGTCTGGAAGCCTACAACCCGGGATGTGGCAGTTCGATGGATTATGCTGCTGTGTTTGTTGGTGGAGGTGAATTATCCCTTGAAATTTTTAATACTCCGGCAGCTTGTCCGGGGAGCGAAGTGAGTTTATTTGCTTTGCCCGGAGGCGGCTCCGGAAGCTATAGCTATCAGTGGACATCCAATCCTGCTGGTTTTGAGTCGAGTATCCTGAATCCTGTGGTTTATCCTGAGATTCCAACCTGGTATATATTGGTGCTTAGCGAAGGATCACAAACAGTTACTGATTCTGTTTTGATCACGCCACGCGTTCAACCTCAACTTTTTGAGCTGTCAGGAGGAGGTAATTATTGTGCAGGCGAAGCAATTCCTGATCTGGTTTTGTCTGGATCTGAAATTCAAGTAGAATATACACTCTGGCATAATGGACTGGAAACGGAAATGGTTCAGCTTGGAACTGGTTTTGCGTTGTCGTTCGAGATGATTTTTGGAGAAGGTAATTATCAGGTATTTGCCCAAGCATCACAATCGGATTGTGACAGGCTAATGAGTGGCACGGCTTCGCTGATAACCTACGATGTCCCTGAAGTTTTTGCGGGCTCCGACCAAACAATTACTGCTGGTGAAACAGCTGCTTTAACTGGTGATGCTATCGGCGGAAGCGGAGATTATAGCTTTGCCTGGTTTCCGGAATGGTTGGTGGAGTCACCTGATCAGGCAATTACGGAAACCGCACCGCTGGATCAAACTACCTTGTTTTATCTTGCTGTAACAGACACCCAAAGTCTGTGCGAATCTGCCCAGGATACACTCATTGTAGTTGTTGTTGGAGGGAGCTTGTCTGCTCGCATTCTCGCAGAGCAAACACAACTTTGTACTGGTCAGAAATTTGTTGCGCTTGCATTACCAAATGGTGGATCAGGTGTTTACAACTATCAGTGGACGAACGAAACAGGTGAAATATTAAGTGATTCAATGAAATTGATTACTGAAATGCAGGAGAGCTCCTGGATATATCTGGAGCTTGATGACGGAGAATCAGTAGTTACAGATTCCATTTTTGTTTCGGTTGCTCAAGAAATTCAACAATTTATGGTAACCGGAGGCGGGAGTTTTTGCCAGAGTAACGAAATGGTCTCAATAGGATTATCTGGCTCTGAAGCTGGCTTGAACTATACCTTAAAAAGAGGAGCACAATCGCTTGTAACAGTTGTAGGACAAGGTCAATCAATAAATTTCGGACAGTATAATGTTCCCGGTATTTACACCGTGGAAGCTTTTCGGCCTGGATTTCCTTGTTTCGAGCCTATGGCAGGTTCTGCCGTTGTGATAAAGCATAATGCACCGGTTGTTGCAGCCGGCAACGATCAGTATATAACGCAGGGGAATTTTGCTACGCTTCAGGCATCAATAAGTGGTGGCTCGGGGGATAATGCTTTTCAATGGCAGCCTGAAAACTTAGTGCAAAACCCGAATAGTTTGATTACAAACACATTAGCATTACAACAAAGTGTTCAGTTTAAGGGAATAGTCCGTGACAATCAAACTTTATGTTCATCCGAAGATCAGGTTAATGTTTTCGTAACGGGTGGATTGCTTGGCCTGGAAGTAAGCGCGGATGCTGACTTTGTTTGTCCTGGCCAGTCTGTTCAAATCATGGCTTTGCCCTCGGGCGGCAGCGGGAATTACCGCTGGCACTGGACGGCTAACGGGCAACCACTTAATGCAGCAAATAATATAATCACTGCCTTTCCTGTTACCGACACCTGGTACACTGCAACTGTAATTGCAGGTGAAGAATCGGTAAAAGACTCTGTTTTAGTGGGAATCCACGGATTGCCCGAAGTGTATAATTTATCGGGAGGTGGTTTATATTGCGAAAATCAAACACCACCGGAAATCACTTTAAATGACAGTGAAACAGGAATGGTTTATAAATTATTTAATAACGGCAGCTTTACGGGGCTTTCAAAAACTGGTACAGGAAACAGTGTGAATTTTGGTCCGCAGTATTCGCAGGGAAATTATCACGCCATTGCAGTGAGTAACGAAAATTGTGTGCAATTGATGAATGGGCTTGTTGAAGTGAATCAGACAGCAAAACCAATTGTTTTCAATTTATTAGGTGGAGGTCGATGGTGCGAAAATGAAGCAGGAAACGGATTATATCTTTCTGGTTCACAGATAGGCGTGAACTATACGCTTCTTAAAAATGGTGTTGTGCCACAGGAAGTTGTCTATGGCGATGGACAGGCCATTGCTTTTGAATCACAGTTCGAAACAGGAGTTTATACAGTGGAAGCCAATGCCTTAAGCGAAAGCTGTTCGCAGCAGATGAGGGGCGCGGTCAACCTGATTATTGACCCAGCTCCACAAATCGATGTTGCAGGCGAAACTTCGGCCTGTGAAGGCGATTTCTTCAGTTTGAAGGCTTCTGGTGCCGACAGCTACCAATGGCTTCTGGATCCGCTTATCACTGCAAATGAAATAAGTTTTCCAGCAGAAAAGGATACCGCTATAGTGCTTATTGGGATTAATAGTCTGGGTTGCAGCGATTCTGTCGATATTTCATTGTCTGTAAATCCCAATCCGCCTATTGAGCTGGAAATAAACCCTGATTTAAAATTGATTGCTGTTGAACCGAACACCTTTGTTCAGTATGATTTCTATTCCGACAATGAAATCCTACAATCGGGAAGCTCCAATCAATTTGTTTATGCCGGATTGGATTTGCCGGATGATTCTGTCCATGTGACAGCAATAACCGGTGAAAGCTGTTTATCGAAGGCATCGGTATACATTGAACCGTTTAATGTTTCCAATGCTTTTACGCCAAACGGCGATGGAATCAATGACGTGTTCCGCAAAGGTGATTTTATCCGCGTTTTCAGCCGCTGGGGCGTTGAAATATTTACCGGCGATCAAGGCTGGGATGGACGCTACAATGGTAAGATGGTAAGTGCGGGAACTTATTATTATTTGCATGAAATACGCGACGGAAACGGCGAGATAGTCCGCACAGAAAAAGGGTCAGTAACACTTGTAATAGAATGAAAAATAGCGCGTTAATAGTCTTATTTCTGCTGGTTTCTTTTGCTTTCAAGTCAGTTGAGGCGCAATCGCCCCGCTTATTGAAACAGGCAGAAAAGCGCTATAGTAAAAACGATTTTACCGGTGCAATATCAGTCTGGAAAAAAGCCTTTGACCGATCCGCCGAAAGTGATGCGCGACTTGAGTTGTCCTACAAAATTGGTGAAGCATATGTGCAAATGAACCAACTTCCGAAATCAGTACCCTGGCTAATTGACGCTACCAGTGGAAATGAAACACCTGTTGAATGGTTTATTCTGAAAGCATCGGTTCATTTAAAACTGAATCAGCTTGATCAGGCTGAGAGCACTGTTAGGCAAGCCCTTGAAAAACAGCCCTATTCGCGGCAATTGGTCGATTTACTTGCGTTGATAAAAAGATGGGAAGCGCAGAAATCTACTCCTGATTTTCCATTTGAACCGGCGCATCAGCTCAATTCCCCCTGGAGTGATTACGCTGCTTTGTGGCAAGATGATCGAATGCTGGTCTCAAGCGCCCGACCCATAAATCAACGTGACAAACAAGATAATCGCACTTCGGAGTATTTTTCTGCTGTTTTTGAAAGCAGCATCAATGCTTTTGGCGATTTTGAAGCGCTTATCCCACTCAATATCAGGCCGAACAAAAATATTGGCACCCTTGTTTTTGATCACGAACATAAGCGGGTATTTTTTACACAATGTAGAAATCGCATCAGGAAGTGTGCTTTAATGATGGCTGATTATGATGCAGAAAGCAATAGTTTTGGCAAAGCAAAGCGGGCAGATTTTACGCAGAAGAAAATTCATTATGGGCATCCGTTTATTAGGGAGGACGGACGCATGCTTTATTTTGTCTCCGATTTGCCGGGTGGTTATGGCGGAAAAGATATTTATCGCATCAGCCTGCGTGATGATGGCGGATTTGGAGTAGCTCTCAACATGGGGCCAAAGGTCAACTCTGGTGCGGATGAACTTTTCCCTACCAGCATAGGAGATAGTATATTGTTGTTTTCGGCGGAACGTTTTACAGGCTATGGTGGTCTTGATATTTTTGCGAGCCGACTTTTTGATGAATCAGCTTCACGCCCTGTTTTGTTAGGGTATCCATTTAATAGTCAGTCAGATGACTTTTATCTTAACCTGAAAAAAAATACTGTTCAGGGATTTTTAAGTTCAAATAGGGAAGTAGAAAACAATGACGACTTATTTTATTTTGAAGCTTTTCCACTGCGTATTTTGCTGAAAGGAGAGGTGCGCGAGGACAATTCAGAAAAGCTTTTGGTGGATGTTGCAGTTTCAGTTTCGGGAGTCGGATCTGAGGAACTTACTTTTTTAACAGATAGCACGGGTTCGTACCAGACTTCTGTTCCGGTGGGAAGTAAACTGCTAGTAACGGCCGAAAAAGCCGGTTATTTTACCGAGAAACGTGTGCTGCAAATTGCAGATACGACGCAAGTTGTAGTGCGTCAGGATTTCAGACTTTCATTGCTAAGCTATCCGGCGGCTATCAGTGGGTTCGTTAGCGACCGTGAAACTAAGAAACCAATGCCTTTAGAAAAAGTTGTAGTAAGCGGTCCGGGAGGTTTTCTCCTGGAAACTTATACCGATCTGCAGGGTTTGTATCGCTTCGATTCGCTTAAGCCAAATCATATTTATACCGTAAAGGTTAGCAAACAAGGTTACTTTAATGAGTCGCGGGTTTGTCGCATTCCTGATGCCAAAAAGCCGCAGTTGCTTAACAAGCAAAATGGCGTGGATATGGATTTCGAACTCACTCCAATCCAGGAGAAGAAAGAGGTATTAATCAATAATATTTACTACGATTTCGACAAGGCCAGCTTGCGCGAAAGTTCTAAAATTGAACTTAACAAACTTGTTTCCATGCTTCGCGAAACGCCACAGGTAATTGTTCAAATCAATGCGCATACCGACGCACGTGGCAGTAACAGCTACAACGACAAGCTATCTGAGGAACGCGCGGCATCGGTTGTAAATTATTTAATCAGGCATGGTATTGATCCTGCCCGGCTGGTATCCCGCGGATTTGGTAAGCGTAACCTTGTGATTGCGAATGCAACAACAGAAAACGAGCATCAAACCAACAGGCGCACCACCTTTACAGTGACAGGAACTGATTTTAAACCTTTCGTATCACGAACTCCCGAAAGCCAAAAAGTGACAGATTTAGTGTATCGAATTCAGTTAATGGCTTCTTCAACTTACTATTCGCCAGAGGATTATTTTGCCGTTCTGAAAACAATAATTCCAGGAATTCGCTTTCAGGCCACGGAATCTAATGGCTTGTATCGTTACGAAGCAGGAGATCGTTATACCCTTTCTGATGCTGAATCCCTAAAAAATCAAATTGTGGCTGCAGGTTTTTCCGATTGCTTTATTGTGCCCTATCATGCCGGGATTCGTATAAGTATGCAACAGGCTAAAACTTTGGAAAAATGATGAGTAAACTCAGAAATATCAGCTTGTTGTTACTTGGGCTCGCGCTCTCGGTGCCCGTTTTTGCTCAAACGGATCTGCTATTCAGTCAGCATGGGATGAACCAAAGGGTATTCAATCCTGCTGCGATAATAGATAATGGCATGTTGAATATGGAACTGATGGGCAGGCAACAGTGGATCGGCTTCCCGGATGCGCCTTCGGTGCAATATGTGGGAGCTGATTTGTTTATGGAGCAACAGCCTATGGGGTTGAAATTTGGATTCCTGAACCAAATTGCAGGCAAGGAAATAACCCGCCAATTAGGGGTCTCATACGCCTATCAGGTCAGGTTTTCCCAGGTTTTGTCAGCACAGTTTGGACTAAGTGCAGGCTTTTATCAACGGCAAGTCCGTTTTTCGGAACTCATTTTTGAGGAAGGCAACGAGCCTCTTATTAAACCGGATGAATCAGTCCTGAAACCGGATTTTTCCTTTGGCTTCGAGCTTTACTGGAAAGATTTCACATTGGGAATGGCGGCTAATCATGTGACGACACCTCATCGTAAAGCTACCATTTTCAAAATTCCCATTCACAACCATTTCTACCTGATGCATCGGTTCATCCTGGAAAATGAAATACAGCTTTTTTCGGGTATTTCATGGCATCAGCAGGGAAGCATTAATAGGTTTCAACTTGATGTGCAGTTTAATTTCGGGCAGTGGGAGGCCGGCCTGGCTTACCGCAATCAGGATGCGCTGATTCTAAAAGCGGGGATTGCTTTATCTGCAAGTATCAGAATGAATTATGCCTATGATTTTGGGATTTCAAAAATTGCTAATTACAACAGTGGCACACACGAAATCAGCTTGCAGTTTAACTTTGCCAGAAGAAGCGGAACTTACCTTTCGCCGCGTTTTTTAGATTAGCAAATCGCAACCTACCAAATCTGTGCGACTTGGGAGTTCACACACCAACAACTAAAATCTCAGCGTTTATTTTTCTGAAGGATGAATCACTTCCGAAAACATATTTTTCTTTTTAATGATTTCGATGGCTTGTTGCAAGGTTTCATCACTGCTGCTTACTACCTGATAGTAGCTCTCCATATCCCAGATATTACGGGCAATCAAGGCTTTGATTTGTAATTTGATATAATCTTCCGATCGATCAAATAAGGCTTCATCAAAAACCACCTCCTCTTTTTCGGCCAGCGCCAGAAAATCGTCCATCATAGCCTGACTGACATCGAAATCACTGATATATTTATCGATGTTTTTAAAGGTTTTTTTGAATTGATCTCTGTTTTCATTAGAAAAATCGATGGTGTAACGATTGAAAACACCTTTGCGAATGAGGTCGGAATAGTATTTGGTCAGATGAAATGTGTCCACTGGCACAAAAATATCGGGCATGATGCCTCCTCCGCCAAAAACGGTGCGATTAGCTGCTGTAGAATATTTTAGTGAGTCAGGAAAGTGAATGCTGTCGGCATTTACAAGTTCACCATTCAACTGACGTGTATAAAGATCTTTGAAATAGGTCTCGCTGCCTTCGTCATAAGGTCGTTGAATGCTTCTTCCGCTGGGTGTGTAGTAACGGGCAGCAGTTAAACGAATAACAGAACCGTCGGGCAGCTGAAAAGGACGCTGGACAAGGCCCTTGCCAAAGGACCGACGCCCGATAACAACAGCGCGATCCCAGTCCTGAACAGCACCAGATACGATCTCACTGGCAGAAGCAGAGCCTTCGTTGATTAAAACAACTAGTTTACCTTTTTCAAAACTGCCTTTAGATGTTGCTGAAAAATCCTGGCGGGGACTCTTGAGACCTTCGGTATAAACGATCAGTTTGCCTTCGTCCAGAAATTCATCCGAAAGCTCAACGGCTACATTCAGAAAACCTCCTGAGTTGCCTCTCAAATCGAGTATCAAATGCTCCATGCCGCCTTTTTTTAGTTCTTCCATGGATTGGTAATACTCCTCCATGGAGGTTTTTGAAAAACGGTTAAGCTTGATATATCCGATATCTTTGTCAAGCATATAGGTGGCATCTATACTATGGATTGGGATTTTGTCGCGAATAATGGTGTAGTCAATCAAATCAGGATTGTAATTGCGTAAAATGCTGACATCAACCTTGGTGCCTTTTTTGCCACGTAAACGATCCATTACAAATTTATTGGTCACTTTTTTCCCAAAAGCTTCTTCTCCATTAATCTTTAGAATGCGATCGCCCGCAAGGATGCCCAACTCTTCCGAAGGGCCGCCGGGAACGGGTGAAACCACTAAAATAGTATCTCTGAGTAGTTGAAAGGTAACACCGATTCCTTCAAAACTGCCTTCCAAAGGTTCGTTGGCAGCAGCGATGTCATCCTTAGAATAATAAGATGAATGTGGGTCAAGATCTTTTAACATCGTAACAATAGCATCCTCAACCAGTTTGGGCGTGTCGGTGCTGTCAACGTAGAAATTGTCGATATAAAATAGTGCTGCTGCAAATTTCTGACTGGTTTCTTTAGGATCAGTCTTAACAGCTTTCTGCGACATTACTGAAAAACTTAAAAACGAAAAGGCAATTAATAATGCAAAATGTTTCATTATCAAATATTTTATGAACTTTTATTGCTTGTTACAGGCATTATGCCAGACAAAGATAGACGATGAATTGCTAACTTTCAAAAGTAAACAATTATTGCAAGAACTTGTTTTTACATGTCGTTTGCGGCGTTAAAGATTGTTAAGCAATAAGGATTTGGAAATAAAAGTTCAAGCAAGCGACAGATTTATTTTTAATCAGTGCATCAGTCCTGAGCTATTATAGAAAGCTTGTTTTTTGAGTTTTAATTCTCTAAGTTTTCAAGACAAAAAAAAGCGCTCCGGTTATCACCAAAGCGCTTTCATATTTGTTGATGTGCCGGTTAAAAATCCAGTATTTCTTTGGCTGCGGTATAAATTTTATCCGCATTGGGCAGTATTGCTTTTTCCAGGATACGATTGAACCCAACGGGTGTAAAGGTAGATCCAATACGTTTCACTGGCGCATCCAAATATTCAAAAGCTTCTTCTGCAACAATAGCAGCCAGCTCGCCTCCAAATCCTGCAAAAACTTTATCTTCGTGGACAACAAGCACGCGTGAGGTCTTTTTTATCGATTCAATGATTGCTGCTTTGTCGAGCGGAATCAAACTGCGGATATCCAACACTTCAATTTCCTTGCCGGTTTCGTCACTGATGCGATCAGCTACCTCAACGGCCATATGTGTGGTATTTCCGTAGGTGATGATACTCAGATCACTACCGCTTCTGCGAATCCTGGCTTTGCCAAATGGCACTTCAAAATCGTCGGGAACGACTGTTTCAGCAAGTGGGTCGTTGTACAAGGCCTTGGGCTCCAGAAATACAGTAGGACCCTCACTGCGCATGGCTGTACGTAACAAACCGGCAGCATCGTCGGCATAAGACGGGTAAACAATCCTCAAACCCGGAAAAGTTGCCAGGGCGCCTTCAATAGTTTGGGAGTGATAAAGTCCGCCACCAATATAACCGCCTGAGGCCAACCTGATTGTAATGTTTGGCGAAAAAGCGCCATTGCTGCGCCAGTAATCGTGCGAAGTTTCGACCAATTGCTCCATCGCAGGCCAAAAATAATCTGCGAATTCAGCTCCCTCAACAACAATACGGATTTTCTTATCGAAACGGCTCATGCCATTAGCCGTACCCATGATATAGTCTTCGGCAATAGGCGCATTAAACACGCGATTTTTGCCGAATTCCTGCTGCATACCTTTGGTTACATTAAATATACCGCCCTTGTCTTTGTTGGCGACATCCTGCCCCCAAATATAAGTGTCGGGATTTTTGCGGAACTCATCCTTAAGCGTTTCATTCAGCGCCTGTATAAACTTTAACGATTTCCCTTTGGTGCCGTCGTGAATGCCTTCGGGATATTTTTCGGCTGCATAGGGTTCTGGCAATACAAAGTCGAAAATACTATCCGGACTTGGATCAGCAGCTTTAATCACTTTTTTATGAGCCGCCGAAATGGTCTTCTTTGCTTCAGCATCCAGTGCGTCAAGCTCTTCATCGGTAAATTTTCCTGAGTGGATCAACTGCACTCTAAAACGTGTTAGCGGATCACTCATTGTTACACAATGACGCTCATTATCATCGCGATAGAGCTCATGCCGGTCCGAATTGGAGTGCGAATGAATACGAACGCAATTGGCGTGCACAATTACTGGTTCTCCATGTTTTTCAATATGTTCGCGTGCTTCAAACATGGCATTCATAGCGTTAAAAATACTTTTGCCATCGCAATATATAATTTTCAGGTTTTTCATACCTGAATAGTTCTCAGCAGCACGACGGTTGGCCGATTGATCTTTTTGTGGCACTGAAATGCCAAACTGATTATCCTGAAACACAAATATTACAGGTAGTTTTTCGTTCGAGGCGCCGTTAATGGCTTCAAAAACATAACCTTCGGAGGTGGAGGATTCGCCTTGTGAACTGATGGCAACACCTTTGGATCCATATTGCTTTATCCCTCTGGCGGTTCCCACAGCATGTAAGGTGTGATTTCCGGTTGCAGACGAAACATTTTGGATGTTCCATTCGGGTTTTGCAAAATGGTTTGACATATGACGCCCGCCACTGGCAAGATCATCGGCTTTGGAGAGTCCGTTTAGAATAATTTCTTCTGCTGTTAGCCCGGCAGAAATAGCCGTTAGCATGTCACGATAATAAGGGAAAAGAAAGTCGGTTTCACGATTAAATACTTGTCCAATTGCAAGTTGAATTCCATCGTGGCCGGCATAGGGCGCATGATACGACCATCCCAATGCCTGCTTGAGATAATTAGGTGCTTTTTCGTCAAGCTGGCGCCCAATGGTTAACAGGCTGTACCATTTTTTTAGGGTTTCTTTGTCCGTATTGTCTAAGGTAAATTTTCTTTTTTGTGTCATTATCAACTGTTTTAAGCTTTTGAAGCTGTGATTGAATGCTGATGCAAAAGTACAAATTTTGCGTAATTTTTATCAAGTCTAAATAACCAATGTCAATAGAATCAATGCAAACGATTGCTGAATTTATTTTTTCGTCTTTGTGATTAAGCCTTACACTTGAAACAAAATTAGATTAAGTACTGTTCAATTTGATTGGGTAAATATTTTGGACAATTGAACGTCGCGAATCCTCAATGCCTTAGTATTTCAAAGCTGCCATCTGTTTCAAGCTTAATAATTGTTGATGCTTTGGGAAGTTTTAACTCATCCTGGTATAAGCCTACAATATGGTCAACAGCTTGTTTGATTTCATCGGAGATCTGATTAAAAATCAAGGGTGTGGGCTGCCCTGAAAGATTAGCAGAAGTGGAAGCAATGGCTTTGCCAAATCGCTTAACTACTTCTTTGCAAAATTCATGTGTGGTGATCCTGATGCAAACTGTTTTGTCAGATCCGATAGCGTTTTTAGCGAGATTTTGTGCGCCCGGATATACAATACTTATCGGATTGGCAGCATTATGAATGAGGTCGTAGGCAATCGCTGGCACCACTTTTACATACTGTGTCAAACGCTCTTCGCTATCAATTAGGGCAATCAGGCTTTTGTTTTCTGATCGGCGTTTGATTTTATATATTTTTTCAACAGCTTTTGGATTGGTGGCGTCACAGCCAAGTCCCCAGATGGTGTCTGTTGGATAGAGCATCACCTTGCCTTCCTTTAGAATCTTAACGGCAGCTTCTATTTCTTCTTCGTAGGTCATCATATACGTGCGAGTAATTTTTGTGTTGAAATGCTGGTTGCACAGCGAAAATGTTTTTTTGGACATTCCTGCCAGCCATGCAAGCCACATGGACGGCATTCAAGTTGTTCATCAGTTTGAACGATTGCTGAATCTGCTGAAAGTGGCCCAAAGCCAAATTCCGGAACAGTGGAACAATAAATTGCCGTTACTGGTGCATTCACGGCGCTACACAAGTGCATTGGTGCTGAGTCGTTTACGAAATTCATGTGGGCATCGCGCATCAAAGCAGCCGACTCCAGTAAACTCAGCTTTCCGGATAAATTTATGCTGTTTTGAAAATGTGATTTTTCGATAATACGATTGCACAAGTCAAAATCAGCTTTTGACCCAAGCAGATAAATGTGAAAATGTGGGGATATATTTTGCATTAATTCGACCCATTTATCTTCCGGATATTGTTTGGTAAACCACAAAGATGCTGGGGCAATGCAGATATAGGTTTTGGTTTTGTATTGCGAAACCTTGGCACTATCGTTTTTAGAAGGATAAAGCCTTGGTTTGGCTACCTGTTCATTCGTTAGATGGACAATAAGTGCATGATTACGAACTGTTTCGTGAGGCGATTGTCCTTGTTCGCCTATAAAATGCCTGATGCGTCTGGTATAAAAAAGACTCAAAGGATTTTTGCTGAATCCAATGCGAGTTTTGGCTTCTATTAGGTTAGTAATTAATCCGGTAGCAGCAAAACGCTGTAAATTTATGACTGTATCAAATGCGTTTTTTCTCAGCTGTTTTATCAGCCGGAAAAGGTTTTGGTATTTAGCTTCTGTCTTGTCCCAAATCCACAACTCATTTAAAAAAGGATGCTCCGTAAACAAGCCTTCATACCCTTTTTTAATCAGCAAATCAATTTCTGCTTCAGGAAAATGGGTGTGCAGCTTTTCGAGCAGTGAAGTGGCCAATACGACATCACCCAATGAGGCTGTCTGGATTAAGAGAATTTTTTGAATCATAGTGCAAGATTGCCGTGCAAAATTAACCTTATTGCTCAATTCTTTGCATGTAGCAGCCTTTTTTTATTGGTTGGGCTGGTGAATGATGCTGATCAGGAAATGGGAAAAACCTTCTTTGCTGCAATAAAGCATTAATAAGCCTGGTGAAATAGAAAAAATTGAAAAAATCATGTACATTTGTCTGTGAGTAAGCAATAACCAAATACAAGAATTTTCCGTGATTTAATGGTTGCATTGCACCAAATACTTTATGAAACAATCACCCAACAATAATTTTGCGAACTCGTTTCACCTGCACATTTTATCTAAGCTGTGTGGTGTAGTTTTGTTATTTTTTACTTTTAGTTTTAGTGTTCAGGCAAGAGAAGTGTTTGCTGCTGATAGTTTGCTTAGTGAGGCAAGGCAGCATAACGTGCCGGATAGTTTGCGATTTTATCAATTATTGGAAGCGGCAAGAATCTATGCCCAGCCGGATATTTTCCTTGAAAAGAGGAATACAGTGGATTCAACCATCAGGGAAGCCCTTTTTATTGCTCTTGCCAATGGATGGGAAAAGCAGCTGTTAGGCATGCTAAACGCTAATGGTATAAATGAACGCAATCAGGCACAATATTCACTTTCGATCTATTGGCATCAAAAACAGCTAAAAATTGCGGATTCACTAGGTTTTATTAATGATAAAATGCGGGCATTCAATAATTTGGGTGTGGTACATCGCAGAATAGATAACTATCGGCAGGCAAATGACTATCATTTATCGGCATTGGCTATAGCCAGCGAGATAAATGATGAAAAGGCCTACGTGATTGCTGCCAATGGCTTGGGTAATATTCAATATATTTTGGGTAATTATGAAGAAGCGCTCCGCCGTTTTCGCGAATGCTTAAAATTTGAACAGCAACAAAATGATTTACTAGGTGTCGCAATCAATTTGAATAACATAGGAAATGTATTTTTCAAAAAGGGAGAGGTAACAAAAGCCTTAGAGTATTATTTGCTCTCGCTTGAGGTAAATCGTGAAGCTGGTTCTGAGCGTGGTGTTGCGATTTGCTACAACGACCTTGGCAATGTTTATAAGTATAGAAAAGAGTATCCCAAAGCCCGAAATTATTACTTGCTGAGCCTTGAATTGAATGAGTCAATAGGGGAGAAGTACTACCTCGCAATAAGTTATATTAATGTAGCAGAATTGTATATTCTTGAGAAGAATTTTGATCAGGCTTTAAATTACCTGGAAAGAGGAATTGCCACAGCAGAACAAACTAGTGCGCTGGCATTATTGGGCCAGGCATACGATCTGATGTACATAATCAACAAAGAACGAGGTGATTATGCCACGGCACTTGAATTTTTTGAGAGAGCAAGTGCGATCAATGACAGTATTTTAAACAATACTATCAGCAGAACAGTGATTCAAATGCAAACGCTTTTTGACCGCGAAAGAAGTGAAAGTCAGATCGCATTGCTCAGACATCAAAAAGAGCTGGCCGAATTGCAGATGAAAGATCAGAAACTTATCAACTGGATTGGTATGTCTGCTTTGATCATTTTAATGATCTCCCTGCTGGTCGGGCTTTATGTAATCCGTTTAAAAAATCACTCTAATGCGCAGCTTCAAAGTCAGAATGATGAAATTGAAAAAGCACAACAGGAATTGAGTCTTTATGCAGAAAAGCTATTGCTGGCAAAAGAAGAGGCTGAAAAGCACAATCGGCTTAAGAGTCAGTTTTTGGCCAATATGAGTCACGAAATCAGAACTCCAATGAATTCTATTATTGGGTTTACTGACATTTTAGAAAACGTAATTGATGACCCCCAAAAGCGCAGCTACCTCGAATCTATCAGGAGCTCGGGGAGAAACCTGCTGTTGTTAATCAATGATATTCTTGATTTATCAAAAATTGAAGCTGACAAACTAAAAATTGAAAATACCCCACTTGATTTAAGAGTGCTGATGCAGGAAATCAAGCAACTTTTTTCGCTTCAGCTTGACGAAAAATTTTTGAGTTTTGATGTTTATGTTGATGAAACATTGCCAAAATTGGTCTTTCTAAGTGAGACCAGTATGCGGCAAATACTTTTTAATTTGGTTGGGAATGCTATTAAATTCACTCCCCAAGGGGGTATCCAACTGCGGCTGCTTGTTTTGGAAAGCAAAAAACCCATGGCCATAAATATTCAACTGGCAGTTAAAGATTCTGGAATAGGAATTGATCCTGAGGGGGTTGATAAAATATTTGAAGCCTTTTATCAGCACCATGCCGACTCGTCGAGGTACAGGGGAACCGGACTGGGTTTGGCTATTACGCAACGCTTGGTAAACGCAATGCATGGGACTATTACCGTTGATTCGACGCTCAACAAGGGCACAACATTTAAGATTACATTTAATGATGTGTTGGTGATAAAAGAAGTTGAAACAGCGGAACAAACCCCTGAAGAGCTGAGATCAGAAAAGATAAATGAATTGCCTGTTGTGTTCTTGGTTTCTGACAATATATTTTATATTCAATTGGTTAAGGAAATGGCTTTGGTTCACGGTTTAAGATTTGAAGTTGTAGCCTCAAGCTTTAAATTATTTAAAAATTTTACTCAGCAAGCCACGGCCTGTGTTTTAGTTGATTTGGATTGTGTCGTTCCAAAGGACAAGACCTGGCTGGTCGGAATAATGCAGAAAAAAGGATTGCAAACGGTCTTAATAGGAAACAGCAATTTAATGTCAGCCCTGCAGATTAAGCATGATTTGTTGTTTGAGTTGCCTGCACAACAAGAGCTGCTCCAGCGCTTTTTAGAAAATCTGGCAAACAGAAACTTTGATTTTCATCCCGGTGGTTCAAGACAGGTGGTGCTGCCTGAGGCCTTGAATATCCAACAAAAGGATGATTTGAAAGTATTGAATTCTTTGTGGGAGAAAGCCCAAAGTAGTAATTTTATGGTCGATGCCCAGCGCTTTGCAGAAATGGGTTTGGTGATTTCGAAAAAATACGAATGGACTGTTTTAGCGCAATATGCCGAGCGTTTGAAAAATGCTGTTGATGGCTTTGATATAGAACAAACAAGGATGCTCCTGAGACATTTTCAGGGTATTAAAAACAAGAACGAGCAGCTTGACTAATGCCTGCGGTAATTATTAAAAAGAGAAATTAATTCTTAAACGTGAAAAATATTACATCAGTTGAACGGATTTTAATTGTAGATGACGTCCCGAAAAATATTCAGATTTTAGGAAAGTTGTTATCTCGTGAAAACAGAGAGGTTGCTTATGCCTTATCCGGAAAAGAAGCGTTGACCTTGTTGAAGAAAAACAATTTTGACCTGATATTGCTCGATATCATGATGCCGGAAATGGATGGTTTTGAAGTTTGTAAAGTGCTGATGAATGATGAGAAGACTGCTGACATTCCTATTATATTTTTAACGGCAAAAACGGAAACAGAACATATTGTGCAGGGATTTCAGCTGGGTGCCCGCGACTATATCACGAAACCATTTAATGCCGCTGAGCTTACCGCCCGCATCAATACCCATCTCGAACTTGTGAGAAGCAAAAAGCAGCTTGTGGCCTACAGCCATAATCTGGAGGAAAAAGTTGCTGAACGCACCATAGAGCTTGAAATAGCTAACAAACAGCTTTCGAATCTGGAAAAAGCAAAAAGCGACTTTCTTGGGATTATCAGCCATGAGTTACGCAGCCCGCTCAACGGTATCATTGGTATTACAAGCCTTTTACAACAGTCTATCAAAGATGTTGAACAACATGATTATTTAGGTTATCTGAGCGAAGCATCCAAAAGATTGCTCCGTTTCTCCGAAATGGCGCTATTAATAACTTCTTTGCAATCCAATAATCAGAAAGTGGAATTGTTCGAGATTTCTATAAAAATGCTTTTTGAGATGGTGATCGATGAATTGAGCGACTTGATTCAGGAAAAAAATATTGAAGTGGTCATCAATACCGATGACTATAATTTGTTGGTGCGTGCTGATGCTGATCTATTGCGGAAAAGCTTGTGCATCTTGGTCGAAAAATTCATTTTGGAAATACCCTCAGGAGGAAAAATTGAACTGGGAATCAGCAAACTGGATCATGGAATAGCTATTGATGTAAGGGATAATGGCGAAGGGTTTTCAGAGCATGTTTTGAGTCGTTTCTCAAATTTTATGCAGCAGGAAACTTTTGTGGTTGAAGAAGATGTGGGGCTGCCTATTGCAGCTGTTAAGCTCATAATGAACGCCCATAATGGAACTGTTAAATTACTCAACAATACGCATGGAGGGGCATGTGTGAGTTTGTGTTTTAACGACTAATGCAGATTGTTGCTCAAACTGTATTATAAGGAGCAGCTTATTGTAATTCGCCGCACAATAATACGCCATCAAAGCAGAAAACTTTCTTTTTGTATCTTCGCCGTCACAAAATACGCTGACTTTGATGTGGTATTTTGTAGGTAGTAAATGATTTACAGCAACTTAAAATTTTGAATATGAAATTACTGGAAGGCAAAGTCGCCTTGATAACAGGTGGTTCACGAGGTATTGGTAAAGCTTTGGCAGTTCGTTTTGCCGCCGAAGGAGCCGCAGTGGCTTTTTCTGATCTAAATCGTGATGAACAGATGGAAGCTACTGAGAATGAATTGATAAAAATGGGAGCTAAAGCCAAAGGTTATGGCTCCAATGCCGCATCGCTTCAGGATAGTGAGAAACTGGCAGGAGATGTTGTAAATGATTTTGGAAGGATTGATATCCTCATCAATAATGCCGGAATTACACGCGATAATTTGCTGATGCGCATGACAGAGCAGGATTGGGATATGGTACTAACTGTTAACCTGAAGTCTGTTTTTAATCTTACCAAAGCTGTGCAGCGTACGATGATCAAGCAAAGAACCGGATCGATTATTAACATGAGTTCTGTTGTTGGCGTAAATGGCAATGCTGGTCAATCCAATTATTCGGCTTCTAAGGCCGGTATGATTGGGTTTACTAAATCGATGGCTGCCGAACTGGGTAGCCGAAATGTTCGCTGCAATGCGATCGCACCAGGATTTATTGAAACAGAGATGACACATAAACTGCCGGATGATGTTCGTACACAATGGGTTTCAACGATTCCATTAAGAAGGAGCGGAAAGCCTGAGGACGTTGCAGATGTTGCTGTATTTCTGGCTTCGGAGCTGTCAGCTTATGTTACAGGGCAGGTCATTAGCGTGTGCGGCGGAATGAGCATGTAGTCGCAGTTGAACTGATGCTGCTTTAATACGTTTAAAACAGCCTCTGCTTCACAACTTTGAAAAAAGTGGTTCATCATGAATAGCCCTCTTATTTTTGAGCAATCTGTTTGGTTGGTAATTTTAGTCGTTGCTATGGCCGCGGCAATTGCAGCCTTGCTTTATTTTAAAGCAAAATCCACTTATCCGCAATGGCTTAAATACCTGCTTTTTGCTATGCGTTTTTTTAGCCTGGTAATTATTGGGCTATTATTGCTCAAGCCCTATATGATGCAACAAACTACTTTGAAGGAACCGCCTGTTGTAGCAGTAGTTCATGATAATTCTGCCTCAATCACCATGTCCAATGATTCTGCCCTCTATGGCACTGGTTACCTTTTAAAGTATGACAGCCTTTTGAATCAGTTGTCCAAATCGTTTCAAACAGATACTTATTTGTTTGGTTCAGTGTTTAGTGCCGGAAAAAATCCTGATTTCGCGGATGCTCAAACTGATTTCTCTGCTATGTTTGATGCACTCAATCAGATTTATTATAAGCGAAATTTGGGAGCTGTAATTCTGCTTTCTGATGGTATTTATAATGCGGGTTTTCAACCTGAAATGGCTGCTTCAGGTTTTCCTTTTGTCGTTCATTCCGTTGTTTTAGGCGATACAGCAGTTTATCCTGATCTTTCGGTATATGACGTTAGATACAACAGAAAAGCGCTGGTGAATACTGTTTTTCCTGTTGAAGTTACCGTAAGAGCGCAGCAGGCATTCGGCGAAAACATGAAAATAAATTTACTGATTGATGGCGAACCTTTGGAAACCAAAACAGTAGCAGTGAGTTCAAATCAGTTTTCCGCTACATTAAATTTTCTTGTAGAAGCGGATTCCCCGGGTTTGAAAAATTTAAAGATAAATATTGCATATGTTGATGGTGAGGTAAATGCCACTAACAATGATCAAATGTTTTTTGTTGATGTGATGGAACAGCAACAGAAAATTGTCGTTTTGGCGCATGCGCCTCATCCTGATCTTGCTGCAATTAAAGCGGCCTTAGGCAATCATTATGAGCTGGAATACAGATTTGGCAACGATATGCCTTCAGAGAATGAAACAGATGCTGATTTGTTGATTTTGCATCAATTGCCTGACGGAATAGCTTCAGAGCAGCAGATAGCGGCACTTCTTGCTGCTCAGCCAGCTTTGCCGGTGTTATGGATTAATGGTCAAAGTACCGCTGCTGAGCGTTTTAATGAACTTCAGGATGTCATCTCTATTTTTTCTGACCAATCAGCTGCTGTAGTAGATGCCTCGCCTTTACTCAATCCTAATTTTTCAGCATTCACAACGGATCAGTTTGATGCTACTCAAATTAAGGATTTGCCTCCTTTATCAGTACTGTTTGGTGATTACCAAATGAATACAAGTGCAGAAGTGCTGTTTGAACAGCAACTCAGAGGGGTTGAAACTAAGCGTCCGTTGATTGCGTTTGGGAATTCAGGTCAGCGAAAAATAGGTGTGGTGGCAGGTACGGGAATTTGGAGGTGGAGGTTGTTTCAGTTCAGTAAAACAGCTTCGCATCAAAACTTTGATGCACTCATCAGCAAAATTATACAATACGCTACTTTACGCTATGATAACAGTTTACTCAAGATATTTGCCGATGAAGAGTATGCGGCAGGTAGCCCGGTGAAAATTAGTGCTGAAATGCGTAATAAAAGCGGTGAACTTATTGTTGAACCTCAACTGGCAATACGGCTTTTTAACGAACAGCAAGGGCTTAATTATAATTACGAGTTCGTCCGGCGTAAAAATGACTATCAGCTTAATGCCGGAAGCCTGGAGGAAGGGATTTATACCTACGAAGCTACTGCCAGCTATGCAGGAGAACTGTTGAAGGAAACTGGCAGATTTTCGGTGAAACGTTCAGTACTCGAAGGTCGGCAATTGGTGGCCGAGGTCAACAGGATGCGACAACTGGCAGCACTTACCGGAGGAAAAACTTACGACTTATCTGCACTTAATATGCTGCTTTCAGATCTGCAAAATGATGAAAGATTAGTTACTGTCAGCCATCAGGAGAAGCGATTTGATCCACTGATCAATCTGGAATTTATATTAGCCATCTTGCTTGTCTTATTGAGTGTGGAGTGGTTACTTCGTAAGATTTTTGGCGATTATTAATCAGGTGAAAAGCGAGCAATGAATACTGCTTTAATTGGAATAACCGCTGTTTTATCGATAGATATTGTATTGAGGACATTCTTGATATATCTCAATATCAGCTGGTTGAAAAAGCCAATGCCTGAAGAATTGACAGGAGTCTATTCCTACGAGGCTTACCGAAATTCCCAAGAATATCAGCACAGTACTTTGCAGCTTTTATTGATTTACCAGCTTGCTGTTTTTGTCCTTGTCATGGTTATGATATACGGCGGTGTTATTCAAGGTGTGGATCAGTTTTTCAGAAGCTTTTTCGCATCGGAATATGTATTAGGAGTAGCTTTTTTTATCGTGATCGGTTTTTTATTTCAGTTGGTGCGTTTCGTTTTTGAAATGTATCAGCAGCTGGTGATTAACAAACGATTTGGCTTCAATAAAACTGGCGTTCAGGTGCTGAAAGAGTTTTTCGTTAAGGGCCTCCTTGCGCTTTTTTTCGGTAGCCTGGCCTATTGGTTTTTGATGTTTAGCTTTAACTGGCTTGGCGCACAGTTTTGGATTGCGAGCTGGGTGTTATTTGGTGGGGTTTATTTGCTCTATAACTTTATAAATCAGCGTATTATTGCGAATATATTTAACAGAAACTATGAACCCTTACTGGGAGAATTGCGCGATGAAATATTACTTCGCTTGAAAAAATATGGTATTTCTGCTACAGCTATCATCGTCAGAAAAAACACCTTATCCCAGGATATTCAGCCGGCTTCAATTGTTGGATGGGGAAGTGGTTTCCGGGTAATTTTAAGTGAATCTGCGATTAAACTTCTTGATATCAAAGAGGTTATGGCTGTTATTGCCCACGAAGTTACACACAAAAAGAGAAATCATTTGCCTGAGTTGCTGTTCAGTAATTTACTTCAGTTGGGTCTGCTATTGCTGCTGTTGTGGTTTTCGCTGAGTCAGGTTTTTTTGCAGCAGGCTTTTGGCGAGTTGCCCAATTCAATGCACCTGGGGTTGCTTGTTTTTGTGCTTTTGTTTTCTCCCTTAGCACTCTTCATTAATGCACTACTGAATTCAATTAGCAGATATTTTGAGCGACAGGCAGACCTGGGCGCTAAACGTGCGGGACTGGCTGATGAGCTTGTTTCAGCGATCAGGAAGCTTGCAGCAGAAAACCTCGACAACCTGACGCCACATCCTGCTTATGTTGTTTTTTATTATTCGCATCCGGGTTTGGCCGAAAGGATAAAATACCTGAAAGCATAGGATAGGTTTGCGATAGCTTGCCCGGTTTTAGTATGAGCCAGCAAAGGCCTTAGCTGAAAAATCAATAGTTATTCTTGCGGAAAAAAGTGGGGAATGATTTAAGTATAATTTCAAGGTCTTTTTTTGGTGAGGCAATCATCGCATATTGATTATCGAGATTGATTCTTTTTTCTTCTGAGCGAAAACGATCTGCATGAATTTGCCACATTCCGGTAATTCCGGCAGGAGCCATAAAACGGTATGCCCACTGATCGGTAGTTAGTTTTTCGGCTTCATACAAAGGAAGCGGCCGATTACCTACAACGGACATGTCACCGCGCAAAACGTTAAAAAACTGTGGCAATTCATCCAGGTTAAATCTTCTTATTATGCGGCCAAATCTGGTAACTCTAGGATCATCTTTTACTTTAAAAAATGCAGCGTTTTTATTCTTTCTTCTTTTAAGTTCTAAATACCAATTTTCGCAAATTTCTGTGCCATCTATATAAAGCATTGGTGAGCAACTGTGCCCTAGCCTTTCGCATTCCGGGCAATTTTCAGATTCAGAACTATCCTGATGCCTTTTATTTATAAGATACAGATTTAACTCGGATAAGGCTGTAAGTTCTTCCTCTGCATTTTGCCTCATCGATCTAAACTTTAAGAAATTGAAGATGTCGTATCCTGTTCCTACACGTTCCGAAACATATATTACCGGCCCTCTGGATTCAAGCTTAATAAGAATTGCTATCAAGAGCATGATGGGCGAGGTGATCAAAATGCCAATTGAAGCAAAAACAATGTCGAAAAGCCTTTTACCCCTTCCAATTCGGTAACGCTCAAAAGTCTCTCTATCGGGAGGTAAGATTTTTTTCATTGATTGCTTTATGTCGTTCTATCAAAAAGTGCTATAACAAACACTAAATCAAACACTTATAGGTAAACTGTCTTTTTAGATCCGGTTGATTAATGCACAAAAATAGAAAAATAGGATTAATAAATCCATATATTGAAATAAATCATTTTTCAATAAGCCATTTTGTGTGCTATTATTCACTTTGTCTCAAGTTATTTTATCCAGCCTTGATTTGGTGTTGAGGACAAACGTTGGAGCATTGAAATAACACTTCTAAAGATCTCTTTTTTTAATCAGTTGGTAGCTGAGGAATAGGAAGAGCAGGCTATACGCTAAACTTAGAATAATATCAAAATGGTCAATATAGGTGCGAAAATTAACGCCAAAAAGTTTCATCAAACTTGTATTTGGTACATCAATCAAATTACCTATGCGCTTAAAAGGCATGTTTTGGGCAATTGCTTCAGGCAGATAGAACCGTGAAATGGGTTCAATTACAACATACAACAGCGAAAAGGTTAGAATACTCAGGCCGCTTCGCCTGAGTAAGCTTGTAACAAAAAAAGCGATGCTAAAAAATGCCAGTAACTCAAGAAAATAGGCCAATAAATAAAAACTATTGTTGAAAAAATTTGCAAAAGTGATCGTTTCAGTATGCTGAAATCCTAATATAAGCGTGATGATCAATAATACCAGCGTTGAAAATAAGGCCATGCCAAAGAGGAAAATGAACTGAGAGAAAAAATAGTCTAATCGACTCAAGCCGTTCATCATATGTTGACGCATCGTTTTATAGCTGTATTCGGCAGATACAAAGACGATGAGGATGAGTGCGGGTAGTAATTTTAAAAAACCGGACAAGAAACTGAGATTTTGCCAGATGTAGGGGAAAGTGTACAATGAAAACTCAGGAATAGGGACAGGGGAATTTTTATTGGCATTGCTTGCTACCTTATTTATAAAAGCTTCAATGCCAAATAGTAGGCTGGTTATACTAATGACATAAAGGAGAATCATCATCCAAAATATCCTGCTTTTGAATAGTTTCCGTCCTGTAATTCGGTAAAGATATTTCATGCTTAATTTTTCAAAAGTTCCAGAAAATGACGCTCCAGGGTTTTTTTAATGGTGGTCAAATGACTTAAAGCCACCTCATGTTCCAATAGATAGCGATTCAAATCGCTGGCCAAATGGCCGGAATCTAATTGTATGTGAAATACTTTTTGCTGCTGATCGATGATTTTTGCCCATGCACAACTTTCGATGGCCTGTTTTAATAGTTCGTCATGTTCTGCCATTGCTTCAACAGCAAGACCCTGACTTGTAATGGTTTCCACCTTTCCGGTGAAGAGGCATTGTCCATTCTGGAGCACAGCTACATCTGTGCAAACTTTTTGAACTTCATCAAGCAAATGACTGGCCAAAATAATGGTTTTCCCCTGTAGAGCGATGGCTTTTATTAAATCTCTGATTTCAGCAATACCTTGCGGATCAAGGCCGTTGGTTGGTTCGTCCAAAATTAACACTTCGGGGTTTCCCAGCAATGCTGCAGCAATAGCCAAACGCTGTTTCATACCTAAAGAATAGGTTTTGAAAGCATGATTTCGACGGTCGTAGAGGCCAACAAGTTTAAGTTTTTCATCGATGCCTTGATAATCAACCTGCTTAATGTCAGCAATAATTTTTAAGTTGTCTGTCGCACTTAGATAAGGATAGAAAAGCGGAGTTTCGAGTATTGAGCCGATATTTCGCAGCAGGGTTGAACTTATGGGTTTTCCAAACCATTTAAAATCACCGCTTTGTGGTTTAATTAATCCCAGAACAATGCCCAGGGTAGTTGTTTTTCCGCTTCCATTTGGTCCTAAAATTCCAAAAACCTGACCTCTTTTAATTTCCAGACTCAATTTATCTACGGCTTTGATTTTGCCGAAATTTTTGCTCAGAGCCTGAACTGATAAAATGGTTTCACTGACCATATTTTTCACATGTTTGGTATATACAAAGTTAGTGACGAATATAATTGAAATTTATTACAAAAGGATGATAACTTTTTGTGAGGATTTTAAGGCTGGATTTTGGTTTCCTGAATAATGTGTATTTTTGCAGCAAATATTCATTGATTTTCAATAAAAAGCGCCGAATAGTGAACGAATAATAAGCGTTTAGGGTTTTTTTGAAAATCTTTATTTTTTGAACAATAACAAAATTTTTTTGCATGAAAGTAGGAAATCAGAAAGTTGTCTCACTAACTTATGAACTGCGTCAGAAAGATGCTCAGGGCGAATTAATTCAAAAAGTTGATAGCGATCGTCCGTTCGTTTATCTTTTTGGTGTTGGAGGCTTACTCCCCAAATTTGAGGAAAGTTTGAATGATCTCGAAGCCGGTGATAAATTTAGTTTTGAGCTAAACTCCAAAGACGGTTATGGCGAACACAACGCCGAGGCTATCATTGATCTCGACAAGAAAATATTTGAAGTAGAAGGTAAAATTGATGACGAATTGCTTCAAATTGGTAATCAAATCACCATGCAGGATCAAAATGGAAATCCGCTTGATGGGGTAGTTTTGGAAATCGGCGATGATAAGGTTAAAATGGATTTCAACCATCCACTCGCCGGAATGGATTTGCATTTCTCAGGAAATATTCTTGAGGTAAGAGAAGCTACCAAAGAAGAGTTGGATCATGGACATGTGCATGGACCGCATGGTGCCCAACACTAAATCTTAAAACATTTTCTTTTTTTAAACAAGCCTGGAATGTTTCCGGGCTTGTTTTTTTTGTGTTGATAAATCGCTCTCATGCCACAGCAAAAAGACACAGGGTTTTTTGTGGTAATCGTAAGATATGGATTGCCAGTCTTTGACCCGCTTGCTGATGATTTTTTCGTGTTTGGTGCTTATTTCGGCGGCAACACAAAGTAAAGTTTCGGGAAGACAGTGCTGCAAGATGCTTTCAATCAGCGCATTATTCCTAAAAGGCGTTTCTATAAAAATTTGTGTTTCACCAGCTGATAGCGTACGTTTTTCAAGCATTTTCAGGCTGTTAATCCTGTCTTTTGACTGAATTGGCAGATATCCGTGGAAACTAAATGCTTGTCCGTTAAATCCCGACGCCATCAACGCCAGCAATATGGCATTGGGGCCGGTAAGCGGAACGACCTGAATGCCCATTTGATGAGCCAAAGCAACTACAGCGCCTCCCGGATCTGCTACACAAGGTGTTCCTGCTTCCGACATTAATCCCATATCAATTCCTTGAAGAAGTGGTTTTAAAAGTTCATTCAAGTCACTGGCTTGATAATGCTTGTCGTGCAGCTCAAAATGTATTTCATCAATCAGTTTGGAATTACCTGTTTTACTTAAAAAACGACGGGCAGATCGTAAGTTTTCCACAATAAAATGATCAAGCCCGAAAATGATGTCAAGTGTTGCCTTAGGCAAAACACTATCTGCTGTTGTTTCTCCCAACAAGGTGGGGATCAGGTAAAGTTTCCCTTTTTTCATGCCCACAAAAGATTGTTTAGATCCACATTGCCTCCGGAAAAAATGATGACAGCGCTCTTATCTTTTAGGTTGATTTGCCCCGAAAGCGCAATAGCTAATGGAACGGCTGCACTCGGCTCGATAATAATTTTCATACGTTCCCACACCAATCGCATCGCGTTGATAATGTCCTGTTCATCAGCGCAAAGGATATCATGCACTTTTTCCAGAATAATAGGAAAAGTGAGGTCTCCGAGGGATGTGAGCAAGCCGTCTGCAACAGTTTTTGGCATCGTGCTTGGAACAAACTTTCCGGATCGAAATGAACGAAAGGCATCGTCTGCGCCTTTTGGCTCGCAACCGATAACTTTGGTTTTTGGCGACCAGTAGGCAGCCGAAAGCGCTGTGCCGCTTAATAATCCACCGCCTCCGACAGGACAAAAAATGTAATCGGGTTCATCAGTCACTTGTTCCAGTAATTCTTTGCAGGCTGTGGCTTGTCCTGCGATAATGCGATAATCATTGTAAGGATGTATAAAAGTAGCGCCGGTTTCTGAAACGATTTCTTCTAATTTTTTTTCACGGGCTGCTAATGTGGGTTCGCAAAAATGGATGATACCCCCATAGGATTTAACGGCAGCAACTTTGATGGCAGGAGCGGTACGTGGCATGATGATGAATGCTTTCGTGCCTAAAATTTGTGCAGCTCTTGCGAGTGCTTGGGCATGATTGCCACTGGAATGCGTGGCAAGCCCGGCACTAAGTTCTTCTTTGCTAAGGCTTAAAGCGGCATTCATGGCTCCTCTTGATTTGAATGCACCTGCCTTTTGAAAGTTTTCACATTTGAAAAACAAAGAAGCTGCACTTTGCTGATTAAAAAAGGAGGAAGTCAGCACTTCGGTGCGGTTAATGTAGGGTGAAATTCTATTGTGAGCTTCAGCAATAACATCGGCTGAAGGATAAGTACTGAAGCTGTTCATAGATTTTGCTTCGCATTTTTTGCAATTTGCTGGCAGGCTTTCCAAAGTGTATTAAAAACTTTTTCGCAGTCCTCAATACCACTTAAAAAGGGGTCTGAAATAACTTTATTTGATCCCGGCTCAATAACATTCATGAGGTAGTCAACTTTTTTTAAGTCTGAATCGCTGCGAACAAGATCGGTAACATCGCCCATGTTTTGTGTATCCATTACATAGATATGGTCAAAGCGGTCAAAATCAGACTTTAAGAAAAGTCGTGCTTTTTTCTCACTCAAATCAATATTGTGTTTTGCAGCAACTTGAATTGCCCTTGGATCAGGATTATCATTGATATGGAAAGATTCAAATCCGGCTGATTCAACTGTAGCCTTAATTCCAAAATCGTGATACATTTTTTTTAGAATACCTTCTGCCATAGGAGAACGGCAGATATTTCCCAAACAAATAAATAAGACATTCATGCTTCAGGGTTTTTAGTGAACAACGTTTTTCGGCACTATCCGGGCTAAGCCTTTTAATCCTTTGCGCAATAATCAGGATATAACCAACAGCTTCTTAGTCGATTATGCCAGCACGAATATAGTAAAAATTTGTCCTAAGTTTGAATTTTTTTATCAATTTCCTTCACATAAGTCTGAAAACGCTTGTCTGTTTCAATGAGATTGCTCACTGTTTTACAGGCATGTAACACAGTCGCATGGTCTTTATTTCCACAGTGAAGCCCGATGGTTGCCAACGATGACTTGGTATGTTTTTTTGAAAAATACATGGCAAGTTGACGGGCTTGTACAATTTCGCGTTTGCGGGTTTTGGTATTGATTTGGTCAACAGGTAGCCCAAAAAAGTCGCATACCACTTTCTGAATCAGATCAATAGAGATTTCTCGGGTAGTATTTTTTACGAACTTATCGATCATTTGCCTGGCCAGATCGATCGTGATTGCTTTTTTGTTGAGTGAGGACTGCGCTACGAGCGAAATGAGGGCTCCCTCCATTTCACGTATGTTTGTGGTGATGTTATAGGCCAGATAATCAATCACATCTTGAGGAATTTCAATTCCGTCGTTGTATAATTTACGTTTCAGTATAGCAATTCTTGTTTCAAGATCCGGAACCTGCAAATCAGCCGAAAGTCCCCATTTAAAGCGAGAAAGCAGCCGTGGCTCCAGGCCTTTAAGTTCAACAGGCGGTTTATCACTGGTAATGATAAGTTGTTTGTTACTTTGATGCAGGTGGTTGAAAATATGAAAAAACACATCCTGGGTTTTTTCTTTTCCGGCCAAAAACTGGATGTCGTCGATAATGAGCACATCTATCATCTGATAGAAATGCACAAAATCATTTTGGTTATTGTTACGGGTGGATTGTATAAATTGACTTATAAATTGTTCTGTTTGAATGTATAAAACTGTTTTGTCGGGGTAATTATTTTTAACCTGAAGACCGATGGCATGCACCAAGTGAGTTTTGCCTAAGCCGGTTCCGCTAAAGACGAGCAACGGATTAAAGGCTGTTTTCCCGGGATTTTCAGCAACGGCATAGCCGGCAGATCTTGCTAAACGGTTACAATCTCCTTCGATAAAATTATCAAACGAATAGCTGTCAACCAATTGCGACTCTACCTTGATTTTCTTTAATCCGGGAATGATAAATGGGTTTGGGATGTCGTTTGAAGTGCCCCGATTTAAATCAAGTGGCATGGATACCATCGGGTTTTTAGTGTCTTTTTTGTTGCTGGTCGGAAATTTTATCGCGTAAGGACTTCCCACATCATAATTGTCCATGATGATGCTGTATTCCAATCGTCCTTCGATTCCTAATTCTTTTCTAACCGTTTTCTTTAGCAAACTGATGTAGTGCTCTTCAAGCCATTCATAAAAAAACTGACTGGGCACTTGAATCGTTAATACATTACTATCAAGTTTGATAGGTTTAATTGGTTCGAACCATGTTTTGAAGCTCTGACTGTGGACATTGTCTTTGATTACATTTAAACAATTTTCCCAAACTTCGATGTGTCTTTTTTTCATTTAATTGATAATCAACCAGTTAATATAAAATTAACAACTGCACATTCGCCTTAAATCAGTAATTTGCTGATTTTGTTGGCTTTAGTTATTGTTTGAGGAGCTGCTTATTTTTCAACAAATATCAATGGAAAAAAGTTAAGAAAAAAACAAAATTTAACTTGAAATTTTATTTTTTTTGTCATAAATGGGGTATCAGTATCCGAAAATGGAGAGTTGAATTGTTGAATTTCCCATTATCATTTGGTTTCGAGATAGTCAACTTTCAATTCGTACAACTGTTTAAATTTTTTTACTATTCTGTCAGCATCATTTTTGCGAATATTAATTTCAAAATAACAGTTCAATTCAAAACGCGGATTATGTTGTTCAAGATTTTCCTCTTTCATAATTCGCATCACTTCATTCATCAGCGGATACTCAAATTGAAGCGCGTAAATTTCGTTAATGGTGCGTTCTTCAATTGTTGCCTGATCCAGCGCTTCTCTTGCAGCTGTTTTATAAGCTCTTATTAAACCGCTGACACCTAGTTTAGTACCTCCAAAATAGCGCACTACTACTAGGCAAACATTGGTGAGGTCTTTAGAAATTATTTGATTCAGAATGGGTTTGCCGGCAGTGCCGGATGGTTCACCATCATCATTGGATCGAAAGCATGATTTATCAGCTCCGACCATATAAGCATAACAATGATGACGGGCATCATGATATTTTTTTTTGATATCCTCTATGCCATTTTTGGCTTCTTCTTCGCTTGTTGCCGGGAAAGCGTGGGCAATAAATTTGCTCCCCTTTTCCTTATAATATCCTTCTCCGGTTTCGGTAATAATGGTGTAGGTGTCTTCAATACTCATCCTGTTGTAATTGTTACAATGGCAATAATTGCCAGTATTATACCAAGCCAGTTTATTTTCTCAAGCTTTTCGCCAAAAATAAGAAAAGCTGTGAGAGCAGACAAGCCTACAACTCCGGTATTTCTTATCGGGAATAGGTAGGAGCTGTCAAAAATTTCCAAACTTCTGAAAAGAAAGTAAGTGGAGCCAAAGTTAACTAAGCCCAGCAATGCGCCCGCAATAAAATTTCTCCCACTTAATTTTGTTTTTCCTCTTAATAAGTTGAAAATCAATATTGATAAACCAATAATTAAAGCAATTGCGAAGATGGTGGAGACCAATAACAATACATCATTTTGTAGGTAATAATAATCTGCAATTTTCATCAACAAGTCATTAACTCCTGTTCCAACGAAAATGAGTAAGGGTAAGATTATGATTCTGATGTTAAACGGTAATTTATCAATTGATTTCTTGTAAAGTGCCAGGTATAAGGCGATTAATGCTAAAATTATCCCGATGATCTTTTGCGGGTTCAACAATTCATTAAATAGTAAAAATCCTGCTGCTGTTGGAATCACGACCGACATTTTGCTTGAAACGGCAGTAATCGCTATCCCGGCTTTCTGACTCGAGAGTGCAAAAAGAAAGAATACGCCGATAAATGCTGCTCCAATTAAAATAGAGAGCTTAAACCAGGGCGCTTGTATTATATCGATAGGTGTAAACTGGGATTCATAGGCAAAATAACCAATACTGGAGGCAACGATGTAATTAGCGATGATTGCCTGCAAATTATCAATATGGTGCTGTTTAAATAATTTAAACAGGATAAAAATAGCGGTAGAAAAAAGCGTGGTAGCTATTAAAAATAACATGATCAGCAGGTATTTGCTGCAAATTTAGCAGTTTCAGCAGCTTAAAGCTGTCGAGCGAGACAATTTATCTGGTTCAACAGGCAAAATTGTTTCACATAGGGCAATTAATGTATACTAATTTCGTCGGCAAAAATCCAGGCTGGTTCGCCTCCTCCGAGATGATTAGGAGGACAAACTTTTCTGTTGGTGGCAATTACTCTTACAAAGCGAGCTTTGCGGGCGACGATATCCATCTCAAAATGCTTGATGATGCTGCCATCCAATGTTGCCGGGATAGTGTTTTGGATCACACCTATTTCTGTAAAATTTCGTCCATCAACAGAAAGGCTAAAATGAACACGCTCCGGCATAAATATCCAGGAACGTTGATCTTGCAGAAAACCTATCGAAATAGACTTAATTTTTTGCCTTTTACCTAAATCAACCGTTGCTTCTAAATCAACACCCTGATAACCCTGCCATGAGCCAGTTCGGAAATCTGTATTGCCATGCTGCCTGTCGATCAAAGCTATATCGCCTCCTGCGGGATATTGTGGGCTGTAGCTGGATGCTAAGTCAATAGTTCTTCCTGCCGGAATTTTATAAAAATTTCCAGTGATAGCTGAGCTTTGCTTGTTTTCAATTTTCGCCATAACCCTGATTTGGGTACTTGCTGTTAAACTTATGGCATCTGAGTAAACCTGACTTTTTGCTGTTGGCAGACTGCCATCAAGGCTATAAAAAATTTGAGCACCGGCTTTTGGATGCTGCAACCTTATTTGAATGCTATCTGTAAAAGTTTTAGAGTCTGCTTTTATAGAGGGTGTTGCAACCAGCTGATCACCAGTAATTTTACGTTGAGGCCTGTGTTTTTTTTCACTTGCCCAGCTTTTATCAGGCTGAGGACCCATTACAAAACGCAGTATGCCGCCATGCTGAATCGTTTCATGGTCAATAAAACTGTAGGGATAAGGTGCTCCATTAAGTGTAAGCTGCTGAATGTATTTATTATCGGGACTAAAATTAGTGGCTTCAACGGTGAATGTATTGCCGTTTTCCAGTTCAATAGTAGCATTGTCAAAACAGGGCACACCTATAATATACTGACCTGATGCGGGCGTAACAGGATAAAAACCCAGTGCGCTAAACACATACCAGGCCGACATTTGGCCGCAATCTTCGTTTCCGCTAAGGCCATTAGGAGCGGCATGATAAAGCTCATTCATTATTTGATGAATAAGTGCTTGTGTTTTATAGGCTTCACCAACATAATTGTACAAGTAAGCCATATGGTGGCTGGGTTCGTTGCCGTGAGCATATTGTCCGATCAAACCCGTGATGTCAGCTTGCTTTCGTCCGGTGATTGCTGTTTTACCTGTAAAAAGTGAGTCGAGCATGGTAGCATAGGCCTCGTCACCGCCCATTAAATCAATATGACCACCGATATCTTGTGGAACGAAGAAATTGTACTGCCAGCTGTTGGCTTCGGTAAGCATAAAATTAACTTGTGCCGGATCAAAGGGCGTTATAAATCCACCATTCTGTCTTCCTCTGAAAAACTTGGTTTCGTTGTCGTACAGGTTTTTATAATTTTGTGCGCGTTGATAAAAACTATCAGCTAATTGCTGATTGCCCAAATTTTCAGCCATACGGGCAATGCACCAATCATCATAAGCATATTCCAGTGTTTTAGATACTGATTCGCTTTCTTTGTCGGCTGGAATATAGCCAAGAGATTTTTGCCATTTTAGCCCATGGAGATCTTGATTAGCACTTTTTATCATGGCCTGTAGTGCTTTTTCTTCGTCAAAGTCACGAATACCGTTGATCCAGGCATCAGCAATAACGGGTACAGCATGGTAGCCAATCATACATTGTGTTTCGTTGGCTGCCAATTCCCAAACAGGTAGTAATCCGCCTTTGCTTTGCATATCCAACATGCTTCGGACCATTTCTGCCGTGCGATTTCGCTCAATGATCGTGAAAAGGGGATGAAGCGCCCTGAAAGTATCCCAAAGCGAAAATACGGTGTAATGTTTTCCGCTGTCTGTTTTGTGAATTTCCATATCATGTCCGCGGTATCTTCCATCAGCGTCATTGTATAAATTTGGCGCGATCATGGTGTGATAAAGTGCGGTATAGAATATTGAGCGGTCTTCTTTATTATGGCTCTTACCTATCTTTATTTTATTCAGGGCTTTGTTCCAGCTGTTTTTAGCATTACCACGCTGAAGTTCAAAATCCCAATGCGGGATTTCTGCTTTCAGATTGTTTTTTGCGCCAGCAACATCTACGGCCGAAATGCCAACCTTTACCAATATTGGTGTGTTTTTCGCTGTTTTATAGTCAACCCAGGCAACAATTTTACCACCCTGGGCATAGGTTTTCATGGCTTGATTTTGATTGTTGTGTTGGATGCCAAAATGTTTAAAAGGTGATGAAAAGCTGGCATAGAAATAGAGGTGCTGATCGTTTGCCCAGCCTTTTGTGCGCCTGTAGCCACTTATTGTGCTGTCGTTCTCAATCTGTATAAACGCGTCAAGAACTTGATCGGAAGTAACGCCTTCAAAAAGATCGATGATAATATGCGCACTGTCTGTTTGTGGGAAATGGTATTTGTGAAAGCCAACGCGTTCGCTGGTTGTAAGTTCGGCCTGAATTTGATAATCCTCTAATAAAACCTTGTAGTATCCGGGAGTTGCTGATTCGCTGCTATGGCTGAAATGCGAACGATAGCCTGATTGGGTGTTTTCTTCTGTTCCGGGCTCAAGATGCAGCTTCCCTGTTGTTGGCATCAGCCTGATATCACCATAATCTCCAACACCGGTGCCGCTCAAATGGGTATGGCTGAAGCCCATAATGGTGCTGTCGGAATAATGATAACCAGAACAACCGTCCCAGGAGTCTTTTCGCGTGTCGGGACTGAGCTGTACCATGCCAAAAGGCATTGTTGCTCCCGGAAATGTGTGCCCGTGACCTCCGGTTCCGATAAATGGATCAACAGCATCGACAGGTGATTGCGGTTTTTGCTCACATGAGCTTAAAAAAATGGCAATAACAAAAACAAGAAAATAGAGAGGTTTCATAGAGGCCCAATTATGGTTGACAAAATAGATAGACAGCTGATTTGAAAGAAGGGTTGTAAAACCCCTGCCTTATTTTGTAAAATTAATTGTTTCATAGCATGAAAGATTTTTTTTTGTTATTGAAGGGATTTAAACAAAAATATATATCTTTGTGATATCAAAATAGTATCAAATTAAATTTATTCATCATGGAAAAAGTTAAAGTTGCTGCATCGGGTTATTTAATGGTGCTCGTTGTATTTCTGCTTTTGGTTGCTGGTATTGCCGGCTTGATTGCTTTTAAGTCACCATTATTTGTGTTGCTTTTACTTCTGGCAATTTTTCTGTCAATAGGTTTTACAGTTGTAAATCCTAACAAAGCGGTCGTATTGGTTTTGTTTGGAAAGTATAGCGGTACGATTAAGGATAATGGGTTTTTCTGGGTCAATCCATTTTTTGTAAGGCGCAGTATATCGCTTCGTGCCCGAAATTTCGACAGCGAACCAATTAAGGTAAACGATAAAATTGGAAATCCTATTATGATTGGGTTGGTATTGGTCTGGAAGGTCTCTAATACCTATAAAGCTTCTTTTGCTGTAGATGAATTTCAGCATTTTGTTGTAGTACAAAGCGAAGCTGCTTTAAGAAAGTTAGCCGGTATCTATCCGTATGATAACTTTGAAGATCATGATGCAGAGATTACGCTGCGTTCGGGAGGCGAAGAAGTAAATCTTGAACTGGAACGTGAGGTTGTAGAACGTTTGGATATTGCTGGCATTGAGGTGATTGAGGCGCGAATTAATTATATTGCCTATGCACAGGAAATAGCACAGGCTATGCTCAAGCGTCAACAGGCAACTGCTATTGTTGCTGCACGATTTAAGATTGTGGAAGGTGCTGTTAGCATGGTAGATATGGCTCTTGAACAGCTTGCCGAGAAGAAAATTGTTGAATTAGATGATGACAAAAGAGCAACCATGGTAAGCAATCTCATGGTTGTTTTATGTGGTGATAAGGAAGCGTCTCCTGTAGTGAATACAGGAACTTTGTATCAATAAAAATTTATGGCGAACAAAAAGGCATTTGCTTTACGCATTGATGAAGAAAAACTGGCGGCTGTCGAGAAATGGGCTTCGGATGAATTTCGTAGCACTAACGGGCAGCTCGAATGGATAATTGACAGGGCCCTTCGTGAAGCAGGACGTCAGAAAAAAGCAAAATCAGTTGAACCAAATAAAGAGGAGTGAAGATAGATGAGAACATTAAAATACCATTGCCCAAAATGTGGTAGCCGGCAGTATGAGGTTGGCGAAATTCGTGTTACAGGAAGCTTGTTGGCTAAAATATTTGATGTACAGAATAAAAAATTCAGCTCAGTTACCTGCTCAAACTGCACTTATACAGAATTTTACAGGGTAGGAAGCAATAACTTAGCCAATGTGTTCGACCTGTTTGTCGGTTAGTAATTCAGGCTATGTATTTGCGGATCGCCAACAGGCTTTTCGTTCTTGAATAGCTGAATACTTATACTTTCAGCCTTTTTCGGATCAAAAGCTTGCTGGTAAAGTTGGCTGCTTTGACCCGGGATTGAAGGATTTAAGGTGTAATAGATGCTAACTTCCGGGATTTCAGAACTTATTTCCAGGATTTTCTCCCCGGTTTCTGATTGAGTAATTTGTATTTTGGCCTGATCAACAGCGCGGCTATATTTCAATCCTAGAGCTTCGTATCTGCTGAAATGGGCCGGTAACCTATCATAAAAACTTTTCCAGTCTTTTTTCTCCGGTGGTGACCAAAGTGCTTCTGACAGGGCAGCCATTCGCGGCAGAATCATATACGTTACGGCATCCGGATTTCGAAGATATTCTGTCCACACATTAGCCTGAGCTCCCAGTATATGCCTGGCTTCTTGTTGGTTTAACTCGGCAGGAATGGCTTCATAGGCATAAACTTTTGATACCGGTGTATAGCCTCCAATTGCCAGGGGCTCAGTTTCTGAATTTCCTTGATAATGATCGAAATAGCAATGACTTCCTGGAGTCATAATTACATCATGACCCATTTGCGCTGCTGCGATACCGCCTTCTGTGCCCCGCCACGACATTACTGTGGCATCAGAAGGCAGTCCTCCCTCCAAAATCTCGTCCCAGCCGATCAGTTGCCGATCGTTTTTTTGCAAGAAATCAGCTATGCGCGTGATAAACCAGCTTTGTAACTCAGCTTCGTTTTCCAGGCCTTCTTCCCGTATTGTTTCTTGACAATGAGGACAATTCTTCCAGCTCTTTTTTGGCGCTTCATCGCCACCAATGTGGATGTATTTTCCCGGAAAAAGTGCCATCACTTCTGTGAGCACTGCTTCTAAAAATGTAAAAGTGGATTCTTTGGTGCAGTAGATCTCATCAAAAACACCCCATTGAGTTTGCACCTGATAAGGACCACCACTACAACCTAACTCGGGATATGCCGCCAAAGCTGCTGAGGAGTGTCCGGGCATTTCAATTTCCGGAATTACAGTGATATATCTGGAGGCTGCATAGTCAACTATTTCGCGCACTTCGTCCTGTGTATAAAAGCCGCCGTATGGCTTACCGTCAAATTTTTTGGGTCTTTCCGATTGGTGTCCCATAATGGTCTCGCTGCGCCAGGCGCCAGTTTTTGTTAAATTGGGATAGGCCTTTATTTCAATACGCCATCCCTGATCCTCAGTGAGATGCCAATGAAAATAATTGTATTTATACAGGGCCATCAAATCAATATATTGCTTAATAAATTCGACCGGAAAAAGATGCCGCCCAACATCAAGATGCATCCCGCGATAGGCAAAACGGGATTTGTCGCTGATGTTTACAATCGGGACTTCCCAGGAGGATTTGCTTTCGGTAGCTTGGTAAAATTCGATCGGAAAAAGCTGATAAAAACTCTGAATTCCATAAAAAACTCCCTGTCCGCCATTGGCTTGTATGCTGATGATTTTGCCTCCCGAATTGCTTATGCGGTAGCCATCGTTGCCGAAACTGCTATCGTTGAGGTTGGTTGCCAAAAAAATATCATTTTCGAGCGATTGTATCAAACTGTAGGGCACCACTTCGGGACGAAAATCGCTTTTTGAATGAATAAAGGCAGCTAATTCCTCTCCCATAAGTCGCAAAGCCGGGTTTGGGTCTTCGTAAATAATGCGGCTGTTTTTATCAAGGGTAATGTTTTTGTGCGTCGCATAAGCTGAGTGTGGTTTTGGGATAATATTCAGCTGCTGAAAGGTGTTTTCCTTGCAGGAAGCAAGTAGAAATAATGTTGTAACCAATAAAACTAATGGGTAAACAGGATTTTTCATATCAATGGTTTTGCATTGAACCGGAATTGTAAAGTTCGTTTTTATCTCCTTGGTAATGTGCGTATTGAAATCCTGGTGCGTAGGCATAAGCACCGGTTTCACCAGCTTTATTCATGGCGATATATCCAATTTGAAAGTTGGGATGAGGTTTTAGTTTTATAGCGATCCGATGCACGGCTTGTTCACAGGCTTGTTGGGGCGAGTAACCCTGTCGCATCAGTTCCACAATCAAAAAGCTGCCCAGAGTTTTCATCACGGCTTCACCTTCTCCTGTAGCGGTAGCTGCGCCTACTTCGTTATCCACAAATAATCCGGCGCCAATAATTGGCGAATCACCAACACGTCCGGGGTGCTTAAAGGCCATCCCGCTGGTAGTGCATGCGCCTGCAATATCGCCTTGCTCGTCGATCGCCAAAAGCCCGATAGTGTCATGGTTTTCCCAATTTGCATTGGGTGCATAGCGCAGTCCACTATTTTTCCATTTCTGAAAAGCTTTTTCCATTTTGGGAGTCAGCAGATTTGTTGGTTCAAAGCCCTGATCGAGGGCAAACTTATAGGCGCCTTCGCCGGTGAGCATAACATGCGGGGTTTTTTCCATTACCCTGCGTGCAACAGAAACGGGATGCATGATATGCTTGAGGCAGCTTACAGAACCGGCATTGCCGTCGGGAGCCATTATGCAGGCGTCAAGTGTTACCTCACCGGAGGCATCAGGAAAACCGCCGTATCCAACGCTTTCAACTAATGGATCTGCCTCCGAAACACGAACACCTTGCTCAACAGCATCGAGTGACTTTCCCTTATTTTTTAAAACTTTCATAGCCATCTCATTGGCAGCGATTCCGTGCGACCAAGTCGAAATTACTATTGGCAACGAGGGTGCTAAGGTGTTGTGGATAATTTGACCGGATAGCATCGTGTTGGCGTAGGCATACCTGCACCCCAGACCTGCTGCTAATCCGCCAATAAATGTTTGAACTAGAAATTTTCTCCTGCTTGGCATTGCTGATTATAAATCAATTACTTAAATGAAATGCCAAACATAAATAGGCAACAACCTATTTGTGCTGACACCGGTGGTTAATACTATTCTGAAGCTTATCAGAATTTTGCCGAAATTAATAAAAATCCTTTTTGCTATCTGTTTACCGACTTTTTTTTCGTCAATTGAACTAATTTCCTACTTTTGTTCACCTTACTCCAACACAAATTTTGTGTTGGCAATTTACCAGCATTGTTAAACTTAATATTACTCATATGGAGAAGCAGTCTTCCAATCAAGTTTTTCTGGGCATTTCGGTATTTGGAGCCATTTTTTTTATCTTTGGATTTGCCACCACTTTTATTGTTACCCTGAGTGCGCCGGTAAAAGAAATTTTCAGCCTTTCGGAGTTTGAAGCCCAGCTTTTATCCTCTGCTTTTTTTATTGCTTATCCTTTAATGTCGATACCTACAGGTCGATTAATCGATCGTATTGGTTATAAATGGACGGTAGTGGCAGGATTGCTTTTAATGTCGTTAGGCAGTTTTATTTATGTGCCGGCTGCCCGTATTCCTTCGTTTCCCATATTTTTGGCAGCAACATTTGTATTGGCCACAGGCGTAGTCTTTTTGCAGGTTGCAGCTAATCCTTATGTAACAGCCATTGGATCACCAAATACAGCTTCGAGCCGGCTTAATTTTACGCAGGCGCTCAATTCTATTGCTACTATGATAGCGCCCTGGTTGATTTCCATTGCGATTTTCAAAGGACTTCAGTTCCCGGCTGATGCTGCTGTTGCAGCAGAAAGAGTTCCGATGCCTTTTATTTTTATGGGAGCCATCGTTTTGTTGGTGGCCATCGCTATTTTTGCGATAAAGCTACCCACTTTAAAATCAGAAAAGAAAGAGAAAAAAAGCATTTTTAAATATCCACATGTTGTATTGGGAGGACTTGCCATATTCATGTACGTTGGAGCCGAAGTGGGCAACGCCGGATTGATTGTCAATTATCTAAAACGCAGTTTGGGTATGGAAGCCGAAATGGCCTCAACCTATGCTGCTATTTATTGGGGTGGCGCCATGGTGGGCAGGTTTTTTGGTTCGTTCATGTTTTCCGATTTGACAAGCGCCCGCAAATTTACTTTGGCTTTACCCGTCCTGCTTTTAGCTTTGGTTAGCGGTGCCTTTGTTACCGACTGGAGTTGGAATATCGGATTTATTTTCATGATTGTTGCTGCAGCTAACTTCCTGATCATGCAGTTTGGCAGGGGTAAAGCAGCAAGAACACTGGCAACTTTTGCACTGGTGGCTGCCATACTGGATATTGCCACAACTTTCACAACAGGATCAGTTGCATTGTGGACAATTATCTCGATAGGATTATTCAATTCTATCATGTTTCCCAATATCTTTTCACTTGCTGTAAAAGATTTAGATAATGCAGAGCTTAGCGGAGCCTCCGGCCTTATCAACGCCCTTATTTTGGGTGGCGCTATTTTGCCCCCGCTTATGGGTGCAATTGCAGACACAGCAGGCTATACTTACGCCTTCCTTGTGCCGGCAGTTAGCTATTTATTTATATTTTATTATGCGGTAAGCGGTTCTAAAATCAGACGAAAACTTGCTGATGTTATAGAGTAGCCAGCTTAATACTAGATTGAAGCGATTCTGTTTTTTGGGAGCGTGGAATGGCTTTATTTACAAATAATTACAAGAAAAAACTAAGTGCATGAAAAAAGTTTCAATCGGTATAGATATTGGCGGCACAAATACTGCCATTGGTGTGGTTGACAGAGAAGGGAAAGTTCTTGTAAAAGATTCCATCAAAACACCAACACATGGTAACATCAGTCTTTTTATTGATGATATTACAAATGCTGTAAGAGAGCTGGTTAGTGCTGTTTCCGCTTTGAATCCAAAGATAGAGATTTTAGGATTGGGCATAGGAGCGCCCAACGCTAACTACTACACCGGGAATATTGAGCATGCCCCCAATCTTTCTTTTAAAGGCGTTGTTCCAATGGTAAAGCTGCTGGAAGCCAATTTCCCTGATCTAAAAGCTATTGCCATTACCAACGACGCCAATGCAGCAGCTATTGGCGAAATGATTTATGGGGGAGCAAGGGGAATGAAAAACTTTGTGATTTACACGCTTGGTACTGGCGTTGGTAGTGGCATTGTTGTGAATGGTGATTTGGTTTACGGTCACGACGGTTTTGCCGGAGAATGTGGCCATACTTATATCGTGCCAGACGGGCGCCTTTGCGGCTGTGGCGGCAAAGGTCATCTGGAGGCTTATTGTTCTGCTCCGGGCATGAAGCGAACAGCATTTGAATTGCTAGCGAAATATAATGCCGTCAATAGCCCCTTAGCGGAAAAAACCTTTCTTGAATTGGATTCAAAAATGATTTTTGATGCTGCAGAGAAAGGGGATATGGTGGCGCTGGAAGTATTTGAGCTTACCGGCAAATGGCTTGGCATCGGATTGGCCAATACCGTGCATCATACAAGCCCGGAAGCAATCTTTTTGTTTGGTGGTCCAACTGCAGCCGGAAATTATATTTTTCGGCCAACAATAGAAAGTATGGAGCATAATTTATTACCCATATTCAAAAACAAGGTAAAAGTTTTACCCTCTCAACTAAAAGCTGGCGATGCTGCAATTGTTGGGGCTAGTGCATTGGTATATAAAGAATTAGATAAGTTATTAGCCTAACCGAAAGCGCATTTTTTAGCTATTTTATCCTCAAGGTCTGAAATATCAGGCCTTTTTTTTGTAATTTCACTTCCTAAACATTAAGACTTATCTCATGAAGTTTACAGCATTTTTTCTGACAGCTTTCTTATTTGTTAATTCAGGGTGCACAGCTTCTAATGAGGGTGATCCCGAAATTATTAAAGGACAAACCCATCATTTAAAGATGGAAATTCTTGCTGAGGGACTGATTAATCCCTGGAGTATGGCTTTCTTGCCTGATGGCAGGATTTTACTAACCGAACGACCCGGAAATTTGCGGATTTATGCGGATGGTGTTTTAGGAGCTCCATTGGCTGGAGTACCTCCAGTGTGGGTTAATGGCCAGGGGGGCTTGCTCGAAGTGGCTTTGCATCCCGAGTTTGAAGAAAATGGCTGGATTTATCTTGCTTATGCCTCATCGCCTGATGGTCAGCAAGGGAATACCGCTATTGGACGTGCCCGGCTGGATGGGGATAAACTCGTTGATTTTGAGCAGATTTTTCAGGGAAAACCTTTGACAACGCTTAGCTATCACTTTGGATGTCGTATTGTTTTTGATGAGCAAAACCGACTGTATTTTTCAATTGGGGATCGCGGTGAAATGCAAAATGCCCAGAAATTGAATTCTCACAATGGCAAAGTTATGCGGATTCATGACGATGGACGTATTCCTGCAGATAATCCTTTTGTCGGCAGACAAGATGCGCTGCCCGAAATTTACAATTACGGGCATCGAAATATTCAAGGGATGGCAGTTCATCCTGTTACAGCCGAAATTTGGACACACGAGCATGGCCCTAAAGGTGGTGATGAGATAAATATTGAGCAGGCTGGCGCCAATTATGGCTGGCCAGTGGTGAGTTTTGGGATAAACTACGATGGAACGATCATTACCAATGATACCGCAGCACCGGGCATCACCAATCCAATCCATTATTGGGTGCCCTCGATTGCTCCTTGCGGAATGAGTTTTGTTACCAGTGCGCGTTATCCGCACTGGAACAATAATTTACTTGTAACAGCCCTGGCTGGTCAACATATTCAGCGGCTTGTTTTCGAAGGCAATCAGGTTGTGGAAACAGAAAAACTTTTTCAGGCTTATGCACGCTTTCGTGATGTCCGTCAGGGACCTGATGGCTTTTTGTATGTGCTTACCGAAGGTCCAGGCCAACTAATCAAGCTTTTGCCCGAAGAATAGCGCAGCGACTTATATTTTTACCGGCCTTAACACCATTGCTGTCCGATTGGTGTTGTAAATTTTCATAAAGGCATTATTATCCCGTAAATAGCTCGGATAATGTTGCTTAATATTCATCCTGTCAAAACCTCCAAACCTACTTTCGTCTGTAGAAAGCAGTATTTCGTAATCTCCGGTTTCTTTGAGCGGGATTTCGAAATCAGGGGTAGAATCGCTTGGGTGCCAGTTGAAAACAAAAATCAGATGATTGCGTTCAAAAACGACTGTTTTATGGGCTTCATCAGCTAATAGCAACCAGGGAGGCGATGCTTGCATGATTTTATTTTGCTTAACCAGCGCGATCATTTCCTTGTCGAAGTCAGAAAGCCAATGGTATTTCAGGTAGTCTTTTTCAATAAGCGACCACTGTCGGCGCGCATGTTTATAGCTCCAGTTATTGCCTTCGCGCGGAAAATCAATCCACTCTGGGTGGCCAAATTCATTGCCCATAAAATTGAGCCAGGATTCACCACCTAACGAAATGGTGAACAGTCGGATCATTTTATGCAGTGCTATGCCCCGATCAATAATCAGGCTTTGTTCGGATTTGGCCATATGGAAATACATATCCTTATCCATTAGCCTGAAAGCTATTGTTTTGTCGCCTACCAGCGCCTGATCGTGCGATTCGGCATAAGCAATGGTTTTGATGTCGAAATGGCGATTGGTCATGGTGTGGTACATTTCATGAATGTTCCATTGCTCGTCCGACTGATCTTTTAGCAGTTTGATCCAAAAATCCGGCAAGCCCATGCCAAGACGGTAGTCGAAGCCTATTCCGCCGTCTTCTATCGGGTTGCAAAGCCCCGGCATACCACTTACGTCTTCCGCAATGGAAATGGCTTTTGCGTTGATTTCATGCATCAGTTTATTGGCCAGTTGCAAATAGATGATGGCATCAAATTCAACGCCCTCGGTAAAGAAATTTTCTGGTTTGTCGAATGTAACTCCCATTCCATGATGAAAATATAGCATAGAGGTTACGCCATCAAAGCGGAATCCATCAAAATGAAACTCTTCGAGCCAGTATCTCAGGTTTGATAAAAGCAGCTGCAACACCTCATCTTTGCCGTAATTAAAGAGCTTGGAATCCCATTGAGGATGATTGCCCCGATCGCCATGATGGGTGTATTGATAATCGGTGCCATCAAAGAGATTTAGACCTTCGCGCGTGTTTTTTACGGTATGCGAATGAACGATATCCATAATGACAAGCAAGCCTGCTCCGTGCGCTTTGTCGATCAGTGATTTCAATTCTTCGGGAGTGCCAAAGCGGGAACTTGGGGCGAAAAAATTTGATACATGATAGCCAAATGAGCCATAGTAAGGATGCTCGGCTATTGCCATCAACTGAATGGTATTGTAACCGGCTTTTACGATTTTTGGGATAATCTTTTCGGCGAATTCTTTATAAGTCCCGACGCCTTCGTTTTCCTGAGCCATGCCAACATGAGTTTCATAGATTAGCAGTGGCTCATCTTTCTTTAGTTTGACAGCTTTGTTTTTAAATGCATAAGGTTTTTCGGGATGCCAGAATTGGCTGCTGTAATCTTTGGTGTTATCATCCTGAATCACTCTTTTGGCATACACCGGAATGCGTTCGTTTTCACCTATTTGAGATTGCACAATAAGTTTAAACAGGCTTTTGTGTGTTAGCTTGGTGGCATAGGTTTTATCATCAAAGAAAATTTCCCATATGCCATGGCCATTATTAATTAGCGGGTGACTGTATTTATCCCAATCATTAAAATCTCCCAGTATAAAAAGCCCCGAAGCTGCCGGCGCCCATTCCCTAAACCACCAGCCTTTTCTGATTTTGTCGTAATTAAAGCCAAATAATTTATCAGCTGATGCAAAAGCTTTCAGGTTTCCATACTGACTTTCGAGCTGGTGCAGGCGGTTTTTAAATCGCAGAAAACGTTCGGTAACAGCTGTGTTAACTGGCTTCAACCAAGGATCTTTTTCAACAATTTTCAGTGTTTGCATGGTCATAATTCTTGGGGATAGGTTGTAATTTGTAGATGGCACATTGCGATGGTTCAAGATGCAGCCAAATGCCTTCTGTGGTTAATTTTTCGGGATAAAAGGTTTGTTTATCAGCCCGGTCGAAAAGGTTCTCGGCAATCCAGCATTTTCTTGTTGTTGTGCTGATAATGGAAGCGAGTTTTTGAGCATCTTCAGGGATATTCAAGTTCAAATTGCGGCTTTCTGAGGTATGAAAATTTAAAATGACAAGCAAAATTTCATCTTCAAAATAGCGTAAAAAGGCATAAATATGTTTTGGATCGAAATTGGTGTACCAGGGGTTTGCCCACATCAAATCATAGAAAGATCCTTGTGAGACAGCTTTGTTTTCGAGCCGCAAATTGAGTATTTGATGATAGAAATCACGTAACTCTTTTTGAGCAGGGGTGAGGCTGTATTCATTAAAGCTGCCGTTGTTCATCCAATTTTGATGTTGGGGCATGTGACTGTAATCAAACAAGCTGCTTCTTCCATCATCGCCACTAAAACCGGCAGATCCGGAGGCTTCTTCTCCCGATTCTTGTCCGTTATATATCAGGAATGGCCCCTTGTGCATCAAAGCACTTGCAGCAACGGCAGGAAGTGCTTTGAAAGGATCTCCTACAAAGTTTGCAGATGCCAGCCTCGGCTCGTCATGGTTTTCCATAAAACGCAACATATAATCATCCAGACCATTGAGCATCTTCCAGCAAATGCCAATGGATTCAGCAGGATGGCCGTGCCTGATGATATCTTCAAGCCGATTGTATAAGCCAACTTTATCATACAGAAAATCAAAACCAGCAGCGATAAACTGCTGATAAAGATGTGCTTCGTAAATTTCAGCGATGAATAAAATGGCAGGATACTGTGCCTTGATTTTACGGATAACCCAATCCCAAAATGGAAGAGGAACCATGGCTGCCATATCCACTCTGAATCCGTCAACACCTTTTGATGCCCAAAAATGGAGTATTTCGTACATCTTGTTCCAGGTATCCGGTATGGGATCCTGATGCAAAGTATGGTTATCGTAGTTTTTTCCGTAGTTCAGTTTTACGGTTTCATACCAGTCTGTGATACCTGGAGTAGCACTGAAACAATCGTTTCCGGTTACTTTTGCCGGAAACTCCTCATAGGGCTTTTCGAACTTAAATGGAGCATTTTGGTCAATTGGAAGTTTTAGGACTTGATCGGGCAGGTAGTAAAAATTGTTTGCAGGATTAAACGACTGATGTGTAATATCTTGATTACCAAAATCTGATGCCGTATTTGGCTTTGCTACCGACTGATATTGCCGCGCAACATGGTTTGGAACGAAATCAATGAGCACTTTTAATCCCTGATCGTGAATTCTATCTGTAAGCGCGTGAAATTCATCAAATCGCCTGGCCGGATCAGTAGCTAAATCAGGGTCAATATCATAATAATCATTGATCGCATAGGGCGATCCTGCGCGTCCTTTTACTGTTTGAGGATGAGATGTCGGGATGTCATATTGGCTGTAATCTGTGAGGCAGGCATGACGTAAAATCCCCGTAAGCCAAATATGTGTGATGCCTAATTTTTTTAATGAAATGATCGCCGCTCTATTGATTTCGTTCAGCTTGCCACAGCCGTTTTCTTCAATTGTCCCAAAAGGAATTTGTGTATTTACTGTGTTTCCAAACAAGCGGGGGAAGAGTTGGTAGATGTTAATCATTTCGTGTGATTTGATTCCAAATATAAGGCTAATTGTTTATTCTGTGAAATTGGATTAGAAATGTTTTGGACTTTATTTTTTGCAATCGATGTAAACAGCTATACTGCGAAAAAATTGAATTATAAATTTGATGTTGAAAATTCTTCAATTCGAGCGATATTTGCGCCATGATGATATCTGATAAACATTTCATTTTTGAAGTTTGCGCAAACGGAATCCAATCTCTTTTAACTGCCCAAAGAGCTGGTGCTACGCGTGTTGAACTTTGTGAGGCGATTGAATTGGGTGGCCTCACGCCATCTTATGGATGTTTGAAACTTGCCGCTTCACTAAAAACAATTCCGGTACACGTGCTGATCAGGCCTCGCGGTGGACACTATATATACTCTGATTTGGAGGCAGATCAAATTATTGAGGACATTTTGATGGTAAAAGAGCTTGGATTTGAAGGAGTTGTAGTGGGTGTGCTGAATAAAAAGCGTGAGCCCGATTTGGATTTACTCCAACGAATTACAGAAGCAGCGCAAGGAATGCATCTCACATTTCACCGGGCGATTGATGCTGCCCGGGATCCCATGAACTGTTTGGCAACTTTGGTTGATTTTGGCTTCAAAACAGTACTAAGTTCAGGTGCCGAATCGGATGCTTGCAGCGGTATTCCATTGTTAAAACAAATGAATGAAAAATTTGGAAAACAGATTGAAATTATGGCCGGAGGCGGCGTTAATGCACAGAATGCTGTTTTAATCCTTTCAGAGACAGGCTTAAAAAGTCTTCACTTTAGCGCAAAAGCCAAACAACAAATGGCTCACGTCTTTCCGCAAGGCGTTGATGCTACCCAGGCAGATATGTCTTTTTATAGCACTGATTTTAATAATGTTGAGGCTATTATTGCTGCGGTGTCAAATTGAAGCATTAACGATCCACAGCATAAACAAGCCCTATTCGGTTTTCTTTAATAAGTAGCGGGTCAGAAAGATTCCGTTAGAATTGTTTTGATTTCCCGAAAAAACGCCCGAGGAAATATGCTCCAGTGTCCATCCCTGATTGGTTAATTCTTGTATTTCATTGGTCACGGTTTGATCGTTTTCGCGAATATTTCCAAAGTTAATTCCAGCTATGCTAAAGAAGTTGTTGATTTTAACTTCATCGGTTTTTCCGTTTTCATCAATGGTAATCATGCGTGAGCGGCCCGCGCCACCCGGCACAACAGATTCAATCACGGTAATTTGCAGCCATTTTACCTGGGTCGCGTCAGGAGTTGGTGTGCTAAAACTATAAAGCAAGCTGCTTAAGGCAATCAGTGCCAATGAGATAATAAGGATTTGTTTTTTCATTATTGAAGATTTTAGTAGATTAATTCATAATTGTATTTGATAAAAAGTGATTTTCTCTTTTTGCGGTCATAAAGTATTTCTACTGCATCTCTGCCTTTCATGCTTCCTGACACAGATACTTTAAGCAGTTGAACCGCTTTCTTTTGTTTTGATCTAACGACTTTCCCATCGGGGGTTTCAACAAAAAGTGTTCTTTTTAGTTTCATTCTTCTTCCTTTAAAAACGGCCGTAAATTCAGCGCCGGCTTTTATGCCATCCTTTTCATAAAACTGCACTTTGAGCGGGATTCCATCAACGATTTCCTTTTCGATGGCTAGATTTGGGGATGTTTTTTCGTTCAGCTGTTGTATATTGATGTCATAGATGCTGAGTTTGAATTTTTCCTGAGCACCCAAAAAAGTACTAAGGCATACAAGCAATATACTTACTATAAGGAATCTTGTCTTCATAAAATGGTGTTTTGGTAGTGCTAAAATTCTGCTGATGATTCGTGGTTTGCTAATTATTGAAATCTGCGGCAAGATACTCAGTTTTTTTATTGACAGTGATACATTGATCTTTTTGTTAGCTGATTTTTAATAAAAAAAACTAAGCAGATGAATCAGTAAGCTTAGAATTCAATATTTTCGCAACTCATTTTAATGAAAACAACAATTGCTGTATGCATGCAATGGTTTCAGTTTTTAACATGCGGTTGAACTTTAAAAGCTTAGTCGTTTTTAGCGGACTTATCTTGTTTTCCGTTTTACTGTTGATATCATGCAGGCAACCGGCTATTGAGCAAGTGCAAACACTTGATGATCTTTGGAGCATTAGTTCTGATTCTATAGAAATTGAACAGGTTAAGATTCCCGCCGAGGTTCATTTGGCTTTGTTTGATGCCGGATATATTGCTGATCCTTTTGGTGCTGGCGTTGAAAAGGATTTGCAATGGGTTGCCCGACAGCAATGGGTTTGGGAAAGCAGTTTTGTGCCCGATAAGCAAGTGTTAAACAACAGCCAAATAGAATTAGTCTTTAGCGGTATTGATACTTATGCCACAGTTTTTCTCAACGAGGAACTGCTTTTTGTTGCTGACAATATGTTCAGGGAGTGGCGCATAGATGTTAAGGGAAAGCTTGTTTCAGGATCAAATCATCTAAAACTTGTTTTCCGGCCTTCAACCGTTTTGATTGATAGTTTAGCGGCAAATGGTTCAGTTAGCCTGCCTGATAAGCGTGCGTTTATTCGAAAAGCTGCCTTTCAGATGGGCTGGGATTGGTCTCCCGAAATCCGGACTATTGGCCTTTGGAAAACAATCGCCCTGGAATCATGGAGCCAAATAAAAGTAGATCGGGTAGCTGTTTTGCAGGAAGAAGTTACTGTTGAAAGAGCCCGTCTGAAACTTAGCCTTGCTTTAAATTCAACGCAAGTACGAACTTATAAGCTTCAGGTTTTTAGCAAAGGAAGGAAGCTGCTGGACGAGCTGGTGCATGTAAATAAAGGTATAAACGATTTGGAAATTCCCTTTAAGCTTGAAAACCCAAAACTCTGGTGGCCCAATGGAATGGGGTCTCAGGAATTTACCAGGTTCGAGATCAAATTACTTGATGGTAACCATATCGTGAAGGCGGAGCAGCTCAATGTTGGATTGCGCAATATCAGATTGATTCAGGAGGCAGATAGCATTGGGAAAAGTTTTTTCTTTGAGATCAATGGCCGCCCCCTGTATGCTAAGGGTGCTAATTATGTTCCGGAGGATGTTTTTCCAACAAGAATGAATCGCACCAAAACTCGCAAACTATTGATTGACGCGGCTTCGGTAGGAATGAATATGATCAGGGTTTGGGGGGGAGGACTTTATCCGTCCGACTACTTCTATGCTATTTGCGATAGTCTTGGATTGCTTGTTTGGCAGGATTTTATGTTTGCCAATACCTTGTATCCACTCGATTCTGCTTTTGCAACTAATGTTGAATATGAAATTACAGAACAAATAAAACGTTTGCGTGGCCGCACTTCACTGGCATTGTGGTGTGGCAATAATGAAATTGACGAAGGTTTTCATAATTGGGGCTGGCAGGATCAGTTCGATTGGAGCACTAAACAAGCTGATAGCCTCTGGAAACAATACGAGCAACTTTTCGAAACGAAGATAGATGAATGGGTTAGTTTATATGATCCCTATACGGCTTATTGGCCAAGCTCGGCTTCGGGTGGTTGGGGTCGTGATTCCAGCTATAAAAGTGGAGATGTACACTACTGGGGCGTTTGGTGGGGCGAGCAGGATTTTGAAACCTATAAAAACAAAATCGGGAGGTTTAACAGTGAGTTTGGTTTTCAGGCAATGCCCGACATGGCGACATTAGAAACCATGGTCAAAAAAGATTTGCTTTGGCCGGGTTCGCCGCAACTCGAACATTTCCAGAAACATCCGAGGGGAACAGCGCTCATCAATTCGTATATGCAAAAGTATTTTCCTGTGCCTGAAGAAATAGCTGATTATACTTATGTGAGCCAGCTGCTTCAGGCATACGGATTAGAAGTGGCTATTGAAGCTCAGCGCTTATCAAAGCCTCATAGCATGGGAACGCTATTCTGGCAGTTAAATGACGCTTGGCCGGCAATTTCATGGTCTGTTATCGATTATTATGGCAGGCCTAAAGCGGCTTATTATCATTTGCAAAGGCTTTATAATCCTTTGATAATTACCGTGAATGAGGCTGATGCTAAGGTATTTGGAAACTTTCTTAATGAAACTGGCAAACCACTGAGTGGCAGAGTAACTTTTGACTTGCTTGAATTTAATGGCAACATCTTGCAGGCCAGTTCTTTGCCTTTGGTTATTCAACCTAATGAAATAAAAAGCTTAAATGCCGGATTTTCAGATGAAGTGATGCAAAATATTGATCCCGGGAAAGTTTGGTTACGTGTCAGGTTTATCAGCGAAAGCAAAGTATTGGCTGAGAAATTTCATTTTTTTGCAGTGCCAAAACTTCTGGTATTGCCGCGCCATGAAGTGTTGATGCATCTGTTGCCAAAAAATGATCGGATTGAGATTGTGCTTCAATCCCCTGTGTTTTTAAAAAACCTGATGTTGTCCTCCAATGATGTGAATGGCAGCTGGGAGACAAATTATTTTGACTTGCCCCCGGGTGAGTCAATACGGATAAATTTTTATCCATCCGGAGAAATTAGCCAGCATAATTTACGCTTTGAAACAAGAAGTCTCAATGAGTTAGTTGAAAATTAACAAGAATACGTGTTAGGGTTGCTTGGGCTTTTCAAGTTGTTTGCTGAAAGAGATTGATTCTGATTTAAAGCGAACCGAATGAATTTCACCATTATTATTCAGTGTCTTTTCCAAAGCCACTTCATTATCTGTCAGAATATTATAAGTTTTTATGCCCGATTCGGCCAGCTTAATGATTGAGTTGATTTTAGACGATTTTGTACTAGCCAGTTGCGTTTCTGCTTGTGGTTCTGCAATGTCTTTTCCAGTAAAAACTTGTTTTATTTTGCCTGCTGCATTGGCAATAATTAAACCTGCAAGCGACTTACTTTCAGATGACGAATTATCATTGATTTTTGCGAAAACAGCTGATTCATCATAGAAATAGTAAAGCGTTCTGTTTTCATCCGCGTAGAACAATCCGGCCAAAGGCGTCCATGAAATCGTTTCGGCTTTTGTCATCGCAAGTGAAGGCATCGTGGCAACAGTGTTGCTTCTTTGATAGCGTTGCGGAATCAATTTGTTGGGTTCTGTGTTGTTCGCTTTCCCAGCAACTGCATTGATTTCTACACTGTTTGCTGTAAAAATTGTTTTTGCTGGACGACTTTTCATTGCGATGAGCGGTTCAGTGTAAACTGGTGTTGTTGTGTTGTCGTTAATAAACCACCAGCTTATGCTTAGCATGAGCAGCAAGCTGGCAGCAATGGCCGAAAAATATTGCCAGGAAAGCACTGGTTTTATGCTTGCTGAAACTTTCAGTTCATTTTTATTTTCAAAGCATATACTTTCGTCCGCTTTGAGCATGGTTTTTTGTAAAAGAGCAAAATCAATCTGCAGTGCAGGGTTAGACGCTAGGAAAGCCCTAAATTTTTTTTTATTGGAATGATTTAGTTCATTTTCGAGAAAGGAGATGGCATACCAATCAAAATGCTCCTTATTAAGGATTGGTTGGTTCTCGCTCTCATCAGCAATAGCTTTAAGCAGTACTTTCGGCTCAAATTTCTGTTCGCTGGCTTGCAGCAACGGCAAATCTTCCGTAAGCTCTTCCCAGTCTCCCAGTTCAGGATGTTCTCTGATGAATTTCTCAAGCAGCATAGCCTCCTCGTCGGCAAGGTTTCCTTCTGCCAAATCGAGTAAATAAGCCTCATATGTTAAACTGCTGATGGTCATTATGCGGGTATTTCTAGTACGTTTTCTATTTTTTGTAAATATTTTTTCAGGTTCATTCTTGCTCTAAAAATATACACCTTAACCTGTGGTTCGCTAAGCCCGGTGATTTGTCCAATCTCTGCATATGAATAGCCTTCATAATCGCGCAAAAGAACAACCGATCGCTGTATTTCTGAAAGGGTTTTTAATGCCTCATCCAACACTTCTTTCAAGTCGGAATAGCCGTTTTGGCTGGTTTGAATAGGTGTATGATGCAATTCCATGCGCTGCATTTTTTCGCTTTTACGGATTTCATCAATCATGGTGTGATAGGCCGTGGTAAAAAGATAGGATTTCCCTTTTTCAAAAGGTATATCATCAACTTTTTGCCACACTTTGGCATAGGTTTCCTGTATGATATCTCTGGCCTTTTCTTCATCCCGGATATTCTTGATGAGAAAACGGAAGAGTCCATCAGCAAACTGATCTACACAATGATTAAAATCCTTTCGGGTCATTCGCTAGCTTGGGTTTCATAAAGGTGAAACGGACAACGAACGCTAAAGTTACAGCTTCTGCGAAAAATTTTCACTAAAGTTGAAGTGTTTTTAGCAAAAAGTCAAAAACAGATCAATGAGCATGCTGTTAATCCAGTTTTAGTACTGCCAGAAAAGCCGATTGAGGCACCTCAACATTACCTACCTGTCGCATACGTTTTTTTCCTTTTTTCTGTTTTTCGAGCAGTTTGCGTTTACGCGTAATGTCGCCTCCGTAACACTTGGCAGTTACGTCTTTGCGCATGGCCTTAATGGTTTCGCGCGCAATGATTTTTGAACTGATTGCCGCCTGAATAGCTATATCGTATTGCTGACGGGGGATGAGTTCCTTAAGTTTTTCGCACATTCTGCGGCCAAAACTATAAGCATGATCGCGATGAATCAGTGTTGAAAGTGCATCTACAGATTCGCCGTTGAGCAAAATATCCAATTTTACCAGATTGGCACGCTGATAGCCTTCGATATGGTAATCGAAGGAGGCATATCCTCTTGAAATGGATTTTAACTTGTCGTAGAAATCAAAAACGATTTCGCTGAGTGGCATCTCAAAACTCAACTCTACCCTGTCGGAAGTAAGGTAAACCTGATTTTTTAACACACCGCGCTTTTCAATTGCCAGCGTCATGATGCTTCCCAGGTATTCCGTTTTAGAAATAATCTGAGCAACAATATAAGGCTCTTCAATATAATCTAACTTATTGGGGTCGGGCAAGCCGCTTGGATTGTGCACTTCAACCATATCTCCTGTAGTTAGGTAAGCTTTAAAGCTAACGTTGGGAACGGTAGTAATTACATCCATGTCAAATTCCCGATCGAGACGTTCTTGCACAATTTCCATATGCAAGAGGCCTAAAAATCCACAGCGAAATCCAAAACCCAGTGCAGCCGACGACTCCGGTTCAAAAACCAGGGAAGCATCATTTAACTGAAGTTTTTCGATTGAGGCACGAAGTTCTTCATAGTCATCAGCATCAACGGGATAGATACCGGCAAAAACCATGGGTTTCACATTTTCAAAGCCATCGATTGCTTTTTCGCAGGGACGCGCAATATGTGTGATGGTATCGCCAACTTTTACCTCTTTGGACGATTTGATGCCGGAAATAATATAGCCAACATCACCAGCACTCATTTTTTGCTTTGGTATTTGTTTAAGTTGCAAAACACCAATTTCGTCAGCGTGATAGTCTTTGCCTGTTGCTGCAAACTTTACGAGATCACCTTTTACAATGGTGCCATTCATAATGCGGAAATAGGCGATAATACCCCTGAAAGAATTAAAAACAGAATCAAAGATCAATGCTTGAAGGGGCGCTTCAGGATCACCGGTTGGTGGTGGAACGCGCAGCACGATGGCCTCAAGTATTTCGGCTACACCTTGTCCGGTTTTGGCACTGGCACGTAATATATCGCTGCGCTGGCAACCAATAAGTTCAATAATCTGATCTTCTACTTCGTCGGGCATGGCACTTTCCATGTCAATTTTATTTAACACCGGAATTATTTCCAAGTCGTGATCCAATGCCAGATAAAGGTTAGAAATAGTTTGTGCCTGTATGCCTTGTGTGGCATCAACAATAAGCAGTGCCCCTTCGCATGCCGCAATAGAGCGGGATACTTCATAGGAGAAGTCAACATGTCCGGGCGTGTCAATCAGGTTTAGAATATGCTCCTGACCATCGTGTATATATTTCATCTGGATGGCATGACTCTTAATGGTTATGCCACGTTCCCTCTCCAAATCCATGCTGTCGAGCACCTGCTCTTTGCGATCTCTTTCAGAAACAGTGTCAGTGAGTTGTAAAAGTCTGTCGGCCAAGGTGCTTTTCCCATGGTCGATATGTGCTATGATACAAAAGTTACGCGTATTTTTCATTGTGTGCAAAATTACGATATAAAGCATATCCAACGAAATTGCCTGATAAAAAAGTTCATACGGTGTTTTTCTGCCAGTTTAGGTCGTTTAATATAGATGCTTTGGTATATTTCAACAGATCTACATCAGCGGACTGGAAATTATTTAAGAATCAGCTGATTTAACTGTTGATGTTTACGATGCTTCAAGCCAGCGGGTTATGTTTGAAATGCTTAAAACTGGTAATAACTCGATTAATATGTCAAATTTACCAAGTGGTATTTATAATCTTTTGATAACTGATGGTGTAACCCTGGCAAGCTCAAAAGTATTCCGAGAGTAAAATCACTGCAATCAATAATTATAGCCCATGGCGTAGGTTGTTTTTTCGATTGGATAGTGATCAAGGTAGATATTGCCAAGATTGGCATCAATAGCAATTTTATCTCCTGAATGGATGGTGTAGCCATTCAATTCAAAGAGCTTATCGTTTTCGTTCACATTGAGGCTGTTACAATTTACGACGCAGGTTTTTCCCAGGCGCACAGCTGTAACAGCTGCATGTGAAGTTGCTCCACCCCGCGCTGTAACGAGTCCGTCACAGTTGAATATCATGCCAATATCGTCTGGTGCGGTATCAGGACGAATCAATATCAGGGCAGTTTCAGGAAATTTAATACGTAATGCAGAAAGATCATTTTCGTCAAAAGCTGCTAATCCGTTAAGGGCTCCGCCACCAATGCCAATTCCTCTGCCAAGAATTTTCATCTCTTCAGGTGTACTTACGAAGGCATTGGTTTCGGCTTCCATTCTCAAGTCCTGATCACGTGTTTGGAGGATGTATAAGTCTTCAGCCTTGTCCGATTCAAATGTGAACTCAATTTCTTGCGGGCTGTATCCCAGGTTTTCTGTCAGGTCAGTAGCCAGATCATAAATGCGCTTATAAATAGCCGGAAATTTAGTTTGCAGTGAGGCTTCGGAAATATTGGCCTGTTTGCGTTGTGTTTCGCCAACGGGAGCCGGTTTTACCAATCCTGCAACAATATCTTCACCTTGCGAACGCAAGGAGAAATCGCCGTAAAGATGCACGCCGGGTCTTTCGCGGTGCGGATTTTGAGTAAATACCACGCCGGTTCCTGAAGTGTCGCGTAGGTTTCCGTAGATCATTTGTTGCACGATAACCGCAGTTCCCCAATTGTCCGAAATTTGAAGGTGCCTTCTGTAAACAAAAGCCCTTTCGGATGACCAGGAAGCAAAAACCATATTGATGGTTTGAATGAGTTGTTCAAAAAGATCTTCTTCAAACCGTATATTATATTTGCTGAGCACTTCTTTGTATGCCAACGCAATCATACGCATATCTGCCGGATCAAATTCAAGCTTTTGACGTACTTTATATTTTTGCTTAAAGCTAAGCATTACGGAGTCAAATACATCACGATCAATGCCATGTGCCATACCCCAGCTTTGAATCAGCCGGCGGTATGAATCCCAAATAGACCAACTCATCTCTGGGTTTTCGCTGATGGCTTCAACCAAACTGTCGTTAAGACCTACATTGAGGAAGGTGTCCATGGCTCCGGGCATGGAAATAGCTGTTCCTGAACGTACAGATAGCAATAAGGGGTTTTTGTGTGCTCCAAACTTTTTGCCACTTAATTTTTCGAGTTGTTTCAGATTCTTAAATATCATATCATGCAATTCTTTCTTCAACTCTTTGAGCGTAAGAATGGTATGATGACGCCGAAATACTTCTGTAGTGATTACAAAACCTGGTGGCACGGGCATTTTTGCCAGATAGAGCTTCTTAAGATGGTAGGCTTTACTTCCAAGAAATACCTGATTATCGGTTTTTGGTGTTTGTTCGTTGAGTGCACTAATTACTAATTCTGAGTTGTACGACATAATATCGCTGATAAGGCTGGTATCGAGCCTGTCGGCCATGCTGCGCAAGGATTGCAGAATACGGCTGATAAAACTGTCCAGGGGCTGTACCAAAAACGCTTCAGCAATTACATCGCGGTGAAACTCTTCGGACTTTTTGCTGATGGTTTGCTGCAATTCTTTTTCGGAGCATTTATTCTCCGGATCGAAAAGTTGTGGGATGATCTGCTTGAGCGGGTATTCGTATGATCGCAGAAAATATTTGATGATAATGCGTTTAACATCTTCGGCCAGGAACTGAAAAATATTGATGTATTGATCGAACGAAAAACTCCTTGAAGTGAGGCTATAGCGCAACATTTGCAGGTTGGAATCGAAGCTTTGGTTGGTAATGCCATCCAGCTCAAGACCTTCGCGAAAATAATCCAGGATAGCATTGATTTCTTCTAATGTGCGTGCCGAGATATAATCCAGGTTGATATTGGAAACAACTTTCTCCATAAGGCGCGTGGCCACTTTTTCGAGCCTGAAAGTTAAGCCCAGGGCTTCAAATTTATTTTCGCGATATACCCCATACATCGACGGGATTCCAATGGCGATATGCCTTTTGTGGTAAATGTTCTCCCAGCTTTCACTTTCCTCCGGATTGAAAATAATCTTTTTCAGCCGATCCATAAAAGCGTAGATGAGCTTTAGAGATTGCTCAAAATCTGTCTGATTCAATGCTTGCTGAAGCTGATTTATTTCTTCATCAGGAATAAATGGATAGCGCCTTAGTAGCGTTATTATATTAACCGTTTCAAAGGAATATTTTTCTCTTAAATGATCGTATAAGGCTTTAATGTCGTGCAGCCGTTCGCTATCGCGCTGTATAAGATCGGCCGGAGCATCGAGTTGCTTGCCGGCTTTGTCTAGCAGCTTCTCAAAATGATCCAGGCTGCATGCAAGCAATCCATCGGATTCTGTTTTATTTTCTTTAGCCATTTGCAGGCTGAGCTGATTCACCGTAACAAAATACTCACTCTCAGTATCAATATGCTGGTACACATTGTCGGGCAGGGCGTTGCGTAATTTTTTGAGGTCGCCGTCGTGCCAAAACTGAAATATTCGGCGGGTGAGTTCGATCAATGTATTGTTGCTTTCGGTATGCACTTGTTTTCGAAGAAAATGAATAAGTTTATCGTTTCTTCCGCATATCTCATCCATCGTGGTGGTTACTTTTCTTATCTCGCCTTCGGCTCCAATTTCATTGAAATAGACGGGAAATATGCGCGTTAATTGCTTAACTTTTTTATAATAGGGAGCAATATTTGAATTGAGAATTTTGGTGATTTCACGCTGGAAAAGATCTGTATCGCTGATGAAAATACCGCCTAGGCGCAGATTTACAATCAAGGCTGAGAGTAATTTTTCCATCAACGATTGCGAATATTCAATAAGTTGAAGCCAGATGCGGATGTTTTTAATGTGGTTTTCGTTTACGCTTAGCTGCCAGTCTTCGTCAACGAATACCATTCCTGGCGAAACAAAGCCAAAAGCGATGAGTTTTTTCTCAAAATGATTGATAATTTCTTTGTGCTCGCTTTGGTCGATGTCGATCACCTTGAGTCCGACAGTCAGCTGAAAGTCGAGTACAGCACTTCTGTGAGCTTGTCGCAAATCTTCTGCAACCTCAAAAATATGATCGATAAATGGGATCACCTCATTTTTATCCAATTCGTCCACTGCCTGCCGGATCATCTTGTCGAGGCTCCAAATTAATCGCTCCTGCTGTCTGTCCATGCCGGGCAAATGCAACAAATAAAATACGTATTGAAATTTCTTTAAAAAGCTATTCAGGATTTGATCAGCATTTCTAAAGAGGTCTGCAATGTCATCATAACCGTGAAATTGGGTTAGCTCATCCCATTTTGTTGCTTTTGCTAAGGCAAGCTCCAACTTTTTAAAATAAGGTTTCCCGAGCTGCTGATGCATCTCATCGGCCTCCTGCTTGCTTAGTAAATCCTGCTCTTGTTTGGTCCATTTTTCGATTTGTGAGCTGGACTGCCAGTATTTGTATGTTTCTGATTTTATATTTTTTAATAGTATGAATGCCTTTTCCTGCATTCTGGTTTTACCGCCGATTGCAGTAAGATGCTTACTAAAATGACTACCGCTCATGATAAAGCAATCCTTGTTTTCCTCAAAACCGTTTTCAAGAATGGCAAGTGATTTCATGGCCATGGCTTCGATTGCCGGACGCTGTTTGAGGATCAGGCTGATGAGCTCGAGTAGGCTACGGATAATGAGGATTCGCAGCTCGCATGAAGTTTGTTTTGATAACAATTCCTGCATCATTTCCAATGGAATTTTCAGGGCTTCGGGGGGCATTTCTGCTTTGGAATAGAACCAAAAATCAGTGATAAGGATTTCGCGCAATTCTTCTATCACGAATTTGCGATTCGATAAAGGGTGATGAAACTCTGTAATGCAATCGGTTGCGCGTTTTTTAATGCCAAAATATCCTTCGGAAAGCAGGATAAATTGCTGATGCTCTTCAGGGATGTAAATATCTCTGTATCTGGTTTCTGCAAGATTTGCTTCGAGTGCTTTTGAGGTAAATTGTGTAGCCATGAAATTATGGATTGAGTATTCGAAGATACTAAATTATCGTAAATTTGAAGAATAAAGTCAGGAAAACAAAAAATGGATAGAACTATTTGTTAACATAACTTGTTAAACGCTTAAATATAAATTATTATGACAAAAATTAAGATTGGAATCAATGGTTTTGGACGAATTGGACGCAATGTGTTCAAAATTGCCCTGGAACGTGAAAATATGGAACTTGTAGGTATTAATGACCTTACGGATACCAAGGTGCTTGCTCATCTGCTGAAGTATGATTCAACCCAGGGAAAATTTAACGGCACAGTAACTTATGACGATTCGGCAATTATCGTAAACGGCAAACGGGTTGTTGTAACTGCTGAACGCAACCCGATTGACATCAAATGGGCCGTTACGCCCGATGTTGTTGTTGAATCAACAGGGGTTTTCAGGTCAAAGGAAAGTAGCAAAGGTGGCTATGGTGATCACTTGAAAAATGGTGCCAAAAAGGTAATTCTTTGCGTGCCTTCCAAAGACCAGATTGATGCAACTATTGTATTGGGAGTAAATGATAACGACTTGAAAGACAGTGATCAATGTGTTTCAAATGCTTCATGTACTACCAACTGTCTGGCTCCTATTGCCAAGGTTTTAAACGATCGTTTTGGTGTTGAGAATGCCTATATGACGACTATTCATGCCTACACCAATGATCAGGTAATTTTAGATGGTCCTCACAGCGATTTACGCCGTGCACGCTCTGCTGCCTTATCACAAATTCCGACCACTACAGGAGCTGCCAAAGCCATCGGGCTTGTTATCCCCGAATTGGATGGAAAATTTGATGGTATGGCTGTACGTATCCCAACACCAACAGGCTCGCTGGTTGATTTGGTTGTAAATCTAAAAACAGAAGCCACCAAAGAGGAAATTAATGCTGCCATGAAAGAAGCCGCAGAAGGTCCGATGAAAGGTATTTTGGAATACACTGAAGATGAGATTGTTTCAATTGATATCGTACACAATTCACACTCCTCTATTTTTGATGCTAAAAGCACCATGTCGATGGGAAAAACGATAAAAGTGCTTTCCTGGTACGACAACGAATGGGGATACAGTTGCCGTGTGGTTGACCTTGTTGATAAGTTTAATTTATAAGCGAATATTATTACTGAATGCGCTGCTAACGAACCGAAAGGCTGCCTGATCAAAGGCAGCCTTTTTTGGTATCAAATCAATTCATAAGTTATATTCGTAAGGAGCACATTAATTGAACAACAGGAGAATTCAACGAATAATGGTGACCGATCCCTGAAGTGTTTGTTTTAATTGGCCATCAAAGCTTTTGAAGTACACTTCGCACACATAAAAATAAGCTGCCTCAGCGCAATCTTTCCCATTGTTTTGATTTTTTCCATCCCAGTCAATTTGCGGATTTGTTGTCTCAAAAACAGTATTCCCCCAGCGATTAAAAACTGTCAGATTAATGCTTTCAACTGTGGCTTTGGGATTGCTTTCGGGATAATTCATGGGCTGCCATAAATCATTGAATTGGTCGCCATTGGGAGTGAAAACATTGGGGAGCTCGTAAACAGGACAGGTATCAAAATCAACGCAAACGATATTTGAAGCTTCTGAAACATTACCATTTTCATCTTTGGCTTTCACAATATAACATCCAACAACAACATCCATGTTTTGATGAATCCAGCTGCTATCGGGCGGATAACCTACAGAGTCGATCAGGTAAAAAGTTTGAGTGGCTTGTGGCGTGAAATAAATAAGGTAAACAGCTACGTCATTTTTGCAACTATCAATTTGCGGATACTGCCAATGCAAGCTGTTTTCAATTGTTTCGCAATTGGTTTCAACGCTTAAAATGGGAGCGCATGGTGGCACATTATCTTCCGGGGTTTGGCAGACAATTGGCGAATAATTTATGATAGGATGAATAATTCCCGGCGAAGAATAGCCTCCATAGGATTTGATATAATAGCAATACTGTTGTTCGTTAATGAGGCTATCATCTTGATAGAAAGGTTCATTAACACGTTTAAAAAACTCGAATTCAATATTTCCGGGACTTTGCCGATAAACATCAAAGCTGTCATTCATCCAGGGAACAGCGGTAACCCAGCTTAGCAGCAGGGCTTCGTCAGTAGGTATAATTTCAAGTTCAATTGCGTTGGCTTTCGGGCTACTGCCGATTGAACCGCTAGCGTCATTTTCGAGTTCCACCGCATAAGCCAGTTGGATATTAATTTCGTTGATATTAAGCGTGTTATCTGTGTAAAGGGTGTCCTGTAAATCTGTTCCGGTGAACACAAGCGAGGTTTCATTTCCAAGAAAACGGTGAAGTTTATAGCGGTATGGAGGCGGGTATTGCAGACTGTCGAGCTCAGTTGGTGGACTCCACCCAACCAATACTTGACCACCTTCCAGATTTAGACTGTCGTTGCTGACGTGCGTAATTACGGGCAAGTCGCGCTTAAGGCTTGCGCAGGCTTCGTTGCTGGCAATACTTTCCGAGCCATCCTGAAAAACAGTTGTAATCAAATAGCAATAAGCGATTCCTGGCACTAAACCATTGCCGTTGTTATCATCCCTATAACTAATCAAGTCCGTATTACCCAGGCTTGTTAAAAGCTGATAACCGGTATAGGCAGGCACTCCTGTTTCGCAGTAATCCGGCTCAAAACCTGATGAACCATTACGGCGGTATATGCGGTATCCCAAGGCATTATCGCAAAGCGGGAAATCCCAGTTTAAGTCGATTCCATTTCCAAGAGCCTCTGCAGTCAGGTTCTCGATGGGTGGAGCAATTACGCGAATGTTTACAGTTTTAAAATTTGTCAGGCTTACTTCCGGATGTACATCGCGCGCTCGGAAGAGCACCTGATAACTGTTTAAGCGAACATGGCTGCAGCTGACTTCCCAAAAAAAGCTGGTTTCTGCCTCGGGCATACCAACTGCAGAATCGGGTATAATTACGGCAGGATTTTCGGGCAATTCGAATGGAGCGCCAGAGGCTGTGAGGCTAAGTGCGTTGCCATCAGGATCGATGGCAGTAGCATCGAAGGTGAGGGTGGTGCCGGCAATTACGCAGGTGTCCTCGATGGTGATAATCTCCGGGGGATTGTTGTCGCAGGCGCCAATTAAAATTTGCATATCCCTGATCACAGAGCCAACTTTAACACCTTGACGCCATTCTTCAACGATAAAGGCCACGTTATACTCTCCTTGCAATACAGGTGTTTCCCAACGCAACTCCCCGGTAAAGGCATCAATACTAAAACTAACGCTTGCTTGGGGTTCTGTATAGCCTGGAATGTCGAGGCCGCCGGCACCTCTGCAATTTACGAGTCTGAAACTTAAACTATCGCCATCAGGGTCGTAAGCCGATGGATTATGCAGGTATAATTTACCTACGCAGCCCTGGTCGATAGGTGGGTTGAGCAGTTGAACCGAGTTGTTGTTGCCGAGAAAAGGATTGATAATCAATTCACTTTCAACATAAATCGGCACATTTACAGAATTGGGGATATTCACCACCCCGAAATTACGGTTCGGATCTTCAACGGAAATGGTGTAACTGCCTGCCGCCGGAAAAGTGTGGTTCATGCGGTATATATTCAAGGTGTAATTCTCAGGCAGGTTTCTGAAAACGATACGTGGAATATCATCAATTGTGTTGTCGCCCCAGCTGATTGGCAAATATACCCTGTCGTCATCAGCAGGACTGGGTGTGTAGGTGTACATGGTGATTGTAACCTCATAAGTGAAGCCGCCAAGCCATTTATAAGTGATTTCAGCTGCACGCTGATGCGTTGCTAAAACCTCTGTTAAGCCCAGAATGACAATCAATAAAAAAAATCCCAATCGTTTTAGCATGGGTATGAAAATGATGGTTCGCTTTGTTACATGCAAATGTACATGAATTTTTTTATGCAAAATTGTCCACAAACTCATGAATATAGAATGAGCTTATTCTGGCACAAGTATGGTTATTTCTGATAAGGGAAGCCAATAAGGTTTTTTTTTAAGAAATATATTGAACTGGTTTGTAAAAAAGTTAATCGAATGTGTTTGCGACAATTTTAGCTTTTGTAGCAAACCTCATTTTTATCTTTTTGCATAGTGAGATTTGCTTTCCGTCAAATAAATTAATTGACTGTCGCACTAAAAGACGTCTGAATTGTTTAATTTTGTGGGCATTCTGCCAATGCTAAACGAATTATGTTAGAAACCTATTCAGCCACCGAACGAACCGAAATATTGCGACGCTATCGCAATCTGATAGAGGTATGGCATACCCGAAAAGGGACCTCCGATCGGTGGATGGTGCGTAAAGCCTTTCGTTTGGCAGCAGATGCGCACAAGGATATGCGTCGTAAAACCGGCGAGCCGTATATTTACCACCCGCTGGATGTGGCTACTATCGCTGCCGGAGAGATTGGCCTTGGGCGAACCTCAATTATATGTGCTTTGCTGCATGATGTAGTAGAAGATACGGAATATAAACTTTCCGATATACAAGGGATGTTTGGTGAGCAGGTATCGCGTATCATCGATGGCCTCACAAAAATTGATGATATGGTTGAGGGCACTGACGTGGAAAGTATGCAGGCCGAAAATTTCCGTAAAGTGCTGCTAACCCTGTCTTATGATGTGCGTGTGATATTAATAAAACTGGCCGATCGCCTGCACAATATGCGCACCCTGGATGCTATGCCGGCAGTGAAACAGTGGAAAATTGCTTCTGAAACTTCCTATCTTTTTGCTCCGCTGGCTTATCGTTTAGGCTTGTATGCCATCAAAAGTGAACTCGAAGATCTTGCTTTAAAATATACAGAACCCGGCGTTTATCAGGCGATTCATCGTAAATTGGAGCAGGGACGTGAAAAGCGTAACAAAAATGTTGAAGAGTTTCTGGAGCCAGTAAATGAGGCACTGGGAAAGATGGGGTTGAAATTCAAAACGCTGATTGCAGAAAAATCGGCCTCTTCTATATGGCAGCGCATGAAGGAAAAGGAAATTCCGTTCGAGGAAGTCTATGACACCTATGTTGTTCGCTTTGTAGTGGATTGCCCTGTTGAATTGGAAAAAGTTGAATGTTGGCGCGTATATGCTACAATAACAGGATTTTACAGGCCAAATAATGATAGACTACGCGACTGGATTTCCTTGCCTAAAGCGAATGGTTATGAATCGCTCCATGCCACTGTTATGAGTAAAACAGGTAAGTGGATTGAGGTGCAGATTCGCACCGAAAGGATGGATGAAATTGCTGAAAAGGGCTATGCGGCTTATTGGAAATACAAAGGCTCAGAGGTTTCGGAAAGTGGTTTGGATGAATGGTTGACCAAAGTTAGAGAGTTGATTACAACAGAAGATGCCTCGGCACTGGATTTTATTAATAACTTTAAGCTGAACTTGTTTTCAGATGAAATATTTGTGTTTACACCTAAAGGCGAAATGATCTCGATGCCAACGGGTTCAACCGCACTTGATTTTGCTTATAACATTCATACTGAATTGGGTAATCATTGTATTGGCGCTAATGTAAACCACAAGCTTGTACAACTTGATCACCCGCTAAAAACCGGCGATCAGGTTGAAATTATTACTTCACGTGTGCAGCTTCCCAAGGAAGAGTGGTTTGACTTTGTGGTGACAGCACGTGCCAAATCACGCCTTAAAGAAGGAATTCGCGAATACCGAAAAGGTTTCAGAGATCAAGGTCGCGAAAAGCTGGATAATTATTTTAAGCAATTAAAGCTGGAACCTATTAAAGCTAATATCAGCAGGATAATTGAACATGAAGAACTGAGTGGTTTGGTCGATTTATACTACTATATTGCTACCGATAAAATCAATTTCCAGCGCATAAAGGCAGTTTTTAAAGAAAAAGCAACAGGTGGTATCATGCGATACCTGGCCAATCCATTTAGCTGGTCCAAAGCAACAAGCGCTGAAACAGATGATTCAAAAAGCGCTGTAAAATTAATGCCTCCGTTGATAAAAGACCAAACCAGCGAATTTAGTTATACCGTATCACGTTGTTGTAATCCTATTCCCGGCGATGAAGTGGTGGCGCTGGTTTTTCCTAATGAACCCATGCATATTCATCGCATAAATTGCCCGAAAGCCAAGAATCTGATGTCTCAATTTGGCAATAATATCGTAAAAGCAAAATGGAAGCAGAAGGAAGATATTGCTTTTCTGGCAGGGCTTCGAATTATAGGAATAGACAGCGTTGGTTTTATTCAGCGTTTCACAGAGGTTGTCTCCAGTCAGCTTAACCTAAATATTCGTTCCCTGCAGCTCGAAAGCAGTAAAGGGGTGGTTGAAGCTACAGTTACCATTTATGTGCATAATGCACAAAATTTGAAAGATCTGATAGAGAAGCTTAAAAAAGTGAAGGAGATAAAAAAAGTAACCCGTCTTGATAGAATCGATGATCTTAAAGCCTAACTAGCATTATATCAGGGTTATATACTCATCCCTTAAGTTTTTATTTAAATTCATTCTAATTAGAATATAAAATTATTGTAATTTTACGCTTTAAACACGGCTTACACAGTATTCTTATGGTAATGAAAGAAAATATGAACGATACCTTTGAGACCGTAAAAAAGATTTTCACAGATTATCTTGAGCAAAGGGGGCATCGAAAAACCCCTGAGCGTTACACGATTCTTAAAGAGATTTATGCAACTGAAGGTCATTTTGATATAGAAACGCTGTATATCAGAATGAAAAATAATAAGTACCGTGTAAGCAGAGCTACACTTTATAATACCATTGAATTGCTGCTTGACTGTAACTTGGTTACTAAGCACCAGTTCGGGAATAATTGTGCACAATTTGAAAGGTCGTTCAAGTTCAGACAGCATGATCACTTCGTTGATGTAGCTGACGGAACTGTGCTCGAATATTGCGACCCACGCTTGCAGGAAATCCAAAAGTCAGTAGAGGAATTGCTAGGTGTTGAAATTACCCATCATTCGCTTACTTTTTTTGGAAAAATAAAAAACAAGCAGGAAAAAAATCAGGACGCCTAACAATTTCCCTGCTAAATTGCCAACACCAAGCCATTTGTAACATTCGAAAACGGTGGGCAGTTTATTCAGTCTTATCCATAGTTTTTACTTAAATATACCTTAACTTTGTCCACTGGTTCTGAGCTTCAGTTGGCATGTTGTATATTTTTTACTTTGATGAGGCTCTGTCAAAAAAGTATTTCTTTTAATAAATATTACCAGTAATGAAAATTGATGTGCTATTGGGGCTCCAATGGGGCGATGAAGGAAAAGGGAAAATCGTTGATGTGCTAAGCCCGAAGTATGATGTTGTTGCCCGTTTTCAGGGCGGACCAAATGCAGGCCATACCATAGAATTTGATGGTAAGAAATTTGTGCTGCACACCATACCTTCCGGTGTTTTTAATCCGGGATGTTTAAACCTGATTGGCAATGGGGTGATTATTGACCCATTGATTTTGCAAAGCGAGATTAAAAAACTCAATCATAGTGGCATTGATATTACCAAAAATCTTTTTATTTCCCGTAAAGCACATCTTATTTTACCCACGCATCGCTTGGTAGATGCCGCTCAGGAAGCAGCTAAGGGTGCTGAAAAAATCGGATCAACCTTAAAAGGAATTGGCCCCACTTATACTGATAAGTCGGCACGAAATGGAATACGTATTGGTGATAGCTGTTTGGACGACTTCCAGAAGCGATACCAGACCCAGCGCGAACGACACCTGAAACTCGTGAGCAGTCTTGGCTTTGATTATACTGACTATGCTATCGATGGTCGTGATTTTGCTGCTTATGAAACAGAATGGTTTGAGGCTCTCGAAGGCATTAAAAAGCTCCAATTGGTTGACAGCGAATATTTTATTAATGAACAGCTAGTCGCCGGCAAACGAATTTTAGCAGAAGGTGCTCAGGGAACTTTATTGGATGTTGATTTTGGAAGCTATCCTTTTGTAACATCTTCTAATACAACGGCTGCCGGTGTTTGCTCGGGTTTGGGTGTAGCTCCCGGCGCAATAGGCAAGGTATATGGAATTTTCAAGGCTTACTGCACGCGTGTTGGAAGCGGTCCCTTCACTACCGAGCTCTTTGATCAGGAGGGTGAATTGATGCGCAAGCAAGGTAACGAGTTTGGCTCTACAACAGGCAGACCGCGCCGTTGCGGATGGCTCGATCTTCCAGCTTTGCGCTATGCCGTAATGCTAAACGGCGTGTCGGAACTAATCATGATGAAAGCCGATGTGATGGATACTTTCAAAACGATAAAAGTTGCGACAGCTTATCGCTATAAAGGTGAAGAAATTACGCATCTGCCTTTTGATGCAAGCACACAAAACCTGGAGCCTGTGTTTCATGAATTAAAAGGCTGGAATACGTCCATTGAGCAAATCCGTGCCGAGGAAGATATGCCAGCAGCGCTCATTGATTATATCAGCTTTATCGAAGACTATGTGCAGGTTCCTGTCCGAATTGTTTCAACGGGTCCCGATCGCATTCAATTGATCAATAGGAGCGTGTAGTATTAATACATTTACATAAAAAAAAGGAAAGTCAACTGAATGGCTTTCCTTTTTTTTCTGTGCTAAACTTCCTGTTCGAGAGCGCACAATTAATCATTTTAAAGCAGGAAAATTTTTAAAGTTTTCTGGAAACTTCTTTTTCAGTATATCCTTCAATGATATCACCTACTTTAATATCATTAAAGTTGTCAATATTTAATCCGCACTCATAGCCAGCCGAAACCTCTTTCACATCATCCTTGAAGCGTTTCAGAGATCCAAGTGTGCCGGTATAAATTACAATACCATCACGAATAATTCTGATTTTTGAGTTTCTGGTGATTTTTCCATCGAGCACCATACAGCCTGCAATGGTTCCAACTTTAGTGATCTTAAAGACTTCTCTGATTTCAATATTACTTGTAATTACCTCTTCAATATCAGGAGCTAACATACCTTCGATAGCGGCCTTAATTTCCTCAATCGCCTGATAGATGATGGAGTACAATCTGATATCAATCTCTTCATTTTCGGCAAGTTTGCGTGCCTGCAATGTAGGACGAACCTGGAATCCAATGACAATAGCATTGGAAGCAGAAGCAAGCATAATATCCGACTCGCTGATGGCGCCAACGGATTTGTGTATAACATTCACCTGAACTTCTTCTGTTGATAATTTCAGCATTGAATCCGACAAAGCTTCAACAGAACCATCCACATCACCTTTAACGATTAGGTTCAATTCTTTAAAGTCTCCAATTGCAATACGACGTCCAATTTCGTCGAGTGTGATATGCTTTTGAGTACGCAAGCCTTGTTCGCGTTGCAGCTGCTGACGTTTTAAAGCAATATTTTTTGCTTCACGTTCATCCTGCATCACATTAAAAGTGTCGCCTGCCTGAGGTGCACCATTCAATCCCAAGAGCAAAAGGGGAGTCGAAGGGCCAGCTTCTTTGCTTGACTGATTTCGCTCATTGAACATGGCTTTTACTTTTCCATAAGTAGCTCCGGCCAATACAATATCTCCAACGCGCATTGTGCCATCCTGAACCAACACCTTGGCAACATAACCCCGGCCTTTATCCAGTGACGACTCAATAATTGTTCCTTTAGCGTGTTTAACAGGATTACCTTTCAACTCAAGAATCTCTGATTCGAGGAGAACTTTTTCCAATAAGGACTCAATTCCCTGTCCGGTTTTAGCCGAAATTTCCTGAGTTTGAAACTTCCCTCCCCATTCTTCAACCAAAACATTCATATTGGCAAGCTGTTCACGCAGCTTATCAGCATTGGCGGTAGGCCTGTCCATTTTATTAAAAGCAAATACAATAGGAACGCCGGCAGCCTGTGCATGATTGATAGCTTCTATAGTTTGAGGCATCACACTGTCATCAGCAGCAATAACTACAATGGCGACATCTGTTATTTTTGCTCCACGCGCACGCATTGCTGTAAAGGCTTCGTGACCAGGCGTATCGAGGAAAGTAACTTTTCTGCCACTTTCAGTAAAAACTTCGTATGCACCGATATGCTGCGTAATTCCGCCTGCTTCTCCTGATATTACATTGGCTTTACGGATAAAGTCGAGCAACAAAGTTTTACCATGATCTACGTGACCCATTACAGTAACAATTGGAGCCCTTTCGATCAGGTCTTCAGGATTGTCGATGTCTTCAGATTCTGCCAATGCTTCCTGAACGTCAGCACTGATAAACTCAAGCTGATAGCCGAATTCCTCGGCCACAAGTGTTAATGTTTCAGCATCAAGCCTTTGGTTGATGGAAACAAACATACCTAGGCTCATACAGGTGGCAATTACCTGTGTTACAGGAATATTCATCATGGTTGCAAGCTCGTTGGCTGTAACAAACTCTGTAACTTTGAGGGTGGACTTATCCTTTTCCTGTTGTGCCATTTCTTCTAAATGAGAAGAAGACACCTGATCGCGCTTTTGCCTGCGATGTTTTGAGGCTTTCGATTTCCCCGTGGGGGTTAGGCGGGCAAGCGTTTCTTTGATCTGACGCTGGATTTCTTCATCTGTCAGCTCTTTTTTCTCATCTCTTCTTACAGGTTTGCCTCCTTTTTTGGCCTGATCTTTTCCCTTAAGCGTTGGTTTAATATTCGGACGTCCTTCTCCGCCAACACCTTCAGCAGGTTTTGGCTTAATTCTTTTGCGTTTCTTTTTCTTCTGACTGGCCGAAAGTTTATCTTCGGAGGAAGAAGCAACAGGTTTTGGCTTTGGTTTGCGGGCTTGAGGCAGTTCGATTTTATCCAGAATTTTAGGCCCTTCAAGTCTGCGAACTTCTGTGGGCATAAAATTACTTGGCCTTAGCTGTTCAGCCGGTTTTGAAACTTGTTCAGGGGCAACCTCTTCTGCTTCCTGACTTTTTGTAGGAAGCTCATCAGCAGCTTTTACTGGTTTTTGCTCTTTTGGAGGAGCAGCTGCAGCAGGCTTTTTCTCTGTACGTGTCCCTTTTTCTTTCAGACGTTTATCGTCGGCTTCTTTTTTCTTTTGCGCCTTTGTTTTGCGATCCGGTTTGGTTCGCATATTCATGGATGAAAGATCTATCTTTCCTAAAATCTTTAGCTCACCATCTTTGGGTTGCAATGGAGCTTCACGAGTAGTCGGTTGCTCTGCACCTGTTTCTTCTTCTTCAGTGTCATCCTGTTGCTCTGGAACATCCTTGTTAACAACCTCCTCCTCAGGTACTTCAGCATCTTTCTGTGTGGGTTTTGTTTCGGGTAACTCTTCGGGCTGTTCCTCAGTTTGCTCCTCAGTTTGCTCCTCAGGTTTCACTTCTGGCTTCTCTTTGGGCTGCTCTTTGGGCTTCTCTTTGGGTACATCAGGCTTTTTCTCTTCCGGAACTTCCTGTGTAGCTTTTGCTTGTTCTTCGGGTTTTTGTTCTGCTGGAGGCGCCGGCGTTTGAGCCTGCGGAGGCTCAACTGCTTCTACTTCTTCTATTTGTTTGGGTTCCTCTTTCTGAGGCACTTCTTTTTTGGGCTCCTCGGTCTTTTTAACTGTTTCCGGCTTTTCTGCTGGTTTCACCGTTTCCTTAGGAGCAGCAGGCTCAGGCTTTTCTTTCTCTTTCGGAGGTTTGTTCTGAATGGTTTCCTTGAAGCCTCCGGAAACATTTTTGATAATCAATTCCTCGGTATCAAACTCGTCTTCCTCGTCTTCTTCGTATTGATCATTCACTACTTCGCTGGCAGTAATGGTTTTACGACCCGAGTATTCGATGCCCAGCTTTTTGGAGACCTCCTTGACTTGTTTCTCGGATTGATACTCTTTGATAAGGAGATCATACATCTCGGGACTGAGTTTGGTATTCGGGTTAGGATCAACCTGGTGTCCTTTTTTCGACAGGAATTCTACAATAGTAGATGTTCCCACGTTAAATTCCCGGGCTGCTTTGCTCAGACGTACAGATGATTTGGAACCTTCGGACATATTCAAGCTTTCGGATTTTGAGTGATTTATTGAATTTGCAAAAGTAGGGATTTTATTCGAACTCTGCTTTAAGAATGCGCACTACCTCTTGTACTGTTTCCATTTCCAGATCTGCTCTGGAAGCAATTTCTTCCGGACTCAGTGCAAGAACACTTTTGGCGGTGTCGCAGCCGATATCATGCAGTTGGTCGATGACCCATTTTTCGATTTCGTCAGCGAATTCGAGCAAGTCAACATCTTCCGAATCAACATCAGAGTCGCGGTAAACGTCTATTTCGTAGCCAGTAAGCCGGCCCGCCAGTTTAATATTAAAACCACCTTTACCAATTGCGAGGCTTACCTGATCGGGTTTCATAAAAACTTCAGCACGCTTGTTGGTTTCATCAAGCTGTATGGAAGTGATTTTTGCCGGGCTAAGCGAACGACTGATAAAGAGTGTCGGGTTAGTGGTGTAATTGATTACGTCGATATTTTCGTTGCGCAATTCGCGTACGATACCGTGAATACGCGAACCCTTCATGCCTACGCAGGCGCCAACGGGATCGATACGGTCATCATAAGATTCCACAGCAATTTTTGCACGTTGACCTGGCTCACGAACGATGCGCCGAATGGTGATAAGTCCATCATAAACCTCAGGAACTTCGCCTTCAAACAAACGCTGAAGGAAAATTTCAGAAGTGCGCGAAAGGATAATATAAGGTGTACCGTTGCGCATTTCAACTTTTAAAACTACGGCACGCAAAGTGTCACCTTTTTTGTAAAAATCGGTCGAAATCATTTCTCCCTTGGGCAAAATTAATTCAATGCCTTCATCATCAAGAACCAAGATCTCTCTCCTCCAGGCCTGGTAAACTTCACCAGTGATGATTTCGCCAACTTTTTCTTTGTATTTCTGATAGACGTTATCTTTTTCATATTCCAATATCTTGGAGACAAGATTTTGCCTTATCGAAAGAATTTCGCGACGACCAAAATCCATTATTTTAATGGGTTCCGAAACTTCTTCGCCCACTTCAAAATCGGGTTCTATTTTTACAGCCTGTGAAAGCGCAATTTGGGTGGATGGATCTTCAACGTCATCATCTTCAACGATTTCTCTGTTATGCCATATCTCTAAGTCACCTTTGTCAATATTGACAATGACATCAAAATTTTCGTCAGAACCATACTTTTTGATGAGCATAGACCGGAAAACATCTTCCAAAATGCGCATCATCATTTCGCGGTCGATGTTTTTAAACTCTTTAAACTCTGAAAAACTTTCTACCAGATTGATATTGTCCATGGTATTGTAATCTATATGTTGATGAATTTGTTAATGAAAATCAATGACTTCTTTTATTTCTTCTATTTGATCTAATGGAATCGTAAAGGTATCACCTTTTACCTCTTTTTTGAGCTTATTGTATTGTTTTACAATACGTTCTTCAATTTGAATTTCTTTTTCGTCTGCGGCAATCAGTACTCCTTTTTTTATTTCGTCCTCAGCAGTTTTAACACTTACCTTGCGTCCTATGGCCTTTTTGTATTGCCGTAGCAATTGCAAAGGCTGATCGAGTCCGGCAGAAGAAACCCGTAATTCAAAATCTTCTTCGTCCCTGTCCAGGTTTTGTTCGATATAGCGGCTCAACTCCACGCAATGATCAATTGTAACGGCCGAGTCAGCATCCATAAAAATCATAATGCGGTTGTCGGGCTTAACAAGCACATCAACCACAAAACGATCCGTACCCTCGAGTAAATCTTCAGCCAACTGAATAATTTCTTCTTTACGTATCATTATTTCGTTTTACTATAAAAAGAGGGGACATGCGCCCCCTCACAAATTCTTTCCCTATCTCAAATCCACTACAAAAGTAGTTTTTTCTTGCTTCTCAACTGAAGTTAAAAAAATATATTTTCAGTTGTAGAATTCCTGAGGCTGAATACTTTACTTTTAGTTTTAAGTTTTTTCAGAGCCAACAAAAAAACCTGTTACTAAAAAGTAGCAGGCTTTCCTGAACGTGTTGTCCGACAAGGATTCGAACCTTGACTAACAGAACCAAAATCTGTAGTGCTACCATTACACCATCGGACAATACCGTGCAAAACGGACTGCAAAAGTAGAAAAATTTTGGATTGTTCAAAAAAAATGATTGGAATTTTAGTTTTTTTGTACGCATTAATAAATGATGAAGCCCTGTTTCAGGCGATAATAACATTTCTGATAGCTATTCTAAGTTACTGCGTTTTGAGGATTTTGTGCTGACGAAATGCAGTAAAAGCTGTTAAAAAAACTAAACATGCTTTTTTTCTACAGCGAATATTGCTGTAATTATGTACTTTCGCTTGGTGAAAAATGGTAACCTCAAAAAATTCCAAAAACAATGAATTTTAATAAGTTGAACAACCTTGTAGGCTGGTTGGTATTTCTGATCGCTACTGTGGTTTATTTTCTTACCCTTGAGCCGACTGCAAGTTGGTGGGATTGTGGCGAATACATAGCAACGGCCTATAAGCTTCAGGTTGGGCATCCTCCGGGGGCTCCGCTCTTTCAAATGATTGGCAGGTTTTTTACCTTGTTTGCTTTTGGCGATGAAACCCGCGTCGCGCTTATGATGAATGCCATGTCGGCACTTTCTAGTAGTTTCACCATTTTATTTCTATTTTGGACCATCAGCATGCTGGCCCGCAAAATGATGATGCAAGGTGATGCTGCTTCTTCAAAAGCCAACCAATACGCTGTATTAGGTGCAGCAGCCGTTGGAGCGCTTGCTTATACCTTTAGCGATTCATTTTGGTTTTCAGCTGTTGAAGGTGAGGTGTATGCCATGTCTTCTTTCTTTACAGCGGTTACGTTTTGGGCTATTCTGAAGTGGGAACGCGTAGCCGATGAACCGCACAATTACCGTTGGCTGCTATTTATTGCCTACCTTATCGGTCTCTCGATTGGCGTGCACATGCTCAATCTGCTGGCGATTCCGGCAATTATTTATGTGTTTTATTTTAAAAATTACAAACCTAATGCCAAGGGTTTTGTCATTGCCGGACTAATTTCCTTGTTTATTCTTGGTTTTATAATGAGTATCATTATCCCGCTTATCGTGCAATTGGCCGGTAATTTTGAGTTGTTATTTGTAAATGGAATTGGACTGCCTTTCTCCTCCGGAACCTTGATTTACTTTTTATTACTGATCGGAGGAATTGTTTTCGGGCTTTATTATTCCGGCAAAAAAGGCAAGGTGGTGCTCAATACGGCCATACTATCATTGATGTTTATTCTTATTGGATATTCCTCTTTCTTTTTGCTGGTGATCAGGGCAAATGCCAATACACCAATCAACGAGAATAATCCTGATAATGCCATTACAATGTTGTCATACCTGAACAGGGAGCAATATGGCGACTGGCCGATACTTTATGGTCAGTATTACAATGCGCCCGTGGTAGATTATGGCGATGGCAAACCCATATATATCAAAGATGAAAGTAAAGGGGAATATGTTGTTACCGATAAACGGAGTGGTACCCAACCAGTTTTTGATGAACGCTTTACAACCCTGTTCCCACGTATGTGGAGCAATCAAAAACCCAGCCATATCAGCGCTTACCAGCAAGTGGCAGGCAGGGGAGCAATTCCAATCAGGGTTACCAAACCTGATGGAACAGCCGAAGTGCTCTATAGACCCACTTTTGGACAAAACCTGAAATTCTTTTTAGATTATCAGATTTCTCATATGTACCTGCGTTATTTCTTCTGGAACTTTGTCGGACGACAAAATGATATTGAGAGTCAGGGAGAAATAGAGCATGGAAACTGGATTAGTGGCATTAATTTTATCGATGCGATAAGGTTGGGTGATCAGTCTGATTTGCCAAAAAGCATGGAAAATCCTGCACGCGCAAGATTTTATTTCCTGCCTTTACTTTTGGGTTTAGTGGGATTACTATACCATGTGAGCAAGCATCCGCATGATAGCTGGGTCGTTTTTTTACTGTTTGTTATGACGGGATTTGCTATTATTGTTTACCTTAATCAAACGCCCTATCAACCGCGTGAACGAGATTATGCTTATGCCGGCTCGTTTTACGCTTTCGCAATATGGATAGGCCTTGGGGTGCTCTTTTTATATGAACTCTTTACCTCTTTTATCAAGAATAAAAAAATGGCTGCCATTATCGTGAGCCTGGTTTCATTGTTGTTAGTTCCTGCCATCATGGCCAAAGAAGGCTGGGAAGGTCACGATCGTTCAGGAAAAACTCCGGCCCGTGATTTTGCGATGAATTATATGGCCCAATGCCAACCTAATTCGGTGTTGTTTACCAATGGCGATAACGACACCTTCCCACTTTGGTATGTGCAGGAAGTTGAGGGCTTTAGAACAGATATGCGGGTGGTCAATTATATGTTGTCCTCGGGCGACTGGTATGTGCATCAATTGGGAAAAAAAGTTTATGAATCTGAGAAATTGCCGCTTACTTTAAAACCCGATCAGTATAACAAAGGCGTGAATGATTATGTACCAGTTGTAGAACGGGTTCAGGGAAGAAGAGAACTGAAGGAAGTCATTGATTTTATCGCCAATGAAAGCACGCAAACCCAATTGCCATTGCAATCCGGCGACCGCATAAACTATGTTCCTACCAGAAAGCTCAGACTCACAATTGATAAAGAGGCAGTAATAAAAAGTGGAACAGTTCCTGAAAGCATGCACCACCTTATCGTGGACGAAATAACTTGGGACATCAGCCAAAGTGCATTGTATAAAAATGACCTGATGTTACTCGATTTTATCGCTACGAATAACTGGGAACGGCCCATTTATTTTGCCAATCCTAACAGTGTTAGCAAAGTGTTTAATGTTGATGAATACTGCCATATGGAAGGCGTGGTTTATCGCTTTATGCCAGTAAAAGCTACAGAATATTACAGAAATTTGGGAGGAGTTTATACCGAAGGTTCTTATGATTTATTGGTTAACAAGGCAAAATGGGGCAATTTGAATGATCCTGATGTTACGGTTGATCGCGAAAGTTATCGGAACTCGAGCATGGCCAAACAAAGTTATATGCGTCTGGCACAGGCATTACTCAACGAAGGAAAGGCTGACTCAGCGGTGATGGTGCTCGACAAAAGTCTTGAGTTCTTTCCGAATGAAAAATTTGTTTTCGATTACTATATGCTACCCTGGGCCGAAATTTATTTCGAGGCAGGAGCAAGAGAAAAAGCCATCACAACAGTTCGCATGCTTTCGGAACGTTATCTGGAAGACTTGGCATATTATGCAGGATTGTCGGATCATTTTGCTTCCCGCTACGATCAGTCGAGTCAGGAAGCTTTAGCCGTACTACAAAGGCTATCGCAAATGGCTTCGGAATATGGCGAGGACGAGCTTGCAGGCGAATTGGATGAGGTATTAATGCAACAAATGCAATTGATGGGATTTAGATAGAGATTCCTGATTTATAAAAAAAACCTGTCAGTTTAGCACGCTGACAGGTTTTTTTATCATTAATTTGGGATGCAATAATTGAGCAAGCTCCTTGCGAGACGCGCTATTTCTGGCGCTTCTTCCATCCGTTATACCAAATATAAATGCCGCCAATGACAAAGGGGATACTCAAGATTTGTCCCATATTGAGTGCCATTGAGGCTTCAAACCCAACTTGAGGTTCCTTAAGAAACTCGATAAAGAAGCGTGAACCAAAAATAGCTATCAGGAAAATTCCGAAGATATAACCGGGCTGTTTGATTCCCATATCATATTTGAAAAAACTACGGAGAAGGAAGAAGAATGTAGCCAGATAAACCAGCCCTTCATAGATTTGAGTCGGGTGACGGGGATCGGCACGTAAAGCAGGATCAGCTGAACGCACAAACTGAAACCCCCAGGGTAAATCAGTGATATGGCCAAAAATCTCAGAATTCATGAGATTTCCCATGCGAATAAAAAAACCTGCAAGCGCCACTACAATGACAACCCTGTCGAGTGTCCAAATAATTGTTTTTTGGTTTTTGCGCGAGAAAAAGTAAAGCGCGATGATGATCCCAACAGCAGCTCCGTGGCTGGCAAGTCCGCCTTCCCAAACCTTTAGAATATCGAGCGGATTGGCCAGGTAATAATCGGGTTCGTAAAACAGACAATGCCCAAGTCGTGCGCCTACAACGGTAGCAACAATCATATAAGTTGAAAGCTCGTCGAGCACTTTAATGCCAATGTTTTCGCGTTTCAACACCTTTTCCATAATGTAGTATCCCACTACAAAAGAGGCAGCAAAGAGAGCGCCATACCATCGAACACCGCGTTCGCCCAACAATGGAATCCAATCCGGAAAACTAAATATCTCGGGGGAAACATCCCAAACAATGAATTGTAAGATCATCTGATTTTTTTTACAAAAGTAGGGATTTCCTCAAATCAACACCTTTGCAATTGTTTGGGCTATAAAAGGGGCAAGCGATTAGGCTATTGAAAGAAATATTACAGGCGCTGAAATTCGATGATTGGGAAGCCTTTAACCCCTTGCCGGTTATAAAATCCAACAAAACGTAATTTGAAATACTGATTCAAATTATTTTGAATGATGTAATTGTTTTCGGGCTTTACTACATAATTTACTACACCACTTTCCACATCACCCACCACATCTTTCCAGTTGTAGCCAATACGATCGACCTGTGTTGTATAGCTCATGTTTGTTGCGCTTACCAAATCAATTTCCTCAAAACTCATGCTGTTGTCAAATGCTACTTTGGTTTCATTTGGGTTAAGTAAAACTCCTGTGACAAGGTAAGGATAAGGTTCGCCGGTATTTGTAAAAAGTAAGGTCGTATATTGGGTAAACAGCAAATCATAAGCGCTTTGGGCTGGTTCAGGCTGTATCTGAGTTCCTTCGTCCTGAAATGAAAAATAAACTTTATTGAAGCCGGCTTTTTTCTCAATACGCGCCTGCTTGATATCACTGCTATTCAAATTGGAATAACTGATGTAATAGGTGCCTGCAAATAAACTGTCGAAGGTAATTTTTTTGAAGCCAAGCACATTTCCTGCCTCATCATAGCCTCTGTCGATCACATACACCAAATTGGTATAAAGGGTATCTGCTCCCTGAATTTCAAACCAATTTCCAACTGCTGTTGAGTCAGGATTTCCGCTCGAAGGATCATATTGCATATCGAGTCCTGCAGTTGAATTTACTGCTTCAAAATTTGTTTCATCAGATTTCCCTGCCAACATAAAATTAGCGGTATTTAGCCAAATACGTGAGCCATCTTCTGAGGCGTCGAAAGCCAGGTCAAAGCTTTTTTTATCATTGAAACTTACTGTTGCAGCCGTATTTAAGTCGTAATATACTTGATTTACATAAAGTTGTACAGCTCCATTTTCAGTGATTTTGGACATCGCAATGGTGTCAGTAATACGCTCGCCCCGGTCGTAAGGTGTTACGCGTTCATCATCTTTAAAACATCCTGTGAGCAGCACAGAAATTGACAATAACACAAGCAGCAGTTTGATTTTTTGCATTGACTAGAATTTTTTGAGTGAAATATTCATTCTCACAAAATAGGTGCGACCCCAGCCAACAGGACTGGAAACACCGCCTCCGCTATGAATTCCACCATTTCCGGTATCTCCTGTAACATTAATATTTGTGTTGTCAAAAATGTTTTTAGCTCCAATTTGCATCGTCAGTCTGTTTTTCCAAAACTGCTTGCTTATGCTGAGATCCATAGTGTGATAGCCTGAAACGATGGTTTTAAAGATCTGATCCTGCTCGCCTATAAAGACTTCGGGGTAAGCACCATTGTATTTATAGTACAAATTAAAGCGTAAATCAGTGCGCTGCCAAAGGTAGTTAAGCTGAGTGATGACATCGGTTGAATAGATCATCTCATTATCATCCAACTGACTGAAAACCTGTTTTCTGCCTGTTTGACCCACTCCAAGTTTTATTTCCAGCCAGGGATAAACCCTGTTGTTGAAATTGAGCTGATAACCCTGAGTAATTGTGTTGTCCACATTGATATAGGTGTATAATGAAGACTCCGTATCAAGCGCTGCAAGGCTGATACTGTTGTCGATATTGTTGTAGAAAACATTGAGCTCGGCGCCATAATCGTAGCTGTCTTTTTCGTGATGATAGCGTAATGACAGGTTAATATTTTGTGAATGCTCGGCTTTCAGATTTTCGTTTCCACGGATGTTGTGATTTACGTCAACAAATTCGAGGTAAAGTTCTTTTAGTGAAGGTGCCCGAAATCCTTTGGCATAGGATGCCCGAAAACTTGTTTCAGTGCCGAGATCATATTTAACATTCAGCGAATAAACCAAAGGAGCTTTATATTTTGTGTTGTAGCTATAACGCAGGCCGGGTTGCAGCATCAATCTTACTGAAGGTTTCAGCTTAACACTCAAAAAAGCTGCATAATCTCCCAGGTTTTGTTCTTGATTCAGAATACGCTTACCACTGCCACTTTCGTGGTTCAGGTCGATACCCAGCTGATAGTTGAAAGGGCTGTTTTCGGTGCTTTTACTGAATTCGGCCCTGAGCAGGTATTGCTGAAACTTTGAGGTGTCCTGATCATCAGAATCAAGCGTTAGTTGTTTGTCGAGGGTGGTTAAATCAATGAAATAGTTATTCTTAATTCGGTTGTAATAGGCATAGGAAGCAAGCACCTTCAGGTAACGATCTTTGAAAAGTCTTGTGTTGATGTCAGTTTTTGTTGTTAAACGATTTGTGATGAAATGGTTATCAAAAGCTGTCTCGTAATAGGTAGGCAACAGATTGCCTTTGTCGATCAACATTTCATTAAAATAGGATGCTGAAAGCCTTGCCTTTAGCTCTTTATGTGCATACTGCATGCTGGCATCGGCATTGTATTGCCTTTTGGGTTTCCATCGTTTTGATCGGCTGCTATCGATTGTGCTGTAGCCGCCAAAAAAGTTTCGTGCAGCTGCAACAGAACCACTCCATCTTCCCTTTTTAGCAGAAGCATCGGCACTGAAATTATACACGCCAACCGATTCCACATAGGCAGTGGCATTGGTTTGGTAAGTGGTGTAATTATGTTCTTTGGTAATGATATTAATTACACCGGCCAAGGCATTGCTGCCATAAATGACAGACATGGGACCCTCGATTATTTCAATATGAGCCACATTATATAGGTTGAGCTGATCCAGATCGATATTGCCATTCATACGACCAATCACAGGAACACCATCCACTAAAAATTTGATATGCTCGCCTCCGAGACCCTGCAAGGTTATTTTTGATCCAAGAGCCCCATCATTTGATGAGCGGATGTTGAGTTCGCCTGCCATCAGTTCGCTCAAATTGTTTGAAGCGCGCTGATCAATTTGTTTGGCACCAATAACTTTTACGCGAAAAATTGATTTATCAACCGCCTGCGGTGTAAATTGACCTGTAACAACCACTTCGTCAATGTTATAGGTTAGTGGTTTTAGTTGCACCTTAACTGATTTTCCGGGCAAAATAGTGTCAGCGTAAACTTGATAACCTACATAACTTATTCTAAAAATCCCTTGCTCATTCAAAGGGTTTTCTACAAATCCATCAATACTGCTGATGCCTGAAACTGACTGCCGCCCACTAAGTGGCTCGAACAAAACATGTGCAAAAGCGATTGCCTCACCATTGCGGCTGTCCACAATACTAATGCCTGCTTTTTGGCTGTATCCCTGGAGGAAACAGCCAAAAAGTAAGGCAAAAGTGAAAAGATTTGTTAAGCTTTTGATCATCAATTATCGAATCATTAACTTATCTGTAAATGTTTGACCTTCGGTTTGTATGCGAATCAGGTAGAGCCCGCTTTGCAAGTTATCAAAGCGAATATCCAACATCCCGTTTGCTACCGGCTGTTGTGTTTGATATACTATCCGGCCTGAGAGGTCGAACAATTGCAGCTCTGCCATAGCAGATATTTGATTGTTCAATGTAATACGGACATGATCTTTTGCAGGGTTTGGAAAAACTGCGATCGAATTGTCAATGGTTGAATTCTCGTCAACGGAAACCAATGAAATCAGCTCTTTCGTAAATATTGTCTTTCCTTCACTTTGTCCGCTGAAATAGGTGGGCACAAATTTATAGACATTGCCGGATAATGCTTGTACAAAAAAGACCGTGGAATCTTCAATAACGTAAGAAAAAGAATTCATATCAAAGTATTTCCAGTTGTGGCCAATCACTGTTTTAGCATCATCCATTGGTTTTGCTGTCCAGTCTGTAAAGCTTTCATCAACAGGATAGTTTTTGTTAGCAGCAACGCCAACATTATTTAGCACCCCAACTACCGTATAGGGCGAAGGATTGCCTTCGTTGTCGAATACGGTTGTAACATAACGCGTGAAAATAATATCCCAGCTGTTTTTTAATGGCTCGCGGTCAATAATTGAACTGATTGATAAATTATAGTAAACAAACAATTTGTCTTCATAAGGTGTAGCATCCAGTACTTCAGTGTATTCATTTGTGCCATCAAGATTGGCATAAGTGAATGTATAAGTGTTGTTTACCGAATTTTTGCTTTCAATCCAAAGCTTTTTCTTAGCACCATTGGCCAGCGTAATGATATAAATGGAGTCTCCAACTACATCGTGCGAAACCATATTGTACATGCCCCAGCCATAATCGGGATGACCCATTGCATTGCGGTTAAATGCGCCATCTTCCCAGATAGAGTCTGAATTGTAAAGCCTTTTCCAGTCTGCCATTCCTGTGGTATCGATTGCATTCCAACTTGAAGTGTCACCATTTTCGTAAGTAACTAATTGTGTGCCAATGCCTCCGTTAGTGATGATGCCAGCGCTCCATCGATTGGCATAAAATGCGATGTCCCAGGTATTCCGCTCAGATGTTGCAATCACGCCATTTTCAAAACTATAGAAAACATCGCTGGCATAGCCACCTCCCATAGTCGTGCTGTCAGTTACAGGATTACTGATTGCAAGCGTTGAGGAGAACATTAATGCGAGTAAGAAAAATAAATTTAATTTCATGGTATATAATTTTATTTGAATTGAGAAATTGTTGATATTTCCAATCTTTGGTAATTCATTTGACATAGCCAAAGATAGTGCTCACAAATTGAGGTATTTATGAACAATGGAAAAGAAAAATTGTATTGAAAAATTTTTAACCCTGCAAAGGTGGCGCCCGCAGCGAACAGGAAAGGTTTAAGCGAAGTGCTTTGTACTGCGTTATCAGATGGAGCGGCAATAAGCGCTGCGAAACAAGTAAATGTTTATGTGCTGCTTGCTGTATTATGCCATCCTGAATAAAGTCAAGGCCTCTGTCCTGCTTGTCGGCAGGTTTATGTGGCTTAAAACTAATTGTTGAGCCGTCATCTTTAGATTTTGGCTTTGTAAATGGATTGTGGGTATCGAAAAAGTTGACACCAAAAATCACTTGCTGATGGTAAGTGATCAAATCTCCAATTACCATCCAGAAGATAGCGAATGCCATCAAAAGCTTGATAAATTTGGAAAACTTTTTCTGTGTCATTATTTTCAATTAAAGAATCAAACGCAAAAGTAGCTATAATTACGGTCTTACTTTGGGCAATTTGTTATTAAAAACAGCGCTTATATTTGATATGATTAGCCAATGCAATTGATCAAGATCAATTATTTATTTCCTAAGAAAACAGGAAAAGGCAAGCATTAATTAAAACTCTTTTTTAACTGATCGGTCCACTTTTTAATTCTGGCTTCTGATTTATCCGACTGATGGTGCTCATCAATAGCCAATCCAACTAACTTACCTTCTTTTTCGGCTAGTGAAAAATAATAATCATAGCCATCTTTTGGCCATTCGCCTACGACAATGGATTTCTCAGGCAAGCGGCAATATAAGGTTCCTAAGCCATCCACGAAGCTCTCAGGATATTCTTCCTGATCGCCCAATCCGAAGAGCGCTATTTTTTTTCCTTCGTAATTTACTTCATTGAGGCTGTCAATAAAATCTTCCCAATCATCCTGCATGTCGCCAATTCCCCATGCTGAAGTTCCAAAAATCAAATTTTCATACTGTTGAATGGTAGCTACATCCGATTTGCTTATATCATGCAGATGAGCATCTTTTCCAAGTGCTTTTTGGATTTTTTTAGCGATTGATTCTGTTGAACCTGAGGTAGATCCGTAAAATATGCCAACTGGTTTCATAATTATTTTATTGATTAAAGTCTTTTTTTGTGCTTAGCTTGGAGCGTTTAAAAAAAACGCCTATTGTTATTAAGATTAAATATTAATTTGCTGCAAATTTACTGTATAGTTTAACAATTACAAACGAAAAAGGTTTCACCCAAGAGCCTGAACGAATTGCAAACCTTTGCAGTGCGAGGGCTTGAATAGAATAAAACTGTAGCAGACTAAAAAAATCAAGATTGTTTGGTTCAAACTATTCGGTGCCTTGTATTTGTTCCATTTTAATATGTTGATTTAAAATGGCATAAACGGTGAGTCCGGAAACAGTTTTTATACCAAGTTTCCTGGTGATATTTTTCCGATGCGTCATTACGGTATGAGTGCTGATAAAGAGTCGTTCTGCAATTTCATTATTAGTGTTACCCAAAGCCACCAGTTTTAAAATTCCCAATTCCCTTTCGCTCAAGGTGTTACTTTCAGTTTCGTTTTGAGTTGTGCCGATCTGTTGCAATACTTTTTCCATGTTTTTGAGCAGTTCATGTTTTTCGGCATCAACAGAAAGCAAGCTGTCAAATTTGCTTTGCACTTGTGCAGAGGTGCTGTTCACAATTAAGCCTAAATAATAAGGATCGAAATTGTTTTCAGGATCCCTTGGCAGCGTGATGAGTTTTGGGGTCAGCATTGGGTTTAAAATCACAAGAGAGGGATGAATTTTATTGATCAGTTTTTCCAGATCATTAACAGGAGCGTCTATCTCTTCCATGCGGTAGGGATGTCCCAGGTTGCTAAGCAAGGTCTTGATGCCTTCACGGATTAAAAATGAAGGTTCGATAAGTAAAATACACAATCGGTTACGCATTGTACGATAATTTATTAAGACGTTCAGAAAGCAACTTTTCCATGTTTTCGACAATGGGAACCAAAATCAAATCCTCAATATGTCCATGATTATTCAGGTCGCGTTCCAGCTCAAAGATATCATGAAGAATTACGTGCAGCAATCGGTTGTTTTGCGAAGGAGGCAGGTACTTTATAATGATGTTTTTCAGGTCGAAAAGTTTTGCCTCAACATCATCGTGGTCTTCCTCATATTCATGAATGGAATATTTTTTCAGTGCCTTTAGTTCTTCAAGGCTGGCATTAACATTATTGAGGGTGTTTTCGAGCTTAATTACATAAGGGTACACACGCTGTTCTTCTTTATTGATATGGGTTGTGAGCTCTTGCTGGTAATTATCGAAGAAATCGTTGAGCAGCTTTTTATGCGTTGATTGCATGTTCTCATCATGCGTAATCTGATGAATATATTTGCCAATTTCAGGAATTTTAAACTCTAAATAGTAAGCATGGGTTTTTTGTAAATACTCAATGAGCATACTGGCTTTAAAACTTTGCAGGTGACGAACCGGAAAGTAAGAGGCATCGTGAAATGTGTTCACTATTTCCAGAAAAAAATCCACATTAACCTTATTATCCAAGCAAACAGTTTCAACGGATCTTTCGCCAAAACCCAGATGAATATCGAATCGGTTTAATACGGGTAGTAAATGGTGATTCAGGTGAATGACTTCAGCCATTTTCATGTCTTTATTAATGCGCATATGACGGTATTTTCTTAAGGGTCAATTTTATTTAAAAGCGTAGTTTTCCTCAAGTAATTCAAATTTTTCGAACTTTCTAAGCCAAGAAATCGGATAGTATAAATAAACACTATTTAGAATCATTTTACAAAAGTAGCCAATTTACAACGAATCGGTCCATTTATCCAAAAAATGAAATCCTGATTTATCATAAATACCAGAGCAGTTGGAATTAGGTGAATCATTGGTATTCAGTATTATATCGAGGTTGAAGTTGTCCTGTTGGATGCTTTTAAACCATTTTTTTTGGCTTAAATAGTGTGCAAGATACAGCTGTTCGGTTTGACCGGGAGTAGGAATAAGCCAGGCTGATTTTTCGAGGGCGATCAAATCCATGATGCTGGAATAACCTGCCCGAGCTACAATGATTTTTGATCTGCTTACCAGATCAATGAAAACATCGTCGCTGGCATGATTGTAAACGAACAGGTTTTTATTTTTCCAAAACGCTTTGTCGCTTTCATGCGGAAGTCCTCTCAGCATACACAGCTTAGCCGCTGATTCTGCACTCTGCGCAAAAATTTTCTGTTCCAGTAAACTGCGCTGTGGCTCAGGTCCTGAAAGCAGAAACAGCACATCAAAATCTTTGTTTTTTGTGGGTGTTGCAGGTACAGAAAAACGACTTAAAGGACCTATGTAAGTAGTATTTACTGAAGGAAATTCAGGAAAAGATAAATCTCCTGCCAGCTTGGGTTGTTCTAAATTATCCGGAATCCAGCAAGCGTTAAAACGCTTGATAAAGTGTAAATTAAACTGATCAACAAGGGGTTGCATAAATTTCAAGACTTTCGGCATTCGGATATGCAACTGATGCGTTATAAACACTGAAGGAACTTGTTTTGTCCAGGCGCCAAAGCGGTTGTCTGATAGGAGTCCGTCAATTTTTTTTTCTTTAATAAGCTTTTCAACAAATTGGTGATCCCTGTTGAAATGCCAGAGCGCTTTTGGAAGCATGCCCAGCATGTGCAAAACCTGAGAATTGCCAGCGCTATAGCTTGGAACAAAACCGGGAAACCGGATGAATTCAAGTTTTGGAAAGCTGTGCTTCAAAAAAGACAAGGCAGCTCTGTCGGCAGCTATGATCACCCGATGTCCGTTTTTTTGCAGGTGTTTGATGATGGGAACCAGCCGGCTGGCATGCCCCAAACCCCAGTCAAGCGGACAAACTAAGATGGTTTTTCTAATATTGGTCAAAGCTGCTTTTTGAGCAAAAGTACCTATTTTTTGATTGGATTTGAACGCGCTGAAATCTGTTGTTTACGTTTTTCTGTGAATTTATTTTTCATTTTTACGAAAATAAATCCCGCATTTTCTAGTATTTTTGGCCTCCCATGTCAGAACAGCTTTTATATCAGATTGGTTTGACCCTTATACCCGGCATTGGTGATGTGCTAGGGAAGAAACTTGTGGCTTATTGCGGGGGTCCGAAAGCGGTTTTTGAAGAAAGAAGAGCAGGCTTGGAGAAAATTCCCGGTATCGGAATGACTACCTTAAGAAGTATTTTGAGCCAAAAAGTGCTGAGTAGGGCAGAAGAAGAAATTGAATTTATTCAAAAAAACAATATCCAGGCATTGTTTTATCTCGACAGAGACTATCCAAAAAGGCTTCAGCATTGCGCTGACAGCCCGATGTTGTTGTACTATAGCGGCAAAGCTTCCCTCAACGAACAAAAAGTAATTGGAGTAGTCGGTACGCGCAATGCTTCGGAATACGGCAAGCGGCAGTGCGATCAACTTTTAGACGACCTAAAAAGTGAAAATATGCTGGTCGTTAGTGGATTGGCCTACGGTATTGATATTTGTGCACATCGGGCTGCGTTGAAGGTGGGGCTGCCAACTGTTGGTGTTCTTGGTCATGGTTTGGACAGGATTTATCCATTTACGCATAAAAGTGTGGCTTCCCGCATGCAAGAAAATGGCGGGTTACTCACTGAATTTATGAGCCAAACAATTCCCGACAGAGAAAATTTTCCGAAGCGTAACAGGATAGTGGCAGGAATGGTAGATGCGCTTATCGTTGTAGAATCGGCAAAAAAAGGAGGTGCCTTAATCACTGCAGATATTGCCAATTCTTATAATCGTGATGTATTTGCTTTTCCGGGTAGGGTAGGCGATACTTATAGCGAAGGCTGTAACTTTTTAATCAGAACCAACAAAGCAGCAATGATTGAAAGCTCCGTAAACCTGAAATATATGATGGGCTGGCAATCAGATAACAAGAAAAAAACACCCATGCAGACCCAGCTTTTCAGAGAATTCTCGGAGGAAGAGCAAAAAGTGATGGATGCTTTTAATGGCGAAAATCTTTGTGATTTAGATCAGCTGTTGATTCAATCCAATCTCACGGCCTCAAAACTTGCAGGAGTATTGCTGGGTCTTGAATTTGAAGGAATTTTAGTGGCCTTGCCCGGAAAGAGATACCAAAAAGCAAACTGATCTTACCTCTGTTTTATTTCGGGTTTCACATTACCTGCTTTTACCAGCAAGAGCATAGAAATTATAAAAATACCGATGCTGTAAAGAATCAAAATGGTGTCTTCTTTAGTGAGGAAAGCAAAATAATAAAAGCCCATAAAGAAGCTGGAAGCACCCAAACCTGTCATGGAATCAATAAGTCGATTTTTACGGTATTTACCCATTCCGGTAAAAAATCCCATAATGATACTAAATAACAAAGCTGCAACCGGTAAGGTGTAAAGATATAAGCTAACGGGAACATTGGAAAACATGCCAATAGTAAATAATGGAACTGCTAGTGTGCTGAATCCCAATGAAATCATGATTCCATACAAAATACCGTCAATTGGTCCTGTAAACCGTTTCATTTTAAGAAAAACAAATCGTAGCATTATAAAAATACCCAGCTGTGAGCCAAACCCAATAACAACAAAAGAATAAAAAACGCTTCTTTTTAAACTTTTCAGGGTATCATATCCGAAATAGCCTACTGCCAAATCGATGAGAACAAATATTAAAACAGAAAGCAAACCCAGGCCAAATGCCTGAATCAGGTATTTCAAGGTTTGAATTTTGAATTTTTGCTTCAAATACATTAGAACGAGTAATGCAAGAATTGGGGCTTGGGCAAAGCTTAAAACGGTAGCGATTGTCATATGAAAGGGTTGTTTTTTAGATTTTAATCATCAAAAATACAATTAATTGAATAATAGCCCAATATTTTTTTTCTAAAGTCAAAATAAACCATGTTTCTGGCAAACAATATAATTTTGTGAACCATGCCAATGCGAATAATTCTATTTTTGTCAGTTAGTTATGTTAAAAATTCAAATAGGTGTCTGAAGAAAAAAAATCAGAGCAACTCAATAAAGGACGCGTAATCAGATCAACAGGAAGCTGGTATTCGGTTATAGGCGACGACAATGTGGTGCGCGACTGTCGACTGAGAGGGAAGTATCGTTTGCAAGGAGTGCGAACCACAAACCCTGTGGCGGTTGGTGATTTGGTGCGTTTTAAAATTGAGGATGGAAAGGAAACCGCAGTAATTGAAAGTATTTTTGAAAGAACCAATGTTATAATCAGAAAATCGACGAAGCTCTCAAAAGCTGCACATATCATTGCATCCAATATGGATCAGGCATTGCTGGTGGCGACCATCGATCAGCCGCGCACTTCAACTGGTTTTATCGATCGTTTTTTAGCTACAACTGAGGCCTACCATTTGCAGGCTGTCCTGATTTTCAATAAATTTGACCTTTATTCTTCCGCACAAATCAAAGAGCTGGAGGTACTTCAGGAAGTCTATTCAAAAATTGGCTACAAAGTGCTTGCCGTGTCTGCACATACGGCCTATCATTTAGATGAATTAAAGGCTATTATGAAGGATAAAGTGAGTTTGTTTTCAGGACATTCAGGAGTAGGAAAATCTGCTCTGGTAAATGCACTCGATGCTCAGCTCAATGTTAGAATTGGTGATATTTCTTCAGCTCATCAAAAGGGAAAACACACCACTACTTTTGCCGAAATGCATCAACTTTCGTTTGGAGGATGGATTATTGACACACCGGGCATCAAAGAATTTGGGTTGTATGATTTGGAAAAAGAAACACTGGCTCAGCGTTTTCCTGAGATGCGACAAATAATGGCAGCGTGCCGATTTGCCAATTGCACGCACAGGCACGAGCCGGGATGTGCCGTAAAAGCCGCTGTTGAAAGTGGCGCTATTGCGGCTTTCCGCTATAAAAATTATCTTAATATGATGACTGATAATGAGTTGTACTAAAAGAAACTGATTATGATTGCAAAACACATGATTACGGATGGAGTTATACCGCTAAAAACCAGCGATAGTGCCCGAACTGCGCTAAGTTGGATGGAGGATTTGCGTGTGATGCATGTGCCAATAGTGAATGAAACAAGTTTTCTGGGATTGGTTTCCGAATTTGATGTGTACGATTACAAAGATTTTGATGAACCTCTTGGCAATATTGAGCTATCATTAAATGCTCCTTATATTTTTGATGATCAGCACATATTTGATGCCTTGAAGGTGATGCATGCCTATAAACTGTCATTGATACCGGTTCTCGACGAACATCATAACTATTTAGGCTGCATCACATTACAATCGTTACTTGAGCATTTTGCATCTTCTTTTGCTGTTGCCGAGCCGGGTGGTGTTATTGTTATGGAAGTGAGTGCACGTGATTTTGTTTTATCGGAGATTGCACGAATTGTGGAATCCAATGATGCGAAAATTCTTAGCATGTTCACCCAAACCGATGCAAATTCATCTCAGCTCCAATTGTCGCTCAAGTTAAACCGAATTGATATTGAGCCTATCCTTCAAACATTTAATCGGTTTCAATACAATATTGTTGCCTCCTTTAGTGAGCGAACAGATCAGGACGACTTACGTGATCGTTTTGATTCACTGATGAATTACCTGAATATATGAAGTTATCTTTACTGCTACTGCATTTTTTTCTGTTACCAATTATTTTGTTGGCTCAGGTTGAGGACATCAGCGATGAGAATTGCAGCGAGCAAGCGGATAGATTAGTTGTTGTTGGATCTATTATACTTGAAGGCAATGATGTTACGCGTGACAAAATTGTGTACCGTGAAATGGAGTTTGCTACTGGAGACACTTTACCCTATAAGGAGTTATGCCGGCTTTCAAAACTAAGTAAGGAAAATTTATTGAATCGCTCACTCTTTAATTTTGTTTATATTGATCTTATTGATAATCAGGTTACTGATGTTGTTGATTTAAAGGTTCGCATGATTGAGCGCTGGTATGTGTGGCCTTTGCCGATTTTTGAACTTGCCGACCGGAATTTTAATGCCTGGTGGGATAGTCGGGATTTTAGTCGTGTTAATTATGGGGTATTTATAACACACAACAATTTCAGAGGCCGCATGGAGCAGCTCAAACTATTGCTGCGAGCCGGCTACGACCAGAAATATTCATTACTGTATGAAATACCCTACCTTACTAAAGCACAAAATATCGGGATAGGCATACAAGCCGGGTTTTCGCGTAGCCGTGAGATTAGCTATCAAACTGTTGATAACAAACAACTATTCTATAAAAACGAGGAAGAATACGCCAAAGAGGCTTTTGTGCTAAAACTGCTGACCAGTTATCGTATAGGATACCGCAGGTTGCATCAGTTATATCTAGGTTATGAGAGTTTTAATTTTGCTGATTCTATTTTGCTGTTAAATCAGCAGTTTATGGGCGAGAATAAGGATAGTAAATCAAACTTTTTTTCTTTGCTTTACATTTACAAACTTGATTTTCGCGATAGTAAACCTTATCCGCTCGAAGGTCATTATTTTGATTTTGAGTTTGGAAAATATGGCTTCGGTCTGCTCGAAAAAGCGCCTGATTTCTTTTACGCCAAAGCAACTTTTGATTGGTATAAGCCTTTATCAAAAAGGTGGTTTTGGGCCACAAGCGTAACGGGAGAATTTTCGGGAGGTGGAAAACAACCCTATTACCTGCGAAAAGGATTGGGATTTCAAAATGATTTTGTAAGGTCTTACGAGCTTTATGTAATTGATGGAAATGATTTTGGGTTGTTAAAAAATAACCTGAAATTCAACCTGGTCAAACCGAAAATAAGGACTATTCCGTTAATTCCAACAGAGAAATTCAGTAAGATTCACTTTGCCCTCTACGTAAATGTTTTTCTTGATTTGGGATACGCCGATCAGGGTTTTAATGATTTTGTAAATCCACTTTCCAATGATTTGCTTGTTGGAACAGGTGTTGGACTTGATTTTGTTACCTACTATGACATGGTTTTCAGGCTTGAATATTCCAGGAATAAAATGAACGAATATGGCTTCTTTGTTCATTTTATGGCCCCAATATAGTTGATGGCTTGCCATGTGTTGCGCTCAGGTTTTTTTTTCTGATCCCAAATGCACAAGTTTTGTGGCTTATAGTTGGTTTGGAAACTGTAAATTTTGTTAAATGCAGCTTCAAATGCATTAAAATTCGTAACCTTGCCACTTAAAGCCTAAATCCAATTTTGTAAGCAAATGAATATTGCACTTTTCGGTAAAAGTTTTTCTGGTGACCGAACACCATTTTTGCGTCAATTGGTTGATGGTCTGCTTCAAAATGGCGTTCAGCTTGCTGTTTACAAACCTTTTTATCAATTAATTAGACCATCTGTTTTTGTCAATAATGAAGAGGTTTTGCTATTCGAAACCCATCACGAGTTAATTGCTTTTGCGGATATGGTATTTTCTATCGGAGGAGATGGCACTTTATTGGATACTCTGCCTTTGATACGCGATAGCAATATTCCTGTACTAGGAATTAATATGGGCCGTTTGGGTTTTTTGTCGAGTATTTCTAAACAGGAGATTGATCAGGCCGTAAACCAAGTTATTGCTGGCAATTACACACTTGAGCAGCGTAGCTTGATTCAACTCGATAACCCTCCCAATCTTTTTCCGGTTGTTAACTATGCACTCAACGAACTTACAATTTTTCGCAAAGAAACAACCTCTCTTATTGTGGTGCAGGTATATGTAAATGAGAGCTTTGTGAATGCCTATTGGGCTGATGGACTAATAATTGCAACACCTACAGGATCTACAGCTTATTCTTTAAGTGCAGGTGGTCCTATTTTAACCCCACATTCGGCTAATTTTGTGATTACACCGATTGCAACACACAATTTAAGCGTTCGACCTATCGTTATACCCGACAATAGTGCGGTTAAGCTTCGGGTTGTGGGACGGCACACAACTTATACCTTAAGTATGGATTCGCGTATGGTGGAGATGGATGAATCTGTTGATGTTTTAATCAGTAAAGCGCCTTTTACACTTAATATGGTTTTAATGGAAGGCAAAGATTTTTTTGGCACCATTCGCGATAAATTACTCTGGGGGCTTGACATCAGAAATTAATTCAATAGCTAAAGTTGAAAAAAAATGATAATTTTGCAAATCGGATATGTATGTTTAAATTCCTGTAAGTCAATGGGTTTAAAAGATTCTGATTCAATAGTTTAAACATGCAATGTTTTCCAAAGCTTATGAGAAATTTGATTTCATTACGTAATACAACATTGATATTTAGCTTATTGTGGTTTTTCATGCCGCAGTCGAATGCCCAGGATTTGGAAGTGGGTTTATTCGGTGGAGCCGCATATTACCTGGGAGATATTAACCCGGGTAAGCAATTTAATGAAGCAAATCCTGCTTTTGGAGCGATTGCACGCTACAATGCCAATACCAGGTGGACTTTTCGTTTTAGCGCAACTACAGCCGAAATAACCGCAGCGGATGCTAATGTAAAGTTTAATGAAGCAAGAGGTTTGGCTTTTAAATCACGTATTAATGATTTCGGGCTGATTGCTGAATTTAACTTTTTCGACTATTTCACCGGAAGTAAACGCGACTATTTTTCTCCCTATATTTTTGGTGGCATCTCCCTTTTACAATTTTCACCGCAGGCACTAGATGGCACTGATTTACAATCTTTAGGAACCGAAGGCCAATTTACCAATGATCCCGTAACGGGAGAACGTATTGGCCCTGAACCATATAACAAATTTTCATTTGCTATTCCTTTTGGTGTTGGTGTAAAATACAGTCTGGGAAAGCGGGTAGGAATTGCCGTTGAATGGCGCATGCATAAAGCATTTACAGATTATATTGATGATATAAGTACCGATTATGCTGAAGTTGCTGCAACAGTGAGTCCGTATGCAGATCCCACAGGAAGTTTTGAAGCAGGAATGCAGCGAGGTGATAAAGAAACAAATGATTGGTATAGTTTTGCAGGAATTACACTCACTTACAAGTTCAGTTTATTAGGTAAGCAACAGTGTGACGATTTTAATCAAACGAATCAGAGGTAAGCAAATGGATGCAGACAATACGATCAGTTTAAAGGAAAAAATTGATTTGGAAAGGCTTCCAAAACATGTTGCTATCATCATGGATGGAAATGGGAGGTGGGCCAAATCAAAGGGTAAGCCGCGTGTTTTCGGTCATCAGAGTGGGGTTACCTCTGTGAGAGAAGCCGCTGAGTCTGCTGCCGAGCTGGGAATACCCTACCTCACACTGTATGCTTTTTCGACAGAGAACTGGAATCGTCCCCGTTTTGAGGTTACGGCACTCATGCGTTTGCTGCTGCAAACGATCAATGATGAGGTTGTTACCTTAAATAAAAATAACATCCGCCTCAATGCAATCGGTGATTTAGAAAGCTTACCTAAATTGAATCGTGAACGATTACTCAGGGCAATGGATGAAACCAGCAAGAATGACAGGATGACGCTGACACTTGCTTTGAGTTATTCCAGCAGATGGGAAATCGTGCAGGCAGCGCGCAAACTGGCTGAACTGGTTGAAAATGGCAGCTGCAAAGCCAAAGATGTGGATCAGGCATGTTTTGAGGGTCTATTAACAACAAAAGGTATGCCCGATCCTGAACTACTCATCAGAACAAGCGGTGAAAGCCGTATAAGTAATTTTATGCTCTGGCAAATTGCCTACGCAGAATTGTATTTTAGTCAGAAATTTTGGCCGGACTTTAGGAAAGAAGACCTTTATGAAGCCATTTTGGATTACCAATGTCGTGAGCGGCGTTTTGGAAAAACCAGTGAACAATTAACAAAGAAGAAATAATAAGGAATGAGGAGAAGTGAATTGCCATTTTCTAAATGGATGCTGACATTATTCTTACTGTTGGCTGTAACTTTTACAGGCATGCAACCTTTGATTGCTCAAATTCAGATTGGCTCTGATTTGTCTGCTTTTGACTACAGCAAACCAAAGGAATATGAAATTGGAGGAATAACGGTTGAAGGGATCAAGTATTTGGATAACAATGTTTTGATTATGTTATCAGGACTTACGGTAGGCCAAAAAATTAAAGTTCCGGGTGATAATATTACAGATGCTATACGCAAATTATGGGATCAGGGCCTTTTTGAAGATGTTGGAATATTTGCGACAGAAATTGCCGGCAATAAAATATTTCTGGAAATTCAACTGAAGGAGAGACCTCGTGTTTCCAAATTCTCTTTTGAAGGTGTTAGAAAAGGGGAGGCGGATGATATTCGTTCCAAAATTAATCTTACACGCGGCGATGTTGCTACGGATCACCTTTATTTAAGAACCAAGGATATTATTAAAGATCATTTCTTTGAGAAAGGTTATCTCGACACCGAAGTCACAATTGAGCAACGACCTGATGAAACCCGCGAGAATTATGTTGATATGTTTATTAAAGTCGACAAAAAGTCTAAGGTTAAAATTGGCGAGATTTCAATAGAAGGTAACAAGGATTTTACCGACGATCAGGTGAAAGCTGCAATGAAAGAAACCAAACAAAGAGGGTATTTTGATCCGCTAACACCGTTGGGTCCGCTCTTTCTGAATACCAGCTGGGATTTGGTTAACCTTAAACCACTGCGTGCTCTTCAGGGGATAGAAGCTTATTTTACTGATAATTACAAGATGCGCATCTTTAAAACCTCAAAATTTATTGAGGAGAATTTTGAGGCCGATAAAATAAAAATTGTCGAAAAATACAACCAGAAGGGATACCGTGATGCCATTGTATTGTCGGATAGCCTTTACCGCCTAAACGATAGTACTTTAGGGATTAAACTCAAGATAAATGAAGGAGACCGTTACTACTTTAGAAATATCGACTGGGTGGGAAATACAAAATATAATACGGAGTTTTTGTCATCTGTACTTGGAATTCGATCCGGAGATGTTTATAACAAAGAGTTATTAACGACAAACTTAACATACAATCCAAATGGCTTGGATGTTAGCTCGTTATACATGGACGATGGCTATTTGTTTTTCCAGGCCGACCCTGTGGAAGTGCTCGTTGAAAAAGATTCCATTGATTTAGAAATCAGAATTCGTGAAGGCAAACAGGCCCGCATAAGCAATGTGAGTGTTAAAGGCAACACAAAAACGAACGATCACGTTGTGATTCGTGAGCTGCGCACACGACCCGGAATGCTTTTCAGTCGTGCAGACATCATCCGTACAACGCGCGAACTGGCAAATCTTAGGTATTTCAATCCTGAAACAATTGCCCCGGATGTACAGCCTAACCCTGCTGATGGATCGGTTGATATTATTTATGCAGTTGAAGAAACTTCAGCCGACCAGATTGAACTCAGCGGAGGCTGGGGTTATGGTCGTATTATTGGTACCCTGGGCTTGTCATTTAATAATTTTTCGCTTAGAAATATATTTAAAAAGAGTGCCTGGAGACCAATTCCTTCTGGTGATGGCCAGAAGCTTTCAGTACGATTGCAAACTTACGGCAAAGGCTATCTTAGCTATAGCGCCTCATTCACAGAGCCCTGGCTTGGAGGTCGCAAACCTACATCCCTAACGGTATCTTATTTCCATTCGCTCTATTCTAACGGCCTTGCCAGATCCGACACCAACAGGGCTTCATTTACAATCAATGGCCTTACTGTTGGAATTGGGAAGCGTCTGAGATGGCCCGATGACTTTTTTACACTCTATCAGGCTGCAAACCTTATGCGCTATGACCTGAAGAACTATTCCCAGATTTTTAGTGTGGGAACAGGAACAGGTTTCTTTAACGTGTTTAGCTACAATATTGTATTCGGTCGCAATTCGATCAGTCAGCCTATTTATCCAAGATCAGGATCGGATGTAAATATTTCGCTCGAACTCACGCCACCCTATTCTGCATTTAGTGGTAAAGACTACACCACACTCGATGAAAATGAAAAGTATAAATGGGTTGAATACCATAAATGGAAGTTGAATACGTCTCTTTATATTGAGACAATACCCAAACTGGTTTTGGCCACACGCTTGAAATTTGGCTTCTTGGGTGATTATAATTCCGATATTGGTATTACGCCATTTCAGCGGTTTTATTTAGGTGGCGATGGACTTTCGGGCTATAACAACCTTGATGGCCGCGAGATAATTGGGATGCGCGGTTATGGCAATGAAACGATTACACCGTTTTATTATAAGGACAGAAATATTGGTGGCAATATTTACAGCAAATATACCCTTGAATTACGTTACCCGCTTTCGCTCAATCCAAGTGCTACAATTTATGCACTCACCTTTGTTGAAGCAGGAAATTCGTGGCTAGGCTTTGATAATTTCAATCCTTTCGATGTGAAACGTTCTGCCGGTGCTGGTATTCGTGTGTTTTTACCCATGTTTGGAATACTTGGTCTCGATTGGGGCTATGGCTTCGACGAGATTCCGGGAATTCCGGATGCTAATGGAAGTCAGTTTCATTTTTCAATCAATCAATCGCTTGATTAAAAATTTTGGCAGGCTTTTTGGAATAGAAACCAAAATAAATGCATAATTAAATTTTATAATGATGAAAACAAAACTAACAATTGTTGCTGTATTAGCACTGCTTTTTATGGGCATGCTTTCGGCTCAGGCTCAAAATCAGCGTTTTGGATATGTGGACACGGAATATATTCTTGAGAATATTCCTGAATATAAAGATGCTCAGGATGAGCTCAATGTGCTTTCAACTAAATGGGAAAAAGAGATCAAGGCAAGGTATGAGCAGGTAGAAAAATTGTACCGCGACTACCAAACTGAATCGGTGCTGCTTCCCGAAGATATGAAACGCAAACGAGAAGACGAGATCGTGAAAAAAGAGCAGGAAGCAAAAGACCTCCAAATGAAATATTTTGGACCGGAAGGTGACTTGTTTATTAAACGCAGTGAGCTTGTTGAACCCATTCAGGAAAAGGTGTTTAATGCCATTCAGGAGATTGCCGAAACGCGCAATTACGCGTTTATTTTCGACAAAGCTTCCGGGGCTACAATGCTCTATGCCAGCGATAAATTCGATATTAGCGACGAAGTGCTCGACGAAATTGGTAATGTGATGCAGACCGTAAGGCGCGAAGATCGTCGCTAATAAACGTTAAAGCATGTTAATCAATTCATGACCATAGTTTTTTTGGTGTTGAATCGAATAATTTTTCTACATTTGCCTCTCAAAATAGAAGTATTAATCTCCAGAAATTAGAAAATGAAAATTTTAACAAAAGTATTATTATTAGTTGCTTTCGTGAGTATCAGTAGCATGGCAACTGCTCAAAACCTCAAAATCGGTTACATTGATTCAAATGAAATTATGGGTGTGATGCCAGAACGCGATACCATTGAAAATAAACTCGTTCTGTTTGAACAACAACTGGAAACAGAGCTTCGTACAATGGCCACTGAATACCAGAAAAAGCTTTCTGATTACCAAAATAATCTTTCAACCATGTCGAACTTAATTCGCCAGTCGAAAGAAAAGGAATTAACTGATTTACAAACACGTATTCAGGATTTTCAGCAAAATGCCGATATGGAATATGGTGAGAAAAGAAACGAATTGCTTACTCCTTTAATCGACAAAGTGAAAAAGGCTATTGAGGATGTTGGCGCCGAAAACAATTATACTTATATCCTTGATTCAGCAACCGGCGTGTTATTACACATTGGCACAAATGCTGAGAATGTAACTGCCAAAGTAAAAGCAAAACTGGGTATGTAAGTTAAAGCTTAAAGTATTTTTAAAAAAAGCCGTTCGTTTATTCGAGCGGCTTTTTTTTATCTGTTGAAATGCGCGAAAGCGAATTTGTCAATAAATGCTATCAGTTGCTTCAGTAAGTTCTGGATCAAGGCGCACAAAATTTTTAGATCGCACTAAGCTAAGATGGACATGCTGAAAACCCAAAATTGACAATTCTGGCCAATAGCCAATATTAATTATCCCCGCATAGTGCGGGGCTGCACCTAAGGATCTTGATACACTTTTATTTTTATAAAGGTTATCGCCACGCTGTGGCTTATATTAAGGTGCGTAGCACCGTTAATATTTATTAGAAATTCTTCTAATAATCACAAAGCCAATCTGATAAAAGTTTTTCAGCAAGCCCTAAGTAATATGAATTTACTAATCCAGCTGAATCGTTTAGCTATTTGCAGATAAAAAAAAAGCCCTGAGTAAATCAGAGCTTTTTTAAATGGTATTTTATTTAGCTTATTCCATGATGATCATATCAAATTTGCCTAGATCGCCACGTGAGTAGAAATCAACAACTTTGATGTATCCCATCGCATTGGCTTCAGTTTTGAAGAGAAGCACTTCGCCGTTTAACAAATCAACAGCTTTGGTGTCGGCTGCGCTTTCATTAAATTCAGGGAACAGGTGATACTCACCAATAGCATCAAATTCTTCAGCGGTCATATCAGTTTTGATGAAAAGGGTAGCATTTCTGGTAGTCCAGCTGTCCATATTGAAAGTTTGAATGGTATTTAATGAAGCATCAGCAGGAGCAGCGATTGTGTTAAAATTTGTAACGCCTTTGTAAAATACAAGGTCAACTTTAGCCTGGTTTGCGAAAGCTTCATTAACGTTCAAAATAAGGTTTCCTTCTGCATTGTAGAAACTCCCGATTTCATCATTCCATGAGCCTAACTCAACATCTGTATGCTTAACAACTTTAACACCAGCTTCTTCAACAGTGATGTTGAAAGAAACAGAAGCTGTTCTTCCGGCTTTGTCTGTGATTACCGCATCAAGGCGTGCCGATACCGGCTCAGGAAATGTAATTGTAATGTCGGTAGTGAAAACTTCAGTATTTAAGGTTGAATCAATAAGTGTTTGAGCTACGTTATTTGAAGTAAGCGTTAACTTAAAGTTCTGAAGATCTTCGTTTGTTTCCTGATTGAATGCGGCATTGAAGCCAACCAAAATTTGCTCATTGGTATTAATAGTGACGTCAGTTGACGTATATTCACCACCACCTTTGAAGTCGATGCTTGGTTCAGGATTTAGGATGTCGTCATCTTTCTTGCATGAACTAAATGCTGTGGCAATAGCCATGAATAAAATTAGAAGTGTTACGTGATTTTTTCTCATAATAAGTAAATTTAATTTGTTAATGAATTTGTTGATAATTAATCTCTTCTGCCACCAATAAAGATGGCGATATAATAGATAAGTGTTGCCAATGAAGCGAGCGCAGCAACCACATAAGTGTAGGCTGCCCATCTTAAGGCCTCCTGCGCCAGAGTGTGTGATCTGCTGCTGGTAATCTCACTGGTTTCAAGCCATGTCAATGCCCTGTTACTGGCATCAATTTCAACAGGTAAAGTTATCAGACTGAATAAAGTGGTTAGTGCAAACAATACAATTCCCGCCAATAGTAATTGCGGAAAAGATTGCAGAAATAAAATGCCGGCCAGAAGAACCCATTGAACCCATTTAGAACTGAAACTGACAATAGGAACAAGTGCGCTTCGCATTTGAAGCCAATGATATGCCGTTGCATGTTGAATGGCATGTCCGCATTCGTGGGCGGCAACTGCAGCAGCAGCAATATTCCTGCCCTCAAAAACATCCCGGCTAAGATTTATCGTTTTATTTACCGGATTGTAATGATCAGATAAGCTTCCTGCTGTGGTTAGCACTTTAACACCTGATATTCTATTGTCTATGAGCATTTTATTTGCTATTTCACTTCCGCTCATCCCATTGCTAACAGGGATTTTACTGTAAGCAGAAAATTTGCTTTTAAGCTGATTGCTTACAATCCAGCTTAATAACATAAAAAATCCAAAAATGATCCAAATTACCATATTCACATTTTTAAATTGTATTGTTTAGTAGAGTACCAAATACCCTGCCAATATTGCTATTGGATAGGATTTAACCTTGTTTTAACAAGATGAGCGACACTTACAGTGAAACTTATTTTGATGGAATACCGCGCATTTGATGCCTTAATCGAGCTTTTCGAGTGGTACGATTGAATCATCGTGCCAGCTTGCATACATGCTGTATGATTTCGCTATACGATGCACTTCGCCTTCGAGGAGTTGCTGGTCGATTGATTTTAGTTTCTTAGCAGGAACACCAGCATAGATGCTGCCCGATTCAACATGAACACCTTTTCCGATAAGGGCTCCGGCAGCAACTATTGAGTTCGACTCAATTATTGCGCCATCCATGATAATTGCTCCCATCCCAACCAAAACATTATCGTGAATGGTGCAACCATGAACAATGGCATTGTGCGCAATGGAAACATTATTGCCGATATTTACGGGCGCTTTTTTATAGGTGCAATGTATGACAACACCATCCTGAATGTTGACATTATGTCCAATTTTGATGTAGTGAACATCGCCCCGTACAACGGTATTATACCAAACACTGCAGTTGTCGCCCATAACAACATCGCCTATGATTGTTGCGTTTTCGGCTAAAAAGCAGTTTTTCCCAAATCGGGGTTCTAATTTTTTTATCGCTTTGATAAGTGCCATTATTGATCGTTTTTTGAGTAGTCCACCAGGTAATGCAAGCCAATACTTTGTTTTCGCTGAAAAGCAAATTTGGTAATCAGGTAGGCTACATTAATCATATTTCGCAGTTCGCAGATGGGGGCTGTAAGTACCGATTTTTCATAGAGTTTCTCGGTTTCTCTATTTAGCAGTTCCAGCCGGTCGAGTGCTCTTTTTAAACGTAACTCTGAACGGACAATGCCCACATAGCTACTCATTACAGCCTGAAGTTCTTTGCGTGACTGTGTTACTAAAATCATTTCTTCGTTCATAACAGTTCCTTCTGCATTCCAATCAGGAATGTCTTCCGGAATAGTTGTTTTAGTTACTTGTTCGCTGGCATCAATGCTTGCTCTGTGTGAGAACACAACTGATTCCAGCAGCGAGTTTGAAGCCAGTCGGTTAGCTCCGTGCAAACCTGTTGAACTTACCTCGCCGGCTGCATAAAGGTTTAAAATGCTGGTAGCACCATGTTCATTTGTCTTGATGCCTCCGCAAATGTAATGTGCAGCAGGAACCACCGGTATCATGTCTTTCGAGATATGAATCCCAATACTCAGGCATTTGGCGTATATTGATGGGAAGTGATGCATAATTACCTCTTCAGAAATATGTCGGGCATCGAGATAGACATGATCACTGCCGGATAGTTTCATTTCATTGTCTATTGCACGTGCAACGATATCTCTGGGAGCAAGTGATTCGCGTTCATCGTATTTGTGCATAAACGACTGACCGTTAATGTCTTTTAAAACAGCTCCTGCGCCCCGCAAGGCTTCGGTGATGAGAAAAGAGGGATTCTCCCTCGGATTATAGAGTGAGGTTGGGTGAAACTGAATAAATTCCATATTGTCAACAATTCCTTTTGCCCTGTAAAACATGGCAATTCCATCACCGGTGGCTATCCTCGGATTTGTTGTTGTTTGATAAACATTGCCGGAACCACCTGTAGCAATCAGCGTTGTTTTAGCCAGAATTGTTGAGATTTCTCCGTTATCCTGGTTCAAAATATAAGCTCCAAAACATTGTATATCACCATGGGCTCTGCGGACAATTTTTCCCTGATGATGCTGAGTTATGAGGTCAATTCCAAAATGATTCTCGAGCAGTTCAATATTGGGGTGTTGTCTCACCTTTTCGATGAGTGCGCGTTGTATCTCTGCGCCGGTTTTATCCTGAAAGTGCAGCACCCGTTTTTCGGAATGCCCTCCTTCGCGGGCGAGATCGTACTTATCCTTTGACAACATATCGAAATGCGTTCCCCATTCAATAAGTTCTTTGACCCTTTCTGTTGACTCCGTGATCGTGATCCTTACGATTTTTTCGTCATTCAGGTAGCTGCCTGCATTTAAAGTGTCTTGAATATGTTTTTCGTAAGAATCCGGGGTGTACATTACTGCTGCAATACCGCCTTGAGCATACCAGGTTGCCGTATTGTTGGCCTCATTTTTTGTCACAATAAGCACTTTGCCTTTTGAGGCTACTTTTAATGCATAACTTAAACCGGCAATTCCAGAGCCTAAAACCAGAAAATCAACTTTTTTTTTCATATACTTATAATCCCAAAAGTACTTCGATAGGTTCTTTTGATGCGAACAACATGCGAGCCGGATCTTCAAGCATCTCTTTTACCTTTACTAGAAAGCTTACAGATTCGCGCCCGTCAATGATGCGGTGATCATAACTAAGGGCAATATACATAATAGGGTGTATTTCAACTTTCCCATTCACAGCAACCGGACGCTCAACAATATTGTGCATGCCAAGAATGGCCGATTGTGGCGGGTTGATGATGGGGGTCGAAAGCATTGAGCCAAACACGCCGCCATTGGTTATCGTAAAAGTGCCGCCGGTCATTTCCTCGAGGCTGAGCTTGTTGTCGCGTGCTTTTGTTGCCAGTTCTTTGATCTTTTTTTCTATCTCTGCAAGATTCATGATCTCGGCATTACGCACAACAGGAACAACCAGCCCTTTGGGTCCTGAAACGGCTATACTGATATCGGCATAATCGTAATAAATGATTTCATCACCGTCAATTTGAGCATTCACCTGTGGAAATTGGTGAAGAGCTTCCGTTACTGCTTTGGTGAAGAAGGACATAAAGCCGAGGTTGACATCATGCTGGTTTTTGAAAGTTTCCTTGTACTTTTTGCGAATGTCCATGATTGGTGTCATATTCACTTCGTTAAAAGTAGTGAGCATGGCAGTTTCGTTTTTTACAGAAACCAGGCGCTGAGCAAGTTTTTTGCGCAGCATGCTCATTTTTTTTCTTTCCACATCACGTGCTCCGCCCCATTGAGGAGTGCCTGATGCGAGGCTTTCTGAGGCGCCGCTGCGGTCCTTATTTTCTTTATAAAAAGCTACATCTTTAGCTTCGACCCTGAGGTGTTTGAAAAATTCGATAAATTCTTTTTCGCTGATGCCTTCCGATTGCATTATTTTTCTGGCAAGCGGGGATAGTTTTAGGTTCGAGTCCTCAACTTTTTCAGGGCTTTGGGCTTTTTCTTGCTTTGGTTCTTCCTTTTCCTCTGATTCAGTTTTCTGCTCTTGAGGTTTTTCAGCTTTTGGTTTTTCTTCTGATGTTTTGGCTTTAGTTTCTTTTTTTTTAGTTGGAGCTTCAGAGGGTTCAATCAGGGCAATCACAGTGCCTACTTCAATTGTATCGCCCTCAGCAGCTTTAAAGCTTATTGTGCCTGCTTCCTCCGCCGAAATACTTAAAGTGGCTTTATCAGAATCGATTTCTGCAATTTCCTGATCTTTTTCAACATAAGCTCCTTCTTCAACCAGCCAATTGGCTAATTGCACCTCGTTGATCGATTCGCCCGGACTGGGTACTTTTACTTCGATTGCCATAATGGTAAGGGTTTGTTATTCAAGTTTTTTTGTTGCATTGTGAAACTTGCTGTCGATTTGATCTACATTTAAATCATCCAGCTCTTTTTCAAAGGAGCGCCATTTGTTGCCAATACACAGCATGCCACATTCTTTATTTACATAAGGACAGTCGCATACTTCCAGTGCTTTGTCGATAATTTTTTGCTGGCGGATTGCATGGAATTTGGGAGATCCTGTTGCCGGACTTCCACTTGGGGGCCTGGCAATGAGTCGGAGTGGTATCTCTTTGAATTCGTGATGAATATACTTCCATGGCCCCATATTTATAGGTTCTTCCTGCACCCAAAGATGTGTTTTTGCATTGTGGTAGCGATTGATGATTGCCATCATTTGTTTACGAGGAAGTGGATAAAGTTGTTCCAATCGAACGATTGCAATGCTGTCCTTATTTTTTTCTGCCTTGGCTTCTTCCAGATCATAATAGACTTTACCCGAGCAGAAAATTACCTTTTCTATTCGGTCAGGATCTGCTATTGGGTCATCAATGACTTCTTTGAAGCTGGTTTTTGTATAAAAATCTTCGAGCGGTGATACGCATTTAGGATGCCTCAGTAAACTTTTCGGCGTGAAGATGACCAAAGGTTTTCTAAAAGGCCTTTTCAGTTGACGCCGAAGAATATGAAAAAAGTTAGCTGGTGTGGTGCAATTGGCAACCTGAATATTATTTTCGGCACATAAACTTAAAAACCGTTCAATGCGTGCCGAACTATGCTCCGGACCCTGACCCTCATATCCATGCGGTAATAAAACCACTAAGTCGTTCATTACGTTCCACTTATCTTCGGCACTGCTTAAAAACTGGTCGAAAATTATCTGAGCTCCATTATTGAAATCACCAAACTGTGCCTCCCAAATGGTTAAGGTATTCGGAGATGCAAGCGCATAACCATAATCAAAACCTAAAACACCATATTCAGATAGCAGTGAATTGTAAACATCAAAAGTTGCCTGATCATCAGCAATGGCATTGAGGGGAACATATTTTTCTTCCGAATCTTCAACTCTGAGCACCGCATGCCGATGCGAAAAGGTGCCGCGCTCAACATCCTGGCCACTTAAGCGAACAGGAAGATTTTCGGAAACTAAGCTGCCGTAGGCCAGCAGTTCTCCCATAGCCCAATCAAGTTGGCCTGTTTCGAAAACCATTTCAGCCCTTTGTTTTTGAAGGCGAATAGTTTTTCTGAAAAACTGTTTATCCTCCGGGAGGTCTGTAAGGCGTTTTGCAATATGAACTAGTGATTGCTTGGAGATACCTGTTGCCGGACTCTTCTCAAAATCTTCGCTTTTTGCTTTTGTTATTCCTTGCCAGGTATCGGCCAGAAAGTTATTAATAAATGATTTTTCACGTGATTTGGAACCTGTTAAACTCTCTTCAAGACGAACAAAGTTGTGATCCTCCATTTCCTTTATTTGCTCCGCAGTTAAGATACCCTCCGAAATGAGTTTTTGCTCATAAATAATTTTAGGATTAGGATGTTTTTCAATGGCTTTGTAAAGTATTGGCTGCGTAAAACGGGGCTCATCGCCTTCATTATGACCATATTTGCGGTAGCATAGCAGGTCGATATAAATGTCTTTGTGGTATTTTTCGCGAAACTCCATAGCAAGCTGTATGGCGTAAACAACCGCTTCCGGATCGTCTCCATTTACATGAAATACGGGAGATTGAGTTACTTTTGCTACATCGGTAGAATAAGTGCTGGAGCGTCCATCAAGATAATCAGTGGTAAATCCAATTTGATTATTGATGACCAGATGCACGGTTCCCCCGGTGCGATAACCGTTCAATTCCGACATTTGCGCAATTTCGTAGATGATACCCTGTCCTGACACTGATGCATCACCGTGGATTAGAATAGGTGTTACTTTATTGTAATCGCCTTGATAAAGTAGGTCAATTTTAGCGCGTGCTATTCCTTGCACCACCGGATCAACAGCTTCCAAATGCGATGGATTTGGGGCTAAAGTTAGCTTTACTATTTTGTTGCGGGTAGTTTTACGTTCGGCAGTATATCCAAGATGGTATTTCACATCTCCCAGCAAGGTTTCATCTTCATAAACTTTTCCTTCAAATTCGCTAAAAATATCAGCATAGGGTTTGCGCATCACATTGGCAAGCACATTGAGCCTTCCGCGGTGGGCCATTCCTATCACAAATTCTTTAACGCCCAGCTCAGAGCCCTTTTCCATTATGGCTTCTAAAGCGGGTATGAGCGATTCAGCACCCTCCAGTGAGAATCTTTTCTGCCCTGGAAATTTTTTGTGAAGGAAACCTTCGAAGTTAACCGCCCTATAGAGTTTTTGAAGGATATATTTTTTATCTGAAACAGGATATTGTGGGGTGTTTCTGATGCGCTCCATTTTTTCGCGCAACCATTTCACCAACTCTGTATTGCGCACATAGACATATTCAACACCCACCGATTTGCAGTAGGTTTGCTCCAACATTTCGATGATATCACGCAAAGATGCAGCACCTATTCCAACTTCATTCCCAGCTTGAAAAATGGTATCTAAATCTGCTTTGGTGAGTCCAAAATTTTCAATTTCCAACGAAGGTTTATAGGTTCTGCGCTTACGTACAGGGTTTGTTGCTGTAAATAAGTGACCGCGCTTTCGGTAGTCGTCAATAAGTCCTAAAACCTTAAATTCCTTACTCGTAACTGGTTGTGCGTCAGATGGTTGCTTTTTGTATGATTTTGAAGCAAAATCGAATCCTTCGAAAAAGCGTTTCAACTCAGGATCCAGCTGCGAAGGGTCTTCTTTAAACTGTTGATAAAGTGCATCAATAACAGCAGGGTCGTTAGCATTCAGAAAGGCGTAATTATCCATGAAGAAGTTGCTTAAATAGTGCTTGCAAAGTTAAGTATTTTATTAAGAATCATTCTATCTAAAGCTGCATTAAACCACAAAAAAAGCCTGTAAAAACAGGCTTTGATGTTTTGAAACATGAATCCTGATTCTGGATTCAGTTGAACAGACTTTAGCGATAACTTCTGCTATTGTCCGTTTTGAAGTTCAATTGTGATTTTATTCGGGGAAGATTGCTTCAACAGGACAAACATCAGCGCATGAACCGCAGTCAGTACAAACATCAGGATCAATTACATAGATGTCGCCTTCAGAAATAGCATCAACCGGGCATTCATCGATACAAGTGCCGCATGCTGTGCAATCTTCAGTGATTTTGTAAGCCATAACAATTAAGTATTAAAATTTAACATTGAGTTTGTGCTGCAAATATAACAGTATGATGAATATAAATCGTGAAAATTGTCAATTTATAGCTAATCTAAATTGAAAGAGAGGAGAAAATAGTGGAAGCCTGAAGATGTATTTTTTATTCAAAAAGATGAGTATGCTTTACTGTTGCTGATACCGGTATTTAGCTATAAACAACTGGATTATATAATTTAGAATTTAGACTCATTATATATAAGCCCCGGTGTATAAATTGTTGTTGTTGGGTAATGGCTTATATCTAATTATAAATCAGTTGAATAGTAAAGTTTTTGAGGTTTTTCGCAAACGATGTAGAACCAAGCTAAAAATGTACTTTTGCGGGTGGTCAAGGCGAAAACTTTTACCTTTGTAGCAATTTTAAACCCATAGATATGACAAGCAAAAACAGCAAGGTTGTTGAACTCGATCAAGTCGTAATACGCTTTGCCGGTGATTCTGGTGACGGGATGCAGCTTACCGGTTCTTTATTTTCCGATTCTACGGCTTTTGCCGGGAATGATTTTGCAACATTTCCCGACTATCCATCAGAGATACGTGCTCCTCAGGGTACGGTTTCAGGAGTCTCAGGCTTTCAAATACATTTTGGACAAAAAACAGTCCACACATCCGGTGATTTGGCCGATGTTCTTATTGCAATGAATCCTGCCTCACTTAAGGCTAATATGCGCTGGATAAAAGCGGGATCCATTATTATTGTTGATGAAGATGCTTTTATTGAAAAAGGAATAGAAAAGGCTGGTTACTTAACAGATCCAACCCTTGATGGCTCGCTTGATGCTTATAAATTGATCAAAGCTCCCATCTCCTCGTTAACCAAAGAAGCCGTTAAGCATCTTAACTTGGATATGAAATCAACACTCAAAACAAAGAACATGTTTGCTTTGGGTATTGTGATGTACTTATTCAATAGAGATATTACCCTGGTAAATAATTACTTTGAACAAAAGTTTAAATCTAATCCGCTGATTGTTGAAGCTAACAAGGCAGTTTTGGCTGCAGGTTTTAGTTTTGCCGATACCATTGAGCTGTTAACCAATACTTTTAAGGTTGAACCTGCTGCGCTTGAAAAAGGCCGGTACAGAAATATTACGGGAAATATTGCCACAGCCTGGGGATTTATGGCAGCCTCTGAGCGTTCGGGACGAAATCTGTTTTTGGGTTCATACCCAATAACACCTGCAACAGAAATCCTACAGGAACTTACAAAGCATAAAAATCTTTCTATAAAGGCTTTCCAGGCTGAAGATGAAATTGCCGGAATTGTTTCAACTATTGGTGCAAGTTTTACCGGTTCCTTAGCCATTACCACAACAAGTGGCCCCGGTTTATCACTAAAAAGTGAAGCCATCGGACTTGCTGTAATGACAGAATTACCGATTGTGATTGTTGATGTGCAGCGCGGGGGACCGTCAACAGGTCTTCCAACTAAATCTGAGCAGAGCGATTTAATGCAGGCGCTTTATGGCCGCAACGGTGAAGCTCCCGTAATTGTTATTGCTGCACGTAGCTCTGTCGATTGTTTTTACAGTGCCTATGAAGCTTCAAAATTGGCGATGGAGCATATGACACCAGTCATTTTACTCACTGATGGCTCTTTGGCCAATGGCTCAGAAGTTTTTAAAATTCCTACTGTTGCCAATCTTCCAGCTATTGTGCCACCTGTCGTTGAGGCTGATGATGCCGAATACAAACCTTACAAACGGGATGCCGAACGCTTGAATCGTCAATGGGCAGTGCCCGGAACACCAGGCCTCAGGCATCGTATTGGTGGTCTTGAAAAACAGGATGTTATTGGTAATGTATCACACGATCCGCTGAACCATGAAAGAATGACCTGGCTGCGCGAAGAGAAAGTGATGCGTGTTGCTAATTATATTCCTGAACAAGAGGTTTTTGGTGATAAAGATGCAGATTTGCTGGTAGTTAGCTGGGGCGGGACCTACGGGGTAGTTCTAACGGTGGTTGAAAAAATGATTCAGGCAGGACAATCAGTGGCTCATGCGCATTTTCGTAACCTGATGCCTTTGCCTAAAAACACAGAAGAAATTTTTGCACGTTACAAGAAAATTATTGTGTGCGAAATAAACAACGGGCAATTTGTGAAATACCTGAGAATGAATTTCCCGCAGTTTAAATATCACCAATACAATAAGATTCAGGGTTTGCCCTTTATGGTAGCAGAGCTGGAAGAAAAATTTAATGAACTTTTAAAGGATTAATCCATGGAAAACCAAATAATAGAAACTGATGTAATGCAGTTGACCAAAGAAGATTTTTCAAGTGACCAAATGGTAAAATGGTGTCCGGGATGTGGCGATCATGCCATTTTGCGTGCTGTTGAAAACGTATTTCCTAATTTGGGGGTTAAGAAAGAAGATTTCGTGGTGGTTTCCGGAATTGGCTGTTCTTCCCGATTTCCTTATTATATGAATACCTATGGATTTCATAGTATCCATGGACGAGCGGCACCACTTGCAACCGGAGTTAAACTGGCCAATCCCAAGCTGAGTGTTTGGATGATTACCGGCGATGGAGACAGCATGGCTATTGGTGGAAATCATTTTATCCATACCATTCGCCGCAATATCGATATCAATGTTTTGTTGTTTAACAATAAAATTTACGGGCTTACAAAAGGTCAGTATTCCCCCACAACACCTCAGGGCAGTAAAACCAAAACAAGCCCCCAGGGAACATTTGAACGCCCTTTTAACCCCGGAGAATTAGTGATTGGTGCGCAGGGGAACTTTTTTGCCCGCGTTATCGATATCAATCCTAAAGCCATGACCTCTATTTTTATTGAAGCGGCAAAGCATAAGGGCACATCAATAGTTGAGATCCTTCAGAATTGCGTAATTTTTTCAAATAAAGCACATGAATTAATTACCAGCCGCGAAACCAGAGATCAGTATCAGCTTTGGCTCGAACAGGGTAAGCCACTCAAATATGGCAAAAATGGAGAGTTCGGTATTGTGCTCAAAGGAACGCGATTGGAAGTGGTTACGATTGGCGAAAATGGCGTGAAAGAAAGTGATTTGCTGGTTCATGATCAGTATGAAGAAGATACGGGTATCCATATGATGATTGCGCGCATGATGCCACCAGAGTTTCCGGTTGCACTTGGCGTTATTAGGTCTGTAAAGGCTGATACTTTCGATCAATCGATGGAAGACACCATTAAGCATGAAATTGAAAATTCAAAAATTAAATCCGTGGACGACTTGCTCAATAGCGGAAATACCTGGACGGTTGAATAATAGAAAGTTAATGCTACATAAAATCCTGCCTTTAAAGGCGGGATTTTTTATGCACTTTTATTTTTGTTGCATAAAGAGTTATAACTTTGTGTATGCTTGATAAGTTTAACTCATACGTTAAGACTCACCGGATTTTTCATGAAACAGATAAAATGGTTCTTGCCATTAGTGGAGGGCTTGATTCTGTATGCCTGCTGCATATTTTACTGGAAACCGGTATTAAACCCGCATTGGCGCATTGCAACTTTCAACTTCGGGAAGCAGATTCAATGGCCGATGAATTACTGGTGCGTGATCTTGCCGGCAAATACCAACTGGAACTGTTTGTAAGAAGCTTTGAAACAGCTGAATATGCCCAAAATAATAAATGCTCAATACAGATGGCTGCCCGCGAGCTGCGCTACGACTGGTTTGCTCAATTGCAAGCTGAGCACAATTTTCAGAAAATCTTGTTGGCGCACCACCGCGATGATCAGGTGGAGACTTTCTTTATTAATCTGTTGAGAGGTTCCGGAATATCAGGGCTTAAGGCAATGCGGCCAACAAATGGATTTCTTGGCCGCCCTCTCCTTTTTGCCGGAAGAGCGCAGATCCTTGCGTTTGCGTTGGAACGGAAATTAACCTGGCGCGAAGATAAATCCAACAACGAGCATAAATATTTACGCAATCATATTCGGCATACCCTTTTGCCCGCATTGAATCAGATAGATGAGCAATATTTGGACAAGATTGCTGCTTCATCTGCCATGCTGGGAGAGGAAGAGACCTTGTTTCGTTTTTTGCTGGAACAACAGCTCGAAAAGTTGGTTACTACCACGGATAATGGGAAACTTATTGACAAGAAAATGCTGCAAAAATTACCAGATTTTCAGGTTTTGCTGCACAGATTATTAAAGGATTACGGCTTTAATGCTGCGCAGGTAGATGAGATAAAGCTGTGTATTGATAGGCCATCCGGGAAACATTTCCTGGGTGATGGCTACGAACTTTTTGTTGGGCGTGAATACCTGGAATTGATAAAAAAAGCAGAGGGGCTCAATGAACTATCCGAATGGCAGATCGGTGAGCAGGCCAATAGGCTCGATTTTCCGGTAAAGCTAAAGTTTCAAAGCGTGTTAGTTGATGAAAACTTTGTGCTTGAGAAAAGTCGCAAGCTGGCAATTCTTGATTTTGATCGCCTGAAGTTTCCGCTAAAAATAAGGAAATGGCGACAGGGTGATCGTTTCTTTCCGTTGGGTATGACAGGGACAAAACTGCTTAGCGATTTTTTTACAGATGAAAAATTCACTGAAAGCCAAAAACGAAATACGTTTTTACTGCTTGATGCGGATAATCAGATTATCTGGTTGATAGGCTATCGTTTGGATAATCGGTTTAAAATTTCTAATAACACACAACATGTTTATCGTGTTGAAATGCTGTAGATCAACAAATTAGTTTCCTCTTAATAATTTCCCGCTGCCATCGCCTTGCAAACTGATCTCCGGATCACCCCAATAATATACATCACCAATGTTGCTAATTGTAACCCCCAATTGTATTGCGGCTCGCACAAAACAGCTGTTGGTGCTGTTGTTTTCCAGGTAGTTAAAACTGGTTGCCAATGCTCTTGCATCAACAGGCCCGTAACTGGCCTGGTAAATATAATTGACCTGTGAAAAACCACTTACGATCAATTCAGCCGTTCCATAATGGAAGTTCAAATGTGAAACAGCAGTATTGAGTTCTAATTCAATGCGTCCGGCTCCTTCAAAGATGTCAATTTTAAAACTATCTGCATTGTTGATAGGGCTTGTGCAGAGGAGGTTGCCAATAGAGCGGTACTCAATGCTGTCAATCTGCTGAAAGAATACTTTAACCTGTATTGTCTTGTCGAAGCTTCTTACAAAATTGCAGCTATTCTCATTTTTTATTTGAAGCTCACCATCAATAACTTCCGTGATGATCTTATCTAAGATATATTCACCCGCAGTAACTTCCACCCGTGGTGTTTCTCCGCTAATTAATTCAACATCTACATTGTCCTGCATCAAAATGCCTGAAAAATTTTCAAGGGCACGTTCAGTTGTAATAAGCTTACCGGTTTGGGTGAAGCAATCACCCGGACTTTTGCTGCAGGCTGTAATCAGGAGCACAAAAAACAAAACGCTTGCGATATAGGTGATTGATTTCATGAGTTCAATAATATTTAAAGTCAAGGCGATAACCCAATCCAAATCCGATAAAGTCGGCTTTCCCAAAATGCACTGTTAATGCGATCGTTCCAAAAAGCTGATCAGTAAAAAGATGTTTGAGCGCCAGTTTCTGATAAATATCGCCTTCGCTTCTTTCGGCTCCTGAAAGATGAACGCCAACATTAAATAGAAATGAAGTGCGATCGAGCAACATTTCATATGCCAGATTGGCTCCCGGTTTCATCAAATCCCATTCATTTTCAAAGCTTAATCCTTTCTTATGGAGAATATCTTTGTCAGAGCCGTCTTGTGTCAGGTCGAAACCAAATCCTACTTTGCTTTTCATCGAAACTTGTTTCAGTACATTGATGGCAGCATTATATACAAAATGTGTCTTGCCTGTTTCCTGGCTCATATCCTTGATGCCAGCCGTAAACTGACCCTCTATTGAAAACCATTTTTTGCCATCGAATTCAAATTTGTATAGCTCAGGTAACAGTTTGCGATCGAGGTAGGGGTTTGGTTTGTGCAAAAAATAGGAATAGCCGGCAGAAACAGTGAGCATGTTGAGGCCAAAATTTGGGGTTTTCATTGAGCCATTCGAAAAATGAGTCAGCCCTGCTGAAAGAATTAGATTACTGCGGCGGTTTATTTTTTTTCTATAATCCAAATATAGGCTTACAGCGGCATTGAGATGTGATCCAATTGCGAAATTTTGATAGTTTTCTGTTGGATGAAAATTGTTGGTAAGATACGCCAATCCTAAGCCTAACTTGAAGTTCAGACTATTGTCAATATCGGTATTTAGCGGAAAATTGATAAAGGGATAGATGGCATGTGCATGGCCCAAGGCCTCGTTTTGACCTAAATCAGTATATAGATAGGTAAGGCCTATCATGGGATAGCGATAAATTGCTTCCCACTGTTTTTTGCCAAAAGTTGCGCGTTGCAAACTGATCTCAAAAATTGGGAAATGCGCATTGAAACGTTTCATTTCGAAATGATGCTGAAGAAATATTCCTCCATGCATGCGGGTTTCAAGCTGAAAATTGTGAGGAGGAGCGGGAGGGCCGCCTTGAGAATAGCCAAATTGCCAGAAGCAAAAAGTCAGCAAAAAAGCCGTAAAAAATTTCCTCATTGAATTCTGCTTCTGGATTTTGATTTGCAAAGATAGCCAAATAGCAGGCTAAAGTGCACCATCTTGTCATGCAATTTTATTCGTATTAAGGGCAGCGATTGATTTTGAAAGCCTTACTTTTGCGGCAAATAGTTAACAATGAAGGAAAAGCTTGAGGCCTTTGAAAGGCTGCTAACGATAATGGATGATTTGCGTAAAGACTGCCCGTGGGACAGGGAGCAAACGCTTGAAAGCCTGCGACATCTTACCATCGAAGAGACTTATGAATTGAGTGATGCGATTTTGGAAAATGACCTTGATGAAGTGCGTAAAGAGCTGGGCGATTTGATGTTGCATTTGGTTTTTTATGCCAAGATAGGAGAGGAGCAAGGCGCCTTTGATATGAAAGGTGTTTTGGATGGGATTGCTGAAAAACTCATCGTACGACATCCGCATATATATGGTGATGTTAAAGTTAACGACGCAAATGAAGTAAAGGATAATTGGGAACGTATCAAGCTCAAAGAAGGCAAAAAGTCGGTGCTTGAGGGCGTGCCAAATAGTTTGCCGGCGCTGTTGAAAGCTTACCGTATGCAGGAGAAAGCCGGTGGTGTTGGTTTCGAATGGGAGCGTAAGGAGCAGGTATGGGCAAAAGTTTTGGAGGAACTGCAAGAAATGCAGCACGAAGTGAACCAATCGGCTGCTAAAGAGCGTATTGAGGATGAGTTTGGGGATTTGTTGTTTGCACTCGTTAATTATGCGCGTTATGTTGGCGTTAATCCCGAAGATGCATTGGAACGTACCAACCGTAAGTTCAAAAGACGATTCACCTATATCGAAGAAAGGGCTGAGGCGCAACAAAAAAAGCTGCACGGTATGAAGCTTGACGAAATGGATGCGCTTTGGAATGAAGCAAAAAAACTTGAATAGTCAGTATGAAAAGCTATCTGAAACAGGGTATTGCAATTTTATTGATGAGCTGTCTGAGTCTGGCGAATACTCATGCACAAAACGAATGCAGTCCCAGGCCGGATAGCGATTATTTAGTAAGCTATTGGTATGCAGGTTTGGAAACGCTGAAGCAACCATTACATTATAATACAACAGATTGGCTTATTACAGGAGGTGCAGTAGCCAGTGTTGCACTGGTGTACAATTATGATCGGGAGGGATTTGATTTTTTCGATCGTCAGCTGAATGTAAACCAGGCAAAACACTTTAGTCGTTATAGCGATGCTTTTGGCAGCGGCTTAATTTCACTGCCTCTTTTAGGCGGAATGTACCTGGTTGGTCACGCAAAGGAGGATTGCCAAATTCAGCAAGCAGCGTTGGCAGGCTTACAGGCATTTTTGTTGAGCGCAGGAGCGGCATATATCCTGAAGTCGTTGAGTGGTCGCCCGAGACCTTTTTCTACAACTAATCCGCATGAATGGCATGGGCCATTTAATGGTAAAGCTGCGTTTCCTTCAGGCCATACTACACGGGCATTTGCCTTAGCAGCTGTAATTTCGGGCTATTATCCCGAAAAACTTTGGGTGGGTCTAAGTGCCTATAGCCTTGCTGCCTTAACAGCTTCGGGCAGGCTGCTTAGTGGAGAGCACTGGCCCTCTGATGTACTGGCTGGAGCGCTTTTGGGTTATTTTATTGGAAGAGGGGTTCTACATTATCATAAAAAGCAGCGCGTCTCGAAAACAACATGGAACATTGAACCACGAATTGGTTTCAATTCGATGGGACTGGTAGTTAACTTGTAAAAAAAAACCGTTGCAATTTGCAACGGTTTTAATTGTTATAAAAGCTTTTAGTGCTTGCTTAGGTACGAATTTATACCTTCCTGATTGGGCTGTATTGCATCATCACCCGATTTCCAGTTGGCAGGGCAAACTTCACCATTTTCTTCAAAAAACTGTAAAGCATCAATCATTCGGATTGTTTCGTCTATGCTGCGTCCCAAAGGCAGGTCGTTTACCACCTGATGACGCACAACTCCTTGCTTGTCAATAAGAAACAAGCCACGATAGGCTACCGGCTCTCCGTCAAATTCCATTTCGCCATCTTCGTTATAGTCATATTCTCCGGCTAATACATCAAAATTTGCTGAGATTGTTTTGCCAAAATCCGATACCAGCGGGTAAGTCACTCCGGCAATTCCACCTTGTTCTTTTGGCATGTTTAGCCACGCCAGATGCGAAAATTTTGAATCGACCGAGCATCCAACAACGGCTACATTACGTTGTTCGAAGGCTTCAATTTTTTCCTGAAAGGCAAGGATTTCTGTTGGGCAAACAAAAGTGAAATCCATGGGATAAAAGAAAAAAACGACGTGTTTTTTACCAATGTACTGTTCTAATGAAAACTTTTCTGTGAATTCAGCACCATTCAAAACGGCATCTGCTTCAAAAAGTGGTGCTTTTTTTCCTACTAATACTGACATGTTATTATTTTAATGAGCAATTTTATTTTTTACAAAAGTATGAATTATGCTGAAAGAAAACCAACCACTTAACAATTCTTTAAAATTCAATCAGTGGTCAATGACCTAAATGGCTTGATGAGAAATGTTTTTACTTTTCAATAAGATCATCCGTATCAAAACTAATTTTTTGATTGTTTCTGAAATCGAAAAGGGTTATTCTTCTGATTTCAAAATAGTTGTTCCAATAATTTTTTAAGGCGCTATAATACCCTTTTTTGGCATTATCGTTGTCGATTTGTGCATTATTGAGTTCCAGCACATCATTCACTTTTCCAATCATATATCGTTTTTGCGTAACGTCGAAACGTTTTTGTGCCACGGTATCAGCTTTGGCAGCAATCATCAACTGGTTTTGCTGCATACTGAACTGCATCACTTTAAGGAAAATATTTTGGTCAAAATCCAATCTTTCCTGGTCAATGGAAGTTTGAATCAGATCATAACTTGATTCGGCCATACGAATACGACCCCTGGCCTGTCCCCAATCCAGAATAGGAATGGTAAGTCCCAAACTGACACGTTCTTCATCAAGCGGGTTTTTATAGGCATCACCAATTGTGTTGGCGGTTTGTGTTAAGCCATAAGAAGCAAATAATTCCGCATCAAAGCGACCTTGCAATCTGGCCATACTCACCTCGCTTTCGGCCTCCAGCATGCGTCGATCGAAAGCTAATCCTGAAGATGTGTTGGTATGCGCCTCATTAATAGCTTCTTCGACCTGGATGGAAAAGTGCGGTGTTGTTGAGGGTGGCACTAGTACAATCGATTGGTTTGAGGTTAAACGCAGGTAAGATTTAAACTTAAAAAGCATGTCCTGATAATCCAGATCGGCATTTTCAACGGCAGCATCTGCTCTTAGTAAATTGAGTTCGAGCTGGAGAAGCTCATTTTCAGCAATTTTACCTAATACGTACCTGCCTTTTGCAATATTGAAAAGCGTATCGTAGTTGGATTGATTTTTTAAAGCGATTTTTCGCTCCACCTGTGCCATTAACAGATTAAAAAAGTGATTTATGGCAGTGATAGCAACTTGTTCGCGGCTTTCGAGATAGGTTCTTTTAGCTTCTTTATAGCGCATGGGTTCTATTTGCTTGTCCCATTTGTAGTCATTGTAGCCAAAGATGGGTTGCCTGAATCCAATGCTGATAGGCGTTGATAAAAATTGATTGGTCGTGGTATCCACAAAATAATTATCCAAACGCTGCAATCCTGATTGCAAAAAAACTTCTCCACCCGTTAAGCCGATTTTCTGCGTTAGTGAAATGTCAGCCGAATACCTTGACAGCGTTCTGTCGCGGTAACTCTCGCTTCCATCCGACTGCGTAATGGCATCGATGGAGCGCGTAAAATTCGGAAGGGTAGCATTCATTGTCATATTTGGCAAATAACCGGCTCTGAAACTTCTGTATTCCCAATAGCTGCGGCGAAAACGATGAATATTGATCAATGCATCCGGTGAGCGTTCCAGCGCTAATTCGATTGTTTCGTTAAGCGACAATAAAATGTTTTCGGTGCTTTCAACTCGTTGTGCCGTAATAGATTTTATTCCAAAAATCACAACTAAAATGCCTGTAAAACAATATTTTAAGATCAAAAAATTAATCTTTTTTATAATCATTTCGATGGTTTTAACGGTTAGATATTAAAGCCCAATACCTGATAAATTCATTATGGCTGTGAATAAACTTATGCCTGATTACGCTTCAGGAAGTCATCCAGAATGAGATTTGCCTGCTTAAGGTTTTTTTGATCGATAAGCACCCGTACCGCAAACTGAATTGATCCAATACCAATTAAATTTCCTGCTTCCTGATCATTCCTGATCATACATTCAATACCTGAGCGTTCGAGCTCATATTTAAGAGCCATGGCCTGAATTTCATTGCCTGAATAGATTTCGACGAGGTCGTGTTCCATTGCTTAAAGTATTAGAAATTTATATTTTAATCATGTCGGAGTGATGTCACCGGATCTTGCTGTGCTGCTTTTCTTGCCGGCAGGTAGCCAAAAACTATTCCTACTGAGGCAGCAACACCAAATGAAATGACAATACTCCAGGGCGAAACAATCGTTAGTATTTCGGTTGTTTCAGTAATTATTTTTGCCATAATTACACCAAGTAAGATGCCAAAAAGCCCGCCGCTGATACTGATAAGTGTTGCTTCGGACAAAAACTGAAAGATAATATCACGTTTGGTAGCTCCAATAGATCGGCGTACTCCAATTTCGCGGATACGCTCCATCACCGAAGCCAACATAATGTTCATAATGCCAATTCCGCCCACCAAAAGCGAAATCCCTGCAATTGCACCCAGAACGATATTAAAGATGTCCTTGGTTCGTTGTTCTTGTTTAAGCAGCAGCTCGGGTACTGTTATTTCAAAGTCTTCCACACCGAAGTGTTTCCGCTTTAGCATTCTTTGAAGAATTTTAGTGGTTGAGTTCAACAGTTCGCTATCTTCTACTTGCACCACAATACGGTCAAGTTGGTGATAATTGGCATCATCTGAGCCACTCGAACTACTTGAAAATGACATCATGCTATTTCCGGAGAAAACCACTGTTTCGTTTCCTCCGTTATTTAAGGAGCCTTCGTTGATGCGCGCCCGGTCTTTGAAACGCAGCAAAACGGTTTGAATAGGTGCGTAAATATGGTTGTTAAAATCGCTTATGCCGATATCTTTAACGGCATCAATATTTCCGGTTTTGTTTTCGAGCACGCCAACAATTCTTAGCCAAATATTTCCGCATTTTATCTGTTGGCCAATAGGATTTTGCAGCGGAAAGAATTTTGTTTTGATGGCTGGGCCGATAATACAAATGGGGCTTCCGGCTTCGAGCTGGCTTTCAGAGAACATGGTTCCGCTGGCGAGATTGAGGTTAAAAACCTCAAAAAAATCAGGTGTGATGCCGTTTAGTTTAGCCTGTTGGCGTTTTCCATCTTTGATGATGCTTGTTTCGTAACTTACTTCGGGGCTAACTTTAGTAACTGTTGGAATAATCTCACCAATACTTAAAGCATCGAGCAAAGTGAGACCCGGAGAGTATTGTTTTTGCTGCTGTTGCCCATCTTCTTCGCTGCTATTCTGGTTTTGACCGGTGACATCAAAGCGCGCTTGTACAATGATATTATTTACGCCCACCAACTTAATCTGGTCAAGGATTTCTTGCTGGGCTCCTTTTCCGATAGCCATCATTGCAATAACTGCTGCCACACCAAAAATTATCCCCAATGCAGTTAAAATGGAGCGTGAGCGATTGGCGAATACGGCTTCAAGCGCCACTTGTAATATTTCCCAATACCGTTCCATAATTTGATCAGTTAGGGCGTTTTCCGGTTCCTTTTTGTCCTCTTTGGCCTTGTTTTACGTCAGCTTCGCGCTTAGGTGCCGGTTTCTCCTCCGGCTTAGGCGTCGTTTCGATTTTTTCTTTTTCCTTATAGCGGTCAACTATTTCAGGATCAAGGTAATTAATCTTGTAACTTTCCGGTTTCTCGGGCTGGCTAAGTCGAATGACATCGCCTTCTTTCAAGCCCTCTTTTATAACAATTTCGTTGTCATTGGATTTTCCGGCAATTACTTGTTGCCTTCGCCCGGAAGTGTAAACAAATTGAATAGTGTCGAGGTTAAAAATTCCTTCCAGAGGAATAAAAACAACGTCTTCTATTTCATTGGTGATGATCACGTTTTTTGTTGTCATAGCAGGCCGAAGAATGGAGTCAAACTCATTGACTTCGATTTTTACTTCAAAAACCTTGGCATTGCTGTTGCGCATCTGTTCGCCAATATTGGCAACTTCGATAACCTGGCCGGTATAATTCTTTTCAGGGAAGGCATCTACGCCAATTTCAACCCGTTGTCCGGTTTTAACTTTTGAAATATCAATCTCATTGACATAAGTTTTGGTAATCATTTCGCGTAGGTTTGGCAAGGTGGCTACTACATTTTCCCAGGCGCTGATTGTTGAGCCCACACCTCTTTTTTTGCCGTCCCAGTCGCGCTGATAAACTACCATCCCTGCTTTTGGTGCTGTAATGGTAAATTCTCTGTTCAGCGCAACCAGCTTCTCGTACTCTCCTTCCTTTTTGCGCAGCGCATTGGCAACTTCACTCATATTGGCAACCGCTTTTTCATACTTCAGGGAGTAATTGCGTATGGCCTGATCGAGTGAACGTTCGGCTCTGTCGAGCTCAATCTGCACCTGACGCTGTGTTGCCGGTGGCTCATAAATCGACTGATCCACGGCAATTTGCGCTTCTTCCATGGCATAACGAAGGTTTACCAATTCATTGCGTGCAGCGCGTAAATCCATGGTAGTATCGAGCTGCGTTTTGGTGTAATTATTTTGAAAGGTTTCGATGTCAATCTCCTGATCTTTTATTTTATTGGTCAGTTCAGCTCGATCCAAACGGGCGACATAATCGCCTGAGTCAACAATAGACCCATCGGCAATGATATCTTCAATTTTTAGCTGCCACAGGCGTGCTTCGCGCAAACTGGAAGGGGAGGGGCCATAGATTTTTTCTGAGCTTTTGGCTTCCAGCTCACCCGTTGTGGAAACACTGATCACAAAATTACCCTTTTTAACCGGCGCAGTTATAATTAAACTGCTGTCGGTATCTGTTCGGGTAGCATACCAGGTTATCAGAATGAGCGCCAGTATTACGCCTAAGCTGATATAAATTTTTACTCTAGATTTCATAAGCCTGCTATTGTTAATTTTTAATACAGCTTTTCATCAATTAAACAAGTTTTTGGATGATATCTGCCATGCTAATACCTTCTGCTTCGGCAGTATAATTGCGCACCAGACGATGCCTTAGGATAGGTAGGGCAACTGCTTTTACATCCTCAATATCAGGAGAATATTTGCCGTTGAAAAGTGCGTTGGCTTTTGCACCGAGAATCAAATATTGGGAGGCACGCGGGCCAGCTCCCCAGCTGATAAACTTATTGGTCCATTCGTGTGCATCAACTGTTTTCGGCCTGGTTTTAGCAACCAGTTTTACGGCATATTCATATACATTATCGGCCACTGGAACGCGCCTTACCAACTGCTGAAAATAACTGATTTCTTCCGCATTCATCAGGGCCTCAACGGTATTTTTTTGTCCACTGGTGGTGTTTTTTACCACGGTTATTTCTTCATCAAAGGAAGGATAGTCGAGCCAGAGGTTAAACATAAACCGGTCGAGCTGTGCTTCGGGAAGGGGGTAGGTGCCTTCCTGTTCGATTGGGTTTTGTGTGGCCAAAACAAAGAATGGCTCACTAAGTTTGTGCGTTTGTCCGGCAACGGTTATGCGTTTTTCTTGCATAGCTTCGAGCAGGGCTGCCTGTGTTTTAGGCGGCGTACGGTTAATTTCATCAGCGAGTATAACATTGGAGAATACCGGTCCTTTGATAAATTTGAAATGGCGTGTTTCATCAAGAATTTCTGTGCCTATGATGTCTGAAGGCATCAGGTCGGGTGTGAACTGTATGCGGTTAAAACTCAACCCCAATACTTGCCCTATCGTGTTAACCAGTAATGTTTTAGCTAATCCGGGCACACCAACAAGTAATACATGTCCCTGACTGAAAATCGCCAACAGGGTTTGATGAATTATATCGTCTTGCCCGATAATTACTTTCCCAATTTCTGCTTTTAGAATTTTGTATTTATCGCGTAAAGCCTGAGCGGCTTCAGTATCTGTTTTAAACATAAAAAATTATTTCTTGTCCTCAAGTTTACTCATTCATCCAGTTGTTTGTGAAGTTGCAATCTCCGAAATTTTCGCTGATGCGAACATAGGCTGAATTCGATTTATTGCGAATCCACTTTTCAATACTGGCTTGTTTTTTTTGTTGCAGGGCCATCATTTGTAGCCGGTTGTAGTCGTCTTTCAGATTGGCTTGATGGGGTGTGGTTTTTTTCTTAAGCATCACGATACGGTAGGCATCTTTTCCATCCTCTGTTTTCATGGGCACCGGATCACTAATTTCACCTACTTTAAGCTTGTCGATCACAAATGAAACCTGTGGGTCTAAATCATCGGCTTCGAAAAGTGTGCTTCCGGTGTAAGGGTTTAACAAAAGACCGCCCTTGCTTTTGTTAGGAGCCTGGCTATATTTTTCAACGGCTTGCTCAAAAGTGATACTGTCATTTCTAATAAGTGCGGCAATGGTGTCCAGTTCGTTTTTTGCTTTTTCGAGCGATTCAAGCGAAACTTTTGCCATCAGCAAAATATGGCGCACATTGACGTATTCGCCGCGTCTGCCTATCATTTGAATAATATGAAATCCGGCTTCTGTTTCAACTATTTCCGAGATTTCACCATCTTTCAGACTAAAGGCAACGGCTTCAAATTCAGGATATAATTCACCTCTTCCATAATAGCCAAGCTCTCCGCCTTTGCGCGCAGAACCGGGGTCTTCGGAGTATAAAACTGCCAAAGTAGAAAAACGTTCTCCATCGAGAATACGTTTCCGCAAGGTATATAACCGTTCTTTGACCTGCAGTTTTTCGTCGATGCTGATTGGTGGATTTTTTACAATTTGGGCTATTTCATATTCGGTATTGATCATTGGAATGCTGTCAGTAGGTATTGAACGATAAAATGATCGTATTTCCGAAGGGGTAACTTCAACATTCATCATGATGTTGTTTTGTACTTCCTGCACAAGCATCTGATCCTTAACAAGTCGTCTCAGCTCATTTTTAATGTCGTTGATGGATTTATTGTAATAGGCTTCCAGCTTTTCCTGCGATCCCAGTTCATCAATAAAATAGCGAAGCCTTCGCTCCATCTCCTGATTTATTTGTTCGTCGGTTACGGTTATACTGTCGATTTCTGCCTGATTCAGCATCAATTTTTGAAATAAAAGATCCTCCAGTATCTGGCAGCGAATGGACTCGGCACTGCCACTAATGCCACGTTGCAGACGGTACTGAATGTATTGATTTTCAATGTCGGATTGAAGAATCACATGCTTGCCTACAACAGCAGCTACCTGATCAATTACTTGTTTCTGCTGGGCAGTAATGGGCTGAAGTCCTATCAACAGGATTGCCAATATCGAAAAAATGATATTTTTTTGGGTCATTTTGGTATTTTCTTTTTAATAACACTGCTTTGCAAAGCTTATTGTTAGGCAATTGAACCAGCAGTTACATTTTTATTGCTTCATTTAAAGAAGAAGCGTTCTATTTATTTCTTTAATAAATTTCTATTACTTTTTCTCGTAACGCTTTGTCATACAGTCCCTGATGGGTTTCTCGTAAAAGGGATTGTTTGCGTTGATTTAAAATAATATTTTTGATGTTGTCATGTTCTATTTCAAGAGGTGACACTCCTTCATTATTCAGGAAATTGCTAAAGTAAACCATATAAGTATAGCGTTCGTTATCAACTTCTACGAAAGTGATATTATTTAGAAACAATTCCTGATTATAGGTTTCAATAGGTATTTGCATCAGCAAATCATCGAAGCGTATCCAGCTGGAGGTATCGTTGTAATAGGAAATTGCATAATTTCCTGCCAGCTCATCAAGTGCATTGAGTTCGAGCGTATCTGTATTTTGCATCAAAGCCCTAAAATCATCTTTGTGCTCCGATTCCAGTGGGAGGACGGCATAAATGGCCTTAACAAGATTATGACGAAGCTCGAAATTTTGCTTGTTATTCTCGTAATAGTCCGCTATTTCACTTTCAGAGATGATGGTGTCCAGTTTTTCTTTAATAAGCTGAGATTCGTAATTGTAGATTAATAAGGAGTTACGGTAATCCTCAAGATTTTGTTTAAAATTCATTTGAGCAGCCGTAAGATTTTTTTCAGCCTGTCGGATAAGCAGTTGTTTACGTATCCAATTGTCGATGAAGCTGTTCACGAGCATCAAACTATCCTGTTTTGATATTTCCGGGCCAACTATCCCTTTGATATCTGCTTCATAAAGGTAATTTCCATACACTTTAGCAATCACTTCCCCTTTGGAAAGATCGGCCGAATTGGTGCAGGAAATTACGCCCAGAAACAACAGTAAAAGATACCGCCACATTGGATTTTAATGTTTAGTAATTTGCTTTAACTTTTTCGAAGACAGCACTGTCGATGGTGACAGGATATTTTGCTCTCAGACTTTCGACCCATTGCCGTTCGAGGGCTGTTTGATAGTCTGAAGTGATAATGCCCCGTGCTTCATCAAGTTCTTTAGGCTGAGGAGGTAGCAATTCGTGAATACGCACGAAAACAGTGGTCTTATCCACATTTGATTTCAAGGCATCTGACAGTCCGACTTCCCAGTTGATCATATCAACGTAATTGTTGTCGCCCTTTTCGTATTTGCCTTTTTTGATTCTCACTGAACGGATGCTATCTTGTTCCAAAGCTGCCAGTACAGCTTCATTTACTTCTGTATTTCTGAGTATTTGAGCTACCTTATCAACATCTTCTTCCTTGTTTATCGTATAAATAGTAGCTGAAACACGGTTATTCCAGAGATAATTTTGTTTGTTTTGATCGTAGAATTTTTCGAGACCGACAGAATCTTTTATGGCTTTGGACCACACCTCTTTGTCCATCAGATCGAACAATAAAATACCATCATGGTACTCTTCCATCAGCATGGCAAATTCAGGATATTTTTCCTCCAGCATGCTATCCTCGTAATCCAAACTGCTTTGTTTCACAAATTCATTGTATAATTTGTAAGCATATCTGGCGGGATCGTTGTACTCCTGTTTGTTCTGTTTTTGCATGATGTATGCAATAAAATCAGCAGTATTAAATGTTTTCTTACCTAATTTAAACAACACTAAACTGTTGTCGGTGGCATCAGTTGCCTGCCAGTTTCCCGTATTGAAACTGCTGTCGAGGGATGCTATAAACGACTGTAAATTTTTGTCGTAGGTCTTAAATCCGGCATCTTTTTGAATTTGGGTGATCACAGCTTCTTCGCTTTTTTGAGCGCGGCTATCTTTAGCAAGACGCTCACTAAGTTTGGTTTTTTCCGCTTCAAAATCAGCTGGTTTTTCCAGGCCGATGAGTTTTATAATGTGAAATCCGTAGAGCGTTTTCACTGGTTCTGAGATATCTCCAACTTCCATGGTTTTTATTGTCTCAACAAACTCAGGCACGATTCTGTTGGCGGTAAATTTGCTCAATTTGCCATCGCGCTGCGCCGAGCCCCGATCTTCTGAATAGGCTTTAACAGCTTCTTCAAACGGTGTGCCTTGCTCGATTTCGGTGTAGATGCGCTGAATTTTTTCTGCTTTTGCCGTTGTCAATGAATCAGTCGCCTGCGGAGGCAAACTAAGGTAGATATGGGCTACTTCCATTGTTCCGATAGCGGGGCTGCGATCCTGCACCTTGATCAGGTGATAGCCAAAATCGCTTCTGATGGGCATCGAGACTTCGCCAACGGGAGTAGTATAGGCGCCATTTTCGAATGGATAAACCATATCAAATACTGAAAAATAGCCCAGATCGCCTTTGTTGCCCGGACGGAAAGATTGCTTTCCAACAATTTCTTCCCGATCGCGTGCCGATGGATCTTCGGATGCCTCAACAGCTACAGCAGCAAAATCTTCTCCGGCCTTAATCCGTTTGCGCAACTCCAAAGCGCGGTTATAGACAGCCAGGGTATCACTTGGAGCAGCATCTTTCTCCAGTCGCAGCAAGATATGGCTGGCGCGTACATCCATTAGTTTGCGCTGATAGGCCTCTTCAAGAAGAGCCTCACTTACTTCATCATTCGTAAAATAGGGCTTGGCCAGCTGCTTGCGGTATCCTTCAAGTTCTTTTTTGAAGGCTGCGGCAGTGTCCATCTTCAAATTTTCGGCTTCCTTAACTTTTAGCTTGAAATTGATGTAGAGATCAAGATATTCTTCCAGCGATTTTTTGTCGATGACTTCATCGTTTACATTGTTTTTGCTGTAAACATCGATAAACTCTTTTACGGTTACTTTTTCATCCGCAATAGTCATTAACACTTTCTTGTCAAGCTTGTTTTGTGCTTGAACAAGCATCATTGCACCTATAAAAAGCGACAAAAGTAAAGTTCGTATTGTTCTCATCTTAATCATTGTACTGTGTTGATTATTAAATTTTTGCATATGATTTATAACGCTTGTTAAGGCAATAAATTATAACATTTACAATTATTATTATTCTAAAATTTAGTTTTTCCGGCTGTAGTTTGGAGCTTCACGTGTTATGGTGATATCGTGTGGATGGCTTTCGAACACTCCGGCAGCAGTGATTTTAACAAAACGTGCTTTTTTGAGGTCCTCGATAGTTGCCGATCCGGTATAACCCATTCCGGCACGAAGACCTCCTACCAGCTGATGAATTACTTCGGACAGCGTTCCTTTAAATGGAACACGGCCAACGATACCTTCAGGAACAAGTTTATTAATATCATCTTCCGTATCCTGAAAATAGCGGTCTTTTGATCCCATCTGCATGGCCTCAATAGAGCCCATACCCCGGTAAGTTTTATATTTTCTTCCTTCAAAGATAATGGTTTCGCCCGGCGATTCGTCAACTCCGGCAAACAACGAACCTGCCATTATGCTTGCAGCTCCTGCAGCCAATGCCTTTGCGATGTCTCCTGTATAACGTATGCCGCCATCGGCAATCACCGGCACGTTAGTACCTCTAAGTGCTTTTGCTACATCGTACACAGCCGTGAGCTGTGGAACGCCAACACCTGCTATTACACGTGTGGTACAAATTGATCCTGGTCCAATGCCAACTTTAACGCCATCAGCACCCGCTGCCAAAAGATCAGTTGCAGCTTCAGCAGTGGCAACATTGCCTATTACCAGATCGATATTGTTGTATTTCTTCTTGATGTTTTTGGCCATTTCCATTACGCCCTTCGAGTGACCATGGGCGGTGTCAACAACGATAGCATCTACGCCTTCGGCAACCAAAGCTGCTACTCTATCCATTGTATTGGCAGCAATACCAACCGCCGCAGCAACGCGAAGCCTTCCACGTTCATCTTTGCAGGCATTGGGTCGCGCCTTGATTTTTATAATATCCTTGTAGGTAATTAAACCGATGAGCCTGTTGTCTTTGTCGATCACAGGCAACTTCTCGATACGGTGCTCATGCAAAATATCAGCAGCCTTTTCGAAATCAGTAAATTCGGTAGTAGTGATGATATTTTCGCGTGTCATCACCTCATAAATAGGGCGGTTGATACGCCTTTCGAACCGAAGATCCCTGTTTGTTACGATGCCTGCCAGCCGGTTGTCGCTGTCAACAACAGGGATACCGCCGATATGAAACTCATCCATAATTTTAAGGGCATCCAGAACCGTTGCATCATCACGCATGGTGATTGGATCAATGATCATCCCATTTTCGGCCCGTTTAACTTTGCGCACTTCGGCAGCTTGTTTCTCAATGGTCATGTTTTTGTGCAGTACACCGATGCCTCCTTCCTGAGCCATTGCGATGGCCATAATTGATTCGGTTACTGTATCCATCGCGGCTGAAACGATAGGAATACGCAATTGTATATTTCTTGAAAACTGTGTACTCAGATCGGTTTGACGGGGCAAAACCTCACTGTAGGCAGGTAATAACAGCACATCATCGTAGGTGAGACCTTCAACGACGAATTTTTCTGGATCAAACGACATGGTATGCGGATTATATTAGTGGTGCAAATGTATTAAAATTCACGAATTAACGGCATTTATATGCTGCTTCTTAGACCCTAAAGTAACAGCTGAATGCTTCACAGCTTACTTTAACTGCTTTGTTGATTGATGAACGGCTTGCGCCGGATGTAAAATGCATAAAATCAATTAGATAATAAATTATTTGTTGGATATGAACCGTATATGGCAGCAGGAATCAGGGCTTTTTGTGAGACTTTGTAAGTTGTAAGCTGCTTTTGAGTCTTTGGTTATTTGCCGGAAAATAAATAGAATTGGTTGTTTGTTTTCAGGAAAATAAATTGGTTGAATTGAGTATTGAACGAATTTAACCGTTTGAAACCCAAAAAAATATAAATGGATTCGCATTACACAAAAGTTTGTATTACTTCTTGAGGAATTATAAAAAGATTGATTTTACAAATCGAACAACGCAGATCGGAAATTTAACACTTTTTAAATTTATCGCTGGCTTGCGCTACCACATTTGCGAAAATTTGATTCCCGGATCAAACTTGAAAAAGAGTGTTCTCACGCTTGGTTTTGCTGGTGGGAGTTTGGGGATTGTGAACCGGGCTTATAAATAGAAGTTAGTTAGCGTGCGGATTGCTTTCAGGATGGCCAGGATGGGATAGAAAGGCTACTTCGTCATTTCCTGACAATCTGGCTATTTATAAACGTCCGGATAAACACCTTGTGCCGCCTTAGTTATTTTTCCTAACTACGGTAAATAGCGGATACAGATTACGGCTAATACCTGAGCCTCAGTGCTGTTCAGCGGGCTTACTTTTGGCTTATAATTGTTGAAACCCAAATCAAGAAATAGTAAGGCTTAAAATTATTTTCACAGCTACTTCTGCTTGCACCCTTATTTTTTGAGGTTTCAACAATTATGCAGGCCGGAAGTGCTGTGATTTTATTAAAACGCCACAAAATGAAAATTTCAGGGATACTTAATCTTGTTGTGATTTCACTTGTTTTGATTACAACTACTGCCAATGCACAAAACTCCAATACTGATTTTGAGCGCATTGTGCTTAAAAAAGACAGCTATCTTTTGTCGGGGCTGAATGTCGCCAATAATCACAAAACCCTCGCCATTAGTAGCACCCAGGGTCATCCCTTTTATTTATTCGACCTCGAAAGCAGGAAAGTTACAGCAGAATATGATGTGGGCAATTGGTACGCCGGATCTGAGGTGCAATACAGCGCAAACGACACCTATATCTTATTGCGACAGTTGTTTTATTTAGATCTCAAACTTAATCAGGATCGTGAGGTAGAATTTGAAATAATTGATACCAAAACAGGCAAGCTGATCAAGCATTTCAACGAATATCATCAGGTAATCATTACAGATGATGAACAATATGCAGTGACTGTTTCGGGTGAAGAAGTTGTATTCTGGAGCTTGCCATCCGGCAAACGCAGCAAGGCTTTCAGGGTGAACGACGCTTCCAATGCCATTGCCGTTTCGCCCGACGGAAAATGGATTGCAGTGTCGCACAAACCGGATGCCGATAAGCTTAAACGTGATCCTCGTTACAAAAAGAATAAAAAATCACTGAAAATTGATTCCAAGTACAAAGAGCGGGTGAGTGTATTCGATACCGAGAATTTTGAATTGAAATTTACCGTAAACGATCTGTATCATGTCGTCTATAAACTCGATTTCAGTAAGGATGGCCAATGGATTTTTGTGCAGCATATCCCACACCTCAAGGCTCAATCAGCCCCTTCCTTTCGTGAAGCTTATGTGTCGATGGCTTACGCTGCTACAGGAGAGGCATCGCGAAGAGGTTTTATGTCGCGCACCAATGCCGAGCCAACCTATAAATTGAGCCACGATGGCCGCTATTTTGGGGTAGTATCATTTACAAACCGTTTTCCCGAAGTACAAATCTATGATTTTGAAACAGGCCGAATGCTGGATCGCTTCGAACAGGCTTATCGGTTATATGAAAAAAATGCCGGCGAAAGTATTTTGCCTCCTGATGGCCGCACGGCATTCGACTTTTTGCCCGACAACGAAACTGTAGTGATGATTATGGGCAATCATCTGGTGTATTGGAAACCTCAACTTAATAAATAGAACAATGAAAAAACTAACCTTAAGTATGCTGCTAATTCTCCTATTTAGCGGACTTTATGCACAGAAAAAAATCCTGATCGAAGACACTCAAAAAGTTATCGAAGCAGCCAAAGCCGAACTTGATGAAGCCATGAAAGCGCCTGATGGAAATTTGTATTTGTTTGCTCAAAAGTATCAAATAACGGGAAGTTTTGAAATCAAACTGACAATTCATGAAAAGGGAAAAGTAGCAACAGTTTTCGTTGAAAAAAATGAAGGCGGCAGCATAAAATCTCAAAACATGTTCAAAGATTACCTGATGAAGCAGAAATTCAACTTTAAAATGCCCAAGGGAAACGATTATAAGTTCAACTATACATTCAATTTCAATTAACCTCAAAAAGTCAACAACATGAAAACTCTATTATTATCATTTATGCTAATCCTTGCAGCACATTTCGTTGTGGCACAGGATGATATGACCACAGTGTGGGAAACCAAACTGAATCATAAAATTGATTATTATGGCACAGACCTTTCTGATCGCCCTGATTCCTACAGCTTTGCAGCTGATGATAAGAAAATTACTGTATTTAATAATTCAGATGGTAGCACGGTCTGGAATAAGGCCTACAAAGATATGGCTCCTCGTTTGCGTAAAGTGGATGAGTTGATGGCTTTCTGGAAATCGAATACAATATTCCTTTTCGATCGTAAGATGGGAAAAGATCAAATTGCTTGCATTGATATGGAAACCGGTGATCTGCTCTGGGCTACCGATAAATACCAGGAAGTGATGGAAGATGCGGTAGTTTACATACCTGAAGAGGATGGCTTTGCGATCACCTTAAAAAAGCAATTGGTTTTTATCAAAGCGCGTACCGGCGAAGAAGTGTGGAATACATCAAAGTTTAGCGGAACAGTAGGGCAATATGTTTACAATCGCAGTGATCGTACCATGGTGATGGTCAATTTTATGCCAAGCGGTTTAATGGCGCTATTCACAGGATTTAAGAATCAAATTGCGCGTGTTAATATGATTAATGGCGAAATCCTTTGGGAAAACAATTACATCGGCCGTGCTGAGAAAAAAGTGCTCACCGGCGAATTTATTTTTGATCTCAGTTTAGTAGCAGACAAGGTGTTTTTGCGTATCAATGGTATTCAGGTGTACGACTATAATACCGGCGCATCGCTTTGGTCGGCTGCCTTCGACTTTACGGCAGATGTGGTGAAAGCACCAAGCGGAACCAAAAAATTCGGTGCCTATGGCACAGTGGCTGAACCAGTTGTTGTTGGAAACGATGTGTACGTATTGGACATGTCGAACAAGAAAAACCAGTATGTAAAAAAATACGACCTCCAGACAGGCCGTCTGCTTTGGACTTCCTACGAAATAAAAGGTGCTCGTGTAATTCCGGGAATGAATGTGGTGGGCGATAAAATTGCGCTTCAGATCGGCGGCAGGGTCGAAACGCAGTTTTACAGACGTTATCGGTCGGGAGATGACTGGGTAACAGAAGCTGGTGTAACATTCCCTGAGGTGAAACCTTTTGGTGTAGAAGCACTTAACACCAAGGACGGAACGCTGGCCTGGGAGTCGGAAAAGTTTAGGAAAGGAATTACTAACGCCATTTTAATTGGTAACGATTATATCGTTTCAAGCGGAAAATCACTCTATAATCTGGACATTAACACAGGTGCAGATAAATTTGAAGTGCCTGTTTCGAAAGGCGGGGTGGGGCAGGCCAGCCTGATTATGCCTTACAAAGAAAACATCGTGATCGTTGTTGGCGAAAAAGGTGTTTCAAGTTTTAATGCCGATAATGGTGAGTTGTTAACCAGCGGCAAATACAAAACTTCAACCTTATACCAGCGTTTTGATGATTTGGTTATCATGCAAACAGAAAAATCTGATGTAGCCGCTTTTGATGTGGATACCGGAAAATACAAAGAGTTCAAGGCTAAAACCGGCTCAGGTTTTTCGCTTACTTCCGATGGCGAACATCTGTTTGTTTACGAGAAAAAGCTGGTTACCAAGCTAAAAACACGTTGATTTGTTTGATTATTGGTGATCGTCCCATGGTTGGAGTAGAAAATACTTTGCAAGATCATTGGCTTTTATATCAAACTAAAACTATGAAAAGCCTTACATGTTAATCTATTTGTTGTTCAAAACGCAGGCTTAACACTACAACCTCGGGGCGGTTTCCAATACGGACAGGAGGCCCCCAGGTTCCTATGCCACTTGAGACGTAGGCGTGTGTTTGTTCAAATTTTTTATACCCCCAGCTTAACGGAAACATAGCTTGTGTGATATAATTGAAAGGCCATAGTTGTCCGTGATGGGTATGTCCGCTCAGAATAAGATCAACATGTTGTGCGATGGCTTCATTATAAGCTCTGGGCTGATGATCGAGCACGATACTTACATCATTTTCAGGAATTGCCGACATAATTTCTTGTAACGCTTTGCGTGTTTCTCCTGCAAAACGGTTACTTTCAATATCATCGCGTCCGACGATCCAGAGGTGTGGCAAAACTTCTACGGCGGTGTCGCGTAATACGGTTATTCCATGTTGACGCAGGTAATTAACAGCAATATCAGCTCCGCCAATGTACTCATGGTTTCCGGTAGTGGCATAAACTCCCAAAGGTGCATTCAGCTTTTTGAACATTGCTCCCAGATTTTGCTGAATGACAGGCGCAAGGTCTTCATCGACAATATCGCCTGGAATTAGAATTATATCAGGCTCTACGGAGTTGAGGTGATCGATTATTTTATGGAGACGGTTTGTCGAAATTACTGTGCCAAGATGGATGTCTGACACCATGGCAATACGCAATTTATCTGTTGTAGTAATGCTTTTGGCCAATGAAATATTCACTTGATTTGTTCTGGGCAGGAGTGCATTCAGATGGCCGGCAAAAACAAGTAAAAACACGGCTGTTGCAATGCCTGTTGTCAGGAAATAGGGTCTCATGAGGATGCCATCTGGGATGACTTTATGGATGAAGGGCACAAAATAATTGATCACCCGGAGCAAATCAATGGCAAGCACTGCAATGAGCAGATACACCATAGCGGCTAACCAGAACGAACCGGCCCAGGTAAAGAAATCACTCAAATGCGATAGATAAACTTTTTCGAGCACACGGCCAATAATGTAGGAAGCTGCCAAAAGCCAGAATGCCCAAATATAGGCGCTTCGAAGTGAAGTGCCCGGCTCAAAAGTTTTTAAGCCACGGCTAAAAATGTAGAAATTGACCAGTCCGTAGATGGTCAGGACGATACTAAAAAAAATTATAAACTGCACCTGTCTCATGCTTTTGTTAAACAAAGATTAAACCAGCTGTAACGGATTATGTTCAGTAAAATCAGTGCTTTAACACTTTTTATACTTTGAATACTTTGCTTTTGGGCAAACGGGTTATGATAAGGCCTTAATTTGCTGCTCAATAAGCTGAATTCTTGATTCAGCATCTGATTTTTTCTTTTGCTCGCGTTCCACCACCTGTTCCGGAGCACCGCTCATAAAGCGCTCATTTTTAAGCTTTTTATCCACGGCAACTAAAAATCCACGGGTATAATGAAGTTCTTCTTTTAGTTTTTTGAGCTCTGCCTCCACGTCAATGGATTCGTTTAGAGGAATATACACTTCTGTAGCTTTTACCCTAAAACCAAAAGTGCCTTCTGCAACTTGCGCTGTTTGTGCGATAGTTTTGAGGTTACACAACCTGGCTATAAGGCCCTCAAACCTTGGATTGAAATCTTTGTTGTTATCAATAATCAACACTTCCAGCGGGTCGCGATAGGGAATATTTTTTTCGGCCCTCACCTTTCTAATGCCATTAATCATCTCGGCTGCAAAATCAAATCCTTCAAGTAGCGAAATGTCGGCAGCTTCTGCTTTTGGCATGCTGGCAATAATCAGATCGTCACCCTCTTTTCTGTCAGCTAACAAATGCCAAATTTCTTCTGAGATAAATGGCATAAACGGATGTAAAATCTTCATCAGGTCTTCAAAAAATCGAAGGGTTTCCTGATAGGTTTTACTATCAATAGGCTGATTCATAGGGGGTTTTATCATTTCAAGATACCAGGAACAAAAATCATCCCAGGTAAGTTTATAAGCTGCCATAAGCGCATCAGAGAGCCTGTATTTGCTGAAATGATCCTCCATCTGACCTAACGACTGATTGAATCTGGCCCTGAACCATGCTACAGCCAGGGCAGCATTTGCATCCTGTGTGGCATTTTGATCTACCTGCCATCCTTTGACCAGCCGCAAAGCGTTCCAGATTTTATTGCTGAAGTTTCGACCTTGTTCGCAAAGTGCTTCATCAAAAGGCAAATCGTTGCCTGCAGGTGAAGTTAAAAGCATGCCAACACGCACCCCATCAGCACCGTATTTATTCATGAGTTCAATTGGATCAGGTGAATTGCCGAGGCTTTTCGACATTTTACGTCCCAGCTTGTCACGCACAATCCCGGTAAGATAAACTGATCGAAAAGGCTTTTCGTTTTGCCATTCGTAGCCGGCAATAATCATGCGTGCCACCCAGAAAAACAATATTTCCGGCGCAGTAACCAAATCATTGGTAGGGTAATAGTATTTTATTTCCGGATTTTCGGGGTTACGGATACCATCGAAAACGGAGATGGGCCAAAGCCAACTCGAAAACCAGGTATCGAGAACATCATCGTCTTGTTTAAGGTCAGTAAGCGTTAAAGCTGGATTACCTGTTTTTTTTCGGGCATTTTCGAGTGCTTCATTTTGATTCATGGCCACTACAAAATCTTCCATGCCTTCGCCATAAAACCAAGCCGGAATTCGGTGTCCCCACCAAAGCTGGCGCGAAATATTCCAGTCGCGCACATTTTCCATCCAGTGACGATAGGTGTTTTTGAATTTTTCGGGAACGAGTTTGACTTCGTCTTCCATCACTGCTTTAAGTGCGGGCGATGCCAGTTTTTCCATGGCTAAAAACCACTGATACGAAAGTTTTGGCTCAATTACAGCTCCTGTGCGTTCGGAGGTTCCTATCTTATTTTGATAATCTTCGGTTTTTACCAGGCTTCCGGTCTGCTCCAGCTCTTTTAAAATTTCGCGCCGGCAAACAAAGCGATCCATTCCTTTGTAATGTAATCCGTGATCATTCAAACTGCCATCGTCATTGAAAATATCTATAAATTCCAACTTGTATTTATCGCCAATTGTTTTGTCGTTGGGGTCGTGTGCCGGTGTAATTTTCAAACAGCCTGTTCCAAATTCCATGTCTACATAATCATCTGCTATGAGCGGAATGCTGCGGTTGGCAATAGGAACAATGGCTCTTTTCCCTTTAAGATGTTGAAAACGCTCATCAGATGGATTGTAACATATTGCCGTGTCGCCCAAAATGGTTTCGGGACGTGTGGTAGCAATGCTTACAAAGTCATCTTCACCTTCAATTTGATAGCGCAGGGTATAGAGCTTGCCTTGTGATTCTTTGTAGATAACCTCTTCATCCGAAACGGTAGTTTTGGCTTCCGGATCCCAGTTTACCATACGGAAACCACGGTAAATAAGCCCTTTATTGTACAAATCGACAAAAACCTGCAACACGGATTCCGACATATCCTCGTCCATGGTAAATTTGGTGCGATCCCAGTCGCAGCTGGCGCCCAATTTTTTGAGCTGCTCCAGAATAATTCCTCCATGTTTGTGAGTCCACTCCCAAGCGTGTTCCAAAAACTTCTCACGACTTAAATCTGCTTTCAGTATGCCTTGTTCTTTCAGCTTACTAACCACTTTTGCTTCTGTTGCTATGGAGGCGTGATCAGTGCCGGGCACCCAAAGCGCATTTTTGCCCATCATGCGGGCGCGTCGGATCAGCACATCCTGAATGGTGTTGTTGAGCATGTGTCCCATGTGCAATACTCCGGTAACATTTGGAGGCGGGATGACGATGGTATAAGGCTCGCGTTTATCAGGTTCTGAATGAAAGTAGACTTTATCCATCCAGTGTTTGTACCATTTTTCTTCTGTTGTGGCAGGATTGTATTTGCTGCTGATTTCCATAAATAGATTCGTTTCTGATGTCGTTTAAGGGCGCAAAATTAGGAAATTATGTGAAGCAGCAGGGGTTCAGAAAATCAAACTATCTAGCCTAAGCAAATTGTAATCAAAAAATTGTAATTTTATTCTTTTGAAACAGGCTACTGAAATGCTACTCTTGCTTGCTTTTTAGAATGGAAATTAATTTATTTCAATGAAATACCGTTTAATCTTTGATGCGTCAGAACAGGAGCTGGTGGATAATAAACTCATGCCATTGGTTGAGGAGATTATTGAGGAGGCAGTGGTTTTTGAGCCGGAAATCATAAATCAATGCAAAGCCGGCCAGCAACTGTTGTTGTTTATTTCGGATCAGCAGCTAAAAACAATATTGCCAGCGCTAATTGAAAAAGAAATGACGATTGCCGTGCTCCCGCATCCCGATTCAGTTGATTCTTGCACTGGCTTTGGGGTCTCACGCCAGCTTGATAAGGCAGTGAGTCATCTTAAAAATGAGCCGGAACGTTTGAAAACGGATGTGCTGTATTGCAACGAAAAAATCGTTTTGAATTATGTTACGGTTGGTGAAAATTTTGTTACCAATGCAAAACTTCCTACTGTTGGCAAGGTTTTTAGTTTGAAACTTCGGCAATTGAAAAGACTTTTGACAATTGAGCCTTTTTTGCTGGACATCAGCCTAACTGATAGTAAAGTTTTAAAAACAGCCGCCGCTGGTATTTCTGTTTCCGAACATCGCAAAAGCTCCCTGCTGTCGCGGATGGTGATGGAAGATTCGTCTGTGAGTGATAAAAAAATGCATATTTTTTTGATCAGCCCCAGAAGTATCATGGAAATGATCCGCTATACTGTTGGCTCAATGAAATCAAAGTCGAAGTTGCCTCCATTTGCTGCCCATATAAAAACCGCATCCGCCACACTTTCCTTTCCTGATGGCGACAGGGTTTATGTTGTTGATGGAAAACCATTTAAGGCAGACAAGTTAAGCCTGGGAATCGGAGAGAAACCCATACATATCATTCCGGGAAGTTATCTGGAACTTCCCGGTAAATCAACCGGATCAGAAGAGATTTTTAAAATTGCTGCACTTCCTGATCAGGCAACGGCAAAAGAAATCGCTGGCAAAAAGCTGCCATTAATCAAACATGCTTCAACAGAAGAGTTTAAGGACTTGTTTCAGGTTTTAAGGGACAATGCGCGCATAAAAAGTTCGTATTTGGTACTTATGGTGCTCTCTACCTTGCTGGCAACTTTTGGATTGTTTGCCAATTCAAGTCCTGTCGTTATTGGTGCGATGATACTTGCACCATTGATGAGTCCAATTATATCGCTTAGTATGGGTGCTTTACGCCAGGACAAACGACTCATCCTAAACAGCTCCACTACCATTTTAGCAGGGCTGGGAATCGCGCTCTTTTTTGCTGTTTTACTCACCTGGTTCACACCCTTGTCATCTCCCAGCGAGGAGATCCTTTCGCGCACGCGACCAAACCTGCTTGATTTGGGCATTGCAGTAATATCAGGCGTTGCAGGAGCCTATGCGCATGCCCGGGACGAAATTGCAAAAACCCTTGCTGGGGTCGCTATTGCTGTGGCTTTGGTCCCTCCTTTGGCTGTAGCTGCAATTGGCCTTGGCTGGCTTAATTTCGAGATCTTTTTTGGCGCTTTATTGTTGTTGGTAACCAACCTGGCAGGGATTGTTTTGGCCGCTTCTTTTACTTTTTTGCTGCTTGGATTTAGTCCGTTTAAACTGGCAACAAAAGGAATGCTTATTTCTTTGGTTGTTGTAGTTGTATTGAGTATCCCACTGGCCTTTAGTTTTGGAAGAATGCTTCAAATCCATACAGTTACAAAGGAGTTGACAGGTTATGAAACGGATATCGCCCGTATAACAGATGTGCGCGTGATGCATATTAAACCTTTAAAGATATCCCTGAAACTTGTTGCTGATGAGCCACTCAATGGTGATCAAATCGATGCTGTTAAAGCTCAGATTGAGGAAAAAATGGATCAACCTGTCGAACTGGAAATCGTGCTGGCATTGAAACGTTAATATTTGCCAGCTTTCTTTTTTTAACTGCCAATGAACTTAAAGGCAGCTCATGGTGTTAGGATAGTGCTTGTTCTGATCTAAAAATTTTGTGCAAAGCATGGAGGCTTATATAGAATTGATTCTAAATACACATGTTGAGCAACCGGAATAGTTCAACCGTTGTCTTATGAAAACTTAAAAATATATAAAGTGTAATTTGCTGACGGCTAATCTTGCGGGCATTTAGTAATTTTGCACTCCTTTTAAAAAACAGGTATGAAGCACAAAATTATAAGTCTGGTTTCGGTTATTATTCTGCTAATGCCCAATTTATTGAAGGCGCAGATACTTGAGCCGGTAAGTTGGAATTTTACTACCGAGAAAATTAGTGACGACCGTTATAACCTTGTTTTTACAGCGGATATTGAGCCTAAGTGGCACCTTTATTCGCAGAATATTCCCATGTCGCCACCTGCAACAACTTTTAGCTTTACACCTAATGAAGCTGTTGAATTCATTGGAAAAGTATCAGAAACAGAGTCGGTGGAGCAGTACGACCCCAACTTTGATATGGTATTGCGGTTTTTTTCGGGACAGGCAGTTTTTAAGCAGGAAGTCAGGTTGCTAAGTGCTGAAACGGTAAAAATTGATGGCGTGCTTGAGTTTATGAGTTGCGATGATATGCGCTGCCTACCACCTTCTGAAGTTGATTTTTCTTTTCGGCTAAAGGGCGAAGTCGCCGCAACAATTTTCAACAACGATATTGGCGCTGCGCCGCAAAGTCAGGTGCTCGATCCTGTAAAGTGGTCTTATGATGTCAAAACAGCTGGCAGTAATCAGATCGAGCTTATTTTTAAAGCGAAAATAGATGAAGGCTATCACCTGTATTCCGTTGATATTCCTGAAAATGGACCGCTGCCAACAGAGTTTAGCTTTCCGGAATCGGAGCAATACAAACAAATAGACGCTACCACGGAAACCCTTGAAGGAGAGGTGAAATACGATGAAATTTTTGAGATGGACATCAAATCCTTTGAGGAGCAAGCGGAGTTTCGTCAAATTTTGGAGTTAACAGTCGACACGCCAATTAAAATAACCGGTGAAATCGCTTATATGGTGTGTAATGATGTGGGTTGTGTGGCGCTCTACCACGATTTTGACCTGATTTACGACGGCAAAACCATTCAGTCGGTCGAAGCCCAACAGCCCGTTGCACAAAAGGAAACACCGAGGCAGGCTAAAGCTGATATCACAGGCGGAAATGCTTCGCTTTGGGGCTTCTTCTTTCTGGCATTTTTGGGCGGTCTTGCCGCCATTTTAACACCTTGCGTGTTCCCGATGATACCTATGACAGTGTCGTTCTTTATGAAGGATAAAGAGGAAGACAAGCTGAAAGGCAGGCTGCAGGCAATCGTTTATGGTTTGGCAATTATTGCAATCTATACACTTATAGGCTCTATTCTTGCTGTAGTGGCGGGGCCCGATATCGCAAATTGGTTAAGCACACACTGGCTGCCCAATATCCTGTTCTTCCTGATCTTTGTCATTTTTGCAGCTTCTTTCTTCGGGATGTTTGAAATTACCATGCCGCATTGGCTTGTGAATAAGTCAGATGCCAAAGCAGATAGTGGTGGATTTGTGGGATCTATTTTTATGGCACTTACACTGGTGTTGGTTTCGTTTAGCTGCACAGGGCCTATCGTTGGGACGATTCTCGTTGAGTCAGCTGGTGGTATGGTGTTGAAACCAATCATCGGGATGTTAGGTTTTTCTTTGGCTTTTGCACTCCCATTCACCTTGTTTGCCTTTTTCCCTTCATGGTTAAATAACTTGCCAAAATCGGGTGGCTGGCTTAATTCTGTGAAAGTAGTGCTGGGATTTCTGGAATTGGCGCTTGGATTGAAATTCCTCAGTATCGCTGATCAAACCTACCATTGGGGCTTGCTCGACAGAGAGATTTACTTAGCGCTATGGATCGTTATTTTCTTCCTGATGGGCTTATACCTGATGGGGAAAATAAAGTTTGCGCACGATTCCGAAGTGAAGTATCTGAGTGTTCCGCGCCTGGTTTTCTCGATCATTACTTTTTCTTTTGTTGTTTACCTTATTCCCGGTATGTTTGGCGCGCCCCTCAAGGCTTTGTCGGGTTATGTTCCTCCCATGCATACCCATGATTTTGATTTGAATGATATCATCAGAAAAAACAGCGGAGGAGGAGGCAATACTGCCGTGATGCAGCTAACGGATAATGCACTGTGCGAAACGCCTAAGTTCCACGAAAAGTTGCACCTGCCGCATGGTTTGCAGGGCTATTTTGATTACGAGCAGGCGCTTTTATGTGCCAAAGCCCTGGATAAGCCAATCTTTATCGATTTCACTGGTCATGGCTGTGTCAACTGTCGCGAAATGGAAGCCAATGTATGGGCCGATCCCAGAGTATTGGCGCTGCTTCGGGATGAGTATATTATTGCTGCGCTTTATGTGGATGACAAAACCATGCTTCCCGAAGAGGAATGGGTGCTATCTGATTATGATGGCAAATGGAAAAAGACGATCGGACGAAAATATGCTGATTTTCAGGTTACTAAGTTCGGAGTGAATGCCCAACCTTATTATGTGTTGATGGGGCATGAAAACAATGTGGTATCCCAACCCCGGGCTTATGATTTGGATGTGGATGAATTTGTTGAGTTTCTGAAACAGGGTGTGGTGAACTATAAAAAAGGACAAACTGTATTTACTATTCCTGAATAAGACTAATCTATTGTAAATAACAAAAAAGTCGGATGTAGAAAAACTATCCAGCTTTTTTGTTTTTCATCAACTGCCCACACTTGAGGATGCCGGAACAACCGCAATATTTATCAGTTGCAGGAGTAGCTAGGGTCTGGTGAAAAACTTTTAACTGATTGGTATTGTGACAATAAATAGAATTCTCATCGCAGGTTTCTGCAAGGTATTTGCAAGTCTGCAATAAAAAACCTTGCACCAGATATTACCCCCGCATAATGCGGGGGTAATATTGACAGGGATTGTCGATTTCGAGTTTTTCAGCAAGCCAAGTTAATTCATTCATTTTCAATTCCAACAAAATACAAATCAAATCCCCCAAGGCCGCCTGTTCTATTGGATGAAAACACCATCATTGTTTGCGTCCAGGAAACGCCTTCGTTGATTAAAATAGGTCTGTATTCATCGAATGTAGTGTTGATCTGTTCACCAAAATTTACGGGCTCTTGCCATATGCCATTTTTAAGGATGCTGTAATACAAATCATATCCCCCAAAGCCTCCTGCTCTGTTCGATGCAAAAACCATTTTATCCCCAAAAATGAAAGGACATTTATCATCAGAAGTGCTTGATAAAGTATTGTCCCTCAACACTTCATAATTTGTAGTGTCAGAGAGTAATAATTCAATTTCCGTTTCAGGATTCGTATTGACAAAATAGATATCAAAACGCGCCACATTTCTATTGGAGCAGAAATAGAGCTTAGAGTTATCGGAATTAAAGCTTGGATACAAATCTTCAAATGCAGAATTCAAAAACGCAACTTCTTTGGTTTCTGAGAAGTTTTCATCACTACTATTCGAAGTGAAATTTATCTGCGAATTTCCTGTAATATCTGTTGAATATAGCAAAGTGAAATTAATTTCATTTGAATTGTAAGCAGTCAAAAGGTTTGGCCCAAATTCATTTCCGGAAGTTTTTATTTTATTTAACCCTGTCCTAATTATATTATAATCATCCATATACACACCCCAGTTTGCGTATTCATTTGTTACTTTTAAAATCCCTGTTGTTTTATCAAAGTTAATATTCATAGGTTCAAAAATGACGTCAAAATCATTTCCCTGGCTATTCCTGTTCGTAGAAAAACAAAAGGGAATTAATCGCCCTAAACTTGGTGCAGTGGAGTTGTAGTCATCGTACTCGGTATTAAAGTCAGTTAGATTTACGGGCGTTTCGGGAAGACTGCCCTGTTCATAATTATATCCTCGAGGATCTTTTTCGCAAGAGGCCGAAATAAACAATATAATTAGTACTGCTATTTTTACAATTTTTGTCATTCGTCTTTGTTTTGATGGGTTTATAACATCCGAAAAAATGCATCAATTATACATTGTTTGCATTATCTTGGTTCAAGCGTGTCTTTAATTCTAAAAGTACAATGGTATTTTTTTTTAAAATAAGCTTATTTCAGTCTAACTCTCATCAATAAGTCAGTTGTTGTGGTGTACAAATATTTTTGATCGGTGTCAAAAGCACAATTGGCTGTTGCTTTACCGGTTTTAATAGCTGCCAGGTGTTTTCCCTCCGGACTTATAATATGCACACCGCCAGGACCTGTCGCAAAAATATTGCCGCTTTTGTGAATTTTTAAACCATCGGGTAATCCTTTGGAATTTTTCGCAAGCGTTGTAAAGTCAAATAATATTTTGCCATTTTTAAGTGTTCCATCCTCAGCAAGATCATAACGATATAAAACCGGTTTTTGTGGATCAGAATGATTGATATACAAGGTTTTCTGATCAAGGGATAATCCAATTCCGTTTGGCCAGCTCAGGCTGTCAATAAGTAAACTGACTTCCTTATTGGCGCTAACTTTATAGACTCCGTTTATTCCAATTTCTCCTGTTTTATTTCCCGTTTGGCCATAGGGAGGATCGGTAAAATAAATATTACCAGCACGATCCATCACCATATCATTGGGGCTGTTAAATTTTTTACCGTCATAAGTGTCAGCCAGAGTGACAAATTGCACTTGAGGGTTTTTTAAATCAGCATCTAAGCGGGCGATGCGCCTGTCGCCATGCTGACAAATCAACAAGTTGTTTTCAGTGTCAAGAATTAGCCCATTCGGGCCTTTGTCAGAATTTTTATTTGCTTCACCCGAATGGCCTGCAGATTCAAGAAAAATACTCAGGCTATCGTTTTCATTCCACTTGTATATTTTATTTGCAGGGACATCAGAAAATAATACTGCCTCCAATTCATCAACCCATAGCGGGCCTTCGCTCCAGTAAAATCCTTCGGCCAGGATTTCAAAAGTGGCAGTTGAATCGATTAAAGCGAGCGCAACTGAATCATAGATCTCAATTTTGAAGTGTTCCATTAAGGGATCACTGCTGCCATTTTCGGAAGTGTCGGCTTTTGGATCGCTTTTGCAGGAAACGAGCAACAGCATTGAGAAAGAAATGGATAAAAGAAATCGATAATACATAAGCTGGATTTTTTTGGGTTTCAATACTATAAATGACTTGGTAAAGATAAATAATTACCGTTTTTTTAGTGTGTGAAATCAAAAAAGCCGAACGAAAATCGCCCGGCTTTCTTGAAATGTGTGTTACCTATCGAAATATCAAAAACTTTAATAGATGAATTATTCTCGATATAGGCACTGTCAAACAAATGCACTGAATGTGATTTGCAGTAATTTATTAATGAAACCTGTACACCAATGACAATAAAGCCGAAGAGTTTGATAATCCATAGCTGAATCCTGAAATATCAGTTTTTACTTCATCATTTTGATATGTATAATAATTTGTTTCTGTTCGTGACCCAGTGGTATAGGTGAAATTGGGTAATAATTCTGCTCCAATCACAAAATTATCGCTTAATTCGTAATTAAATCCAAAGACTAAATTAACGCCCGGCCTGTAGATGCTTTGTTCCCTTAATCTATCAAAATCATTGACGGTCTTGTCGTCTAACTCAATTTTTGAATGAGAATATGAAAATGATAGGTCAGCACCAAATCTTAGTTCTAAATTCTCCGCAATATTTTTCCGATATTCTTTACCTATTTTAACACCAAATCCCAATTGATTCTGCGTACTAAAAAGGCTATCCTCAGTCTCTTCGATGTTATCGCCTGAAATAACCATGGTATTGAATCTCCACAAGGATTTTTCGGTTCCAGTTTTATAAGTTAACCCGAAATTATCAAGATTACTAAAAACCAATCCAATTTCTTTTTGTTTTACTTTTTCTTTCTCTTGTGCCGTTAAAAAATAAGACATAGAAAGACACAATACAATTAGCAATGATTTTTTCATTTTTGTAAAATTAGATGAATTAATAAGACACTATTATAATTGGACGTCCTTGAAAAACAAACCAACTTTTGTGCCATAAAACGGATATTTACAAGTTTAATTATAAACGGATTCCTAATCTTATCAACCAAAAAAAACTTCCCCATAACCGCCGGATAAATACATGGGTTATGGGGAAGACAAGCTTTTGTGTATACGTTGATTTTCAGATTACATCTTAGCAAAATGTCCGTAGAAAGCTGCAATTGTTTCGATGCCTTTGTAGAAATTATCCAAAGGATAGTTTTCGTTGGGGGAGTGGATCGCATCCGATTCGAGGCCAAAGCCCATCAATACGGATTTCAGTCCGAGGATTTCTTCAAAGGTTGAAATAATCGGGATACTGCCACCGCTGCGCATTGGGATTGGTTGTTTGCCATAAACATCCATATAGGCTTTTTCTGCTGCTTTGTATGCTGGTAAGTTGATCGGGCACACATAAGCCTGTCCACCATGCAGATATTCAACCTTAACTTTTACCGATTTTGGAGCGATCTTCTCAAAATGTTCTTTGAAAAGTACTTCTATCTTTTTATGGTGCTGATTAGGAACCAAACGGCTCGAAATCTTGGCATAGGCCTTTGAAGGCAATACTGTTTTGGCACCTTCGCCGGTATAGCCGCCCCAAATACCGCACACATCGAAAGTAGGCCGGATTCCGGTATGCTCGATGGTGGTGTATCCTTTTTCTCCACTTAGCTCTTCCACATCAATTGCTTTTTTGTAAACATCGGCACTGAAAGGCGCCTTGTTTAGCAATTCGCGCTCAGCAACTGTAGCTTCCAATATATCATCATAAAAACCCGGGATGGTGATGCGGTTATCTTTATCGGTCATGGAGGAGATCAAATCAGCCAATACATTAATTGGATTAGCTACTGCGCCACCAAACAATCCGGAGTGTAAATCGCGGTTGGGGCCCGTAACTTCAACCTGCCAGTAAGCCAAACCACGCAATCCTGTTGTGATTGAAGGCACATCAGGGCCGATCATGCTGGTATCGGAAACCAAAATCACATCAGCTTTAAGCATGTCTTTGTGTTGTTCGCACCATTTACCTAAACTGGGAGAGCCAATCTCTTCTTCGCCTTCAATCATGAATTTTACATTGCAAGGCAAACTATCTGTAGCCACCAAAGTTTCAAAAGCTTTGGCATGCATAAAAGCCTGGCCTTTGTCGTCATCGGCGCCACGCGCCCAGATTTTTCCATCCCTGATTTCAGGTTCAAATGGCGGGCTGTTCCATAGTTCGATGGGGTCAACAGGCATCACATCATAGTGGCCATAAACCAAAACGGTTGGCAAAGCAGGGTCAATTATTTTTTCGCCATAAACCACCGGGTTACCTTCCGAAGGGAGCACTTCGGCCTTGTCAGCACCTGCTTTGAGGATATGGTCGCGCCAATACTCGGCGGCCTTTTGCATGTCTGGTTTATGCGCGTTAAGCGAACTGATTGATGGAATACGAATCAGCCCGAACAGTTCATCTAAAAATCTGTCTTTGTTCGAATCAATGTAAGTTTTAATTTTTTCCATGGATTATTTGTGATTAGGTATAAAATTTTTTCAAAAATAAGGATTTTGAATATTTTAGCCGTCATTTTTATGATTTATAATGGTGAAATAGTGTTTTTTAAAGGATTTTTAACTTCCTTTAATTTGATGACAGTCTTTTCAATTGAGTCTCTTCCTGCCGTTCATTTTTTTATTTTGCCCCTGCCGTCCAAAGCCATAACTTTGCGATTTAATCAATAAAATTATGAAGCCTGTAAGAATTGCCATTAATGGATTTGGCCGGATTGGTCGTATTACTTTACGCAGAATTATGCTTCGTCCTGATATGCAAGTTGTAGCGATTAATGATTTGGCTGAATGTGCCAATCTTGCACACTTGCTGAAGTATGATTCGGTGCAGCGTGGTTTTGACGGAACGGTTAGCTGTGAAGGCGATAAAATGATCGTTAATGGTCAACAAATAAGTGTTTTTAATGAACCGGATCCAGCAAAACTTCCCTGGAAAAAGCTTAAGATTGATGTAGTTATCGAATCCACTGGTTTTTTTATAACACCTGAACTAGCACTTTTGCATGTTGAAAAATCGGGTGCCAGAAAAGTGATCATTTCGGCTCCTGCTAAGGATATCCGAGAAGACGTGCCCTATATCGTTTTAGGTGTAAACGATCATTTGATTGATAAAAACGATCTGGTAATTTCTAACGCCTCCTGCACTACCAATAATGTTGCACCACTGATTAAATTGCTGAATGATAATTGGGGAGTTCAAAAGGGCTTCATCACCACGGTGCATTCATATACTAAGGACCAAAACCTTGTCGACGGACCACACAAAGACTGGCGTCGGGGCAGGGCAGCAGCCTATTCCATTGTGCCCACCACAACCGGCGCTGCGAAGGCTGCTACACGCATTTTCCCGCATCTGAAAAATAACCTGGGTGGTGCCGGAATTCGTGTTCCCGTGCCGGATGGCTCGCTGACAGATCTTACCTGTACGCTCGATAAATCAACAAGTGTGGAGGCTATCAATGCTGTTTTTAAGGCAGCAGCGGAGGGCGAAATGAAAGGTATTCTGCAATATACAGAAGATCCTATTGTTTCTGCTGATGTCATTGGGAATACCCATTCAGCGGTGTTTGATGCCGGTCTTACTGCAGTTTTGGGCGATAAAAACAAGTTGGTGAAAGTGGTTGCCTGGTATGATAACGAGATGGGCTATGCCAGCAGGCTGGTCGAACTGATCGCCAAATTTGCCTGAAGCTTTGGATCGCTTTGATCAGATTGTAGTGGGTGGCGGATTGGCTGGAACTGTGTTGGTTTACCAGTTAACAAAGGCAGGACAGCGCGTTTGCTGGATCAAGGCGGGGCTTGAACGAAGTTCAACAATGGTCGCGGCGGGCTTAATCAATCCTTTGGTATTCAGATACCTGACGCCGGTTTGGAAGGTTCAAACTCTTTTGCCGGAAGCGATCAACTTTTATAAGAAGCTTGAGAAAGAACTTGGCCAGCAATGCCTGCACGAGATTAACATTGCGAAAGTATTTGGAGATCAGGATGCCGCGCTATGGCAACGCAAAATGCAACTACCTGAGATTGCCCCCTGGATTAATGGCATTGGTGCAGTGCCCGATAATGAAGTGCTTATTCAACCACATGGGGTGGGCTTTGTAAACGGCTATTGGCTGGATACAGGCGTTTTTTTACGGGGAATGGAACATTATTTGTCCGATAAAATAGTCAGCTTTAATGAGCGATTTGAATTGAAGCGATTAAATATTGAGCCGGACAAAGTAAGCTATGATAAGCGTTGTCTTGCTGATAAACTGATCTTTTGCGAAGGCTGGGAAGCTGTAAAAAACTCGTTTTTTGATTTTGTTCCTTTCAGGCCGGTAAAAGGGGAATTGCTTACATTAAAGATTGATAATCTGGAAAGCAAATATTTGCTGAATAAAGAGGTGTTTCTTTTACCGCTTGGAGAGCATCTTTTCCGGTTGGGTTCAACCTACGATTGGGATGATTTGAGTATCAACACCACTGCTCAGGCAAGGGAATACCTGCTCGAAAAGCTCGCTTCGTTTTTGCCAGCCAAGATCGAAGTAATTGATCATCAAGCCGGTGTGCGGCCTGCTGTTGCCGATCGTCGTCCTGTTGCCGGACTTCATCCGGAGCACCCTCAGCTGGCAATTTTTAATGGATTGGGTGCCCGTGGCGTGATGATTGCACCTTGGCTGGGGCAGCAGCTTTTGGAGCTTTTACGCTATCAAAAGCCATTGGATGAGGAGGTTGATTTACAAAGATTTGTGAAGAGGTAATCGAATGAGATATTGCGAATTTACCGTCCGCTAAGGACGGAATTGATCTAAAATAAAAGTTTTTGCCATCATAATCACCCTGAGGAGGAAGAATAAAAAGGGTTATTACGCGATTCCAAATAATCCTTGATTTTATCAAGCATCGATATGTTTCAATTCCAGCTTTTCTCCATCAAAAACAGCATAGGTGAAATTTGTGACCCAATCGCCCAAAATGATCATCCTCGAACGCTCGTTCAAAGCGTAATCGAGTGGAACATGCCGATGTCCAAAAATATAGAAATCGTGCTGCTCGCCCGATTGGATAAGGCTTTGACAATAATGGTAGAGCATTTCGTCTTCAGCAACTACCTTGAAATTATTTTTCTGTTCGCGTGCTACGTTGGCTATCCGGCTTTTATGCGAAAAATATAGTCCCATTCTTGTTCCTAAATCAGGATGAAACCACCGGAACAGCCACTGGTTAAACTTGTTTTCAAAAACTTTTTTCAGGAATTTATAGCCGTTATCGCCGGGTCCCAATCCGTCGCCATGCGCTAAATAGAATTTTTTCCCGTTAAAGGTTCTGGTAGCGGGCAGCCGGTGTAACTGCACGCCAACTTCTTTTTCAAGGTAATCGAAGGCCCAGATGTCATGATTCCCTCTAAAAACATGCACAGGGATTCCCTGGTCAGTAATTTCAGCCAGCTTTCCCAGCAGGCGCACGAAACCTTTGGGGACAACAGTTTTATACTCGAACCAAAAATCGAACACATCGCCCATTAGAAATATTTCAGCTGCCTGATCTTTAATACTATCGAGCCAGTTTACGAGCTTTCGCTCACGCTGCAAGCTGCGATCGTGATCAGGAACACCCAGGTGAAAGTCTGATGCAAAATAGATATGTTTGCCATTTTCGGGCATGGGCTATTGGATAATATCTTCGGCAAGTAATGCTTTGATGATTTTTGTCATACGCGGTTGTGCTGTGGCTGCTGCATCCACAACCTCTTCATGCGAAATTTCAGTGATTTTTCCTTTTACTCCCAGATCTGAAATCACCGAAACGGCAAATACTGGAAGCTTCATATGCCTCGCTACAATTACTTCGGGCACTGTTGACATGCCAACGGCATCAGCGCCAATGGTTCGTATATAATAATATTCGGCAGGTGTTTCAAAAGTGGGACCACTCACTGCTGCATAAACGCCCTGATGTACCTTGATTTTAAGTGTATCAGCCACACCAAGTGCTTTTTTGAGTATCGTTTTGTCGTAAGCCACACTCATGTCAGGGAAACGCGTGCCGAGTCTTTCATCATTTTTACCGATTAAAGGGTTGGGCATCAAGTTGATATGATCAGTAATAAACATCAGATCGCCAACCGCAAAATCAGCATTTAACCCTCCACTTGCATTGGAAACAATCAATAATTGTACGCCCAGAAGTTTCATTACCCTAACTGGAAATGTCAATTCTTCGGGCGAATAGCCTTCATAATAATGAAAACGACCTTGCATAGCAACCAATTTTCGCCCACTTAATTCGCCAAAAATAAGTCTTCCCTGATGACCATGAACTGTTGAGACCGGAAAATGGGGGATGTCTTCGTAAGGAATTACGGTTTTAATTTGAATTTCATCGACTAAACCACCTAAACCAGTGCCTAAAATAACACCAATTTCGGGTTCAAAATCTATGACCGAATGAATGTAATTAATCGTTTGTTGTAACTTTTCTAACATAATCTATAACCTGTGAATTGTAATTAAGCTGCTCTGATTCATGAAATTTGACTTCAATAGGAACGTAAAACAGCGGTATATTTTTGAACAGGCTAAAGTACGGAGAATCGACCAAACGCATGGCATCTTTTTCGGTTGTAACCATAATCTTATTTTTTCCAAGAATGTTTTTGAATTCATTTACAACGCGATGCATATCTTTTTTGGAAAAAATATGATGGTCAGGAAAATCTATGGTGATGAGGTCAGTGCATTTTTTTTGTAGAAAATCCTGCAACGGATAAGGATTTGCTATGCCGCAGAAAAGCATGATAGTTGTAGTTTTGCGAGGTATTGCCAAATTTGTATGATCAGCTAAGGGCGTTAAACTGTCATATTTGATATACGAGAAATAAAGGCTTTGATGGGCTTTGGGTTTGATTATTTCGGTCAGTCTTCTTCGTGTAAATGGTGAAAATACCTTGGGAGTTTTTGTGACAATAATAATATCAGCGCGATCGGCTGCTGAAGTTATATCGCGCAATCGTCCTGCCGGAAAAAGAAAGTCATTGGGGTAAAGGTTATGAAAATCAGTAAGCAGAATGTTTAAGCCGGCCTTTACCCTCCTGTGCTGAAAGGCATCATCCAGCAAAATCAATTCGGGATTTTCCGCTGTTGCGATCAATTGTTTAATTCCTCTGGCTCGTTTCTCGTCAACAGCTACTGTTATATGCTTAAATTTTTGAAAATATTGCATGGATTCATCTCCAATATCACGGTAAGTCATTCCCGGTTTGGCAATTATAAATCCTTTGCTCAAACGGCCATAGCCGCGGCTCAGAACAGCTGTTTTGAAATCATTGGAAAGTAATCGCACGAGGTATTCAATATGCGGAGTTTTTCCCGTTCCACCAAATGAAAGATTGCCAACGCATATTACGGGAAGGTCAAATGTGGCGGGTTTAATAATTTTTTTGTCGTAAATAAAATGCCGAACTCCCAGGATAAGTTGATAAAGCCATGATAGCGGAAGTAGAAATAATCGCATACGTATTGCAGGTTTATTAACTTTGTTGTGATTCCTTGAAAGCCCCAAATTAAAATGCCGCACCAAATAAACAGTTCTTCAAAATTACATAATTTTACCGATTATCAAACAGTTACTTCAGGAGTTAGAAATTATTGCATCGTAGTATTTAACTTAAATAGCTGATAAATAATTGAATAGACAGAATATTTGTTGGCATAAAATGATATGACTATGAAAATTAGTGATTTATTAACATTAATAACCGATAAGGCTGCACTTTCGTTACAAGAGTCCTATGACAACTCTGGTTTGTTAATTGGCGATGAAACGACTGAGGTAAGTAGCGTATTACTTGCTGTTGATGCTACAGAAGACGTTGTTGATGAGGCAATTAGATTGGGTTGCGGATTGATTATTGCACATCATCCTTTAATTTTTAAAGGCCTGAAACGTCTCAATCCCAGGAATCCGGTTGAACGTATTGCGATAAAAGCCATAAAAAATGATATTGCTATCGCTGCCATGCATACCAACCTGGACAATTACCAATTTGGTGTGAATGCAAAATTGGCCGAGGTTTTGGGAATTAAAAATCCCGCTATACTTAATCCTGTAAAGGATAAGTTGCGGAAATTGGTTGTTTTTGTGCCACAGACGCACGCTGAAAAGGTGCGACAAGCTATGTTTTCGGCGGGAGCCGGGCATATAGGTGCTTACGACAGCTGTAGCTTTAACACCAACGGAACCGGAACTTTTAAAGGAAATGAAAACACAAATCCTTTCGTTGGAAAGGCAGGGGAACTGCATCAGGAGCCCGAGATGAAAATTGAAATGGTAGTTCCTGCCTATAAATTAAACAGGGTTGTCGAGGCTATGCTGTCGGCACATCCTTACGAAGAAGTAGCCTACGATATTTTTTTACTTGAGAATACTTTTAGCGGAGCCGGCTCAGGCATGTTTGGCTTGCTCGAAAATCCGCTTAGCGAAAAGGATTTTTTGGCCATGATTCAGAAAAAATTGGGAACGCAGGTGCTGCGTCATACTGCCTTTACAGGGAAAGTAGTTCATAAAATTGCCATTTGCGGAGGTTCAGGGGTTTTCTTACTGCCTCATGCCAGGGCACATGGTGTTGATGCTTTTGTGACTGCTGATATGAAGTATCACGACTTTTTTGAAGCTGACGGACAACTGCTCATGGTGGATGCAGGCCATTTTGAAACAGAACAATTTACGAAAGATTTGATGGCTGATATCATTCGAAAAAAAATCCCTAAATTTGCAGCCCTGATTTCGGAGGTAAACACCAATGCAGTCAGCTATTTCCAAAACAAATAAATACCACTTAATATGGCAGTTGAAAAGCAGAAAACCGGCAAGCATGAACAAAGCGAAGAATTGGTGGATGTAAGTGTTGAACAAAAATTGGTTGCACTCTACACCCTACAGCAAATTGATTCGCAAATCGACCGCATCAGAATTATCAGAGGAGAATTGCCTCTGGAGGTTCAGGATCTTGAAGATGAGATTGTTGGACTTGAAACACGTGTTGATAATCTGGATAAGGAAGCCAAAGACCTCAACAATGCTATTGCTGAGAAAAAGCAAGCCATGAAAGAGAGTGAAGGGCTTATAAAACGTTACGAAGAACAGCAGCAGAATGTGCGTAACAACAGAGAGTACGACTCATTGTCGAAAGAAATAGAATTCCAAACGCTTGAAATCCAATTGGCTGAAAAAAGAATTCGGGAATTTTCTGAAAACCTTGAGGAGCTTAGCGAGCAAATAAAGGGTGCAAAAGAGCGCTTGAAAGAACGTTCGGCTGATTTAGACGTGAAAAAATCAGAACTTCAGTCTATTATCGAAGAAACAGAAAAAGACGAAGATGCCTTGCTGAATAAATCAAAAAGCAATGAAAAATTTATCGAAGACAGGCTGCTGGTTGCTTATAAACGAATTCGTACAAACGCGCGCAATGGCCTGGCAGTAGTACAAATTGAACGCGATGCCTGTGGCGGTTGCTTCAATAAAATACCGCCCCAACATCAGTTGGATATCCGCATGCACAAAAAAATTATTGTTTGCGAATACTGCGGACGAATTCTTGTTGACCATGAAATAGCCGAGCATTACTCTGCATAAGCTAAAATCGAATTTTAATGATTAGGGAGCATCCGAAAGGTTGTTCCCTTTTTCTTTATTTTTACCGCTGATTAGGCAACAATAATCCTGATAAATTGCTGATTCATGAAACAATTCGTAATCTTATTCTTCTTCCTCTTTGGTTTAGGATCGTTACAGGCCGCCGAATGGGATTTTAATGCGAATTGTCAGCTGGCTTACAAAGAAACTTTGGCGCTTCGCTTCGATGCAGCTCATGTGATTTTAATGCGGGAGAAGGCCCTGCAGCCTGAGAATGTTTGTGTGGACTTACTTGAAAACTACCGTGATTTTTTGGAAATTTTTATCAGCGAAGACAAGGATTTATTCCTGAGCCGCGAACCATTGCGCAAACAGCGTTTATCGCGTATTGAAACGATTCAGGACGATGAGCCGTTTAAAAACATTAGTCTGGCAGTTGTTAATCTGCAATGGGCATTTGCGAGATTGAAATTTGGAGAATATTTTACGGCTGCGATTGAATTGCGCCGGGCATACTTTTTAATGAAAGAAAACAGCTTGCTTTTTCCTGATTTCAAACCAAATTTACTGGGCAATGGTATTTTTAACGTTTTGATTGGAGCTGTCCCACCCAAATACGAATGGGGTTTAAAACTTGTTTCGATGGAAGGTTCAATCAACAAAGGCAGGATGCAGCTTTATGAATTGCTCGAAGCTTCAAAAAAACAGCCTTCACTGAATATCTGGCAGAATGAAATCTTGTTTTATCTCAGTTTTGTCGAGCTAAATTTAGTTGCTGATTCAGAATCTGCCAAGCAATTATTGCTGCATTTTGACTCGCTTGAAACCAAAAGCAATTTATTGATTTATGCTCATGTAAATATGCTTATGAAACTTGGAATGAATGATCAGGCTGCACTTCTCTTATCACAACGCGACCGAAGCCGTGCGGTTTATCCATTTTACTACCTGAATTATCTTGAAGCTGAAACACGTATCCGGAAGCTGTCGTTCGATGCTGTTAAGCAGTACACTATTTTTCTGGAGAATTTCAAAGGAACAAATTACCGCGCTGATGCTGCCCGGAAAATCGGCTGGCTCTATCTTATCCAGGCAGATACGGCTGCTTACCTCAAACAAATGCAATATGTATTAAATGAGCCTGCTGGCGATGTTGATGCGGATAAGCAGGCTATTTTAGAAGCTGAATCAGCCAGGATATATCACCCAGAAATACTCAAGGCCCGCTTGCTTTTTGATGGCGGGTATTATGATTCAGCTCGGCTGCTAATGAAGCAAATAAGCCGGGAAAAGCTGGATTTCCATGATCAACTTGAATATACCTACCGTTTGGGACGTATTGCTGATGCCCAAAATAATATTGAGCTGGCTTTAAATTATTACAGCCAAACGATTGAGCTGGGTGCTGAAAGTCCCTATTATTATGCTGCAAATGCAGCACTGAAAAGTGCCGAAATCTATGAGCATGCCGGTAATCCGGATATGGCTGTTGCATATTACAAGCAATGCCTGGAACTAAAGCCTGATAGCTATCGCGACAGTATTCATCAGAAGGCTAAAGCAGGATTAAACCGGTTAAAAAAATAAGGAGGCAAGATCATTTGATCCTGCCTCAATTCTTTAAGTTGGGTTCTGTTCGTTTTTTCTAAAACCTAAAACGCGCGGTAAGGGCAAAATGGTCGCTTGTGTAAGTTTGTCTTGCGGCGTTTGTTGTGTAATTAGCTGAGCTATAGAGGTAATAATCCCGGCTGCGCTCACCATGAACATAAGCTAGGTCAAGACTGAAATCGCGTTCTGAATATCCGATACCAAATGAGTAGGTTTGGTACTCGTCATTTTCACCCTGTGCATAAGGACTCCCGTAAATGGCATATCCTCCCCTAAAGCTGAAATTGCTGTAACGCCATTCGGTTCCAAATCGAAGATTACTCGTAGAGCCATAAAGCGCATTGATTGCATCATTCTCGTCGGTAAAATTATAATCCAGCGCACGAAGCTTCATATTGCTATAATCTACAAATTCGTAGTCTGCACTCAGCGACCCGTATTTTCCAATGATTAGGGCAACACTTCCGATAGCTTTTAAAGGGGTGGATAATTCATATTCGTATTCGCCTGTTGGAGAATCTTTGCGGTTGTAATCGGGTCCAAGTTGAGCATCGGTGCTGGTGTACCAAATATCTTTGAGGCCATAATAATAAGTTGGTGTATGAAAGGCTGCGCCAACGCGTAACCAGTCCACAGGCCAGGCAATAATACCAAGTTTCAGGTTTATACCCCATCCTCTTGTTTCTAAGGTTTCGCTGTAATTCCAGTTATCGAAAAAAGGGATGGTATCTGCGATATCAATTTCAGAATAGCGTGTTTCTTCGAAATAGCGTACATAAGGTAAGCCAAGTGTTGCGCCAAAGAATAAACGATCGTTCATGTTGGCACTTCCCGAAAACAACCATTCGCTTGTTGAACCCCAGCTTTTGAAGAGTTCCTGTTGTCTGATTCCACCTTGGGGCACGGGACTGGTATAAATCAGGTCGCCATTAACATCTCTAATGGTATCGAGCACATAAACATACCAGGCCGGATAAATATCGAAAGGGAAATTACTTTCGATATCCTGCGGATTTACATTCCAAACTTCGTCCAGATACACATCAACGAGCGAGTGGTCAGGATTGTCGCCCCGCACAAAAGCACGGTTGTTGAATGAGTTGCTGCGGTTCATGCCAAAAGCAAACTGATAATATTTCCAGGGGGTATTTGTGCTGCCTTCGGGCACAGGATTGGTAAAAACAAAGCCAAGATTGCTAATAGCCAGATTGGTGCGGGAGTCTTCTCCTGTCATGCCATTATAGCTGGAGAAGGTTTTCCCGGTAGAAATTTCCGGGGTAAAAGTAAATTCGGAGCTGCGGTATAGTCCCATGCCTGCCGGGTTGGTACTCAGGGCCGAAAAATCTGCTCCCAATGCACCAAATGCGCCTCCCATTGCCATACTTCTTGCTGTTCCCTGATAATAAACCTGTGAATAGCGAAGGGCATCAACTTCATTTTGAGCGGTCAATATCCCACTCATAGCCATGAACAATCCAAAAATCATTATTTTTTTCATAACAATATCTTTTGAATGAAAAACCCACATTGTTTTTTAATTTTTATAGATGTGGGTTTCTCACAAGTTTAACATTTTAAATTAAGGTCAATATTTACCTTCTTCCACCCCGCGAACTGCTTGAAGATGAGCTGCTGCCTCTGCTACCTGAGCTTGATGACCTGCTAGAGCTGTTTCCCGAAGACGAACTTCTGGTAGGCGAGCTGTAAGTTCTGGTAGGTGTCGAGGGTGTGCTCGTACTTCTTGTTGGACTACTGTATGTTGGTGTAGAGCGTGTTGTGGAAGGGCGTGCCTGACTATTTGATCTGCTTGATTTTGCAGGACTTGCTGTTCTTCCTGTTTCACGCTGTGGTCTAACATATTCAGAGCTTGAGCGGGGCTGACGATTGCTTGGTGAGCTATAAGTTTTAGGACGCTCATATTTACGTTCACTAGCTGAGCTTTCTGTTCTGGCTGCAGGACGGTCGTAGCGTTGACGATACTCATTCACTTTTTCAGAAGCATCAGGTCTGCTATCGCGTTTATTATTTGTGCCCGAAGTACCGCGTTCGGTCGTGTTGGGTCTCTCAATACGACTGCTATTATCTCGGCTTGGCCTTGCTGAACGCTCAGTTGTCTGGCTTTGTTTGGTTGTGGGGCGATTGCCAACACTGCTGCCTCTTGCTGAGGTAGTTTTGTCGGTTGCAACACCGCTTCCTGATGATGTTCCCGGGCGTGTACCTCTTCCGCTGACATAGGTTTCTTTCTTGTCATCGCCTCCGCTGCGAACGCCTCTGGCGCTGCCCGATAAGTTTGGAGATCCACCAGCTAAGCTGCTGCGATGGCCATAATAGCGATTTGATCTGCCATCATTAGGATAGCCCCAGCCGCTTCCGCCACCATAGTAGCCGTCGTTGTAACCATTATAATAACCGTGGTTGTAGCCACTCCAGTATGATCCGCCCCAGCCCCAACTTGGACCCCAGGCATACCATGGGTCATAAAAGAATGGGTCATAATACCCGCCGTAACCATAATAAGGGCGGTAATAAGAACCATAATAAGGTCTGCTGTAATAGGGCCATCCATAACTGAAGCCAGATGACCAGCCGTAAGGATAGCCTGCACCTATATAGATGTTCGATCCGCCACAACTGTAACAACCGGTATTGTAGTCATCGTAATAACCGAAACTGGATGAAGCTCCTGAACCAAAGCGTCTTACACGACTGGCGTAATCGCTGTCGTAATAAGTTTCTGTGGTAGTGTAGGTAGTGCCATCAGTTTCCGTAACTGTTTCAGAAGTTTCGTAAACAGGTTCAATTTCGCTACTTTTAACTGTTTGTGCTGCATCATCTTGATAATAGGATTCGTAATCGTAATCATTACTACTTTTAACTGTAGCAGCTGTATAGGTCTGTTCAGGGGCTGCGGTAGCAAGATTATGATTAGTTGCCGGCGCTGTTTCGTTAGCGCTGCTACGCGAATAATACACATCATCGTACACTGTACCGCTTGTGGAACAAGCTGCAATTCCGAGTGTGATTGCGATTAAAATCAAATTTAACTTTTTCATTTTGGATTCCTCCTGACTTTTATGTTCCATCCCCCGAGGGATTTTATTAATTTTGCATTTTCATCGGAAAAAATACAAATACTATACCAAAAATTCATGGCAAAAGAATTAACCACACGCGAAGATAACTATTCTCAATGGTACAACGACCTGGTAACTAAAGCCGATCTGGCAGAAAACTCGGCTGTTAGAGGCTGTATGGTCATCAAACCATACGGATATGGAATATGGGAACGTATGCAACAGGCTTTAGATAAGATGTTTAAGGATACGGGGCACGAAAATGCTTATTTTCCACTCTTTATCCCCAAATCTTTTTTTAGTAAGGAGGCAAGCCATGTTGAAGGTTTCGCAAAAGAATGTGCAGTTGTTACGCATTACAGACTCAAGAATGATCCCAACGGAAAAGGAATTATTGTTGATGAAGATGCAAAACTGGAGGAAGAGCTTATCGTAAGGCCAACATCTGAGACTATTATTTGGGATACTTATCGCACCTGGATTCAAAGTTATCGCGATCTGCCGCTGCTCATCAATCAGTGGGCCAATGTGGTACGCTGGGAAATGCGTACGCGTTTGTTTTTACGAACCGCTGAGTTTCTGTGGCAGGAAGGCCATACAGCGCACGAAACCAAAGCAGAGGCCATTGCCGAGGCAGAACAAATGTTGCGTGTGTATGCAACTTTTGCTGAGGAATGGATGGCTGTTCCCGTTTTGCGCGGCGTGAAGTCGCCTAACGAGCGTTTTGCCGGTGCTGTCGAAACCTATTGTATTGAAGCCCTGATGCAGGACGGCAAGGCACTTCAGGCCGGTACTTCGCATTTTCTGGGACAAAACTTTGCCAAAGCTTTTGATGTTAAATTTTTAAGCAAAGAAAATAAACAGGAATATGTTTGGGCTACATCATGGGGTGTTTCAACCCGCCTGATGGGTGCTTTGGTGATGGCTCATTCCGATGACAATGGATTGGTGTTGCCCCCGAAACTGGCTCCAATACAGGTTGTAATCGTGCCTATCTATCGCAATGACGAACAGTTTGATCAAATCGCCAATAAGGCTGCTGAAATAAAACAAAGTTTGGAGAATGTTGGGGTCAGGGTAAAATTTGACAACAGAAAAACACATAAACCAGGCTTTAAATTTGCCGAATGGGAACTTAAAGGTGTTCCGTTGCGACTGGCGATAGGACCACGCGATCTGGAAAGCAATACGGTTGAGGTGGCACGACGCGATACCCTGGAAAAAGAAACACTTTATCTTCAAAGTATTGAACAGAAAGTGGTTAATCTTCTGGAGCAAATCCAAAAGAACCTCTACCAGAAAGCCTTGGATTTTAGAAATGAAAGCACCTACAAAGTGGATACCTGGGAAAGTTTTAAAGAACGTATCGAAAAAGGCGGCTTTGTGATGGCGCACTGGGATGGCACTTCTGAAACGGAACAAAAAATCAAAGAGGAAACGAAAGCTACAATTCGCTTAATCCCTATTGAAGGACAAAAAGAAAGCGGAAAATGTATTTATTCGGGCAATCCCTCTGAGCAAAGGGTTTATTTTGCCAGAGCATATTAGTTTGAATGTGCTCAGGTTAAAGGCTTTTTAAGATTTTCTTCATCCCGAATTCTTAAAAAATACATACTTATTAAGGTGTTATGAAAGCTTTGGATGAAACGAAAAAAGGAGCATGGGCAAACGCTGCCGATGCTCCTTATTTTAGCCAAAGTACTTTATTTATCAAGTACTTCCAGTTTCTCCATGCCTTTCATATTCATCGATTTAGCCATCTTGCCAATGGTTTCTAATTCGATAGAGCCGGTAAAACTCATCACAACAACTTCACCATCATCTTCTGCTATCATCAGCATTTCACTGATTTTGCCACCATTTTCTTTTTTGGTAAGGAAGCGCACGGTACCATCTTTTTCTTCTACGCGCATCAGCTCTGCAAAATCCTTAAAATCTACGGATTTACTTAACTCGTCCATAAAGTTTATTTTACTCTGCTTTAGCGAGTCTTCAAAGATCAGGATTTTCATGCCGTTGATTTGGTTTACCATGTTATTGAGCTCTTTGGCATCTTCATCTTCAAGGTTCTGACTCAATCCGGCTGCCAACTTGAACATTTCGGCTGAGATATTTATGGAAGTAAAATATTCCTTACCGGCATATTTTTCATAGAGTTTGTCGATCGAGCTGATTTGTGCCATGCTGAAAAGTGGAATCAGCACGAAAAGGGCGATAATAATCTGAATTTTTTTCATAGCATTTGAATTAATAGGATTTTGAATAATTATTGATTTGTAAGGTAATTTCTTGTTTGGTCAATGAGGCCAAGTTTTTTTGTTTCTTCCATTCCTGTATAAAGAACCTGCATCTTATCAACCTGATCGATGCCTTTTTCAAGCTTATTTCCGGCTGTTTGCACAGGCTGAAGCCCGCTTGAAAGCTTTAACCCGACAAATTGTAATGCGTTGCTCGCTTGCGCATAAGCAACAGCCGGGTCGTTGTAGGTTTCTTCAAACTGGTTGTTGTTGGTCAAATTAAAAAGACTGCTAACAAAAAGGATAAGTGCAACAGATGCGGCAGCCAGTGGCCAATAGAGGAATCGGTTTGTGTTCGTTTTCTCTTCAGTTTCTGACTGGGCTATGTGCTGCATCATGCTTTGATCGAACTTGTCCTGCAGGGCTTCGGTCTTTTTAGCTGATAAACTAAACAGGGGTTTAAGTGCTTTCAGTTCGTCTGGCAGCTCTTCCTGCTCAAAATAAGCACGCAGCTGTTGCTCTTGTTCCAGGCTGGTTTGTCCTTCAAAATACAGCCTGATTAGTTCTTTAATAGGTTTCGTACTCATAGTTGTTGTGTTGGATCAATTGTTCGCGTATTTGTTTGCGGGCGCGTGATAAATTTGCCCTAACAGCGTTCAAACTCATGGACGTAATTGCTGCAATCTCTTCAAAATCATACTGTTCAATATCGCGTAACTGGATAACAATTTTTTGTTGCGGAGGAAGTTTATCAATCAATTGATTCACTTTGGCAACTGCATCATGCAATTCGGTAATGCTTTCAGGTGTCTGGCTGTAGGAGAGCTGATCATGCTCCTGTAATCTCACATGCTGTCTTTTTTTCGATTTGATCTCATCAAGGCATAAGTTTTTTGTCAGGGTCATGGCCAGGGCTTCTTTACTCTTATACTGATGTAGTTTTTCGCGCATTTTCCACAGTTTTAAATAAACCTCCTGAACAGCATCAGCAGCTTCATCGGTGTCCGAGAGTAGCCTTAGGCTCAAACGATAAAGTTTGTTTTTAAAGCCAAAAACAGTGTCTTGAAATTCTTCTGCTGTCATATAAAGGTTTCTGATTGAATAGACGATTCAGGCTGTATTTTATTACAAGCGCTAACAAAAATATCCCTGCAGCCTTGATTTATTTGGCATTACAGTTTTATGAATAGCTTACTTTTTCATTTCTTTTGTTCAAATATATTGATTATTCCCCTGCAATTTAGAAACTTTCTTGATACCTAAATAGCAGACTTAAAATTGTTGTTTTGCATACTTTTTTCTCTATTTTTGTCCTTTTATTGAAAATTGCGAGCACAGAAACTTATTTTAAAATGTATAATTAAAACCTAACTTACTATGTTTAAAGGACATCCTAAAGGATTGATCATTGCGTTTTTCGCAAACATGGGAGAGCGATTCGGCTTTTATACCATGATGGGTATTCTGGTGTTTTATCTTACGGCCAAATATGGCCTTACAGAGTCAAACGCCGGAGTGGTTTACAGTGTTTTCTATGCCTTAATTTATGGATTAGCGCTCGTTGGCGGTATCGTTGCCGACCGTACCATGAACTACAAAGGGACAATTTATGTCGGTTTGATTACCATGCTGGCAGGCTATGTGCTGATGACCATACCTGGTTTTGGGTTGGTTTTCACTTTGGTGGCTTTGTTTGTTATTGCCTTTGGAAACGGACTTTTCAAAGGAAACCTGCAGGCTGTTGTTGGCCAAATGTATGATGATCCTAAATATGCGCACTTACGCGACTCCGCATTTAGTGTTTTCTATATGGGGATCAACATAGGTGCATTATTTGCTCCAAGTGTGGCAGCCGGTATCATCAACTGGTTTATCAAATCTGAAGGATATCTGCGCAATAACGAATTGCCTGGTCTTATTCATAAATATCAGGATGGCATCCTGGGAGATACTACCCCCTTGCAGGTATTGGCTTCAGAGGTTTCGGGAGCTAGTGTTAGCCTTGATCAGCTGCCGGCATTTTCCGAAAATTATCTCGCGGCCTATAGTGCCGGTTTCAACTATGCATTTGGTGCAGCAGCCCTAACAATGATTATTTCATTTGTTGTGTTTGTTTTGTTTAAAAACAAGCTTCCTGATGTGAAGAAGAAAATTGCCAAAGAAGGCGAGAAAATTATCGAAATGAGCGCTGCTGAAACCAAACAACGGCTTACGGCCTTGTTCCTGGTATTTGGTGTGGTTATTTTCTTCTGGATGGCTTTCCATCAAAATGGCTTAACCATGAATTTCTTTGCCCGTGACTACACAGAAACTGCTGTTGGCCCCGGAACTTATCTCATCTTTAATATCTGGTCGTTGTTGTCCATCATTATAGGTATATTTGGTTTGAGTGCATTACTAAACAGAAAATCAAGTGCCAAATCAAAATTAATAGGCGCTGCTGTAGCTTTTCTGGCTGCAATCGGGGTATATTATTTCTACACTAACAATGCTGCTACTAACCCCATTTCGCCAGAGATTTTCCAGCATTTTAATCCGGCCATGATTGTATTGCTTACACCTATTATTGTTGGCTTGTTTGCCTGGCTCAACCGCAGAAAGATAGAGCCGTCAGCACCACGCAAAATAGGTATCGGTATGATCATTACTGCAATTGGCTTTGTTATCCTTTTGGTGGGGTCTATCGGACTTGATCCATTTAAAGAATTGATGCCCGATTCGCCACGTGTAAGCTCCTATTATCTCATTTCAACCTATTTAACCTTAACGGTAGCTGAGCTCTTCCTCAGTCCGATGGGTATCTCATTTGTATCAAAAGTGTCTCCTCCAAAGTATCAGGGTTTGATGCAGGGTGGTTGGCTTGGTGCAACGGCTTTGGGTAATCAGATGCTCTGGGTTGGAAGTTATTTATACGAGCGCGTTGCTATCTGGCAGGTTTGGTCAATCTTTATTGTATTGTCACTTATCGCAGCCATCTTTATTTTCTCCATTATGAAGAAACTGGAAAAAGTTTCCTAGACTTTTTTATCAATTATATGCTTTAAAGCCGCCGGAATACTTTTCGGTGGCTTTTTTGATGCCTAATTTTCTAATTTTGTCATATGATTTATCCCTGGGGCGATTCGCGACGGTTTAACAGCTATACGGCATACTTTAAACGCCAGTTTGGCGGCAGGGTGCAAAAAATTAGTCTGGATGCAGGCTTTACCTGTCCCAATCGGGATGGAACAAAGGGAAGAGGAGGCTGCACATTTTGTGCAAATGATGCCTTTAATCCATCCTATTGTCAACCCTCGAAATCGATAACACAACAGTTAGAGGAGGGAAAGGAGTTCCATTTCAAACGCTATCGCAGAGCAAAAAAATTCCTGGCTTATTTTCAGGCCTATTCAAATACTTATGCCGATCTGGAAACACTCAAGATGAGGTATAGGGAAGCGCTTGATGTTGAGGGTGTTATAGGACTGGTGATTGGTACACGCCCTGATGCTGTTTCTGATGAAGTGCTGGAGTTTCTTAGCGAACTCAGCCACTCCTATTATATTATGCTTGAATACGGTATCGAAAGTGTTTATGATCAAAGTCTGGAAAGGGTAAACAGGGCGCATAGTTTTGAAACAGCCCGAAATGCAGTGTTCAGGACACATGAATTCGGTTTGCCCTGCGGCGCACATTTTATTTTTGGATTGCCGGGCGAAAGCAGACAAATGATGCTCGATGCTGCTGAAGTAATTTCTGCGCTCCCGCTGACAACGGTGAAGTTTCATCAGCTGCAAATTTTTAAGAATACCCCTATGGCCGCCGAATTTCTTAAAAATCCTGAGGCATTTGAATTGTTTGATATAAGCACTTACACCGATTTTATCATTGATTTTATTGAACGACTTAATCCTGAAATTGTTATCGAACGTTTTGCTTCTGAAGTTCCACCCCGATTTCTATTATCTGCTCCATTTGACAATCTGCGATATGATGCTGTATTAGGCTTTATTGAGCAAAAGTTGGAGGAACGAAATTCATTTCAGGGAAAAAGTTTTCGCTGATTGAATAATTTTTGTAATTTGGCTGCTGCAATTGATAGCTTGCTTATTGCTATAAATTAAATTAATTTTGTGTTAATCAAAAAAATTACTAACCTAAATTCATTATTATGAGAAAATTTACTTTTTCGATGATCACATTAATGGCTTTTGTGCTGACTGCATTTAGTTTGCAGGCGCAAAACCGCGAAGTTGTTTATGAAGACGACTTCGAAAGCTACAATGTTGGCGATTATTTAGCCGAGACAAATCCTGATTGGTGGCAAACCTGGAATGATACTCCTGGTACTGATGAGGATGCACTGATTAGTGACGCAGAAGCTTTGTCAGGAACTAATTCAGTAATAATTGAAGGAACTACTGATGTTATTCTTAAACTTGGAAACAAAACGAATGGAGCGTATTGGGTCGATTTCAATATGTTTATTCCAGAAGGTTTTGGTGGTTACTACAATTTTCAGAAATTTGAAACGCCTCCCGGCACCGAATTTGCTTTTGAAATTTACTTTCAGGCCGATGGTACCGGTTTTATGAATGCAGGTGGTGATAATGCAGCAACGTTTAATTACACACAAGATGCATGGTTTACTGTTGAAAACTTTATTGACCTAAACAATGATTGGGCTCAAGTCTATTTCGATGGAGTGTTGATTTACGAATGGCAATATAGTTTGACTGCTCAAGGTGAGGCTGGAACACTACAGTTGGGTAGCGTAGATTTTTATGCTGGAGTTGTATCAGGTTCCGGAGAAACGCCACTCGCTTATATTGATGACTTATCGTTCGATGCAGACATTGAGCAGCTTCTTTATGCCGACGACTTTGATAGTTACAATGTTGGAGATTACATTGCTGAAACTATCCCTGAGTGGTGGTCAACTTGGAATGATGACCCAGGTAGCACGGAAGACGCTTTAATTCTTGATGAGGAAGCAAATAGCCCCTCTAATGCAGTTAAAATTGATGGCTTATCAGATGTGATTCTCAAACTTGGAGACAAAGCATCCGGTAAATATATTGTTGAGTGGATGATGTTTGTCCCCGAAGGTTTTGGTGGATATTACAATATTCAGCATTTTGAAGCACCCCCTGGAACTGAATTTGCAGTTGAAGTTTATTTTAAACAAGATGGAACGGGTTATATGCACGCTGGTGGACAGAATACTGCAACCTTTACTTATCCCACAGGTGAATGGTTCGCAATAGATAATGTAATTGATATTGACAACGATTTGGCACAAATTTATTTTAATGAAGAATTAATTCATGAGTGGCAATTTAGTCTGCAATCTGACGGCACAGCAGGAGCACTGCAATTGGGAAGTATCGATTTTTATGCTGGTGCTGATGGTGATGAAACTCCTACGTTTTATTTTGATGATGTTGCTTTTGTAGCACTTGTTCCTCCAGCACAATCTGCTACTATTGATATTGACGATTCACAGATTGTAACCACTATCACTGAAGGTGATACCGAAACCATTACACGCACAATAGGAAACACAGGTGAAACATTGTTGGTTTATGATATCGTTACTTCTTTTAACGAGCCTTCAAAAACCGCTGCAACGCCATGGGTTTCTGCAACTCCTGTTGGAAAATCAGTGGGTGTGCCTGTTGAAGCACCTAACTATACCGGCGGCTCAGCAGCTCCTGCTAACCGCGATGCAACCCTTACCTATAGCGGTGAAAATGCAAGTGCTGTTGGTCTAACTGCAGCTAATACCTGGACTGCAGCAGCTAAATTTACTGCTGATATGGTATTGCCTTATAACGGAATGTACCTTACTGCTGTTGACGTATTTATCAATGATCCAGCTGATGCTCACAAAATTCAAATTTATGATATGGGTTCAATATTCCCTCCCGGTCCAGGTGAAATGCTTTATGAACAGGATTTCTTCCCAAATGTCGGCGACTGGACAACTGTTGTGTTGACACAGCCCGTTTATGTTAGCGGACGCGACCTTTGGGTAGGTTATTGGATGGATCAACCTGCTGGTATTTTCCCTGCTGGTGTTGATGCAGGACCAGGTGATCCTAATGGCGACTGGATGAGAACTGGTCCAGCGTGGTCACACCTTAATGATAGTCCTGATTTTGATGTTAACTGGAATATCCGCGCACAACTTACCGGTGAAGCTGGTTCTGTTTGGTTGACCGTTTCTCCTGATGGTGGTGATGTTGAGCCAGGCGAAGCCGATGACATCACTATTGATTTGGATGCTACAGGTCTTACACCTCAGACTATTTACAAAGGTAAAATGCACGTTAGAAGTAATGACCCTGCTAACCAGCAGATTAATATCAGTGTTTGGATCACCGTATTGGTTGGACTGAACGAAAATGGCGAGCAGACTTATGTTTCTGTTTATCCTAATCCGGCTAATGATGTGCTGTTCCTGAAAGGCAATACCGAAATTACTTCCATCATCCTCAGCAATACGCTCGGACAGGTGGTTTATGAAGGTACTGTTGGTCAAAACGAAACCCGCATTGCTACTGATGCTTTCGAAACAGGCATGTACATCCTGACCATTCAAACGGTTAATGGCACTGCAACCCAAAAAATTATGATTGAATAATCTTAATTGAAATAAATAAAAAAGGGACTTCCGTTTGGGAGTCCCTTTTTTTGTGTTGTATATTTTTTAAACCTCAAAAGTTTTCCAAAATCCTTGGGTCAAAAAATGCCATCCAAAAAAATAAAGTAGGACTTCCCGGTGCATACCGCCCACATTTATGTGGATATATGGAAAGGTGACTACAAACCAACCCCGGAGAGGTTTTCTAAAATAATCGCAAGTCGGGAAACTACTATCGGAGATTATGAGCTATTGATGCTGACTTCCCCAGGTTATATTCGGAGGTGATACACAAGATGCTACTATGGCGTATATCACTAGTGCATAGCCCTTTAATACTAGTTTTATGCGTTTCCTCCAGCTTCGTTAGCTTTGGCTTTCCGGCGTTTAATTACCAAATAGATGTATAAATAACTAAACAGAATCATTCCCAGCATTACACCAAAAATGACAACTGAAGAAAATCCACCGTAATCCACAGACAGTGCAATTGAAATAGATAGTGATATTATTCCAACACTCACAAGTATAGTGACCAATTTAAGGTTTGAAAAGAAAGTTGGAAGTGAAGTGTTAGTTGTTGATTCAGTTGGCATAACTTTCCCTCGATTCCTTTCTTTCACTACCAATCGAATTGTACTTAATATTATTGTCGTCAACACTGCACCAAACATCACTGAAAAAATGATTGTAGGAATGATTGCTGCAACATTTTCATATGCATTGGTTAATTGATCTCCTGTGAGCATATGGTCGGTCTTATACAACGTCACAAGGAAAAATGCAGACCCAATTAGTGATGAAAAAGAGCCGATAATAATTGCAATTTCAAGATTCTTTTTTAAGTGTTCCATTGTTGGATTGTTTTTAGGAAACCCCCAAAAGTAGGCCTAAAGATTAAAAAAAGCAAACAGGAAATTTAAGTTAGATTCAATCTAAACAAGTAACTTTTTGTGGATTTCCAATACCTGTGGGATAAGCATGGTTTTGCCATCATTTTGAATCACAAAATCTGCCAGTTCCAGCTTTTTTCTTTCCGGCCATTGGTGATTCATACGTTTCCGGATTTCGGAATCAGAAAGTTTGTCTCTTTCTCGGATACGCGCAATACGAATGGCTTCGGGGGCGGTTACGAGGATGGTAAAATTAAAATGTGATTGAAAACCGTTCTCGAAAATTAGGGCGGCCTCGTAAAGCACATAGGGACAATGCTTGTTTTGCTGTTCTGATGCCCATTCCTCAAATCTTTCGTGTAGTCGCGGGTACATCAGTTCCCGTATAAACTGCATGGCAAGGGGATCGTTGAAGATAAGCTGCGCCAGTTTGGCTTTGTTGAGTTCGCCATCGGGAAGGTAGGTGGATTTGCCAAACTGCTTTTGGATTTTTAGCCTGATGTCGTTTACGGTATAAAGCAGTTTGGTTTGTTGGTCGGCATCAAAAACTGGGATTCCCAGTTTTTTAAAAATACTGCAAATCAGCGATTTGCCGCTGCCCATATTGCCGGTGATACCAAGCTTAATCATGCTTTATTTTTTCATAATCAGGTATTCAACCTGATCAGGTACAATGCGTTTTATTTTAGCTTTAGCGGGTGCTGTTTTGAGGTTTACCTTAAGCAGTGTTGGACGTGAGGCGAGCTCTGTTGTGTCTAACTCAACCCGAAAATCGCGCTCGTTTATATTTTGATAGTCGCGTAGCGCAATGCTGTAAAAAATTTGCACTTCAGCAGGAAAGAGCCTCAGTTGCGGGCTTTCCGGTTTAGCAATTTCTACTCTGGCCGAAGCCTCAGTAAAGCTTGCCACATCCACTTCAATCCTCACTTCCTGAATAGCTGTCTTCAGGCTTTTATCAGGAATATCCAGCTTTAGGTTTGTTGAGAATCCCTCAAAAACATCTTCACGTATAAGCTTTTCTGTTTGGATAAAATCTAAGCTGTCGAGCACTTGCTTAGGCCCGAAAACCTCAATCATCCGGGGTTCAATTTTGGGCTCTTCATACAATCCAAATTGATTGCGAAATTGCATCGCGTTGTTGAACTTCACTTCAATTGCTTTTGATTCCAGCTTTTCGAGCCTGAAAAAAATCTGGTTTTCGTTAAAGAGTATATCCCCGGCATCTATCCCTAAGCTCAGCGATAGCTCTTCGCGCATATTTTCAGCGCTGATGGTATAGATATTGCCACTTTCGCGCCGGTATGGCACCTCAGAAAGTGAAAGGCTGATGACATGGTTGCTTGACTTTAAAAGCCTAAACTTTAATATGTTAAAGCCGGTGGTGCTGATGGATAACCTGATTTCTTGCGATTCTTGTTTTGGCATCCATTGTTCGGCGGGGATGTCAGTAAAACGCAAGTCAAAAGTTTGAACAATGGTATATTTGTCCGAAAGCTTGATTAACAGCCAGAACAACGATGATAGCAATAAAAAAAACAGAAACACCATAAGTTGTTTCCGTTTTTTTTCATCGGATTGAAGGGTTTTTCCATAAGCTTTGATCGCATTCATAAAGCAAAAAAAGTCGGAAAACCGGCTTCTAAATTATTTACCCTGACCAATTTGTGAGCTGTCCATTACAACAGCACTTTTCTCGATCTCTAATCTGTTTTGGCCTTCTACTTCTACCATAAAAGTAGCATCGCGTACTTCAATAATTTTTCCGTGGATACCACCAATTGTGATGATTTTATCACCTTTTTTGAGTGCTTCACGGTATTTACGCTGATCTTTGGCTTTCTTCATCTGCGGGCGGATGAAAAAGAAGTAAAATACGACCATGATCAATACCAATGGTAAAAATGACATCAATCCGCCTGATTCTTGTCCTTCGGCGGTGCCTCCTAAAAGTAAAATGCTTAAAATATTCATAGTTATAATGTTAATAAGAATCTGGTGTTGAAACTTGCGCTCTTAAACGCAATGTTGTTGATTTGGGTTGCGTATTGGTTAATACGGTAACAGTTTTATTTTGCATACCACGCTGGCCTTTGCTGTCGAAAGTTACTTCAAGCCGGCCTTCTTCTCCGGGCGCTATGGGTTCAGTGGGATATTTGCTGGCCGTGCATCCGCAACTGGCACTAACTTTAGTGATCAGCAAGGGGGCATTTCCTGTGTTTTCAAATTTAAAGATTACGCTAAGCTGCTCTCCCTGAATTAATTTGCCGAAATCATGCTCGGTTTTGGTAAAAGAAATCTGAGGCATTGCCTGCTTGTCTCCTTTTTCATCTGCACTTTTTGGATTATTCACTACATCAGTAGATACACCTTTGTTATTATTCTGACAGGAATAGCTGGCAAAACCCAGTAAAAGAAGCAGGACAAGGTGTTTGAGGGATAAGAATTTCATAAAATTTGACATATCGGCAAAAGTAATCATTTTCATGGTAATTAAAATGGAAGTTTAAAGCACTTAATTGTTGCTGCCAATAATCGTAAGTGACCCTTTATAAACTTCGTTACTTTTGAAACCTTCACATTGGAGTACATAAAAATAGGCTCCGTCCTTTAGGCCGCCTCCATCCCAGTCGTTCTGGTAGTTGATGGATTCATAAACTTTTCTTCCCTGACGGTTAAAAATAACCAAGGTTGTCTTTTTATAGTAGGTACTAAGCGGTTTGTAAGCGTTGTTCATTGCCATTTTTAGTCCTCCATTTTCTTCTTCATCTTCTCCGGGAGGCGCTTCCGTAATGATAAACTGATCGTTGATGTTGTCTCCATTAGGTGTGATCACATTGGGGATGCTCAGTTTAATGGGCAGTACTTTCACCGCTTTCAAATACACAGTATCGCAACCTTGTGGGTTAACCACAGTTAGGATTACATTATAATCTCCTTCTTCGGTGTACAGGTGCTCCGGCGTTAGTAAGTCGGAGCTGGGGCTCTCGTCGCCAAACTCCCAAAAATGATTGGTGATTTCAATGCTGTCGGCAGAGAGATTGGTAAAAGAAAAATCAATATAGGGATTTTGAATATAGGCCGTGTCAGGATCTGCTTCGATTTCTACCAATGGATTGTTGTAAGCCTTGGTGTAAATGGAATCTTGTTGAATACATCCAAATTGATCTTCAATATTAATAAAGTACCAGAGATGTGCTTTCAGGCCGATAGCGAGCGCAGGGTTTCCCGGAGCTATTTGTATAGGCGGAACATCCCAGCGATACGTATAGGAATCGGATATACCGGTAGCTAAAGCACTCACCATGGCTGTATTGCCGTTGTCGTTGTCTCCGTTGGTGCAGGTAAGCTGCATTTGCTCAAGGGCGATTTCAAAGGCAGGCCTTACCTCAACCGTGAATGGTGCACTCATACAGCTTTCGCCATTGGTTGTATCCGTTACGGTTACTGTAAACTCTTGTGTTTCATAGGCGTTAAACTCAATGCTGAAAGTGGTATCTCCTGTGGGCTCCCAACTATACAGGTAATTTTCGTTTTCAGTAACCTGCAGTTTTACAAGTTGTCCGTAGCATAGCGGCATGGCAGCATCAGCTTCAATAATACATTCCAATTGAGCTTTTGCGGGCAAAACGGCGATTATACCCAAAAAAGTTAAAAGTATTATTGGCTTAAACTGTTGGCGTGGAGAAATGCTTTTAAAAATCCGTTTAATCATGGCGTTATGCATACGTTGCGAATTGCTTATGGCAAAAATAGTAAAAATGAAACAGGCATGACTTTAAAAAAGACCACTTTGCAACATCACCAGGGTGCAATCCTGAACCACCTCGATGCCGGCTGCTGATGCGCGTTGTTTCAAGTGTGGATTTTCTGTTCCCGGATTGAAAATGATTCTTTTCGGATTCAGCCTGATTATGTTGTTGATAAATTCATCGTTTTGACGTGCAGGACCAACATAAAGGCTAACAGTATGAATATCATGCGATTCAGGCCATGCTGTGTTGATGTTGATGCCAAAAATCTGGCCTGTTCTGTTACCTAAAGCATAGACTTCGTGGTCATATTCCTGAAGCATGCGAACGGCTTTATAAGAAAAGCGCGCAGGATTCTCAGAAGCTCCGACAACTAATGTCTTTTTTGTCTTTTGTTTCATAGTATTTATATCAGTCAGCATACTGGTTTTTAGCATGATTTGCTCAAAATTAGCCCAAAAGCTAACCTCAGGATAATAATGCTGTTTCTACGGCTTTTATTGTGTTGAGCTGTAAAAAGAATGAACGTAGCCGACTTAAAATATTACTGTTTGTAAACAAATGCGTTGATATTCATGCCTGCTCCAACAGAAGCGAACAACAGTATATCTCCCTGGTTGATCTGGTGTTCGGGCAACTGATTTTTCAAAACCATATCGTATAAGGTCGGAATTGTTGCCACAGAACTGTTTCCAAGTTCACGAATACTCATGGGCATCACCTCATCAATTTTCGGACGCAAACCAAATTTGCGGTAAAAACGCTGTACGATGGCAGCATCCATTTTCTCATTGGCCTGATGGATCAGTATTTTTTTCACGGATTCAATTGATTCACCGGAGCGTTCGAGTGCAATTCCCATAGCATCAGGTACGTACATTAATGAGTATTCATAAATTTTGCGCCCAAGCATTTTAATATATTTTTGTTCCGGATTGCTTTCGGGAGCATTTGATTTTCCATAATACAGGTAATCAACCTCTTCGTCGGTGTGCGACATATTTGCTGTTGAAATAATGCCAGAATCTGTTCCGTTGCTATTTGCTTCCAGTATTGCAGCTCCTGCACCATCGGAAAAAATCATGGTATCACGATCGTAAATATCGACTACACGCGACAGGGTTTCGGAGCCAATAACCAGACAGCGTTTGGCTAATCCCGAACGAATGAAAGCATCCGCCTGAATGACACCCTGAATCCAGCCCGGACATCCAAAAATTACGTCGTAAGGCACACATTGGGTGTTTTTTATGCCTAATCTATGTCGCACGCGGGCAGCAATGCTGGGAACGATATCGGTTTGAATGGTGTCTTTTTTTACATTCCCAAAATTATGAGCAACAATGATCTGATCAATGGTTTCACGATCAATGCCGGCATCAATGATAGCAGCCTCAGCGGCTATTGCAGCAATATCTGCATTGTTTTGATCTGCTTCGGCCCATCTGCGCTCACTGATACCCGTAATATCCATAAATTTACGAATGATCTCTTCTCCGGGATTATCAATTAAAGAATGATCTTTTTCAAAAAAAACTTGATTAACAAAGTCGCTGTTTTTAATAATTCGGTTGGGAATATAGCTTCCTGTTCCGGTAATAACAGTTCTGATTTGTTGCATATATTTAGATTAAGTGTTGATAATTAGTAAAATAAGTAGATAATTTAAGTGATTTTATTTCACTAAGCGGGGGTAAAAGTAGCTAATTTTGTGTTTCCAAGCCGGTCAATAGCTGAACCGCTTTCAAAAAATTGTGCCTTTGTAGCGTTTCTTGCCGTAAATCCGAGATTCGATAAAAAGGTAAAAAAATCCGGGAACGAATGCGAAATGACTTGATCAATAGCAAACCTACCGCTGACGGATAAATCGGATGATAATACCAAGGCTTTAGTATAATTTCGGGCTTTTGGATGATGTTTTTTTTACGATTACAATGCTGACAAATTGTAAAGCCTAAGCTGCTGTTTTTTTTAGCAAGAGAAATGCTAAATTTAAGCGCTGCATCTAACTAATTGCTTGAAATTTTGACAAATTGCCAGCAGCAGCATTCCTGAACCTGCCAATTATTCCGAAATTGGGAAAATAATGGAGATGGTAAACATTTTGATGCGGTGTTATAAAAAGTTAAAGTCATGAATTTGAACCAGTTTACTATAAAAGCCCAACAAGCGATTCAAAAAGCGCAACAAATTGCTGCTGACCACAGTCAACAAGCCATTGAGAATTTACACCTGCTAAAGGCCATACTTGAAACAGATGAGCACCTGATTCCTGTTTTGCTCAAAAAGCTGAATGTTGATGTTGAATTGTTCAACAAAGCCTTGGATAGTGCGGTAGCTTCCTTGCCCAAGGTGAAGGGAGAGGGCGAACAGTATTTTACCAGTGAAGCCAGCAAAGCACTTCAAAAGGCTCAGCAACTCATCAAGGAATTTGGTGATGATTATGTGTCGGTTGATCATCTATTGCTTGCAGTTTTCGATACAAAATCAACGGCATCGGCATTGCTTAAAGACAATAATATACAACGAAACGACTTGCACGAGGCCATTATGCAGCTTCGTCAGGGTAAAAAAGTGGATAGCCAACATGCTGAACAAAACTATGATGCCCTCAACCGTTATGCCCGAAATCTCAATCAAATGGCCTCTGAAGGCAAGCTGGATCCCGTGATTGGCCGTGATGAAGAAATTCGGAGGGTATTACAAATCCTTTCACGAAGGACCAAAAACAACCCCATACTTATTGGTGAACCCGGCGTTGGAAAAACGGCAATAGCCGAAGGACTGGCACATCGGATCATCAATGGTGATGTACCGGAAAATCTGAAGTCGAAACAGATTTTTTCGCTTGATTTGGGTGCTTTGGTTGCCGGTGCCATGTACAAAGGAGAGTTTGAAGAACGCCTGAAAAGTGTGGTGCGCGAAGTCATTGCCGGCGAGGGAGAAATTGTTTTGTTTATTGATGAGATACATACGCTCGTTGGCGCCGGAAAAGGCGAAGGTGCCATGGATGCTGCAAACATACTAAAGCCTGCGCTTGCCAGAGGTGAGTTGCGCGCCATCGGAGCCACAACACTTAAGGAGTATCAAAAATATTTTGAGCAGGATAAAGCACTGGAGCGCAGGTTTCAGCTTGTTGTAGTGGATGAGCCGAACACCGAAGATGCTGTTTCTATATTGCGCGGTTTGAAAGAACGCTACGAGAGTCATCATCAGGTGCGAATTCTTGATGAAGCCATAATTGCTGCTGTTGAGCTGTCGCAGCGTTATATCAGTGATCGTTTTTTGCCTGATAAGGCTATCGACCTGATTGATGAGGCGGCTTCGCGCCTGCGGTTGCAGATCAATTCGCTGCCCGAGAACCTGGAGAAGGTGGAACGACGCATCAGACAGCTGGAGATTGAGCGTGAAGCTATACGACGCGAAAAAGACAGGGACAAGCTTGATGTTATTGGCAAAGCCATCGCCGAGCTATCTGACGAACGCAATCAGATTCTGTCGCGCTGGCTGGCCGAAAAAGCACTGGTGGATGCGATACAACAACACAAAAAGCAGATCGAAAAGTTTAAACTGGAAGCGGAACAAGCCGAACGCGATGGTGATTTTGGCAAGGTAGCAGAGCTACGCTATGGCCGTATTGGTGAGGCGGAAGCGGAAATAGAAAAAGCTAAAATAAAATTAAAGGATTTGCAGGGCGATCAGCCCTTGATTAATGAGGAAGTGAAGGCAGAGGATATTGCTGAGATTGTTTCGCGCTGGACAGGAATTCCCGTGAAGAAAATGCTGCAGAGTGAGCGTGAGAAGTTGCTTCATCTCGAAGATCAATTGCACAAACGTGTAGTAGGGCAGGAGGAAGCCATAATTGCAGTGGCCGATGCCATCAGGCGAAGTCGCGCGGGATTGCAGGATGCAAAACGTCCAATTGGCTCATTCATCTTTTTGGGAACCACAGGCGTAGGAAAAACTGAGCTGGCTAAAGCACTTGCTGAGTTTTTGTTCGATAATGAGCATGCGATGGTACGCATTGATATGTCGGAATATCAGGAGCGCCATGCCGTGTCGCGTCTCATCGGGGCACCTCCCGGGTATGTAGGATACGATGAAAGTGGTCAGCTTACTGAGGCTGTCAGGCGAAAACCTTATTCGGTTATTTTACTCGATGAAATTGAAAAAGCGCATCCTGATGTGTTCAATATCCTGCTGCAAGTGCTTGATGATGGCCGTTTGACAGATAATAAAGGCCGAACAGCCGATTTTAAGAACACCATCGTCATCATGACTTCTAATATTGGTTCGCACATCATTCAGGAAAAATTAGCCACTGTAAACGACGCTGAAAATTCAGAGGAGGTGTTTGAATCTACGCGCAATGCTGTTTTCAATGTGTTGAAGGCGCAGTTGAGGCCCGAATTTTTAAATCGCGTGGATGATGTCATTATGTTTAAACCGCTGAGCAGGAAGGAAATTATTGAGGTAGTGGGGCTTCAGTTTGAACAGGTGAAAATCATGCTGGCAAAGAACGACCTACAGCTTACCATTTCAGATGAGGCGCTGAGCTATTTGGCCGAATTGGGTTATGATCCGCAGTATGGTGCGCGCCCTGTAAAAAGGGTGTTGCAGCGGGAAGTGCTCAATGTGCTTTCAAAAATAATTCTTGCTGGTTCTATCGATAGAGAAAAACCGATACATATTACTTATGAGGATGGGAAATTGGTATTTACCAATGAATGAATTTTTGTGTCCTGATTTTGGCCACAATGCAACACTCTGATCAAAAAGCCATAAATTGCAGCATTAAAACAGATTATGAATGAAACTTTTAATGCTGCGATTTTTCCTCTTGCTTGTTTTTCTGGGCTCTGTTTCAGGGCTTACAGCACAAGAAACTGAAACGATTTATGATGTTGATCCTTATGGTTTTTTGCCCGAAAAGCTGGTTGATTATGAGCATTTGATTGCTGATATTCAGTTTAATCCTTTTGATCAGAAAGTGTTTGCAAAGACTACTTTGCTTTTTCGGCAGATCCGTACAGATATCGACAGCCTTGTTTTGCTTGCTCCTGCATTTAAAATATCAACAATTCGCCTCGACAAGCAGGCTGTAGAATATCGGCAAACTGAAAAAAACCTGATCGTTATGCTGCCCGAAAGCACTAAAAAAGGGGCAACCCATTCCTTATTTCTGGAATATGAAGTGCAGCCTGCTTCCGAACTTTTTTTTGTAGGCTGGAACGATACAACACATACCATGCGCCGGCAGATATGGGCACATCGCCCTTACAATTGGTTGCCTTTTGCCCACGACAGGTTAACAATGGATATGTTTGTCACCTTCGATAGTCGCTACCAGGTTTTTTCTAATGGCGTGCGCGAATCGGTAACGCACTTAGAAGATGGTATGTCGCGCTGGCATTATAAAATGTTTCGATCGCATCCTTATTTTTCCACGGCTTTAGTCATCGGAAAATACCGCTACGAAAGCACTTCAACAGTGCGGGGTTTGCCGGTTGAGTTGTGGTATTATCCAGATAGAAAGGATCATCTTGAACCAACTTATCAGCATATGCACCAGATGATTGCATTTTGTGAGGATGAGTTTGGCATTGGTTATCCTTATGAGTTATATCGACAGGCTCCGGTGGCAAACTACCTTTTTGCCGGGATGGAAACAACTACATCGACCATTTTTGGAGATTATCTGCATATCGACGAGCATGCCTTTTGGGAACGCAATTATGTCAATGTAAATATTCACGAGCTTGTTCATCAGTGGTTTGGGAATTATATTTCGCACCTGCGGCCTGCAGATGTTTGGCTTACAGAGAGTTTTGCGACCTATTATGCCAAACAGTTTGAGCGCCAGCTTTATGGCGAAAATTTTTATCAGCACGAGCGTGCCAAAGAAACAGCCATTGTCCTGAATGCCGCACTAGCTGATGATTTCGCGCTTGGCAGCAGCATGGGTCAGCCGGCGCGCTGGTATCAAAAGGGTTCACTGGTTTTGGATATGCTGCGCGATGAAATGGGTGACCTTGATTTTAGGCGAACAATTACCTATTATCTAAAGGAATTTGCCTACTCGGAAACCTGGACGCCGGATTTACAAAAGTCGATTTATCAGGTGACCGGCCAGAGTTTGGACTGGTTTTTTGATCAATGGGTTTACAGAGGTGGTGAGCCACATTACGAAATCTCACTAAAAGTTGAAAATGACAGTCTCCGAATAAGAATTGATCAAATACAGGAAATTTCGGCTAAAAGGCCGTTATTTGAAACCAAGCCCATAGTCGCTTTGCACTTTAATGATGGGAGTACGGATCGCTTTCAGCTTGTAAATAATACAGTTAGTCAGCAGTTGAGTAGAAGTTTGCCAACGGATAAAACTTTGGCTTTTGTGCTATTTGACCCGGGAGATCACCTGCTGAAGCAACAAACCTTTAACAGGAGTTTTAATATGTTAGCGAATCAGTTGTCTGATGCTCCGCTGATGATCGATCGTTATGAGGCATTACTTGCACTTCGTGATTTTGCGATTGAAAACAAAAGGGAGTTGCTTCAGACACATTTTTATCTGGCAGATTATCACCTGATCAAAACCGAAATCATGAATCAATTGGCTAATGACACCAGTTTTGGAATTTTGCGGTTGTTTGATCAGGCATTGATAGATACCAATGTTTATGTGCGAAGAGCTGCGCTCGAAAATTTGAGGGAGCATCATGCTTCTCTTTTACCAGCGATTCAAAGCTGCCTGAGCGATATTTCCTACACCAATCAAAGGCTGGCATTGCAAAAATTAGCCGTATTGGATACTACACATATTGATGATTATTTATCCCAAACAAAGGATTTTGAGGGTTTTCCAGGTTTACAGCTTCGCATTGCCTGGCTTGAAATTGCTGCAAGCCGGGGTCGGCAGGAGGCCTTTGACGCCCTTGTTGAATACAGTAGTTTTCGCTATGAATTTCGTACGCGAATCAATGCCATTGAAGCATTGGTCAGGCTTGATTACTTTGATGAGATGTTGGCACAAAATCTTATTGAAGCAGCGATTCACTGGAATTTCAGGTTAAGCCCGGTGGCAAAAAAGGCCTTGGTGGAGTATTCTCATAATGAAGCAAACAGTGATCTCATCCTAAGAAGTCTGACGACTTTATCGCTCGATGAATCCAAAAGGGACGAAATTATGCAAATCTTGAAGATGGACTAAACGAAAGCTGTCGCTACACATTAAATCGGATATGCAGAATATCTCCGTCAGCAACGATATAATGCTTCCCTTCAACCTTGAATTTGCCGGCATCTTTAACACCTTGTTCAGATTTGTACTGAATAAAATCGTCGTATTTCATCACTTCGGCACGGATAAACCCCCTTTCCAGATCGGAGTGAATCACTCCTGAAGCCTGGGGCGCTGTCATGCCTTTGTGTATTGTCCAGGCTTTGACCTCTTTAGGGCCGGCCGTAAAAAACGACTGCAAATCAAGGATGCTGTATGCTGCTCTGATTAATTTATCAACTCCCGGTTCTTTGAGGCCGGCATCAGAGAGAAATTCCGCGCGGTCATCCGGGTTTTCCAGCTCAGCAATTTCGGCTTCCAGCGCTCCGGCAATAACAAGAATTTCTGCTTGGTCATGCTCAAAGGCTGTTTGAACAGCTTCAGTATATTTATTGCCGGTATTGGCTGAGGCTTCGTCCACATTACAAACATAAATAACTGGCTTCGCTGTCAGAAGCTGCAGTTCCTGCAGGTGTTTCTTGTCTTCTTCGGGCAGCTCAACAGTGCGTGCGTTACCGAAATTTTCAAGATGTGATTTGTAAACGTGCAGAATTTCAAGCACCTTTTTTGCTTCTTTATCACCGGCTCGTATTAATTTTTCTACCCGATGCATTTTTCGCATCACCAGATCAAGGTCTCTTACCTGCAATTCAAAATCGACAATATCTTTATCACGCACAGGATCGATGGAGCCTTCCACATGGGGCAGGTTGTCATCGTCAAAGCAGCGCAACACATGAATCAAGGCATCCATCTGCTGAATGTCGGCCAAAAACTTATTGCCTACTCCTTCGCCCTGGCTGGAGCCTTTGGCCAAACCAGGAAGATCAACAATTTCGACAACAGCCGGAACGACTTTTTCTGAATTTATCAGCGCATCAATGGCATCAAGGCGCGGATCGGGCACTTCAACCATGCCAATATTGGATTTTGTTGCACTGAAAGCATAATTCGATGCCTCAGCCTTGGTGTTCGACATGCAGTTGAAAATAGTCGTTTTTCCAGTATTTGTAAGGCCTATGATACCACAATTAAGAGCCATAATAAATGTTTTACTTTTATTTTTGAGGCTGCAAATTTACGCTGATTATTCAGATTGCTGTGCAAATTGCGGTGATTATTCGTCATCAACTGTACGAATTGTGCTGTAATGCGGCTTAATGCACGAATATTTAATTGTAATTTTTTTATTTTCAGGATATTTTATACTTTTGCACCCTCATTTTAAGGTCTCCCGGAATTGAGCAAACTTAAAGCTGTTCAAGACCTTATGAAAAGAAAAAAAGTTAAACCTCCCTGAGAAACTTTAACCGGAAAGTGGATTAGGTACAAATTGTTGTTAAATGACAGAAAACGAAAAGAACGTCAACGAAGAAATGGAACAGGAAACTCCAAAATCCACCTCCAACGCTGACGAACAAGTAAAGGCAGAAACTCCCGTTAAAACTCCTGAAGAAATTCCCGCTGAAACTCCTGCTGAAGAACCAGTTGCAGAAACTCCAGTTGAAGAGCCAGTTGCTGAAACTCCTGCTGAAGAGCCAGTTGCTGAAACTCCAGTTGAGGAGCCTGTAAAAGAGGAAGAAGCACCAGTGGCTGAGCCTGTAGCTGAAGAAGCGCCTGCAGTTGAAGAAGCACCTGTAGAAGTTGAAGCTGCAGAAGAAAAAGTTGAGAAAACTGCCTACAAAGAAAGGGTGAAGCCAACAGTTCCTGAAGAATTTGATTGGGACAATGTAGGCAAAAAGCGTGAAATTTATTCCAAAGCCGATCGCGAAAAGCTGGAACAAATGTACGATGAAACCCTCAGCTCTATCGGTGATCACGAAGTGATTGATGGCTTTGTTGTCAGCAAAAACAGCCGCGAGGTAGTGGTTAATATCGGATTCAAATCCGATGGTGTTATCCCGGTTAACGAATTTCGTTACAACCCAAACCTTAAAGTTGGCGATACTGTTGAGGTTTATGTCGAAAACCAGGAAGGCGTTAATGGTCAGTTGATGCTTTCACATAAAAAAGCACGTATTCTTCGTTCATGGGAACGCATCAATGCTGCATTTGAAAAGGAAGAAATTATCAATGGCTATGTGAAAAGCCGTACAAAAGGTGGTTTAATTGTCGATGTATTTGGCATTGAAGCTTTCCTCCCGGGATCACAAATTGATGTGAAACCGATCCGTGACTATGATATCTATGTGGATAAAACCATGGAATTCAAGGTTGTGAAAATTAACCAGGAATACAAAAACGTGGTTGTATCGCACAAAGCACTTATCGAAGACGAACTCGAGCAGCAGAAAGCTGAGATCATCAGCAAGCTCGAAAAAGGTCAGGTGCTCGAAGGAACGGTTAAAAATATTACCTCTTATGGTGTATTTATCGACCTCGGCGGCGTAGATGGTTTGATTCATATCACCGACCTTTCATGGGGTCGTATCAATCACCCGGAAGAAATCGTTGAGCTTGATCAGAAGATCAAAGTGGTTATCCTCGACTTCGATGATAACAAAAAACGCATTGCCCTCGGTTTGAAACAGCTTACACCACATCCATGGGATGCATTGGACGAAAACCTTAATATTGGTGATACCATCAAAGGAAAAGTCGTTGTGATTGCTGATTATGGTGCCTTTATCGAAATTGCACCCGGCGTTGAAGGCTTGATTCATGTTTCAGAAATGTCATGGTCACAGCATCTGCGCACAGCTCAGGACTTCCTTAAAGTGGGTGACGAGATTGAGGCTGTTGTTTTGACCCTCGATCGCGAAGAGCGTAAAATGTCGTTGGGCATGAAACAGTTGATTCCTGATCCATGGGAAAATATCAAGGATCGCTATCCGGCCAATTCAAAACATACGGCTACCGTGCGCAACTTTACCAATTTTGGTATTTTCGTTGAGCTGGAAGAAGGCGTTGACGGATTGATTCATATTTCGGATCTTAGCTGGTCGAAGAAAATCAAACATCCTGCAGAGTTTACAAAAGTAGGCGAGAGCATTGAGGTGGTTGTGTTAGATGTTGACGAAGAAAATCGTCGTTTGAGCTTAGGCCACAAACAGTTGGAAGAAAATCCATGGGATGTGTTCGAGAGCATCTTCACCGTTGGATCTGTACACCAAGGTACAATTATCACAGCAAATGATAAAGGCGCTATTGTTTCTTTACCCTATGGCGTTGAAGGATTTGTGCCTAACCGTCATCTGAAAAAAGAAGATGGCAGCAATGCTAAAGTTGAAGAGACAATTGATTTTAAAGTGATTGAGTTTTCAAAAGAAAACAAGAAAATCATCCTGTCACATTCACGTATTCACGAAGATCAGGCTTTTGTTCAGCGTAGTGCCGAAAAGGAAACTAAAGGAAAAGAAGTCAAATCGACCAAACGTGCCGTGAAGATTATCAACGAAAATCTGGAGCGTACCACGCTCGGCGACCTCGACGTTTTAGCAGGCCTGAAAAAAGACCTGGAAGACGAAGAAAAGTCCGCTAAGAAAAAGTAAGCATCGCTTATTTTGAAAAAGGAGAAGGCTGTCTGCATTGTGGACAGCCTTTTTTTTGTTGGTATTTTTGTCTGTTAACGGCTGAAATCAAAACCACAAGGTTCAAAAGGATTTCACAAAGGACACCAAGGATTTGTGGACATGAAAGGACTATTTCATAGTGCGCTTAGTGCCGGCTTCGTGTGCTTAGTGGTAAAGAAAATAACCACAAGGATCACAAAGGTTTCACAAAGTTCACCAAGGATTTGTGGACATGAAAGGACTATTTCATAGTGTGCTTAGTACCGGCTTCGAGTGCTTAGTGGTAAAGAAAATAACCACAAGGTTCACAAGGTTTACACAAAGTTCACCAAGGATTTGTGGACATGAAAGGACTATTTCATAGTGCGCTTAGTGCCTTCTTCGTGTGCTTATTGGTAAAAAAATAACCACAAGGGTCACAAGGGTAACACAAAGGACACCAAGGGATTTGAGGATATACAAGAACTATTTCATAGTGCGCTTAGTGCCGGCTTCGTGTGCTTAGTGGTAAAGAAAATAACCACAAGGTTCACAAGGTTTACACAAAGTTCACCAAGGATTTGTGGATATGCAAGAGCTATTTCATAGTGCGCTTAGTTTCTTCTTCGTGTGCTTAGTGGTTAGTTGAAATCAAACTTCAAGATTCACAAAGCTTTCTCAAAAGAAACAAATGGAGTGCCTCCCACAACATTTTTCTATTTTAAGTGTTTTTTGTTCATGAATCCATTCGAATTGACCATTATCGGCGCAGGATCGGCACTGCCCTCGCTGGAGCGACATGCCAGCAGCCAGCATTTACAATACGGCAGCAGACACATTTTGATTGATTGCGCCGAAGGAACCCAACTGCGGCTTCAGGCCTTGAAAATAAGCCCCATGAAGCTGGATACCATATTGATCAGTCATTTGCATGGCGATCATTACTATGGTTTGATTGGCTTAATCAATTCGATGCATTTGAATGGAAGGGCTCGTCCACTGAAAATATATGGACCACCCGAACTGATCAACATACTAAACCTGATGCTTAAAGCATCTGATACGCATTTGCGGTATCCGTTACATTTTCATGCGTTAGAAGCCATTGACAGCCAACTGCTCGAGTCGGATAATCAACTGCAGATTACCGCTTTCCCGGTAAAGCACCGTATTCCTGCCTGGGGTTTCAGGTTCGATGAAATTGTCGGACGAAAAATCAACAAGGATTTTATTGCAGCCTATAGCCCTTCGCACGAGGATTTGCAACACATACAGGCAGGATTAGACTATACGACAGCAGCCGGAGAGCTATTATCCAACAAAACGATCACACACCTGGCGCATCAGCCACGATCCTATGCTTATTGCACCGACACCGCTTATTATAAGCCATTGATAAAACAAATTCATAAAGTAAACCTGCTCTACCACGAAGCCACTTTTGGGAAAGACAGGGATGATTTTGCGGAGCAAACCTTTCATTCTACTACCATACAGGCAGCTGAGATAGCGCGTCGAGCTGAAGTTGGAAAACTGATTATCGGGCATTTTTCATCACGTTACAAAGACCTTGAAGTCCTGCTCAATGAGGCCAAAACAAGCTTTGAATCTACAGAACTGGCTTTGGATGACAAGAAGTTTTTGATTTGAAACCGGCTAATTAATTATTCTGTCACAACAAGTTTATAGTTGAAATATCCGTGCTCAGTTTGGCTATTCAGCAGATAAATGCCTTTTGGCCAGCTTGATACGTCTATTATTAATTGCTGTTCCGGATGCCTTATCATGTAAAGGACTTTTCCCAAAAGATCATACAATTTCAGCTGCAATACCTCGCTCATACTCTCAGGATAGCTGATATGAAGCTTGTTGTTTGTCGGATTGGGATAAATCAGGGGTTGTTCACTGTTTTTGGAAAAGAGCGCTGTTTGGGTGTCCTCAAGGGACACTTCCGCAATCCAGCTGAAAAATCCACCGGGGTTCACAACAAGTGTATCATCAAATGAAAGGTAATTGGTGCTTTTCCCAGTAAGGTAAATGGTGTTACCTGAAACTGCTGAAAGGTGCTGAATGCCTGGTGATTGTGTGTTTTCAGTGGTTTGAATAACCCACTCCACCATAGCCTCAGGATTAAGTTTGGCGACAAAGCCTGCAGGACCAAATTCATTGTATTGCTCGCCGTTGTTCCATGTTAATGGACCAAAAGCAAGACCCGACAAATATAAATTGTCTTGTTGGTCGATGGCCAGATAGGCATTGTTTTCGAGCCTGGTGATGGCTAGCTCATCATCGTTCATCGTGAGGGGTTTTACCAGGTCGAAATACCCCGACTGGTTGATTCGGGCAAGGACAAACTGTTGGTATTCATTTACCTGATGTGTTAAATCATCAAAAAAATAGATTCCTCCGAGTAATTGCGCACTCAGGTAAATTTCTGAGCTGCTGTTTACTGCAATATCCGGAAAGGTGCAATTGAAGGTTTCAACAAGGTTCACCCAATCGAGCGAACCTTCGGGGTTGTATTTAGCAACAAAAATATTGTCATCATAAGTGTTGCTGACTGTGGTTCCGTTAAAATTCAGGTTATTGTCGGCACAGCTTCCTGTGAAGTATATATTGCCGCTTAGATCATCTTTTATGCTGTACACCAATACATTTTGCTCTAAAACATTGGCTAATTCGCCATCGGGCTGATAAGCTCTTATTTCAGATTGTATAGGAGAACTTTCATGAGTGGTGAGTGCATTAACAACCAATATATTGTCATGCGAAAGATGCGCAGCACATTTCCACCTGCCTGAATAGCTGTTGGTTCCGATAAATTCGTACCAGTTCAGTTGCATGTCGTGCGTAAAGGCAACGATTAAGGTGCCGTTGGTGTAGTCGTCCGTTGCTATTAGGCCAACTTCAGGCAGACTGATTGGATAATTGTTCACTTCAAAAAACTGAATATTGACGTAAACGTTTTCGTTATCTGCTGTAATCGCCAGGTTGAGGGGATAACCACTAACAAGCAACTCAGCTTCAGCCTGCAGGTTTTCATCGAGCCTGGCCAAAACAAAGGTATCATCATGCCACGATTCTGTCAGATTTGCCAACTCTGCCCTGTAAACAGTGCCGTCTGGACTAACAGCCGAGGCTACATCCCGTGGCAGTTCTGAAAATAAATCGTGACCAATTTTTAATATCTCCTGACCTTGCGATGGTTGCCATACCACGCCAAGTGTAATTAGCAGAAAGGTGTAAATTGTTTTCATAGGATGTGGAGGTTGATTAGCGTTTCCGTTCAGTTAAATGCAGCAAATACTGTTTGCTAATTACAAATATATACTAACAAAATTGCTGAGTTGTTAATAAAATGCTAAAAATTAGACTGTTAAGCAAATAACAGCCAAACAAACTTTAAAAACTGAACCTAAAGAAGGGCCTGATAAAGGATTTCAACAGGATGCAAAGCATCTTTTTGCGTACCATCATGAATCTGATGCCGGCACGAAGTTCCGGATGCGGCGAGAATTGTCGCTGCTGAGGCTTTTCGCACTGCCGGGAAAAGCACCAGCTCGCCCACCTTCATCGAAACATCGTAATGCTCCTTTTCGTAACCAAAAGATCCAGCCATACCGCAACATCCTGATTTAATCTCGGATGCACTATAGTTTTCAGGAATCTGTAACATGTTTAGTGCGTCTTTGGTCGAGGCAATCGATTTTTGCTGACAATGCCCATGATAAAGAATTTCGGCTTTTTCTTTGGTAAAAAAATCGCGGCTGATGTGTCCTGCTTCAAATTCGCGACTTAGAAATTCTTCGATCGTGAAACTGTTTCTGGCCAATTTATCAGCATCCTCTAGTAAATCGGCTCCTACCAATTCAGGATATTCGTCTCTGAAACTTAAAATGGCAGAAGGCTCAATCCCTATCAATGGGTTTTCGGAATTGATGAGCGGAGCCAGCTGCTTTACATTTTGTATAGCGATTTTTCTGGCCTTCCTCAAAAAGCCTTTGCTGAGAAAAGTTCTGCCGCTTTCACTATGCTTTGGCAGTACTACCTCATAACCCAATTTAGTAAGCAATAAGATCGTATAAATGCCGATTTGCGTATCGTTGAAACGGGTAAACTCATCATTGAAGAGGTAAATTTTTCTACCAGTTGCGATTGGCTGTTTATTTTTCTTAAACCATTGATCCAGCGTTGTTTTGTAAAGCGAAGGGAGACGTCTTTGAGGCGAAAAACCCAATAAGGGCATCAGCAGTTTTTGGGTGGCCGGATTGTTCATCATCAGATTGGTAAAACCGGGCAACAGGCTTCCCAGCCGATTCACCAATGGATTATAAGCTATTATTTTTGCACGCAGCGGAGCACCATTGGCATCGTAATAATGCTGCAAAAATTCCGCTTTAAGTTTAGCAACATCTACACTGCTCGGACATTCCGATTTGCAAGCTTTACACGAAAGACAAAGATCCATCACCTCATAAATCTCAGGATGGTCAAAAGGATTTTGTTTGTTGGAGGAGGTCAGAAACTCACGCAGGATATTGGCGCGTGCACGGGTGCTGTGTTTTTCATCGCGGGTTGCCATATACGAAGGACACATAGTGCCGCCGGTTACTTCAGTTTTGCGACAGGCTGCAGTACCATTGCATTTTTCGGTAGCGCGAAGTACTCCCATATCTTTGGACCAATCGAAAACGGTTTCAAATTGCCTGATTGGCTCGCCGGCCTTATACCGTAAAGAGGTGTTCATCTTTGGCGTTTCGACGATTTTGTTGGGGTTGAAGATATTATTGGGATCCCAGGTTTTTTTAATCTGACGCAACAATTCATAATTATGCTGCCCGATCATCAGGGGGATAAACTCGCCACGCAAACGGCCATCGCCATGTTCCCCGCTGAGCGAGCCTTTATATTTCTTTACCAGTTTGGCGGTTTCCAACGCAATTTCATAAAAGAGCTCCACATCTTTAGGGTCTTTCAGATTGAGGATTGGTCGCAAATGCAATTCGCCTGTCGCGATGTGCGCATAGTAAACGCATTTTTTGCCGTACGTATCGAGTAGCTTATCAAACTCTTCAATATATTGCGGCAAGAGCGCAGGATTCACAGCAGTGTCTTCAATTACAGGAACAGGTTTTGCATCGCCGGGCATGTTGTTGATAATACCCAGGCCAGCTTTGCGCAGGTTCCAGACTTTGTCCATATCCGCTCCCGATACGATAGGAAAGGCATATCCCAAACCTGCGGCCTTCATGGCAGCTTCCATTTCAGCGGTTTTCCGGTCTAAAACAGCTTTGTCCGCTTCAGCAAATTCAACAATTAAAATGGCGCCCGGATCACCCTGAACAAAAATGCGGTTCTTGTTCTGTTCAATGTTTTCCTTGGTGAGGTCCATCACCGTTTTATCCATCAGTTCAACGGAAACAGGCTGATATTTTAGGGCAATCAGATTGGCCTGCAGAGATTCTTTAATGCTTTCAAAATGAACACAAACAAGGGCTTTCTCTATTGGAGGAAGCGGCACGAGATTCAGTTTGATGGCAGTTGTAAATGCCAGCGTACCCTCTGAACCCGCCAATAGCCTGGCAAAATTAAAATCGGGTTGATTTGCTGTAAAAGGCGAGGTTTCGAGCAGCAGATCAATAGCATAGCCAGTATTGCGTCGTTTTAAAGACGGGTCGGGGTATTCGGCGCGAATATGCTGTTGGTTTTCTGGCTTACTTAGGATTTCATTGATGTTTCTGTAGATTTCACCTTCAAGACCTTCAAGCGCAAGCTTTTCGTTAAACTGTGAAGGCGTCAGTTCATTAAAAACTGTTGCCGTGCCATCACTTAAGATGGTTTCAACCTCCAGCGTATGATCGCGTGTGCTGCCATAAACCAATGAGTGAGCACCACAGGCATTGTTGCCAAGCATACCTCCCATCATACAGCGGTTTGCTGTGGAAGTTTCCGGGCCAAAAAACAAAGCATGAGGCTCAAGGTATTGATTCAATTCGCTTAGGATTACACCCGGCTCGACTATTACCCATTTTTCTGCCACATTCAGCTCCAGTATTTTGGTCATATAACGTGAAATGTCCACAATAATTCCATTACCAACTACTTGTCCGGCCAATGAGGTGCCCGCAGCTCTTGGAATCAGCGATGTTTTGGTTTTCAACGCCAGATCTATCAATTTTTTGATGTCGTTTTTGTTTCGGGGCAAGGCCACGGCGAGGGGTTTTTCGCGGTAGGCTGAGGCATCTGTGGCGTAAATCAGGCGAGTGGAGTCATCAATGTGGATATCGCCTTCGAAGGTGACTTCAAGTGATTGTAATGCTTCGTAGATTTTTGATTCGCGCATATTGGTTTTTTTAGAGCTCTAGGTTTAAAAAATCTAAGAGATTGAAATGTTGAATACCCCGATGTGTGTTGCCTTGAAAATCATCCATCGAGACAACAATTTTACGGTAATTGTCCTGGATTTTCTCGAGATTCCCAAATTCACGGGCTATTGTTTTTTCATCTTGTAACAGATAACAAACCTGTATATAGATTAGTTCGCCTTTTTTACTGGCAATAAAATCAATTTCGTTGTTAGCTGTCTGGCCAACCTTTATATCAAATTCATGGCACATGAGATGGTGAAACACTACGTTTTCCATTATTTTGCCAATATCTGCCAACTTATAGTTTGTAAGCGCATTACGAATTCCTATGTCTTCGAAATAGAATTTCTCACCAATTTCGAAAATACGTTTTCCGGCAATATCATACCGGGGTACACGGTGCACGAGAAAAGCATTCGTAAGGTGATTCAGGTATTGAATCACTTGGGAAGCGGCAATGGAAGTGCGCTGTGATTTGAGGTAAGCACTTATTTTGTTGGCCGAAAATTGTTGTCCGATATTATCTCCCAAAAAAATGGCCAGATTTTCGAGGAACGCAGAATTCCTGACATCGTAACGCATAATTACATCACGAAACAAGATTGTGTTGTAAATTCCTTTCAGATAATTGTAGATGATTTCATCCTCAAGTTGCAGATGTTTCAGGTAGGGGAGACCTCCAAATCGGATATATTGCATCATGGAGTCTCGCGTGTTCTGCAAATTGTGAAACTCAAGAAATTCTTTGAATGACAGGCTGTTGATTTTAAATTCGATAAACCTTCCGCTGAGGTGAGTGGCCAGTTCACCTGAAAGAATATTGGCATTACTACCGGTGCAATAAATGTCATAAATCGGATTTAGCAGCAAACTTCTAAGGGCATATTCAAAATTTTCAATTTCTTGAACTTCATCAATATAAATATGGTTTCTAACCCCTTCCTGGGTGTTATTCTTGACATATTGATTGAGGTCTTCAGCCGTTTTGATTTTATCAAAGCGCATGTCCTCTTTATTGAGGTAGATGATTTTTATTTCGGGAGTACTTGTTTTAGTTTCCTGTATCAACTGCCTTAAAATATAGCTTTTGCCCACACGTCTCTGACCAGTTAATACCTTTATAAGCTGCTTCTCAACAAATGGTTTTATGCGGTGTATGTATTGATTTCGCGGTATGATTGTGTTTTCCATGGCCTTTTTATTGTATATGCGCTAAAGAACACTGCAAATATACTAAAGTTTAGTATATAAACTAAGAAAAATGTATCAAGAACTAAAGTTTAGGATATGCCGAAAAAATTGAAGTGGTCTGATTGAAAATACTTTGAAAGTGTCGCCGGCAAAGCGACACCTTCAAAGGATGGTAAATTTTAACAAAAAAAGCTAAGAAACCCTATCCGTACTTTCGAAAATCTTATCGGCAGATTTGGCAATGAAACCGGAATAAAGTTTTCCACTTTGGTCTTTATAGCGTCGGGCAAATTCATAATAACATCCTGGGATTTCCTTTTGACCTTCTTCAAAATCCACGGCAATCATTTCTGCCCGAATACTTGATTGCTCAAGCAATTCAGCAGGGTTTCCCTTGATTTCGCCACCGGAGTCGTTTATACGAAATCCATTGTCTTTCAGCAGTTGATTGACTGCTTGCAGGCTATCGAATTGTTTTAAGGCATTCACGCTGACGGTGAAATGGTTGGCGCAGAAACCATTCACATATAACCATGCAGCATATTCTGATTCAGAGCGTAGTTTTTCGTAAACTTCAAATGAAGGCTTTCCCCAATTTGCTCCGCTATAGATTAGTTCATCTGATTGCAGCAGATCTAACGGAATCTGATCTACCAGATTTTTTACGGTTTCCTGCAAATAAGGGCTAAAATCAGCAGATTTCAATTGCGAAATGAATACCCTCGGTTGGCCTTCCATCTCAAAATGTTTGGCATACAAATGTTTGGCTTCAAAGTGGTAATCACCTTTAAATACATAGCCTGCCTCTAAAAATACACGCGACAATACTTCAATATTTACACGCGGATCATCAAAAGTTCTGAAGGCAATATGATCGTTTTCTACAGTTTCACCTTTCTCTGTAAATAGGTCATACACTTTTTTAACAGCAGGATTTTGGGTGGTATAGTCAGCCCAGAGTCGGTCGAAGATTGTTTTTGCTTTACTCATAATATGGGTTTTAAAACAGTTGAATTATTAATTTTTGTTGTTCCGTTTTTGAAATGTTTTTTGCACTCAATAGTGGTTCAAGGGCTTGCTGAAGATCTTTTGGATGATGAAACTTCCCTGCCAGGATGCACTCAATTTCCCATGCCAATTTTTTTTGCTTCAACCCGGAGAGTTTAACAGATGAGATCACTCCTTTGTTTACTTGCAGCTTTAGATCCGCATCAAAAGCCGCCGTTTCAATGCTTCTTGAGAGGCTGTAATCCGGAGAATAGCCAAAATTCCATGTGTTGGTTTTATATTTTGAGTTGCTTAGATCTTTTATTTTATTTATTTCAATTTCAGTAAGTTGATAAGTTCCTTCATTTCCAAAAAATGCTAAAACGGTTTGTTTTAGTTTCTTTTGAAAAGTATTCAGCGCCATATTTTCAGGCAGCAAAGGTTTCAGGTTGGTTACCTGTGCCCTGATGGAGGCCACAGCACGCGAGTTGATGTGGTCAGTTGTTGGCCGCAAGTAGTGTTTAATCAATGCGAGATCTGCATCAAAAAGTAAGGTTCCATGATGAATCGACCGGTTTTTGAAAACATGAGCTGCGTTTCCTGAGAATTTAAGTCCATCAACTGTCAGGTTGCTCTTTCCTGTCATTTCTGCCGCAACACCCATTTTATTCAATAGGTCCAAAATAGGTTGTGTAAATTTCTTAAAATTTATCTTGTATTCGTCCGTTTTGCTGTTGGTGATGAAAGTGAAATTCAGGTTGCCACTGCCATGAAAAACTGTACCGCCTCCGCTAATCCTGCGGATCACCGGAATAGTATCCGTCAGCAGGTATTCCGGCTTTATTTCCAGGAAAGGATTTTGGTGTTTGCCAACAATCAGGCTTGGGCTGTTTTCCCAAAGCATAAAAATATCTGCCTCGGCATTCCTAAGCAAATGCTCCTCAAGGGCAATATTAAACCAGGGATCACGACTTGCTTTATCCAAAAAAAACATGGGCTATACGGATTGTTGGTAAAAGAAGTACAAAATTAATGCTTTTTCGCACCTTCTTACTGAATAAACAACTAATTTTGCACCCTCATTTTCAATAAATAAGATATAACATAAAATGCCCAATATCAGAAATATTGCCATAATCGCTCACGTTGATCATGGCAAAACAACCCTTGTTGACCGTATGCTTCATCAGGTGAAGCTTTTCAGAGATAATCAGGAAACCGGTGATTTAATCCTTGATAATAACGACCTGGAGCGCGAGAGAGGGATTACTATTCTTTCGAAAAATGTTTCTGTACGGTATAAGGACGTAAAAATTAATATTATCGACACGCCTGGTCACGCCGACTTTGGCGGCGAGGTGGAGCGTGTGCTCAATATGTCCGATGGTGTTATCTTATTGGTGGATGCCTTTGAAGGCCCCATGCCACAAACCCGTTTTGTGCTGCAAAAAGCTATTGATTTGGGCCTCAAGCCTATTGTTGTGGTCAATAAAGTAGATAAACCGAATTGTCGCCCGGATGAAGTTCAGGAAGCAGTTTTCGATTTGATGTTTAATCTTGGCGCAACCGAGGACCAACTTAACTTCCCAACAGTGTTTGGCTCTTCCAAAAACGGTTGGATGTCGGATCATTGGGAAAATGTTACCCAGGATGTTTCACACCTGCTGGATGTGATTATTGATACTATTCCGCCCGCCCAGTATGTGGAGGGGACACCACAAATGCTGATTACTTCGTTAGATTACAGTTCGTATGTGGGACGTATTGCTGTGGGGCGTATTTCGCGAGGAATATTGCAGGCAGGCATGACAGTGAGTTTGGCAAAACGCGATGGCACAATGACGAGATCTGTCATTAAGGAGCTGTATACTTTTGAAGGACTGGGTAAAGAGCGCACAAAGTTGCCTGTTTATGCCGGCGATCTTGTCGCCCTCATGGGAATTGATGACTTTGAAATAGGTGATACGGTTGCAGATATGGAAAATCCGGAAGCCCTTCCACCGATCAGGATTGACGAGCCGACCATGAGTATGCTATTTACCGTTAACAATTCTCCTTTTTATGGGAAGGAAGGTAAATATGTTACTTCGCGTCACTTGCGTGATCGCCTCATGAAAGAGACTGAGAAAAACCTGGCTTTACGTGTTGAAGATACCGATTCTCCGGATTCGTTGCTGGTATTTGGAAGAGGCATTTTGCACCTCAGCATATTGATTGAAACGATGCGACGCGAAGGATACGAGTTTCAGCTGGGGCAGCCTCGTGTTATCATAAAAATAATTGATAACGTAAAGCATGAGCCTATTGAGAGCCTAATGGTGCAGGTTCCGGAAAATTTTTCGGGCAAAGTTATTGAGCAGGTCACCCAGCGTAAGGGAGAATTACTTGAAATGAACCCGCATGGTGATCGCATGCATTTGGAATTTTTGATACCTTCACGCGGTATTATTGGATTGCGTAATAATTTGCTTACCGCCACAGAAGGCGAAGCTATTATTGCACACCGCTTTAAAGATTTTGAGCCATGGAAAGGAGAAATCAATGCCAAAACCAATGGAGCACTGATTTCTATGGATACCGGACAAGCTATTCCTTATGCTATCTGGAAATTGCAGGATAGGGGAAGGTTTTTTACGATTCCCGGAGAGGATGTGTATATGGGACAGGTGATAGGCGAAAATAACCGCGCTGATGATATGGTCATCAATATCAACAAAACAAAGAAACTTACCAATGTCAGGGCTTCCGGTACAGATGATAAGGTAATGATTGTGCCGGCAATACGTTTTTCGCTTGAAGAGTTTATGGAGTATATCCGTGACGATGAATATTTGGAAGTTACCCCTAGAAGCCTTCGTCTGAGGAAGATTTTTTTAGACGAAAATGCAAGAAAAAGAGCTGGAAAAACTTATTAAATTTAGCATTATGAAAACATCCAAAAGATTTGTTTCACCGGTAATCATGCTGTTTCTATTGCTGACTTTGAATTCATGCACCATGCTTGACCAGATAAATCAGGTGCAACAACTTGCTTTATGCGAGTTTAATGTTCTCGGAGTTAACGAAGTAAGCATCGCGGGTATTGAATTACGGGAAAATATGGAGCGCGACGACTTGAATGCAGCACAAATCATGCAACTGACGGCTGCGGTTTTCAGAAGAGAAATGATCGTGGACTTTAATTTATTGCTGGATATCGACAATCCGAATAATAAAACAGCTGCCATGAATCGCATGGATTACGAGCTATTTATTGACAATAAAGAGATCCTTACCGGCCAGATGAATCAGCCCGTAAATGTTGGGCCTAATGCATCTGCGCAGTTACCTATGCCCATCAGGCTCGATTTGTTTAAGGTGCTCAATAATGAAACCCAGGATGCACTTGTAAATTTGGCCTTTAAGCTAACAGGTGATCAGAGTAATCCTTCAGAGATTTTATTAAAAGTTAAGCCCTATATTAAGGTTGGGGGCCGTGAGTTGGCCTATCCCGGCTTTCTCAATGTGCGACATACCCTGAAATAAGAGGCTGCAATACGCTAATTTGCTGTATTAAAGTGTCTTATTTAAAAAATTCTTTTGAAAGATTCTGCCTACAAATCCGGTGCTTGAGCTTTAAAGTTCGAGGGCTCAGCTTTGATAAACCTTATTGCTGACAAAACGGAGGCTTATTCCTTAGCTCTCTGCCTTAAGTTTAGGGTTACAAGGTTTCTAATTCCCTGATTTGGATTAAATTTGCTTCGATGAAGCGAAAAATAAATCTTAATCCAGCGCATAAACGTCAGGAGAAGGAGATTGTAGAAAAATTCAGGGATCTTTATACTGATTTTCCCAAAGCGCGCATAAAAAGCCACGAATCACCTGATATCCAGCTCCTTATAAACCGCCATAAAATGATCGGCCTGGAAATTGTTCGCTATAGTATTCCCGCAGATAATAATACTGGTTTGCAGCAACTAAAACGCTTTGATGAGCATTTGCTTACAGACCTAATTACCCAGAAGGAGGAAAAGACCGAAATTTATCAGCGTATGCGCTACACTTCGTTGTGGTTGCTAATTGCTGCCGGAAGTATGCAACGAGATGCCCTGATTATTTATCCTGATGGGTTTGAAGACTTCCGTGTGACAACTGATTTTTTTGACCGTGTTTTTTTTCTTGACATGCGTCAGCGAGTGCTTTATAACTTGCAATAATCTCCCGACACGCATTTTTACGTATGGTTTTACGAATTTTCCCTTAGTTCCAGCGTGGTTTTCTACCTGTAGTTTTGCCTAATCAAAGCCTTTAACAATGAAAAGTTGCAAGACTTCGCTTCACAAATCATGCGCATGGTCAGCCTTAAAAAGGGGATGTACTAGATTGCTTGTGTTTTTCATTTATTGGCTTCACAACGTGAATTATTGCGGAAGCCGAAAAGCAAAAAGAGTAGGCAATTTATTAACAACCAATTCATTATGAAAAAGTTTGTATTAGTTTTAGCAATTGCCCTTGTTGGGCTTACCTATGGTGCTCAGGCACAGTATGAAAGTGGTCAGGTTGATGCCAATATTGGTGTCGGGCTGGGATCTACTTTTGCAACCGGAACATTGGATATGCCACCAGTTTCACTGGCACTGGATTTTGGTCTTAGTGATAAGATGAGCCTGGGAGCATACGTTGGCTATTCAGCCTCAAAGGAAGATTTCTCGGGTTTTGGTGCTAATTATTCCTGGAAGTACACCTATATCATTGTGGGTGCACGCGGGGCTTATCACTTTGATTTAGTTGATCAGCTTGATACTTATGCCGGTGTTTTGTTGGGATACAATGTTGCAAGCGTAACCTATGAAGGTAGTGGCACTGCTCCTACATCTCCTTCGGCTGGAGGTTTGGCCTATGCCGGATTTGCCGGTGCCCGCTATCATTTTGGGGATACCTTTGGCGTGTATGCCGAACTAGGATATGGATTAGCCTTACTTAATGCTGGTCTTACCCTGAAGTTCTAAGCGGACTTAAGTTAATGAATCAGCAACAGCCTGGCTGTTGCTGATTTTTCTTTACCATAAAAATCCCATTTTCAAGCCGGCAGACAAACTCATCGGGAAAGTTTCATCCATAATAGTATGACTGTAATAATAGTTTGGGCCATTATAATTGCTCGAAAAACCGTACCCAATCCCCCAGTATAGGTCAATAAGAAAAGCATTGTCAATTACCCATTGTTTTCCAAGTACTAATTGAATAGCACCGGTAACCGTAGTTTCAGTTCGATTGTCACCATAGTAATAGTAATCATCACCATATTCATTCACATAATCATAGTAATAATTCTGCCGACTGAACAATCCTATTGTTAGGGCGGGTTTGATGTAACTTCCTTTCAGCAGGTGGGCATAACGCAACCCACGCAGGTAAAAGTCGGGGCTTTTCAGGAATTTGTAGCCAAATCTTAAAAACACACCGCCCGGGTTTTCATCGCCGGGATCAATTCCTAATCCAATAATACCTAACTCGCCCTCTATACTTCGCCCCGGTTTTAAACTACGTTCATAACTTATCGTGGTGTTACCAGAAAGCGGAGATAGGAAATCTATTTTGAGCGCATTTTTACGGTTGTCGAGGTAATTCGCAGGATTTTTCAGGCTTTTTTCAAAAGCCATCTCCTTGCCATTCTCAAAAACGATTTTTTCAATGTCGTCTTTGTCTATGGCAAAAAGTAAATCGTTAGAAATTTCAGGTAGTACATATTTTACTTCATCGAGTCCAATCTCTTTAATCTTGCATTGGATCACTTCTTCGTTCCTTTGAATGATTTTGTCCTGTGCTAATACAAGTTGTAAGCTACTTAAAATCAATAAAAAAGATAAGACAATTCGTTTTGGTTTCATGGGTTTTGGCTTAACAATTAATTTGAAACGATAACATTTAATCACTGTGCTTTTCACAGCAAAGTTAATGCCATAAAGCGTAATAATTGAGAAGCGTGAAAAAAATATTTGGGTTGGAGTGAATCTATTGTTTATTTTTCTTCCATTCTTCTTTGTAATACTTTATTGGAGCCAGAAGAAAGCCGTAATTATATTGGGCCATAGGTTTATGGTGATCGAGATGCGCGGTGATGGTCGCGCGCAAATAACGGTTACTCATTTTTTGTAGTAGTGGAAGTCTGCCGTGCACAAAAACATCATGAAACATGAAATATGCCAAGCCGTAAAGTGCAATGCCAGCACCAATATAAAATTTCCAGTCGAAGCCTGCATCGATACCGGTATAGATGAACAAGAAACTGGGGATGGCAAAAATTACAGCAAAAAGGTCGTTCCATTCAAATTTACGGCCATCTCGAATATGGTGGTCTTTATGCAAAACCCACAAGAAACCATGCATCACATATTTATGTGTAAACCATGCCATAAATTCCATAAATAAAAAAGCCGCCAAAACGAGCAGCGTTGCTATTGTCCAGTGCATTTTATTATGTTTTAAGGGTTTTTAAGTAATCATTTACTTCATCAAAAGCAATACGAAACCATACCGTGTAATTCTCTGGATTCTTTGCGATATCAATACTGAGCTCATCCATGCTTGCATATTTCCAGCCGGCGACTTCCTCTGGATTTATGTCGGGCAGTTCATCTGTGTGTCCGATAAATACATGATCAAACTCGTGTTCAGTAAGTCCCTGACCTACATCGGCTTTGTAGAGAAATGAAAATGCTTTTTTGATATCGCATTGCATGCCCATTTCCTCCTTCAGCCTCCTTTTTGTTGCTGCTTCAAGGCTTTCGCCATGGCGTGGATGGCTGCAACAGGTGTTTGTCCATAAACCGGGCGTGTGGTATTTTGAAAAGGCACGCTGTTGCAGCATCAATTCCTGCTTGCTATTAAATACAAAAATTGAGAATGCCCGGTGCAATACTCCTTTTTGATGGGCTTCCATTTTTTCCATAAGTCCTTGTGGATTATCGTCCACATCCACTAAAATTACTTGTTCTTGCATTAATTTTTCAGCTTTAAAGTGAGCTGTTTTAACATTTCAGACTCTTTTGCTTCAAGATTTAGATTTTGCTGCAAAAATGCAATTACCTGTAGGGTAAAACGGGTGTCGTTCCCAATCATTTGATTTTGAAATAAGGCTGTAAGCAAAAGCTGCTTATCCTCATTGATATTACTGTTGTAGGCTAAAAATCCCGGCGCGTTTACCTGAACGCTCAGCCGTAAAAATCTGATTTCGGCATTTGCACTATCCAGCGTGATCGCGTTGTTCAACAGTTTTTTGCCTTGGTTAAAACGCTGTAGTTTATTGTGAGGCAAAAAGGTACAATCTGCCGAGCTGGCTCTGGCAGTGCCTTTATATGCCATCAAAACAGCGTTGTCATCGGGTGATTTTTGCAGCAAATCAAAGAGCTTTTCAGCGGAGCATTTTTCCTGGTTAAAATTGAAAAATAACTCCCTGGATTGTCTCAACAACTCAGGTTCATTAGGGGGTAAAACTACTAAAAATAACCAAATAAGTAACATGGTTTCTACATCAGATTTAATCTGTAGCGCAGGTAAGAACTTACTAACATGCCGTATTTTGCAGGGTTAGGCACACGAATTCTTTTATGCTCTAATAATTTTTCAGACTGAAGACGTTTTATTTTTTTGAATAAATTGTGATAATACACATAGGCTACGTAAACGCCGTATCGTGTACCTGTTGGAAGTTTCCGTATGCCCGAAAGTCCCTCGCGAAAATCTTTCTCGATATCGGCTTCAATCAATTCTTTGCTGGACTGATCGAAGTTGTTCAAATCGAGATTGGGAAAATAGGTTCGTCCCAAATGCAGATGATCGGCATGCAGGTCACGTAAGAAGTTGATTTTTTGGAATGCTGATCCCAGGCGCATGGCACCATATTCCAGCTCTTTATATTTTTTTTCATCGCCTTGCGTAAACACCTTAAGGCACATGAGTCCTACTACTTCGGCAGATCCCAGTATGTATTCTTCAAATAACTTTTGGTCGTATTCCAGATCATCTAAATCCATTTCCATGCTTTTCAGAAAGCGATCGATTAGCCACCAATCAATATTGTAGGTGCGCACGGCTTCCTGAAAACTTTGAAGTATCGGGTTGAGGCTAATGCCTCTTTCGATTGCCTGAATTGTGTCGTCGCGAAATTCTTGGAGCAATTGTTTTTTGTCAAATTCGTGAAAGGTATCCACAATCTCATCAGCAAGTCGCACAAAACCATAAATCGCATAAATTGGATCATGGTATTTATGATGAAACAATCTGATACCAAGAGAGAATGAAGTGCTGTAAGATCTCGTAGTTATCTTACTGGCTTTTGCCGAGACATGATCGTACAATGTTTTCATGGGTTAGTTTTTAAGGAGTTTTTGGTTTAGTTTTTCTCTTTTTTTATGATCTGATCGGCCGCAATCTGCCCTGAGATAATGGCAGGGGGAACGCCCGGGCCGGGAATCGTAAGCTGGCCGGTGTACAGCAGATTAGGTAGTTTTTTATTGAACATCGAGGGTTTTAGAATTGCCGTTTGCATTAAGGTGTTGGCCAGGCCGTATGCGTTTCCTTTGAAAGCATAATAGTCTTTTGCAAAATCGCGATTCGAATAATTTCTCTTAAAGATAATATCATCTTTAAAGCTTATGTTTAATGTTTCCTCGATACGTTGTACTGAAAAGTCAAAATAGTGCTCACGAATTTCATCGGTATCATTTAAGCCCGGGGCAACCGGAATGAGGATAAAAAGATTTTCCTTGCCTTTGGGAGCTGTTGTAGCATCTGTTTGAGAAGTACAGCTTAGATAAACTGATGGATTTTCGGGCCATTGTGGTGTCTCATAAATCTGCTGTGCATGTTTCTCGAAATCCTTATTAAAGATCAGTGTGTGGTGCTGCATGCCATCGAGCTTTTTGTCGATGCCCAAATAATAAATCAAAGAAGAGGGCGACATGGTGCGCGAATCCCAATAAGCTGGCTTATAGTTGCGGTATTGCTCCGGCAGGATCTTTTGTTCAACATGGTGATAATCGGCGCTGGCAATAACATAATCAGCTTCATAGCTGCCTTTTGAAGTAACCACAGCAGTAATTTTGTTGTTGGTATATTCAAATTTTTTCACTTCTTCATTGAAATGAAACCTGGCTCCCATTTCTTCTGCAACTTTTTGAAAGCCTTCTACTACTTTAAACATGCCTCCTTCGGGATACCAGGTGCCCAGTATCATATCGCCATAATTCATCAAACTGTAGAGTGCCGGTGTTTTTTCGGCTGTTGCACCCAAAAATAAAATGGGAAACTCCAGGATGCGTAGCAGCTTGGGATGCGTGAAAAACTTACGAATATAGCTATGAAACGACTTTATGACGTGCATCTTAAGTGCTGAGCGCATAATTTTAAGATCCAGGTATTCAAAGGCGCTTTTGTTGGGCTTAAACACGAGATTTTTTATACCGATCTCATATTTAAAAGCGGCTTCTTCGAGAAATACCTTGAGTTTGTTTCCACTTCCGGGCTCGATACTGTCGAATAAGTTATACAGGGCTTGCGTGTTTGCGGGAAGGTCAATCTTGTCGCCCGGGCCGAAATAGATTGTATAAGAGGGGTCAAGGCGGATGAGTTTGTAGTAATCGGAAGTCTTTTTACCAAAAAGCTCAAAATAGCGCTCAAAAACATCAGGCATCCAATACCAGCTGGGGCCCATGTCGAAGGTGAAGCCTTTGTCGGAAAATTTACGGGCACGACCGCCTGACATTTCGTGCTTTTCGATCACATCGACTTCAAAACCGGCTTTCGCTAACAATGCTGCTGTTGATAATCCGGAAAATCCAGCGCCAATTACGATTACTTTTTTCATGAGTGTTTTAATGGTTTGTTTAATAAAACGAACTCTTGATTAAACAAAGATATTGTTTTTATGTTCACCGAATTTATAAAAATTATTTTATTGTTTTTTTAATTTGGATGATGTATCTTTGATGCAATCAACCTGCTATACAGTCCTTTCCTGCTTAAAATTTTAACAATGAAAAGCCAGACTCTCATTACTGTGGTTTTAGCAGTTCTATTATGCTCCACAGGATTTGCGCAGATTTTTGATTTCCCTGATGTATCGTTGCGCGACAAAAACAACAGGTTGGTTTCGGTCGCTGAATTGACAAAAAAGGGGCAATTATCGATCCTTGTATTTTGGGATATTGATGATCGTAAATCGTGTCAGCTTTTGCAGGATATGGCCATTGTTTATGCTGATTCATTGCAGGGGTATCCAATTAATTTTGTTGCTGTAGCCGTTCCGAAAAGCGGAAATTATGCCTTGGCAGCCAATTATGCAAGGGTGAATGCTTCTGACATCAACTGTTTAACGGACGAAAACGCAAAACTTTCGAGGCACCTTGGAATCAATGAATTTCCATGGGCGATGCTTTTCGATGTCGATCAAAAGCTTGTTTGTCAGTATCGAGGTTATTGTGTTGGCGTTGACGAGAAACTTTGCCATGAGGTAAAAATATGTCTCGAAAAACTGAAACTATGATTAATGCAGCATACGATTTTTTGCCTTGATGATTAATTTTCATTTATTTTTGCTCCCATAATTTTCAATCAATCTGAATAGTTAAAGTCTATTTATAAAGTCCAGTGGCTGATTCGTAATGCCCGAGATCAAGTCTGCTTGCCTTCAGCAGATAAACCTGGCGGTCAGGTCTAGGTGGCAGCAGACAGGCAGGGCGCATAAAAATTTTAAACAGTAGTATACCAAAGTATTCGAGGAATTAAAATTTTTAGTGCAACGCAGATATCGGACATTATAGACAGACATTAATTAGTGAAGTCAAACTGCCCATGAATATAGCCGTAGCGATAGTTGGTGTTGGTCTTTTGGTTTTTTTAGCCCATGTGTTTGCCGAAGTTTTCAGCAGAAAGCGTGTGCCTGATGTGTTGTTGCTGATTATTATCGGTTTAATTATCGGGCCGGTTTTAAACATAGTAAATACTGAGCATCTGGGGCTTGTGGGGCCTGTTTTTACAACCATTACCTTGGTTACCATTTTATTTGAAGGCGGAACAGAGCTTCGGTTTGATTCTTTGCGACACTCACTCAGGGGAACCTCGCTCCTCACAAACCTTAATTTTTTCTCCAGCATGATCGTAATAGGTTTGCTTGGATGGTTAATATTGGGTTTTCCGCCATTGGTCTCATTTATGCTGGGTGCAATTGTTGGGGGAACTTCATCTGCTGTTGTAATTCCTTTGGTCAGACAGCTTAAAATTTCTAATAATAGTCGCACCATATTAATACTAGAGTCAGCCTTTAGTGATGTGTTGTGCATTATTTTCGCACTTGCGTTTATGGAGGCAATGCAACTGGGTCAAATACAGGTTGGTACTACGATAGGACAGATCTTAGCCAGTTTTATTCTTGCTTCAATTATGGGTCTTGTTGGCGCATTTTTCTGGTCGGTAATCCTACACCGCATCCGTAATATCAAAAATTCCATTTTCACAACACCTGCTTTCGTCTTCATCATTTATGGCCTGAGCGAGATGCTGGGATATAGCGGAGCAATAAGCGCACTGGCTTTCGGAATCGGGCTTGCCAATACAGATTTAATCAAGGGCACTGCTTTGAGTAAATATTTCACGAAAAAGCCTGATTCATTGAATGAAACAGAGCGGATATTATTTGGTGAAGCTGTTTTTCTGCTGAAAACGTTCTTTTTTGTTTACATTGGTATTTCTGTGCAAATTAGCGAATGGATTCCCTTGCTGATTGGTTTTGCTATCACCATTGTTTTGTTCTTGTTGAGGATTCCTGTTGTAAGAGTTTCAATGCCGATTAGTAAAGATATTCACGATAAAACAGACCTGATGTATATGTCCACGATGATCCCCAAGGGATTGGCAGCAGCAGTTTTGGCTACTATACCTTTGCAGCAGGGCATTGAAGGTGGCGAATTGATCAAGAATATTGTTTTTTCCGTGATATTGTTCAGCATTATTTTTACCTCTGTATTAATTCCTTTGCTGGAAAGATCAAAAAATACACAGGCCTTTTATACCAATTCACTTGATTTTAACGTTTGGATGCGGGAAAGAATACAACGCTATCAGCAGAGTAGGAGAGCCGCTCGGGAAGAAAAAGATCGTGTTATAAAGGAGAAATCTTTTAATGAAAGTTTTAATGAAAAGACTTCAGATGAAGATGCGAAAAAAGATTAACACAATAGGTTTGTTTAGTTTAAAAAATAGTTTTATTTTTGCAGCCCAAAAAATTGTAAAGAATCAGATATGTATTTAACTGCTGAAAAGAAGACAGAAATTTTCAATGAGTTCGGTAATGCTGCTGCAGATACCGGCTCAGCTGAAGGTCAGATTGCATTGTTTACCTTTCGTATCAAGCATCTCACCGGTCACCTGAAACAAAATAAAAAAGATCTTTCCACCATGCGTTCATTGGTTCGCTTAGTAGGGAAGAGAAGAAAGTTACTTGATTATCTAAAGAAAAAGGATATCGAAAGATACCGGGAAATTATCAAGAAACTTGGTCTAAGAAAATAGATTTGAACTTGTCAAATGTCCAAAAAAAGGCAATTATGTTGATTGCCTTTTTTTGTATTTAAGGCAGGCTCAACAATACAGTTTACATTTAATATTTACTTATGAGCCCACAAGGTATTACACAAACGATCGAAATGGCCGATGGCCGAATTATCACGATCGAAACCGGGAAGCTCGCCAAACAAGCCGACGGAGCTGTTGTTGTCAAAACTGGCAAGACCATGCTTTTGGCAACTGTCGTTTCTGCAAAAGAAGCGCGTGAATCCGTCGATTTTCTTCCCCTATCAGTAGATTATAAGGAAAAATACGCGGCCACCGGAAAGTTTCCCGGAGGTTTCTTTAAGCGTGAAGGACGCCCGTCCGATTACGAAGTTTTGATATGCAGATTGGTCGACAGGGCATTGCGTCCCCTTTTCCCGGAAGATTACCATGCTGAGACACAGGTGTTGATCAACTTGATTTCAGGTGAAAATGATGTTGCTCCTGACGCACTTGCAGCCTTGGCTGCTTCTGCTGCTCTCACCGTTTCTGACATTCCATTTAATGGACCAATTTCGGAAGCACGGGTAGCACGCATTAATGGCGAATTCGTTGTAAATCCTACTATAAGCGCTTTAGAAGAAGCTGATTTGGATTTGATGGTAGCTGCTTCTATCGACAATATTATGATGGTTGAGGGCGAGTCGAAAGAAGTTTCAGAATTAGTGATGATAGAAGCCCTTAAAATCGCTCATGAAGCGATTAAGATTCAATGCCAGGCTCAAATTGAACTAGCTAAGAAAGTAGAGAAATCGCATACAAAACGCGAGTATAACCATGAGACAAATGATGCTGCTTTACGCGAAGCCATCACCGCTCATGCTTACAAACCTTGCTATGAACTGGCACTTCAGGGAAATCCCGACAAGCATGCCCGCACGGATGGCTTTAAGGCTATTCTGGAGCAGTTTATGGAGACGCTTCCTGAAGAAGAAAGAGAAGAAAAACTGCCTTTGGCTAAGCGTTATTTCCATGATGTGGAGAAGGAAGCTGTTAGAGATGCCGTATTAAACGAACGCATGCGTTTGGATGGACGTAAATTAGATGAAATCAGACCGATATGGTCAGAAGTGGATTATTTGCCATCAGCTCACGGCTCTGCTATATTTACCAGAGGTGAAACGCAAGCGCTGGTTACGATTACTTTAGGTACAAAACTGGACGAACAAACGATTGATGGTGCTGTATTTGAAGGGAAATCAAACTTTATGCTGCACTATAATTTCCCCAGTTTCTCAACCGGCGAAGTTCGTCCGTTCCGCGGCGTAAGCCGTCGTGAAGTCGGACATGGAAATCTGGCCGAAAGAGCGCTCAAACCAATGGTTCCTGCCGGCGATGACAACCCCTACACTATCCGTGTAGTTTCTGATATCCTTGAATCCAACGGATCATCATCTATGGCGTCCGTTTGTGGAGGTACATTGGCACTGATGGATGCAGGTGTTAAAATTATTAAACCTGTGGCCGGAATAGCAATGGGTCTGATCACCAAAGCAGGTAATGAGAATTTTGCAATCTTATCAGATATCCTTGGAGATGAAGATCACCTTGGGGATATGGACTTCAAAGTTACCGGAACGGTTGACGGTATCACCGCCTGCCAAATGGATATTAAAGTTGACGGATTGCCTTACGAGGTGCTCGAACAAGCTTTGGAGCAGGCACGCAGAGGTCGTTTGCATATCCTGAAGGAAATGGAAAAGACCATCACAGCGCCTCGTGCCGACTATAAAGAGCATGTACCACGTATCGAAAAGATGGTGGTAGATAAAGAGTTTATCGGAGCAATTATCGGCCCCGGTGGAAAAATTATTCAGGAAATGCAGCGCGAAACCAATACAACCATCGTTATCGAAGAAAAAGGCGAATACGGTGTGATTGATATTGTATCAGCTAACAAAGAGGCTATTGATGAGGTTAAAGCCCGTATCAGAGCCATTGTGGCAGTTCCTGAAGTTGGCGAGGTTTATTTGGGAACAGTGAAAACGATTACGCCTTTTGGTGCTTTTGTTGAAATAATGCCCGGAAAAGATGGCCTGTTGCATATCTCCGAAATAGAATGGAGTCGCCTTGAAACTGTTGAAAGTGTTTTAAAAGTGGGCGATAAGATAAAAGTGAAACTGATAGGCATTGATGCAAAAACCCATAAAATGAAACTTTCGCGTAAGGTTTTAATTCCACGCCCTGAAAGTAATGGTGACCGTAACAAAAACTCATAGTTTAACGTACAATATGCCAAATAAAGTTTATAATAAATGAGGCAACTAAAAATTACCAAACAGGTTACTAACAGGGAAACAGCTTCCCTTGACAAGTATCTTCAGGAAATTGGCAAGGTTGAACTCATCACTGCAGAGGAAGAGGTTTCGCTGGCTCAACGTATCAAGCAAGGCGATCGTGTTGCGCTAGAGAAACTGACTAAGGCCAATCTTCGTTTTGTTGTTTCTGTCTCAAAGCAATACCAAAACCAAGGGCTAAGCCTTCCCGACCTTATCAATGAAGGAAATCTGGGGCTTATAAAAGCCGCGCAGCGATTTGATGAAACCCGTGGATTTAAATTTATTTCTTACGCTGTTTGGTGGATTCGCCAGTCGATTCTACAGGCATTGGCCGAGCAATCACGGATCGTTCGTCTGCCGCTGAATAAAATTGGGTCCATCAACAAAATCAATAAGGCTTATGCACGCCTCGAACAGGAGTTCGAGCGTGAGCCAAATGCAGAGGAAATTGCTGATGTTCTTGAAGTTACTGAAAATGAGGTGAAAGAGTCTATGAAAAATGCCGGACGGCATGTTTCAATGGATGCGCCCCTGATTCAGGATGAAGAGAACAATATGTATGACGTGCTTAGAAGTGATGAGGCACCAACACCTGAAACGGAGCTTTTATACGAATCACTCCGCAAAGAAATCGATCGTGCAATTTCTACACTTACCCAGCGTGAGGCTGATGTGGTTAAGCTTTATTTTGGACTAAACGGAAGCCATCCGATGACCCTGGAGGAAATTGGTGAGAAATTTGACCTCACCCGTGAGCGGGTTCGACAAATTAAAGAGAAAGCGATCCGACGGCTTAAGCACACCAGCAGAAGTAAGATTTTAAAAAGTTATCTGGGATAAATTAAAAAAAAGCACTTTCGGGTGCTTTTTTTATTTTTGCACTTTTACTTGTCAGGTAAACAAACACTTCATTTCATGAAAAAAATGATCGCACCTTCATTACTATCCGCTAATTTTCTGGATCTGGGTAAGGAAATAGAAATGATTAATAAGAGCGAGGCCGACTGGATGCATCTGGATGTGATGGATGGCGTTTTTGTGCCTAATATTTCTTTCGGGCTGCCTGTTGTTCATGCCATTAGCAAGCAGAGTGAGAAGCCGCTTGATGTACACCTGATGATTGTTAATCCGGATCGGTATATCTTGCCATTTCGCGATGCAGGTGCTCATATTTTATCTGTGCATTACGAAGCCTGCACGCATCTTCACCGCTGTTTGCAGCAGATCAGGGAAGCCGGGATGAAAGCCGGAGTTGTTTTAAATCCGCATACCAATGTGAGCTTACTCGAAGATGTGCTGCCATACGCAGATATGGTTTTAATCATGTCAGTGAATCCGGGATTCGGTGGCCAGGAATTTATTCCCCAGACGATGCGAAAAATTGAAAAATTACGCTTGATGATTGATAAAATCGCCCCTGAAGTTTTAATTGAGGTTGATGGAGGCGTCAACACGGACAACGCCGGTACACTTTTTAGTGCCGGAGCGGATGTGCTTGTTGCAGGCAATGCCGTTTTTAAATCGGCCAACCCCACTGCAACAATTCAGGCCTTGAAAAAATAATTAGCTTTTCAGTGGATTAAGCTATAACTTTGCTATCAAACAATAATGATCTCGTATCATCATGAAAGTACAAAGTTTTATTAATGAATCTGATAATAATTTCAGCAGAATGCTTTATTCCACTGAAAACAAGGAGATTGGATCCTATGATTATTTGAAGGATGCACTTAAGGGAAAAAAAATATTGATTGTTGAGGATATTTATTCCAATTTTCAATTGCTTTCTGCTTACCTGACGCCAACAGGCGCAACAATTCTGCATCAGGAAGACGGAACCAGTGCTTTCAATTTATTTAAAACGCAACCAGATATAGAGATTATTCTCATGGATATCAGATTGCCCGATATCAGCGGCCTTTCTGTTACCAGAATGATCAGGGAAATCTCGAAGGATGTCAAAATTATTGCCCAAACAGCCTATGCCTTGCATTCTGACCGTATTCAATGTCTGGCAGCCGGATGCAACGACTATATTGCAAAACCTATCCGCAGACGCGAATTGCTTGACGTGATTGCAAGATACATCCGCGATTAGCATTTCATCTACGCTTCAAATGGCTTAAATTTGTACTTTTGTTAGCCTAATATCAAAAGTTATGAATGAAGTATTAATTGGACTACAGCCCGAAGCAATTTGGAAATATTTTGCTGAAATTCTACAAATCCCAAGGCCTTCGAAGAAGGAGGAAAAAATTGTCGCTTATCTTATTGACTTTGCCAAAAAGCATCATCTTGATTATAAACAGGATGAGGTTGGCAATGTTCTGATAATGGCGGAGGCAACGCCAGGTTTTGAAAAGCGCAAAACGGTCATACTGCAGAGTCATGTTGACATGGTTTGTGAAAAAAATAGTGATAAAGTACATGATTTTGAAAAAGACCCAATCGAAGTTTTTATCGAAGACGGATGGGTAAAAGCCAGAGGCACCACACTGGGTGCTGACGATGGCATAGGCATTGCCGCGCAGCTTGCCATACTTGCTGCCAAAGATATTGAACACGGGCCGATATCCTGTTTGTTTACGATTGACGAAGAAACAGGACTTACAGGTGCTTTTGGCCTTAAAGCCGGTTTTCTTGAAGGAAAAATTCTTTTAAATCTGGATTCAGAAGACGAAGGGGAGCTGTTTATTGGCTGTGCCGGCGGAAAAGATACCGTAATTGAGTTGCCCTATACCATGGAAAAAGCCGAGGCTGGGCTCACATTTTTCCGTCTTGATATAAAAGGATTAAAAGGCGGACATTCAGGAGATGATATCCATAAAGGACTTGCTAATGCCAACAAATTACTTACCAGGATACTGTGGCAGGGCACCAAAGATTTTGGATTAAGGCTAAACTATCTCGAAGGTGGTAACCTGAGAAATGCCATTGCACGTGAAGGCCATGCAATTGTCGGACTTCCAAAAGATCAACAAAAGGCTTTTGCTGCTTTCGTCGAAAAATCGAAAGTTGAAATGGCATATGAGTTTGAAGTAACTGAGCCCAATTTGGCAATTCTTTTATCAGATTCAGCGCCAAAAGATACCTTGATGGTGGCAGATGACCAACAGAAATTGCTCAACAGCCTTTATGCTTGTCCGCATGGCGTTATCGCCTGGTCGCAGCGCATTCCTGATTTTGTTGAGACTTCCACTAATCTGGCTGCTGTGCGGATGGAGGGTGGTAAAGCCCTTATTACAACAAGTCAGCGCAGCTCTGTGGAGTCTTCCAAGGAAGATATAGCCAATATGGTGGCTTCCTGCTTTGCAATGACTGGAGCCAAAGTAAGGCACAGTAATGGCTATCCGGGTTGGGCACCTGATCCAAAGTCGGAAATTAGAGCGATTACGGTTGAATCTTATAAAACTTTATTTGATCAGGAACCGGATGTGAAAGCCATTCATGCCGGGCTTGAATGCGGATTGATCGGGGATAAATACCCGGGCATGGATATGATTTCGTTTGGCCCCACCATCAAAGGAGCGCACTCACCCGATGAGCGCTTAAATATTGAAACAGTAGATAAATTCTGGAAACTTACATTGGACGTTTTGAAAAAGATTCCTACAGAATAGCTTGCTTAAGCCAGCCTGTTTGTAAGCCTTGAAGAGCGCATTTTTCTGCTGGTTTTTGATTGGCTAAGTAAAAAAAAAGCCCTGTTAATGTTTTTAACAGGGCTTTTTTTTGTTTATCCGATCCATTTTACCAGGGGTAAATCCTGACGGTGTGGTAAAAATTTATTGGTAGGATAAATCCTGAACGTATAATCATAAACACCTGCGCGATAAATGGGAACATTAATTTTGTAGGTACTCCAGTTTTCTCCTGATTCAATAAGATCCATAGGTTCTACAAAAATAATTTCATCGATTTTATCGTGTAGCTTTCTGCCAAATAGCAATTCAATAGCAATGTCACCGGCTTCAATTTCACCTGTCTCCAGCGTAATTTCAGCGATGAAATTCTCGCCAAAATCTAAGGGGCGTACCGTTGGGTCGGGCACTTTTATGGTTTTAACATCAACTTTGTCCCAATTGCTTTTTATCTTTGATTTCCACGCATCAATCTGGAAAGCTAACTCATAGCGATTGGCGCGCATAGCCTTCGCGCGTGCTGTAAGTTTATTGTAAAAACGTTCGAAATAATCATCCAGCATCCGTTTCATGGTAAAATGAGGTGCTATATCAGCAATATTATTCTTGATAAACTTAATCCACTGCGCCGGTATTCCGTCATTTCCACGATTGAAATAGCTTACTGTAATGTCGTTTTCGAGCAGGTTATAGATTGTTTCGGCATCCAACTCGTCCTGATATTGCTGATTATGATAAGTTCTGCCTTCCTGAATGGCCCATCCGGCATTTGGCTTATAACCTTCTGCCCACCAGCCATCGAGTACGGAGAAGTTTAATACGCCGTTCATTACAGCTTTTTCACCGCTTGTGCCTGAGGCTTCCAATGGTCGCGTTGGCGTATTGAGCCACACATCTACTGAGCTGGTGAGTATTTTGCCGAGTTCCATATCGTAATTTTCGATAAAAAGTACTTTGCCCGAAAACTCTGGCATTCGCGCTATTTCCATGATTCGTTTGATCAAATCCTGGCCGGCTTTATCGTTGGGATGTGCTTTGCCGGCAAAAAGGAAAAGAACAGGCTTTTCAGGATTATTCACTATTTGTGATAGCCTTTCCAGGTTGGCAAATAGCAAATGGGCACGTTTATACGTTGCAAATCGACGGGCAAAACCTATAATGAGTGCGTCTTTATTAAGGTTTTCAAGTGTTCTTAGGATTAGTTTCGGACTCTCCTGACGCAAAGTCATATCGCTTTTGACCCGATATTTTATGTAATGAATCAGCTCTTCTTTGAGCTGGGTCCGAATATTCCAGATCTCCTGATCAGGCACCTCTTTTATATGCGACCAGAATGATGGATTAGACTGATCGTGGAAGAAATCATCTCCAAAATAGTTGCTATAGAGCTGTTGCCAGGCCGAATCTGTCCAGGTAGGAAAATGCACGCCATTTGTTACATAGCCAATATGAAGTTCGTTTTCAAAATATCCGGGATACAGCGGTTGGAACATTTCTCTAGAAACCCGCCCATGAATTTGACTTACGCCATTAATTTCCTGACTAAGATTAGCCGCCAGCACACTCATCGAGAATTTTTCGATGGGGTCGTTTGGGCGAAACTTTCCAAGGTTCATGAAATCGTCCCAGCCAATATTTAGCCTATTGGCATAATGCGGCATATAGGTACGCAACAGATGTTCTTCAAATGAGTCGTGGCCTGCCGGAACAGGTGTATGTGTTGTAAATAACATGGATGAACGCACAAGTTCTTTGGCTACATCAAAACTCAGGTTATGTTTTTCGATAAATATCCTGAGTCGTTCCAAACCGATGAAAGCAGAATGGCCTTCGTTGCAATGATAAATTTGAGGTTTGATTTTTAATATTTCATGCAACCGGATTCCGCCCACGCCCAAAACCATTTCCTGTTTGAAGCGCATTTCGCTGTCACCGCCATACAATTGATGGGTAATGCTGCGATCTTCTATTTGATTTTCTTCAATATCGGTATCAAGCAAAAAGAGTTCAACACGGCCAACATTCACTTTCCAGGCTTTGGCAACCACATTTCTGCCTGGGAAAGCTATGCTTATGGTAATCCATTCGCCATTGTCATCGCGCACAGGTTCGAGCGGCAGGTGCGTAAATTTTTGTGGAATATATTGTGCAAGCTGATCTCCAAAAAGTGAAATGCCCTGGCTGAAGTAGCCATAGCGATAAAGCAAACCTGTTGCTACCATATATGCACCAGAATCTGAGGCCTCTTTGAGATAATCGCCGGCCAAAATTCCCAATCCTCCAGAATAGATTTTAAGGCTTTTATGCAGGCCGTATTCCATACTGAAATAGGCAATTAAGTCGTTTTTGGATGGTTTTTCGGCCATATAAGCCTTAAAGTTTTTGTAAACTTTGTTTAGCTTAGTAATAAACTCCTTATCGCCTTCTAGCTCTTCCATCTGCTTTTTGGATAAGCCTTCCATAAGTGGGATAGGGTTTTGTTCGGCCGTTTTCCAGCCTTCAGGGTCGATTGATTCAAAAAGCGAAATGGCCTCGTAGTTCCACGACCACCATAGGTTTCTGGCCAGCTCGTTGAGTTTTTGCAGCTCTTTGGTGTAAACTGGCTGAATCAGCACCTTTTTCCAATTGGGTTGATCTTGTTTACGGAAATCGAAATTTCGTAATGTTTCCGTATGACGTTTAATTTCAATTTGATCTGATCTTCCTTCAAGTTTATCAAGCGCAATTTTCCATGCTTGTTGATAATTGGAAATCAAATCAGTCCATAGGGCATGTCCGGCGAGCTCAAGTGATTGTGTGCCTATCACGTGCATTTCTTCTTCTTTGTTTTGCGAAAAGCTCAACATCCGATCAGCAATGGCTTTCACAATTTCATCGTAGTTTTCCTCATTTCTTCTTACAACAGTAACAGCTTCACTATTTGATTCCTGCTGAATTGCCCATTTGCCAAAGCCTGCCAAATCCGTTGTGATCGTCGGGATAGCAAAAGCGATGCTTTCGAGTGGCGTATAACCCCAGGGCTCATAATAGGAAGGGAAAACAGACAAATCAAAGGCAGTTAAAAAATCGTAATAGTTTATATCGAAAATCCCATCGGAACCATTGAGGTAGGAGGGCACAAATATCAGCTTCACTTTATCCGATGGCTGGTTATTGAGTCCTGCTGCTTTCATCTTTTTCAAGACCTGATCATTCGCGGGATCGAACAAATGATGTGTTGATGGAATCTCGGTTGGATGTTTTGCAATCTCGGGTTCGCTCAAGCGTTTCTTGAGTTCTTTTGAGGCTCCCGAAATGTTAGCTGGCACTGTAATAAAGGCGATTACCTCACGGTCGAGACTTTCGCTATTATTTAATGCGGCAAGTGCATCAATAAATACATCAATGCCTTTGTTTTTGAACTCATAGCGTCCGCTGTTGATTATCATTAGACTATCAGCCGGTAAAACACCACCTACCATAGCCTCAGCAATGGAAAGTATTTTGTTTCTGGATAATTGACGTTTCTCAGCCAAGGCCTCCCTGTCAATCATAAAATCTTTATCAAATCCGTTGATTGTAATGGCGTCAGGTGTGCGTCCCAGAAACTGCTCACATTCTGCAGCTGTGATCTCGCTAACTGTCGTAAATGCGTCAGCTTGTTGGCTGGCTGATTGTTCCAGCGATTGCTGTGAAATGATGTTTAACCTGTCGGCAATAACGGCCGGGTTGTAGTTTTTTAGGTCTTTGTACAAAGGCATTCCATTGCCGGCAATAGCTCGCCCCATATAAGTGGCATGGGTTGTAAATACAGTAGCTATTTGCGGGCTATGCTTCTTCAAATAGAGTACACCGGTACCTGTCATCCATTCGTGAAAATGTGCAATAGCCTTATTTTCAGAAGTTAAATGTGTTTCGTTAAAGCTTTCAATAACCTGGCCTGCAGCATATCCAAACATAGCGGGTTCGATATAATCCCAGGGTCCGTGGATAGAATCAAGCTTAAAGGTCTCCCAAAGTTCGGTAAAAATGCTGTCTTTTTTTACGAAAAGCGGTGTAAAATCAATAAGTATGGCAATGGGTTTGCTCTTAATCGACCAGCGACCTATTCTAACTTTTATGCCTTTGGCAGCTAATTTTTTACGCCAGCCGGCAAAAAGTTTGGTGTCTTCGATAAAGTAGGGATTTTCTCTTGTTTCCTTCCAAACGTCGGGTCCAATGGTGATATAATGATCTCCGAAGAGCTCCTTCATCTGGCTGGATTTTGTGGACAAAACAGTATAAATTCCTCCTACCATATTGCACACTTCCCAGCTGGTTTCAAAGATATAAGCAGTGTTTTTCATTTTTTTCATTTTTTAAAATTTCCGAATCTTCAATGCCTGATATGTTGATAATTGCATCATTTTTTTTGAGCATTAATCCGCAGTTCCAAAATAGATATTTCACATTCGGTTCAGGCTGTTGAAAAGCCTGATATTTAGATTTATTTAGCTGATATTAAAGATAATAGTAGTTTCAGGTAATTGATTTTTAGAAAAACTTTTTAAGCTTTTCTTCGACTTTTTTTCGCATGGACTGAACATCTTTTTTGTTAACATCCGAAAGCTTTTCGTGCAGGCTTTCAAATTGTTGCCGTGTTTTTTTGGTAAGATTTGGCAGTACCTTTTCCCTGATTTCGTGGCCTGCATCTTTCATGGCAATCACAAGCTGTTCGGCGTCCAGCTCTTTGATGAGCTTTTTTACTTTGGCATCAGACATATGTTTGATGTCATCAAACACTGGTTTAGCCTGTTTTTTTGTTTCTGTAAATTTATCCTTTACTGACTTCTCTGCCTCATGTATTTTTTCGGATGCCATTTGGCCAATCTTCTGACCGAGCTTGCCGGTATTATCGATCAGCTCGTTCATCAGTTTGCTCGCTTCAGGTAGCTTTTCGTCAACCCTGATGATGAAATCAGACAACACATTCATATAATTAATATAGGCCTCATAGGGCGAAGGATAATGATTGAAATACTTATGCAAATCACCATCAGACAGCCATTTTGTACACATATAGAAAAAATGATCAGACGACTGCAAATAATTCCAATCCTGCTTTAGAGCAGTATCATCTGTAGCATTAATTTTATCTGCCAAACTGTAAAGCTTCTCCATAGCATCATCCTGCAAATTATTTCCAGTCCAAGCGGAAAGGTCTCGTTCTTCATCAGCCCAAGAAATGGGGTAGGGGACTTGAATAGCTGATATTGGTTGATGGATTTTCGTAATTTCGGCGGGAGTTCTGAATTTAAAAGCGGTATTTTTCAGGATCATTGCCGGCAAAACTTTCATAAACTCAAAAATACCTGTTGATGCAGGTTGGTGTTCTCCAAAAGTTTCATAATCCATAAAAACGTTCACTACTTCTTCTTTCTCCGGCATATTATTGATCCATCCCACAAACTTTTCTGCTGTGATGGGCCACTCAGGCCAGCTCTGCTGCGAAAAGCGAAAAGTAATGTCGTCGCTTAATCTAAAGTTACGCAACATCAGCTTTAATTTAGGATTTATAGCATTGGTGTACAAGTAGTTCGGACTTTTCCAGCCAAGTACATGTTTGGGACCTTCAGTAAGCATGATGTTAAAACCCATATCAGCTACACGTGCTCCTATATCGTCGGAGTAAATTAGTTCGGTATTGCGAAAGCTTGTTGGTTTAATGCCAAAAACCTGTTCTATTTTTTCGCTGTGCGCTTTCACCTGTCTCTCAAATTCGCCCGCATTTTGAAGCGAGCTTAAAGAGTGTGCATAGGTTTCGGCCAATACTTCGACCTGTCCGGTACTGATGAGTTTTCGAAAGCTGTCGAGCACCTCAGGCGCATACATTTCCATTTGTTCCAATACAATGCCTGAGAAAGAAAAACTGACTTTAAAAGCCGAACCATTTTCTTTGATGGCTTTGAGCAACAGCGCATTCATTGGAAGATAGCTTTTTTCGGCGACTCTTCTTAAAATCATGCGATTGAAATATTCATCAAAATAATGATGATTTTTTCCAATATCAAAAAAGCGATAAGTTCTCAGGCGAAAGGGCTGATGTACTTGAAAATAGAGGCAAATTGACTTATTCATTATTCGTATTTTTTTGGCTGTTTGTGCTTTGGTTTAAATAAGATTGATAGGCAGAAACATAGACTTCTTTTACTTTTCCTGCGGCATTTTCCCACTTCAGGCTTTCCACTTCCTGCTTGCCGTATTTTATAAAATCCTTGCTCAGTGCATCATAATGGCAAAGCCCGTAAATGGCATCAGCAAGGCCGTCAATATCCCAGAAGTCGACTTTTATGGCGTGTTTTAGTATTTCTGAAACACCGGATTGTTTTGAGATTACTACCGGAACATTTGAGCGCATAGCCTCCAGCGGCACAATGCCAAATGGTTCGGAAATGGAAGGCATGACAAAAACATCGGTCATAGCAAACATATTATCCACATCGTCTCCTTTTAAGAAACCTGTAAAATGAAACTTATGCCCAATACGAAGCTGCGCTGCACGCATCACCATACGATGCAGCAAGTCGCCGGTACCAGCCATTACGAAACGTACGTTAGGGTCGCGCTTGAGAATTTTTCGTGCTGCTTCAATAAAATATTCAGTTCCTTTCTGGAAAGTGATACGTCCTAAAAAGGTCACAACTTTTTCTTTCATTGGTTTGTTGACATCCTTCGGCAGCTTTTTCTCTTTGGGTTCAACGGCATTGTGCACTGTTACAACTTTAGAAGGGTCGATGCCATAGCGTTCGATCACAATTTTTCGGGTGAGGTTGCTCACGGTTATTACACGGTCAGCCATTTCCATGCCTCTTTTTTCGATGGCATAAACATCGGTGTTCACGTTTTCGCCTGATCGGTCAAACTCTGTGGCGTGCATATGAACTACCAAAGGCTTGCCGCTGGTTTCCTTGGCTGCTACTCCGGCAGAATAGGTGAGCCAGTCGTGTGCATGTATCACGTCAAAATCCTGTTTGGTGGCAATAGCTGATCCAACAAGGGCATAGCGCGCCACCTCTTCCATAAGGTTAAGCCCGTATTTTCCTGAAAACTCATATTTTTGGGAGAACACCTTGCTTTTGAAATTTTCGCTGGCTCTTTTTTCTTCTTCTGTTACTTTATTGAAAGCTTCCGGTCCAACATAAGGAATAATGTTTGAGCCCACTTCCATGTATTGCACCCTGTCCCAATACACACGTTCTTCATCTATTTCAAGGTCGATGGTTACATCACTGGCATTAACAATTCTTACAGCCTCCTGGTTTTCGTCTCCATAGGCTTTGGGAACAACAAAAATAATGTCGGTGTCGTGCTTCACGAGGCCTTTGGTAAGCCCGAAACAGGCAGTTCCAAGTCCGCCGGTGATATGAGGGGGGAATTCCCAACCGAACATGAGTACTTTCATAGGTGTGTTTTATTTGGTATTTTGATCGTATTGTTTCAACAGGAATTTAAGACGAAGGATGGCAGCCACACTCCATGCCTGAGAAATGGCTCCCCTGCTTTCGTGTGGCGGGTCACCATCATAAACCTCGGATACAGCGCCTATTCCTGCTTCAAACATTACGGCTTCAAAGTTGTGATAGATTTCCTCAATCAATGTTAATCCGCCTTTTCCATGGATTTTTAGCCAGGCTTCGGCAAAATGGTCGATAAGCCACGGAAAAACAGTGCCCTGATGGTAGGCCATATCGCGGTCTTTTTGATTGCCAACAAGCAAGCCTTTGTAATTTGGGTTTTTGGGCGATAAGGAGCGCAAACCTCTTTCTGTAAGTAATTCAGATTTAACCGTTTTTAGGATTTTCGCCTTTACTTCATCTTCCAGGGGGCTATATGGCAGTGAAACAGCAAACAACATATTCGGGCGTACGGTGAAATCTTTTTTGTCTTCAAACACCACATCGGCAGCACTTTGCCTTTCTGCATCCCAGAATGTTGTTACGAAAGTATTTTTAATGGTGTCAGGAATTGATTTCCATGATTTTATAAAAGATCTATCACCGGCAGCTTCAGCAAGTTCGAGTGCAAAACAAACAGCATTGTACCACAGCGCGTTTATTTCGATAGCCAATCCGGTGCGTGGGCTAACAGGCTTGCCATCAGAAACAACATCCATCCAGGTGAGCGCTACGCCGGCTTCTCCGGCATAAATCAATCCGTCATCCTGCATATGTATGTTATAAGCTGTTCCTGCACGATAACCATCGAGGATCGTAATAAGGGTTTTTTTATAGAGTTTCCAGATGCTGGTTTTGTCTTTGCCGGCCATCAAGATGTATTGTTGCAATGTCCAGAAAAACCAAAGTGGAGCATCAGCGGCAGCATATTTTGCCTCATTTCGGCGATTAAAATTAGGGAAAAGCGGGCCATTCATACCAGCAATCATGGTATCGATAACCGCCTTGAAGCCTGATTCATCATTGCGGCTGAGTGTGATTCCTGGCAAAGCAATAAATGTATCACGACCCCAGGTTCCAAACCATGGAAATCCGGCCATGAGCGCATTCTTATTCGCTGATTTTACAATAAACTGTTCGGCAGCATTGATCAGGCAATTCTCGAAATTGTCACGCGGTACCCTTTTCTTAATTTCAGCATTAAATTGCCGCTTAAACTGTGTTGGATCTTTTTCTTCCAGGCCAGCCGAAACCAGAATACTCTCTCCTTTTTTTAACTGAATGTCAAAAAAACCGGGCGCAAAAAGATCTTCCTGATAAGGAAATCCACGCTCTTTTTCGCGAATATATTCAACATTATAGTACCAATCCGGTACATGGATGTAATCTGCTTTTTTCGACAATTGAAAATGTAAGGGTGAGTATCCGCTGTACATTTGCCAGCATGCCCCATTAGCAAGTGGCGTGTATTTTGTGTTGGCATCATAATTGGCTCGGGTAAGCTCATGAACATTGCGGAAAGCCAAAAATGGTTTAAGCCGTAAAGTTGTTTTGCTGTGGGCGTCAAGCAGGGTGTAACGAATAAGTACACGTGATTCGTTTTCGGCAAAAAGCATTTCCTTGCTTAATACAACACCCCCTACGCGATAGGTAATTTTGGGGATGGGTTCTGCAGTGAATTCGCGCAAATACTTGTGTCCTCTCGGTTCAAAATGACCGTTGGGATACATCCGCACTCCAAAATTGAAGGCTTCGTCATGCTGAATAATGGTTTCATCGAGTGCCGAAAGCAGCACATGGTTGTCCTGATCTAGCCAGGGCTGTGGCACAACCAGTAGTCCATGGTATTTACGGGTGTTGCATCCGGCAATAGAGGTGCTGGAATAGCCGCCAGATCTGTTGCTCCTTAATAGCTCGTGTTTTAAAGCAAATTCAAGGTTGACGAGTTGACTTTTTTCAAAAGAAATATAGCTCATATTGAAAAGGTGTAATGTCCGTATTGCATGATTGGTATCGTTGTGACAAAATTAGCCTTTTTCTGCATACTTTTAAAACTAAACGTAAAAAAGGTTTTTGCTGCAATGGCAGAACAATCAACAGTTTTCAGTATTAATGCCAGCAATTTTGTTAAATTTGCATGAACAATTTTCTTAGCAAACGATTGCAAGTTTTTAACCAAATTCTATAAACATGATAAAATACTTACTCATTGTATTACTGGCAACTTTGTTTGTTCCAAAAAGTAAAGCCCAAAATTGTATTGAACTGAATCATACACAACACCAACACTGGTTTACATTGCAGCGAGAGCAAATTTCTAACGACGGCCATTGGTTTGTTTATGAGCGCAATCCCTATCGCGGAGATGGCCATTTAATTATTCAGCATCTCGACAAAAACTTTGCGGATACCCTTGAAAGGGCAAAGGCTGCAAAATTCAGTGCCGAAAACGATTGGCTGGCTTATACGATATATCCCGCTTACGATAGCGTAAAAAAACTTCAACTTGATGGCATAAAAAAAGACAAGTTGCCTAAAGATAGTCTTGGGATTTTTGACTTGGCAACAAGGAAATTAGAAAAGCTGCCCGCTGTAAAATCATTTCGCTATCCAGTTAAAGCAGGTAACTTATTGGTTTGGCTGCATGAATCTGATTATACTCCCGAAATGTTTCAACAGGCCGACAGCCTTGAAAAGAAAAACAAAAAGAAAGCCAAAAAGGACGACCCGGCCTGGCTTGGACTAAGAAATCCCGAAACCGGGGAGAAACGCTATTTCAAAAATGTGAGTCATTATGAACTGGCTGAAAAATCCAATACCTTATTCTTTGCCAGCAAAGCTGTTGACAGTATAGATTCATTGGTTGTGTATCGCTATAGAACAAACTGGGAAAATGCTGAAGCGCTGTTTAGTACAAAAGGTCAGATCAAGTCGTTGGCCACTGATCTAAATGGAAATCAGCTTGCAATAGTCTTTACGCCAGATACCGTCAAACGCAAGATATATCAGTTGGCTTATTGGACAGCAAATCAGCAAACAAATGTCGCAATTGATACTGTAACAGCAGGTATGCCCGCTGATTACAGTTTGAGTGAACATGGAAAAATTGCTTTTAGTGATGACGGCTCAACTTTGTATGTTGGTCTGGCTCCTAAACCTTTACCTATTGTCAAAGACAGTTTGACGGATGATGAAAAGGTGAGCCTCGACATTTGGAACTGGAAGGACCAGCAACTGCAAACACAGCAGCTAAAGCGGCTCAGTGAGGAGAAAAAAAGAAATTATTTGGCGGCCTGGTATCCGGAAAACCGAAGCCTTGTTCCGCTCGAAAATGAAATGATTCCATCCGTAAGGACTGAACTGGAGCAGAATCCTAAATATTTGCTGGGACGCTCTTCCAAACCGTATGAGTATTTATTTAGCTGGGAGCAAACGCGTTATACCGACTATTACAGAATCGACAGGCTTACAGGCGATAGTCTCCGATTGCTAACAAAGGCTAATTCTACCGCAAGTTTAAATCCCTCGGGCGAATATTTGTTGTTTTATGACAGAAATGATAGTCTTTGGAAAAGTCTTGAAATTGATAGCCGGCGCATCACAAGCCTCACCAGCGAAGAAATGGATGTGTTTTATAATGATGAAAATGATGTACCAAACGAAGCCGGGCCATTAGGACTTATCGGATGGACATCGGAGGGTAATGCTTTGGTTTACAGTAAATATGATATTTGGGAACTTAATCCTGAAGATCCGAAACTGGCCAGAAAGATTACAAGTCAGGAAGCTGAAATTCCATTAAAATACAGGTATGCTAAAACCGATTTTGAGTCGTTTTTTGTTCCCGACGAAATTTTTCTAACGGTTTTTAATGAACTGTCAAAAAAATCCGGTTATGCCAAACTCGATCGGGCTTCCGGTAAAATAACAAACCTGATCTACGGTGCTGCGCGATTTTCACGTTTGAAGAAGGCAAAAATGGCCTCGCGCTTTTTATGGACGAAAGAGACTTTTAGCGATTTTCCGGATTGGTACACCACCGACAAGCGCTGGAAGAAGCCGGAAAGACTTACCTACGCCAATCCGCAGCAGCAGAATTATTGTTGGGGAACTGTTGAGTTGGTTTCGTGGACAACATACGAAGGCAAGCAGCTGGATGGGTTGATGTATCTGCCGGCAGGCTATCAGCCCGAAGGCGATTATCCCATGCTGGTTTATTTTTACGAACGCTACAGCGATGATCTTTACCGGCATTATGCTCCCAAACCATCGCGTTCGGTAATCAATTTCAGCGATTATACAAGCAAAGGCTACGCTGTATTTGTGCCGGATATCACCTACGAAACAACCAAACCCGGCCAGAGTGCCTATGATGCGGTGATGAGTGGTGTTGATTTTATTCTTGAAGCATATCCTGCAATCGACAGCAATCGTATGGGGCTGCAAGGGCAAAGCTGGGGCGGTTATCAAACGGCCTGGCTTATCACCCGCACCAACAGGTTCAACGCAGCAATGGCAGGTGCTCCAGTGAGTAATATGACAAGCGCCTATGGTGGTATTCGATGGAGCAGTGGATTAAGCCGGGCTTTTCAGTATGAAGATGGTCAAAGCAGGATTGGTGGCGATTTGTGGACAAATCTGGATGATTATATCGAAAACTCCCCCTTATTTTTTGCCGATCAGGTAGAAACACCACTTCTTATGATGCATAATGATGCAGATGGTGCAGTGCCTTGGTATCAGGGAATTGAATACTTTTCGGCGCTACGCAGATTGGGCAAACCGGTGTGGATGCTTGTGTACAACAACGCGCCCCATAATTTGAGTCGCTTTGCGGATACGCAGGATCTTACAATTCGTCTGGAGCAGTTTTTTGATCATTTTCTGAAGGGTGCCCCTGAGCCGGTATGGATGCAGAAAGGGATAAAAGCCATTGACAAAGGACGTGATTTTGGCTTTGAACTGGTTGATTAAATAATGTTTTTACCGGAATAGGCAGGTTTGCAAATAAGTTTTGTTGCTGAGTATGTTAGCAAACAAATTGTAATGCTTTTTTGAAGCATATATTCCTGGATTTGCAATTAGGTCAGGCCGCTGGATAGTATTTTGGTGGTGAATAGAATTGGTTCAAAAGCATCACCGAATAGCATTTTCGATAAACTGCCTGATTTCGCTAAAATTTTGCATTACCGGATAGGTAGAATTTTGTAGCCGCTTGTCCGAAAAATGTCCGCCGGAAAAAAGAATTGCCTTGATACCAATGGCTTCGCTAACGGAAGCATCATGCAGGGTGTCGCCAATCATGATTCCTGAAATGCTGATTACATCGAACAGTTGAACAAGCTTTTGGGCGGCCGCCAGCTTTCCATTGGCAAAATGATCTTCGATGCCTTGTATATGCTCAAAAAAGTGCACAAGCTCATGCTCCTGGAGCAATTGGTGAAGCAATTGCTGCTCCATGGCCGACAGCACAAACTGCCTGATTCCAGCTTGTTGGAAACTCTCAAGGGTTTGATGCACTGCTGGAAACAGCCTGGCATTGGGCAATAGATCGCGATAATGTTGAATAAATTCCAGCGCCGGAACTTCAAAGGGCTCTTTTACAAAATCAAAACCAAGGTCGAAGTAATAATCCTTAACCGGAAAACGAAACACCTCGCGGTAGTGTGCCGCCGAAATTTGTGGAAGTTCGCGTGCCAGCAGCAGTCTGTTCATGGCTTCCACGCAAATGTCAACATCATTTAGCAGGGTGCCGTTCCAGTCCCAGATAATGGCAATTTGATCTAAGCTTTTTACTGAGGGCATTTGCGCAAATAGTCTCCAATATTTGCCCGACCATATTCCTGGGCTTTTTTGAAATAGTAACAGGCCATTTCCTGATCCATTTCTATCTCCATAATTTGCCCCAAATTAAACCAGGCATCCGCATAGCCGGGATTTAACTCAACAGCTTTGAGAAAATCCTCAACGGCTTTTTTGTAATTTCTGGTATTAAAATAAGCAGAACCTCGCTGGAAATAGGCTTCGTAGGATGAAGGATCATATTCAATCGCCTGATCAAAGGCCTCGATTGCCATTTTGTAGTTTGCCTGTATTGTAAACATTTTTCCTTCTTCAATTTTTTGCTGAGCCTTGCGGGGCTCGGGGCCACATGAACTCATTAAAAGTAGCATGATAGCCATCAACCAAAGTTTCTGCATAGGTAATTTTTGTTGCGAAAATACATATAAATTGTTGGATTTTCGGTAGGAATGAGCTGCATTTGATCTATTTTCGATTGCATGCATGATCAGATAAAGTCCTGCAATTGGCATGCTGGCGCAAACACGATAGCGGATTTTATGCTAAAAAATCGGAAAGGATATACCTTTTGGCGGCATCTGAGGCATATAAACCTCTTCGGCATTCCTAACGTACTGTAGTTATTTTATAACAAGGGAAGGGGCAACTTTTTTTTGATTTTGAAGCCAATTATCTCATTAAAAGTAAATCCAGTGAAACTGTATTTTTTCTTGTTTATCAAAAGCGATGGCTGGTAATGGTACTTTAATAAAACTAAGGGCTGTAAATAAAAATTTCAAGCCCTTTCGGTTCGTGGGAATCTTACGAAGATTGATGTCGGGGCTAAACAGCCATACCCTTCTTCTGTTAAAATCAGGAATTGGAGTGCCGTTATAATCTGAAGAATTGACACTTGCACCCGTCATGCCCCTAGCACTATAGCCAAAAGCCAGATCGAGCCAACTTGGGAATTTACTGCTTTCGGGAAGGAATGATTTGGGATTTACGGCCAGCCAGTAGGTTTGTCCGTTATAGTCTTTCAGCAGTGCCTGAAACCAATTGGCTCCAAGCAAGTCAGGGCGGTATTGACGGTATTGGGTGCTGTGGTAGGAATATTTGAGGCTGATACGTTGCTCTTTCCAAAGCAATTGTTGGCCAATAAATAAAGCGGTTCCCGTTGTGTTAGCAATCAAATCGCCTGAAGAAGCCCCCCATTCGGCCGAGAACCCATCGAAAATTTCTACAGTCATCAAAAAGGCAAAGCCAACAGTTCCACCAATCCAGACTGCTTTATTTTCGGGCATTCCGGCCCAGCGGAAGGCATCATATCCATAGCGCCCTACCTGATAAGCTGTGGTAGCATGCCCAACTTTATCCATTTGCAGCCATTCATTATTATCATTGAAAAAATGAAAATTGCTTTGCGGATAACCGTCGTACCATAAAAAGTACAAACCTGTCATGCTTAGGGCATATCCTCCGGCTAATGCATAACTCAACTGATTCAGTCTTTTGCGATCAGATGTGCTATCTGAATAATTCTCGTTCAGGCTGATTTGTTGAGCTTGCAGTCCAAATAAAGCGCTAATGAGCAAGAGTGTTAGAAAAGCACGCATTTTATTGGTTAAGTGAATCAATTATTTTGTGAAGCTGTTCCACTACCTGATCCAGTTTTTCTGCGCTTTTAGCTTCTGCAATAAAACGCAGATAGGGTTCTGTATTGGAGGGGCGAATATTGAACCACCAATCATCGAAGTCGAGGCGGTAGCCATCGAAATCAAGTGTTTGAGTTGGTTTTTCAGTTTTTGTAAAATGGGCGCAAACAGCATCCATGGCTTGCTGTTTTTGCTCAATTTTAAAATTGATTTCACCCGAGTTGTGATAGCCGGAGATGTTTTTTATCAGATTGGATAAGGTAAAACCGGCATTTTTGAAGCCTGCCAACAGGTCGAGTACCAATAATGCTGCTAATAAAGCACTGTCGGAATAATAAAAATCACGGAAATAATAATGACCGGCCAGTTCACCGCCATAGAGCCCGTCAATCTCGCGTAATTTTCCCGCCCCATAGGCGCGGCCAACTCTCCATGTTTCAACCGTTGCGCCAAACTGAGCCAAATACTCGCCAATAGCTTTTGAGCTTCTGATGTCCTGTAACACTTTGCCTTTCAATCCTTTTTGCTCGAAAAAATAGTGCCCTAACAAGGCAATAATCAGATCCGGAGAAATGAATTTTCCGTTTTCGTCAATAAACATTACCCGATCAGCATCCCCATCAAAAATCAGCCCGATATCGCATTGCCTGTTGGTGACCATGCTTTTTATCTGTTCCTGATTGGATGGCTCAAGTGGATTAGGATTGTGGCCCGGAAAGTTTCCATCGGCTTTGTCGTTGATATAAAAAGCCGAGTTGCCCAGCAAATCTTTGATATAGAGTGAAGCCATGCCATTGCTGCAATCCACAGCAATTCTTAGCATAGAAAAATCGTTGATATAGGTTTTTAGAAAGTCGAGGTAAACAGTTCTGTAATCAACTTTCTTAATGAGTCCTTTCTCTTTTACGGGATTTATTGCATCATTTTCTACTAAAGCCTCTAAGCGATTAAGGCCATTGTCGTAACCAATTGGGAGTGCATTTTTCCCGGAAACCTTTAAGCCGTTATGATTTGCAGGATTGTGTGAGGCTGTAATCATAACCGATGCATCATATTCAAACCGTGCTGTAGCCCAATAAATAAGCGGTGTAGAGGTTAGCCCGGCATCCGTGACAGTTGCCCCGGCATCGGTTAGTCCTTTGGCAAGGGCATCGAAGAGCTCGTCGGATGATAAACGGCAGTCGCGCCCGACCAGGAAATTACCCGAACGAAGCACCTCCGGTAAAAAAAAACCAATACGGTAAGCAGTTTCTGCATTCAAATCCTTTTCCCATTCTCCCCTGATATCATATGCTTTGAAGGCTTTCATAAGGTCTATTTTTTAATATTAAGCTTGTTCAATGCATTGCGGTAAGCGCGTGCATTACGTTCGTGTTCTCTATTGGTTTCGGCAAAAGCATGATATCCGGATAAATCGTCCTTGGCACAGAAAAAATAATAGCGGTGTGTTTCATAATTGAGAACGGCATCAATGGATGTGGGATCGGGAATGGTGATGGGACCCGGAGGCAAACCACTGTTTCTATAGGTGTTATAGGGTGAGTCAATGAGCTTGTGCACATCCAATACACGCTGAATGCCAAAATCGCCCGAAGCAAAAACAAGTGTTGGATCGGCCTGAAGTCTCCAGTTTGCTTTAAGGCGGTTGAGATAAACACCGGCAATGGTGGCTTTTTCGTCTTGCTTATTGGTTTCTTTCTCAATAATAGATGCCAAAGTTGAAACCTCATAAGGTTCTAATCCAATGGCTTTGGCTTTATCTAAACGTGAGGGATTCCAAAAACTCCTGTATTCCTGAAACATTCTGGAAATGAATGTTGTAGCATCTGTTGTCCAATAAAATTCATAGGTATTGGGAATAAAAAGTGCCGGAATTGTTTGGCGATTAAAACCCAGCTGACCAATATAGGCCGTATCATACAATAGGGTTATAATGGAGAGCGAGTCGGTCTCTATTTGCTTGGCAATATTAGCGGCAAGCTGCTCCACTGTGCGCAGATTGTTAAAGGTAACATCTACAGGACTTTGCAAGCCAGCACGTAACAGATTAATCAGTTCGTTATTATTCATCCCGGCCCGAATGATGTAGTGGCCTGGTTTTACGAGCTCGGGGTACGATTTATGTTGAGCCAGCCATTCAAAATTTTTGCGATGAATGATAATACCTTTACTGTATAAGGTGTCCAGAACCATTTGATAACTGGCTTCTGATGAAATAAATATGGAGGTTTGCTCTTTTTGAACCCAAACATTCGGCTTTAAAATTATGGTGTACAGCAGGTAGCCTGCACCTGATCCAATCAGGATTAAAATCAGTAAAACCGAGAAAATTAGCCTGCGCCATTTGCTCTTTTTTTGCTTGCCGCGTCGGCTGTTTTTGGTATAGTAGTAACTCATGATTCTTTTAATTTCATTATTCTATCGGGGTTTATTTTTTGATATTCCAGCTGATCAATAAACCCCTTTGGAGTTTTTATCCAGACTTTTCGCACACCACAACGCTCATAACCGGCTTTTTCAAAAAGTTTAATGCTGTGGGTGTTGTCTGCACCTATTAAGCAATAAATTTGATTGAGTTGCAGTGTGGCGAAGATGTATTGTTCGATCAGGCTAATGGCTTCGCCTGCAAATCCCTTATTTCTGAATGGTTCTGCGATCAGTAAGCCCAGTCCAATGCGTTCATGAAAAGGATCAAAATCGTATAAATCAATACATCCAATGGTCTGTTTGCTTACCTTGCTATCGATCATGAGCCTGATTTGTTTACTACTAAACAAATCTGTGTTGTTGAGGATAAACTGCTCAATTTGAAACAAAGAATATGGCATAATGGTATCGCTCACCTGCCAAACAGATCGGTCATTTTCCCAATGATAAATACTTGGTGCATCAGCGGGTTCAGTTGCCCGAAGGCTTATATTTTCTGATTGTATAAACATGTTTTTTCAGGCCACTAAGTTAGTAAAATAGGGGAATAGAAGTATAGTATTTGTGGTAAAAAAATAAAGTGAAGGTCATATTGAATAAGTGCTGTGATGGAAATTTTTAAAAGGCTGAATAAATTTGTTTTTGGTTCAGGTTGATGCTGCCTTCAAATACAAACTGAACGGGACCCCTTAGCCAAATATTCGTGAACTTATCAGCGCTGTGGCTGAAGCGAACCTCGAGTCGGCCTCCTTTGGTATTTACAACAGCAGCTGATTTGTCGTACCATAAAGCAGCAGCTATTGCGGCAGCAGTTACGCCAGTTCCGCACGAAAGTGTTTCATTTTCAACGCCCCGTTCAAAAGTGCGCAGATGGATTTCATTTTTTTTGAGCTGCATAAAATTCACATTGACACCATTTTGCGAGATGTTTTTATCATGCCGAATGGCAGCTCCTTCTTTGATTACATCAATTGCTGACAAATTGTCGCAGCGTTTTACATAATGCGGGGAACCCGTATCAATTAGAAGCCGATCGTCGTTGAGGTCGTAATGTGTGATATCCTTCATGCTTATCTCAACATCGAAAAAGCCTTTATGGCTTTGCAGTATTTCCGCATGGTGTATGCCATCGATAGCTTCAAAACGCATTTTTTTCCGGCTGATCAAATCCAGATAGGCAAATACGGCAGCGGCTCTTCCGCCATTGCCACAGAGGGTTCCTTCGTGCCCATCTGCGTTGAAATACTGCATTTTAAAGTCTATGCCCGAAGCTTCCGACAGCAGAATCAAACCATTAGCACCTATGCCAAAATGCCGATCGCACAGCTGTGCTATTAAATTGTGATCAGGAATTTTTGCCGGCGACCGCATGATGATAAAATCATTTCCGGCTCCATGAATTTTTTTAAAAGGGTAGTGGTCAGATGGAAACATTTTAAAATGAGTTTGTTAATTATTCTTAAGCCTGTTAACGGTGGTGCGAAATTTGTTGCTAATATAATCCAAATCTTATAAAGAATAAATTATACCATTTGTTAACATCAATTAACAGCGGTTCTAAAACTTTAAAGATCACTGTGCGTTTTAGCTACGTAACTGATGATAGCGTTTAGTAATTTTAAAACTTAGCAATATGAAGAGAAATAAAAACCAAGTGCTACGAAATCTGGCTTACTTATTGGCCGGTGTTGTATTAACAGCAGGAATTATTTCAATTTTAAATTTCAATGGAAAGCGTGAGCATATTTTTCTGCAGGATAAATCACCTCGGACGCAGGTTCAGCCTGATAGAATGCATGCCAGAACAGCATCATTTGTTGCTGCTCCGCAGGATATTGATTTTGTAAGTGCAGCCGAAAAAACAGTGAATGCGGTTGTTCATATTCGCACCGAAATGGTGCGACGTGGCGCAAGCTATGATGATTTTTTCGGGTCGCTGCGAGAATATTTATACGGCAATCCTCATCACAATCCGGCACAGAGAAGCCTGGTAGGTTTTGGTTCTGGCGTAGTGTTATCGGCTGATGGCTATATTGTTACAAATAATCATGTGGTAGAAGGAGCCGATAAAATTGAAGTTACTTTTAACGATAAACGCAAGAGTAAAGCGATCGTTATTGGCACAGATCCCAACACCGATTTGGCACTGATAAAGGTTGATGCAGAGGAGCTGCATTTTCTGGAATTTGGCAATTCTGATGACGTACAAATTGGCGAATGGGTGCTGGCTGTAGGCAATCCTTTTAACTTAACCTCTACTGTTACCGCCGGTATTGTGAGTGCAAAGGCAAGAAATATCAATATCCTGGGCAACCGCTCATCCATAGAGTCTTTTATACAAACTGATGCCGTTATCAATCGCGGAAACAGTGGTGGAGCTTTGGTTAATAACAACGGAGAGCTTATTGGTATAAATGCTGCAATTGCATCTCACACAGGTGTATATGAAGGTTACTCTTTTGCTATTCCAGCCAATATTGTGCGTAAGGTTGTTGATGACCTTATTCTTTATGGCGAACCGCAGCGTGCTTTTATCGGGATTGAAATCAGAGAAATGACAGCTGACCTGGCCAAAGAGATAGGCCGTGAAGATATTAATGGTGTTTTTGTTGCAGGAGTGATGGAAAACGGCGGTGCTGCTGAAGCTGGTATTGATGCCGGCGATGTGATAACATATGTGGATGATGTGGCTGTAAATACATTGTCGCAACTACTTGAAGTTGTTGGACAGCACCGGCCGGGCGACGAAGTAACAGTGAGTGTAATACGTGATGGAAAAGAGTATGACTTTCAGGTGCTGTTGAAAAATCGGGAAGGAACCACGGAGGTTAAAAAGCGTGAAGAAGCGTTTTTTAATGAAACACTGGGAGTAAGCTTGGCTCGGATTAGTAATTCCGACCGCAATAACCTGGGATTGAATGGTGGACTGAAGGTAACCAATCTGGAAGAAGGAATTTTAATGCGCGGAGGCATCAGCGAAGGTTTTGTGATTGTACGTATCAACGGCAAACCCGTTGATGACAAGGCATCGCTTGAATCAGCCCTCAACAATAAGCGTCAGAATACCACCCGGGTGGAAGGCATGTATCCTAACGGAATGAAAATAAGTTTTGAGTTTTTTGATTAATTTAGAATAATTTTAAATAAATTGCGTTCGGAAAATGTATCGTATCTTCTAAAAATTAGTTGCCCAAAGGCAAAAAAAGCTTACGGGCAGGCGATTTTGATGCATTACAAATCCCAGGCCGGCTTATAATAGAAAATAAAGTTGGAGTAACGACCGAACTAATTGATCGGTTTGTTGTTAATAAATCTAGAAAAATAAATAGTAAACCATGAGGCAATTAAAAATCACTAAGTCAATCACAAATCGTGAAACCGCCTCTTTGGACAAATACCTCCAGGATATAGGAAAAGAGGATATGATCACCGCTGATCAGGAAGTGGAACTGGCGCGTAAGATTAAAGCCGGTGATCAAAAGGCATTGGAAAGAATGGTAAATGCCAACCTCAGATTTGTTGTTTCTGTTGCTAAACAGTACCAGAATCAGGGACTAAGCTTGCCGGATTTGATCAATGAAGGAAATTTGGGACTTATCAAAGCTGCACGCAGATTTGATGAAACACGTGGATTTAAATTTATATCCTATGCGGTATGGTGGATTCGGCAATCCATCCTGCAGGCTCTTGCAGAGCAATCGCGTATTATCCGGCTTCCGCTGAATCAGGTTGGCTCATTAAATAAGGTGAGAAAAACCTCTTCGCGACTGGAGCAGGAGTTTGAGCGACAGCCTTCATCGGATGAGATCGCTGAGAAACTCGATCTTCCGCAACATAAGATCGATTCAGTGCTTAAAATCTCAACGCGTTACATCTCTACTGATGCGCCGCTCAAAGAAGATGAGGACATGATGTTTTTGGATTCTTATGTGCCCGAAGATGCCATGGATACCGATGAACCCCTGATGCAGGAATCACTTGGCCGTGAGATACAGCGATCGCTGGCAACACTCACTGAGAAAGAGCGCGAGGTGCTGAATATGTATTATGGCATTGGCATGAGCCATGGGTTCACCCTCGAAGAAATTGGTGCCAAATTCGACCTCACACGCGAAAGGGTGCGACAAATTAAAGAAAAGGCTATCAGAAGGCTCAAACATACCGCACGAAGCAGATTGTTAAAGGCTTATCTGGGGCAATAATAGAGAAAATTAGCCTGCATCATTGAGATGCAGGTTTTTTTTTGAGATTAGTGCAATCGTTTGCGGGATAATCTTGTATATTTGTGCGATTCAATAGAAACAGCCTTTGTCAGGCTTTTAACCAATTAATGTGAACCAAATTTAAATTTCATGGAAAAATTTAATGCCTCCCTTAAATCCTGGATTGACAACGAAAAAGCTGCTACTGAGTTTATTGGTGTAGTAAGTAAACTATGGTTTGATAAATCGATAGAACTAATTTTATTGCGATCGGTGCTTGTTAACCGCGGATCAGGAAAGATTCTCAACAAACACATCAGGGCTGAAACTATTTTGAAGAAACCTGTCAGGGTTCAGGATTCATTGCTTATTGCCAATGCTATCCTGGAAGAAGAAATTGCTCCGGCACGTATTGATATTGGCAGGCTGAATGCTGAATGGACCGAAGAGCAAGGCAAATATCCCTCTGTTAATGCCTTTGTTTTGGACAAACTACAGGCTTTTGTGAAAGCACCACCCCGAAGCGACAAAACACAGGATGTGGTGCTTTATGGTTTTGGTCGGATTGGAAGGCTTTTGGCCCGTGAGCTCACACAGTTTGCTGGCAATGGCTCACACCTGAGGTTAAGGGCTATCGTCACCCGATCAAACAGCACAGAAGATATAAAAAAGCGTGTTTCTCTTTTTCGCAAGGATTCAGTGCATGGTACTTTTGCCGGTGTTGCCAATGAAGATTTCGACAACAAGGCCATGGTGGTTAATGGACAGATTATTAAATTTATGGCAGCCAATAAGCCCGAGGACATCGACTATGAGGCTGAGGGCATTCAGGATGCTCTGATAATAGATAATACCGGTGTTTTCAGAGATCGCGAAGAATTGGGTCGTCATTTAAAAGCCAAAGGCGCTGCCAAGGTACTGCTTACTGCTCCCGGTAAAGGCGATATCCCGAATATCGTTTATGGGGTTAATCAGGGTGATCTTGATCTCGATAGTGAAACGATTTTCTCGGCAGCCTCCTGCACCACCAATGCTATTGTGCCGGGGCTGGAAATTATGGAAGAAGCTTTTGGAATTATCAAAGGTCATATTGAAACCATTCACGCTTATACCAACGACCAGAATTTGCTTGATAATTACCACAAAAAGTCCAGACGTGGGCGCTCAGCTCCGCTAAATATGGTAATTACTGAAACAGGGGCAGGGTCAGCGGCAGCTAAAGCTATTCCATCGCTCAAAGGAAAACTGACCAGCAATGCAGTGAGAGTTCCTGTACCAAATGTGTCATTGGCAATTTTAACACTGGAAGTGGAGAAGCCAACATCCGCCGAAGAGGTGAATAAACTGTTTTTGGATGCCACACTTAAGGGCCATTTGATTGAGCAAATCAGGTTTAGTAACTCAACAGAGTTTGTTTCTTCTGATGGTATCGGCGATTCCTGTGCATGCATTTTTGATAGCCCTGCAACAAAAGTTTCTGACGATGGTAAATCGGTAATCGTTTATTTGTGGTACGACAACGAGTTTGGTTATACCAGTCAGGTTGTAAGGCTTGCCCGTCATATTGGGAAAGTCAAGAGCTATCGCTATTATTAAAAATCAGGTAATTAGATAAACACATCGGGATTTATTTTGAATAAGGCTGTGGTGAATTTATTATCACGGCCTTGTTTTTTGGCACAAATTAGTGTTAAATTTGCCCGCTGAATCAGGAAGGTTTTCAAATCTGTTTAAGGTTCATTTTGGTTAACTCCCGGATGACTTTTTGGAGAGCTTTTAATTTTTTCGTTTTTTCTAATCAAAACTGCAATTGAATTCAGCATGAAAAAATCCAAATACATCTTTGTTACCGGAGGTGTTACTTCTTCGTTGGGAAAAGGAATCATTTCAGCTTCTCTGGCAAAATTGCTTCAGGGTCGTGGGTTTTCTGTAACCATCCAAAAGCTTGATCCTTACATCAATATCGATCCCGGAACACTCAATCCCTATGAACATGGCGAATGTTATGTAACAGAAGATGGTGCTGAAACAGATCTTGATCTGGGCCATTACGAGCGTTACTCCAACACCCCAACTTCTCAGGCCAATAATGTAACCACCGGACGCATTTATCAAAGTGTTATAGAGAAGGAGCGCAAAGGCGCCTATTTGGGAACTACAGTGCAGGTAATTCCACATATTACAGACGAAATAAAGCGATGCATTCAGATCTTGGGTGAAACCGGAAAATTTGATTTTGTAATCACCGAGATAGGAGGTACGGTTGGCGATATTGAGTCGTTCCCATTTGTGGAGGCCATACGTCAGATGCGCTGGGAAATGGGCAAAGATTGCGCAGTGATTCATCTTACACTGGTGCCTTATCTGGCGGCGGCAGGCGAACTCAAAACAAAACCAACACAGCATTCTGTGAAAACAATGCTGGAACAAGGAGTGCAGCCTGATATTATTGTGTGCCGCAGCGAACATCACCTCAATGAATCTGTTCGCAGCAAAATAGCGCAGTTTTGTAATGTTGAATTAAGTTCGGTGATCGAAAGTATTGACGCAAAATCTATTTATGAGGTGCCGCTGCTTATGCTCGAAGAAAAACTTGATGTTGAGGTGCTTCGTAAAACCAATACGGCAATACCCGAAAAAATTGATATCGAAAACTGGCGCAGGTTTTTAACGCGACTCAAAAACCCGGCTCATACAGTTACTGTTGCCCTTGTAGGTAAATATGTGGAGTTGAAAGATGCCTATAAATCGATTTATGAGTCCTTGATTCATGGTGGTGTTAGCAATGAATGTGAAGTAAAGGTTAAACATATTCACAGCGAACATATCGAAGGAAAACCACTGGAAGATATTTTCAACGGAGTTGATGCAATTCTTGTTGCGCCCGGCTTTGGTCCACGTGGTATTGACGGAAAAATCAATACCATCAGATTTGCCCGTGAACATAAAATCCCATTTTTTGGAATTTGCCTCGGGATGCAATGTGCTGTAATTGAGTTTGGAAGAAATGTTCTGGGATATAAAAATGCCCATTCGAGCGAGATGAATCCAAAGACAAAATATCCCGTGATTGATTTGATGCCTACCCAAAAGGGAATAGAAAATATGGGGGGCACCATGAGACTTGGAGCTTATAACTGCAAAATAGATAAAAACTCCAAAGTTTTTGATATTTATGGTGAGATTCTGATATCCGAGCGACACCGACACCGTTATGAGTTTAACAACCTATTTAAAAAGGAGTATAACGAAAATGGCATGAAAACAGTTGGAATAAATCCTGAGAATGATCTAGTTGAAATTATTGAGCTGCAAGATCATCCATGGTTTATAGGAGTTCAGTTTCATCCCGAATATAAAAGCACCGTAGCAAGGCCTCATCCGCTTTTTACCGGATTCATACAGGCCGCATTAAAGTATCAGGGCAGGTAAGAAGCCGGCATTTTATAATTTCTTAATCCAGTGACGAACTACTTTGCCCGCACTCTTACAAATTCTGCTAATTTTGCAACTTAACAATAGCATAACTAATGAATAGAGATTCCATACTTGGTTTTATAATTATAGCAGCAATTCTCATTGGCTACTCCGTTTGGATGACACCCTCACAAGAGGAAATTGAAGCACGCCAACGAAAAATCGATTCACTGGCCATGGTCCGTCAGCAGCAGCAATTGCTTGATTCGGTGAGGATGGCAGCAGAAATGAAACGCCTTGAAAATGAAATAAATCAGGGTTCTGCCGCTGATGTAAATGCTGATCTTGCTGGTGAAGACGCTTCAGAATCCCAACAACGCTTAACAGAAAAATACGGAGCATTTGCTCTGGCAGCACGTGGCGAGGAAAAAACATGGGTGCTTGAGAATGATGTTTTTGAGATTTCCATCAACGCTAAAGGTGGAGCCATCAATAAAGTTGTGTTGAAGGACTATCAAACCTGGGATTCGCTGCCTCTCGTGATTTTTGATCCAGACAATAATGATTTCAACCTCTCTTTTTTCTCCCGCAACCGAAATATCAACACCAACGAATTCTATTTTGAGCCTTACCTTAACGGGTATCCATACGATGGTAGCCGTCCGCTAAAAACAGACACCAACGACAGTCTCGTTTTCAGTATGCGGTTGTTGGCCGATAATGGTATGGGACAGCCCGATCCCAACAAATATATTGCCTATGAATATGTTATCAAGCCCGATGAATATATGCTTGGGTTCGATATCAGGATTGTGGGTATGGATGATATCATTGCTGCCAATGCGAGCTTTTTAACCCTTAACTGGCAAGCCGATTTGCTGCAGCAGGAGCGGTCGGTTGATCGCTTTAATGGCTCAACGATTTACTTCAAACATTTGAATGATGATGTCGATTATCTCTCCGAATCTGATGATGATGAGGAAGTTGTGCGTACAAGGGTAAAATGGGTTTCGTACAAACAACGATTTTTTACTTCAAGCTTCATTGCAAAGGATCACTTTGAGAATGCCGAAATGAAGACCTACACCAAGGAAAGACCCACGCATGATCATTATCTCAAATCGATGAGCAGTGTTGTGGAAGTGCCTTACAGTTCGGGGCAAACGCAAATCATCCCGATGTCCTTCTATTTTGGGCCTAACAGTTATTATGAGATGCGTGCTTACAAGCTTGACCTGGAGCGTCAGATTCCGCTGGGCTGGGGCTTTTTCCTGCTTGCATGGATCAATATTTATATGGTAATTCCTGTATTTACATTCCTGGGATCATATGGCTGGAATTATGGTATTGTTATACTTATTCTAACGGTATTGCTCAAGCTGTTACTGTTTCCGATTGCCTATAAAACCTACAGTTCATCGGCCAAGATGCGTGTGCTAAAACCTGAAATAGACGAAATTTCGGCTAAGTATCCCAAGAAGGAGGATGCCATGAAAAAGCAACAGGCGGTGATGACACTCTACAAAAAGGCCGGAGCAAATCCCATGGCGGGCTGTATCCCGATGCTGTTGCAAATGCCTATTCTGATCGCGATGTTCCGCTTTTTCCCGTCGAGTATCGAGCTCAGGCAGCAGTCGTTCCTGTGGGCAACAGATTTATCGAGTTATGACAGTATTGCCAGCCTGCCCTTCGAAATTCCTTTTTATGGCGATCATGTGAGTCTGTTTACCCTGCTGATGACAGTTTCAACTATCTTATACACCCGCATGAACAATCAGATGATGGGTTCTCAAAGTACCCAACTTCCTGGAATGCAGACAATGATGTATTTGATGCCGATCATGTTTTTGGGATTATTTAACAATTATGCTTCAGGTCTCAGTTATTACTATTTCCTGGCCAATATATTTACTTTTGCGCAGATGTATGTGTTCCGTTTTACCATCGATGAAGAAAAGCTTCGTGTTAAAATTGAGCAGAATAAGAAGAAGCCTGTTAAGAAATCTGCTTTTCAGAAACGCCTGGAAGAAGCCGCTAAACAGCGCGGTTATAATATGAAAAAATAGCTGCTGAATGGAATTAACTTACTACCAGCGGATTGGAGCAGAAAACCTACAAGCCCTTGTTGCCTACTTCTACGAAGAAATTAAGCAGGACAGTGTCTTGCGCCCGATGTATCCGGGAGATCTAGAGGCTGCCGAACGCCGGCTTTTCATGTTTTTGGTGCAGTATCTTGGTGGCCCCGCTACCTATTCCGAACGCAGAGGTCATCCCAGGCTCCGCATGCGTCACCAGGTTTTTCCGATCGATACCGACGCCCGTGACCGATGGCTCAACTGTATGTCGATTGCTATGAAAAAGGTAACAATGGATGAAGAATCCAGAAAGTTTTTGTGGGCTTATTTCGCTAATACTGCTGAATTTCTGAGAAATAAATAGACCTATTTTGCATCGCCCGTAAAATAATCGTCCTTGTCGGCAAACAACACATTAAAGGTGGTCAAACTACCGTAAATTCTGGTGATGTATTGCTGCAAGTTCACCTTTTCCTCATCATCCAGATCGGAACTGTTGATCCGTTGCTCCATAACACGCAAACGATCGCGAACCATCACAATTTTGTGAAAAAAAGTTTCGATAGGCACTTCTTTGGATTTCAACTGCGAATCGCCGGGCTTTAAAATCATGGTGCCACCTTTCCAGCGACTTCCCAAGGCTACAACTTCCTGAAGATCGCTCCATTTGCGCAACAATCTGGTAAAGACCCTCTCAACCTGACTAAAACTAAGCAGATCAGGAGAACTGCCAACATAATCAAGCACCTCAAGACCCTCAAAAGATTTTAGGATTGATTTTGTGCCATAATCTATAAAAGTAATTTCGTAAGCATCTGCATAAACCTGAATTACAACGCCGGCGCCGAATGAAGGATGCTTTACCCGTGAACCTATTCCTAATGTGAGATTTTCCATTTTCCGCTTTTTAGTTTTGAATGACAAAGATATTTGAAAATAAAAAATGACCCAAAAAAATAATATCATTCCAAGAATTGGATCAAATCACCAAAATTGGAAAATGTCTATAAATTTGTATTTGTGTTAAGTTCTACAATTAGAGCGAATAAGAGCTTGAATATATCTTGGCACAAGTTTTGACATAATAACTTTCACTAATAAAAAAATATTAAATTCGCACTAAAACCATCCGCATGAAAAGATCAATTTACTTATTAAGTGTAGCATTTTTAATGCTTTTTATTGTTTCCTGTAAAAAAACGGATAATCCCTCCCCTGTTTCAGAAGATGGACTGGAAAATCTGCAGATACCTGATGGTTTTTTATTTGAAAGCACAAAAGAGATAACCGTATCTATAATTTTACCGACTTCTGTAGCGCTCGAATCGGGCGGTCAACGTGTGAGTATTTATTCAGATTTGCCCGAAAATGGAGGCAAACTCCTTTATGCAGCGGCTTATCCGGCTTCGGGCGAGCTTTTGTTAAAACTTAAAATACCCAGGTCGAGCAAAGTCATTTATGTGGAAACTTTTGCCGGGAGACTTTTGGTTGATATTGCTGCATCCAGTCAGAAAGTGGGTGGTGTAGAAATTGATTTTAATGATGATATGGGTTTCGACCCTCCATCAATTGCTGCTGACGAGAAAAATAGCAGGATTGAAGAGTCATCTTTTAATCAGGTTTCGAACAGCAAATCCCAATCCGATAGAATCATTGTAAACCTGATTGAAAATGGCGATTTTTCCCAGGATGATTTTGGATTAATCAACGATTGGCCTTCACCGATGTCTGCTGATGGAAAATGGTATATTACCTCTACTTTAGGGGCAAACCATGCTAAACAACATCAACAAGCAGGCGAAACCTTTCTTAGGATTACTCGCAGCCCTTATCGTTATGGTGGTGTTGCTCAATTAGTTGCTGCGAGTGCAGGTGATCTGATAACCTTATCAAGCGATATTAAAATTACTGGAAATAACAACAACATCAGTTGGCTCTTTTTAATTGCCAGAAACGCTTCAGGTCAATCAATTGGTTTCTACAGTTTAGAAACCAGCGGACAAAGTAATAGTTGGAGATCAAGAACATTGGCAGCAACCATGCCTTTTGGAACCACCCATGTACAGGTGTTGTTGTGGAATCATATTTATGGCGGAGCCATTGATTATGATAATGTTGTCGTAACAGGTCCGGTAAGTGATTCGGATGGAGATGGCGTAGATGATGAATTAGATGATTATCCCAATGACCCTGAACGTGCTTTTAATGTTTTTTATCCCAACAGCGAAGATTATGGAACATTGGCATTCGAAGATTTATGGCCTGGCAAAGGGGATTACGATTTTAATGACTTGGTTTTGGATTATCAGTTTAAGCAAGTCCTGAATGGATCAAATCATTTGGTTGAATTCTATTTAGATTATAGTGTAAGGGCAATTGGAGCAGAACTGGAAAATGGTTTTGGAATAGCGATTCCCGGCACTGATCCAAATAATGTTGCGATGATTTCCGGTCAGCAGCTTACAGAAAGCTATATTAATTTGATGGCCAACGGTTTAGAATCAGGCCAGCAGGAAGCTGTTGTTATTTTGTTTGATAACGCTTTTTCAATGATTGACGCACCTGCAAGTGGATTTGGTGTAAATACCAGCCCTGAGGCACCCTATGCTGAGCCACAATGGAATCAGCTGTATTTGTTGTTTGATAATCCGGTAAGCGTGCAACTTACAGGCTTTGCACCTTTTAATCCCTTCCTTATTGTAAACAAAGAGCGGGGCAGAGAGGTGCATCTGCCCGGAAATGTTCCGACCAATTTGTATGACCCGGCATGGTTTGGACAGTGGTTTGATGATTCAAATCCTGCAACTGCTAAGTATTATCAGTCAGAAACCAATCTTCCCTGGGCAATCGATTTACCCACTAAGTTTGATTATCCCATCGAAAAGGTGGAGATTACATCGGCTTATCTCAATTTTGGTGATTGGGCTGAAAGTGGAGGGCTCTTATTTGAGGATTGGTACGAAAATCTTGCCGGATATAGGAATAGTGAATTAATATATGATGTTGATTAACAGATAAATGATCTTTTTGATAATCATCCTATAAAGCTGATTATAAAGCATTGAAGCAACGCTTTCCTTATCAGGGAGGCGCTGCTTTCGTTTGCTGTTTTTTTTACAGGAAGATCCTATCCAAATTTCTGTTTTTCGTATCTGATTCTGCTAAAAAAAACATTCCCTTTTCTGTAATAATTCGTATTTATTCTATATTGATGATTATCAATGAGTAAGCTATCTTTAAGTCGCCTTTGCGTAGATCATTTCCATATTTTGGAAAAAAAATCCCAAAATAGTAAAACGCAAGAAAAAGGAAAAACACTTAAATTTTATAAGTAACATAAAATCAAATAGATAGTGTTCTTGAGGTGATTTTGGAGTGATTTTTGATGAGATGTAGCAACACAATCAGTTCGTTTTCATTTTTGTAGTATATTCAGCAACCATGAATAATAAATAACATCATTATTCATCAGCCGTTCTTAAAAGCAAGATACACTTAAATAAAACACAACCATAAGAATCGCAGCATGATTAGCAGTTTACACAGAAAAGTAATTTTTGCGTTTTTACTTGTCACGATTACAGGCAATTTTGTTTTTGCTGGTAATTCAGAAAAAGACAGGAATGACGCCCTCAATAAACTGGAGCTGTTCCTAAGCCAAATTCCAAACGATTTCCATCAGCTCAGAATTGGACTTGATCCTACTAAAGTAAGCACGTTGGGTTTGCAAAATGATGATTTCATGGATTATGTTTACTTGTTAGACACTGCGCTGGTTTATTCAACCCAAAACCAACCCGAAAGATATACTTATTCCTATGATGAAGAATTGAATATGACAATTATTCTTCAGAAACGTATGGTAAATCAAGAATGGGTAAATAATGCCTTTGAAAGTATTGATTATAATGATGTTAACCAAGCTGTATTATCAACATCCAAATTTTGGAATGGTTCAACTTATGAAAACGGCGGAAGAACTGCTTTTACCTATGATGAGTCAAACTTGTTGGCAGAAGAGGTTGAACAAGTATGGGATGGTGATTGGGAAAACGAATCACGAATAACGTATTCCAGGTATCCTAATGGAATGGAGGCTGCCAGGTTAGTTGAAACATGGGATGGTACTGATTGGGAGAATCAAAGTAATCAGATCATTATTCGGAATGATCAGGGTACGATAGAAGAAATTACGTTTCAGGTTTGGCAAGTCGATGGTTGGGAGAACACCTTTAAAATTCAGAATGTACTTTTGAGTGAAACATTGATCGACTCATCTTACACCAAAACCTTTGAAGAGGGCAGTTGGGTTAACCTTTATGTAGAAGCATACGAATTTAATGCGCAGAATTGGTTGGATAACGTTACAGGAAGCTTTTGGGTTGAAGGATCCTGGGTAAATGATATTTTTGCTGAGTACACCTATAACAATAACGGACAAGTTGATGTTGGCATCATTAAAAGTTGGGAAAATGATCAGTGGTTGAACGATGCAAGATCGACTTATTACTATAATAATTGGAATAGATACCAGTCGATTATTGAAGAAGAGTGGGACGGAAGCCAATGGGTAAATGCATCCTACGATAACTACAGCTTTGATGCTAATGGCAATGCGCTTGAAGGCGAAATTTACCAATGGGTCGATGGTGGATGGTTATCTGTTCAGGATGAACCCATTGCATTGACTTATAATTATGGCTTCGAAGAGCAAGTATTTAATGGTTTTCTTGTGGAAGCAGCTTACCGATCAGTTTTAGTTGGTGAAGCAGAACTTCCGGCGGTTGCGCAGGATGACCTCCTGAAGCTATGGCCAAATCCGGTTTCAGATGTTATTCACCTTCACATTGATAACCTTGGCGAAGCCGCTAGTGTAGCCATTTATGATTTGGCTGGTAAAATGGTGCTTGAAATCAAACAAGCTTATAAAGCTGGAAATGAAATTAACATCAATGTTGCAGATTTAGAGCCTGGTCTTTACCTTTTATATGTGCAGACCAGAGGGCAACAACTCAAGAATAAATTTATTAAAACTTTATAAATCAGAGAATAAAAAATCGAAAATAATCACTTAAACTTTACAATTATGAAAAAGTCTATTTACTCTATTAGCTTGTTCTTAGCAGGATTGTTCCTGATAGGACAACAAGCATTAGCTCAAAATCCGGATCCGGAAGTTACAATTATTCAACCTAATGTAAGTAATATCGAATGGGTTATTGGAGAAACTTATCTCATTTCCTGGACGGATAACTTTATCAACACTGTAGATCTTTGGTTGGTTGATTACACTGATTCAAATGATGTCACCGAACAACTAATCGATGATGGTGTAGAAGGTTCTACTTACGAATGGTTTATTGATCCGGCTGATTTTAGCGAAGGCTCAAAATATAAAGTACGGGTTCAAAGTTCAGTTAATAGTTCTTTTGATGATGAAAGTTACAGGTACTTCTCTTTGGTTACAAGTGCAAGTAATGCCTTCATCAATATTCAACAGCCTAATGTAAGTAATATTAATTGGGTTAGAGGTAATGAATACCTAATTTCATGGACTGACAACATAGAAGATCCATTGGATATCTATCTTGTTATTGCAGATACGTATAGTGCTGATCCGGAAGATGAAACACATTGGATTGAAATTGAAACGGCAGTTGAAGGATCTACATTTACATGGGATATTTGGGATACACTTACATTACGATCTGACTACAAGGTGTTAATTACGGATGAAAACCGTGAAGTAAAGGATTTGAGTTACAGGAATTTTAGCATTGTTGAAAGTGGTGGCACAATTACTATGATTCAACCAAATGTTAGTAACATCCAATGGATTTACGGTAATGAATACCTTATCAGTTGGAATGCAACTACAACAGGTACATTTGATCTATATTTGATTAAGGATTATAATGATTGGAACTCAAATAGTCCATTCGATATGAATAAATTGATCGAAATTGACACAGATGTTGAGGGTACAACATATAGCTGGGATATTGAGGATAATGAACTCGAGGCTCTTCTTCCAGGTAGTAGATTTCGTGTTATGGTGAGGGCGCATGGAACTGATATTTATAAAATTAGCTATCGTAATTTCAGTATTGTAGAATATAGTGGTTTTATTCAAATAGAACAACCAAATGTAAGTAACATTACATGGGTATTAGGATCAGAGCATTTGATCTCCTGGCTGGATAATATTGATTCAGATATGAACATTTATCTGGTGAATGATGAAGAGTATGATGAGGATGATTCAGATACTTGGGATTTAATCGAAGCTGGTGTTCCTGGTACTACCTACACCTGGGATATTGATCCAAATTTGGAACCACGTGATGATTACAGAATTTTAATTACAACACCTGATTATAGTATTAAAGATGTAAGTTATAGAACGTTTACACTGGTGGAGTATGATGGTGAGATCACAATTATTCAACCCAACGTAAGTGGTATTGAGTGGGTTATTGGAAATGAATATCTTATTTCATGGACTGATAACGTAGATGCTCCGGTTGATATTGAATTGATAAGTGAAGATCCTATCATTCTTGCATCAGACAACGCAAGTAATAGTCAATATGATAATGGCCTAGATAATGGAGATAATGGTGGTGATGGTTTTGAGGAATGGGGTATTGGAATAAGTGGAAATGGGATCACATTAGTTGACGACCCAGCTAATGGAAACATTTCTGGCATGGACAACCCTTCTTTTGGAATAGTAGCGCCTGGCAATCCAGCTAATCCAAATGATGAAGTTATTGTGGTTAGAGAGTTTTCTGACCTTGAGGTAGGAAGTACTCTATCGTTTGATTGGGGGATTTATGGAAATAATGGTCATAAAGCTTTTCATATAAGATCTAATGATGGTACAATTGCTGAATTAGTATTTTTTATAGAAACAGGTAATAATACAATTTTTCGCACCCATCAAGGACTCACAGAGCCAGTCTTTAATAATCTAGGTAATAACGTAATGCATTTTACTTTTGAATACCTGGAATCTGGAGAATTCGAAGTAAAAGCTAATGCAAGAGATGCAGGCGAAGCTGATTATGAAGAAATTTTTGCAATATCATCACCAGTTGATGCGATAAGTTTTCATGCTAAAGGACAATTGGATGATGGCAATAATCTTATCCGAGCAAATTGGTTTAACAACCTCCAAATACACACCTATTTAGCCGATATAGCAACAGATGTAGAAGGTTCGACTTATGTTTGGAATACTGCAGGATATCCGGCAGGAAGCCACAAAGTGCGAATTTTCAAAGGAGACATTGAAGATATAAGTTACAGGACATTTGATCTGGTTCTCTCCGGTGGTGGTGATTTAGATTTCAACCAGCCTTCAGCAGGAGATGTGTGGTATAAGGGCGTAACTTATTGGATTATCTGGGAAGATGATATCATGGAACCACTTGATATTTATCTGAAAAATGTGGCTGGAACGGTAAACATACCAATTGATACTGATTTTGAAGGCAGTATGATCGATTATTTGGTTCCTACCAATAATACAGTTCCAACAGGAGTTGATTACTATATTCAAATAGTAAGCTCACTTGATCCTAATATGGAGTTCAATAGTGATGAATTTACTATCACCGAAGAGGTTTTGGCAGCTATCTTCCCCAATCCGGCTTCTCAATATTTCAATGTACAATTTGATGAGCAGCTTGATGGCATCTTTGATGTAACAATCTTTGATCGTTTCAACAACAGAGTGTTGGAAACACGCCTTAATGCTGCTACAAAACAGCACCGTATCAGTACGGCCAATATGCCCGAAGGATTTTACTTCGTACAGATGGTTAACGGTGATAAGACAATTACCAAGAAAATCGTCGTAAAACACTAAAGTAAACGTTTTTCATAATTGTAAAAAAAAGACGGCTTCCGATTCGGGAGCCGTCTTTTTTTTGGCTGTCAACAAGTCAAATTCCTGTAACTTTGCCGGCTGCATGGGATACCTGAAATCAAATCATTTGTTTGAATCCATTCAACCGGAAGCGCTTTACCGCTTCACGGAGCGACCGATTGTGATTGGCGAACAGCTCACGGATTATCAAAATATTGGCGCTTTGATCAGGCTTTCGGATAATCTGGGTGCGAAGGATTTGTTTTTTCTGGGAGAGGAGCCCGTTAAGCAGATGACAAAGATTCGCAGAATTGCTGCCAGCAGTCACGGCAACCTGAACTGGGCTTTTAGCCGGGAAACGGAAATCCGGAAATTGGTTACGCCTTCAGCAACGATTATCGCGCTGGAAACAGCACACGAAGCCAAAAGCCTTTTTGAACTAGAGCTGCCAGAAAATCCGGTTTTTGTGGTGGGCAACGAGCGCTTTGGTATGAGTGAATCCTTGCTGGCTCAGGCCGATCAGGTGGTTTATATTCCTGTGCCCGGGCTAACCCGTTCGCTCAACGTTACCCATGCTGCTGCCGTGCTCTTTTTTGAATGGCTCAGGCAGATGCAGTATAAATTCAGTACAAAAATCAATGATGAACAAAAGCAACTATAAGCACCTCTTTTTCGATCTCGACCGCACTTTGTGGGACTTTGATCAAAGCGCCCTGCAAACCTTTGCCTTGCTCTACGAAAGGCACGGATTGAAAGCGCGGGGAATTCCTGACCTGAAAACGCTCTTCGATACCTATAACAAACACAATGATGTGCTCTGGGATGCTTACCGGAATGGTGATTTGAAGAAAGAAATATTGCGCGACCTGCGTTTCAGTAATACACTTGAGAGCTTTGGGATCGAAGATCAAGCACTTACGGTAACTTTGTCAGAGGAGTATTTGCATTATGCGCCGCGTACCGTTCATCTGTTTCCTGATGCCGTGGAAGTGGTGAAGCAGTTGCATCCTCATTTTGAGCTGCATCTGATCACCAATGGGTTTGTAGAGGTACAGCATATCAAAATTCAGTCGGCTGGCCTTGAGCCCTTCTTTGATAAGGTGATTACTTCGGAAGCTGCCGGCGTAAAAAAACCTGATCCGAAGATATTTGAATATGCCCTGCAGCAGACAGGCGCTGATAAAAAGGAGAGTCTGATGATAGGCGACGATCTGGAAGTAGATATTCTCGGAGCGCAAAGCTTTGGCATGGATCAGCTCTATTTCAATCCGGAAGCCTTGCCGCATAACGAAAAGCCGACCTATGAAATCAGGCAGCTGAAGGAAATCGTGAAGCTTTTGCTTTGACACCCTGAAGGCTTCGCTGATCAGGCATTCAACTTTTTAAGGCTGGCGACAGTGGTTTTGAGGGCACGCACTTTTTGGCCTATTTTCACATGAACTGTAGCATCGGCAGGAAGAAGAAAGTCAACCCTTGAGCCAAAACGAATAATCCCAAATTCCTTTCCGGGAACGGCATCATCGCCTTTGGCTGCATAACTGATAATCCTTCGGGCCATCATACCGGCAATCTGCCTTATGAGCACTTCCTGCCCGTCCTCAGCACGCACAACAACAGTATTACGCTCGTTTTCGGTAGATGATTTTGGATGATAAGCCACCAGAAATTTTCCGGGATGGTATTTTGTATAACTCACCTCGCCGGCTATCGGATACCAATTGACATGCACATTAAAAGGCGACATAAAAACTGAAACCTGAATGCGTTTATCCTTAAAATACTCGGGTTCTTCTACTTCTTCTATCGCAACCACAGTGCCATCAGCAGCGGCTAACACCTGGTTTATATCCTCAATATTTAGTTTGCGATGCGGTACCCTGAAAAAGGCAAAAGTCCAGACTGCCCAGCCCAGCAAAAGCACATAGAAAAGGTAGTGAAACCATTGCTGTTCAGGAGCCAATACGTTGATTACACTTACGATTAAACCGATAATCAGCAGTGTGATGAAAATAATTTTATAACCTTCGCGATGGATATGCATTAATTAAACAAGCTTAAGTAAACAAATATAAAAGGCACAGCATAAAAACTGGCATCAAATCTGTCGAGGATGCCACCATGGCCGGGTATAATTTTACCGGAATCTTTAACGCCGGCTTGTCTTTTTATCATCGATTCTATTAAATCTCCCAAACTACCAAAAACCACTACGATAGTGGCCATTATGATGGCAGCCTGCAGGCTTAAAAAGCCCGTTAAATGGCTATATAAAACAGTGGCAGCTACCGTAAAAACTAAACCTCCGATACTTCCTTCCCAGCTTTTTTTGGGAGAAATGCGCTCAAAGAGCCGGTGTTTGCCAATGGTGATGCCCACCAGATAAGCAAAAATATCATTGATCCATACCAGCGTAAGTATCGAGATAATCAATTGCGATCCGGCAATTTCCCCAACAAACTTTTGATTAAAAAATGTGACAAGAAGTCCGGCTGGAAGAGAAACCAAGAAAATGGAAGGCCAGTGAATTGAAGCAAGTTCGGTGAAACTGTATGTCTTACTAAACAACGCATGAATAAAAGGAAAAAGCAGTGTAAACAACACTAAGCTAAGCAGCTTTTGTGGGATTAAATCCAAGGCAATCCCGCCAATCAGCGTGAAAAACAGTAAGCTATTGACAAGAATCAAGGTTTTATCAATTAGCTGCATTCCAGATTTAAGGCGCAAATTAATCATCTCCTGTGTTCCTATTAGCACAACGACCAATAGCAAGAGGGCAAACAGATATTTAGAAATCAGGATGCTTCCAATGATCAAAACAACAAATAAAATTCCGTACACCGTACGTTTAAAAAGTTCTTTCATCCTCTAAATGTGCTGTTTGCAGCTTTGAGCCAAACGCAAAAATACGAAAAAAAGTTGTGAGCACAATTATTAATTGGTTGGAGTGTTTGAAGCATTGAAGCGATCAGATATCATCTATCATAAAAAGATAAAGTTCTTTTGGTCCGTGCGCTCCCATTACCAGTGTTTTTTCAATATCAGCCGTACGGCTTGGTCCGGTTACAAAGCTTAGCTGTGTAGGCAGGCGATCGGGGTAGATAAGTTTTATTTCGTGAAGCGCATCTTTCAAGCTCAGTACAACCTGAGACGCATAAGCCAAAACCAGCTGAACATCAGGCAGCGCAATGGCACTTCGGCTGCCGGCACTCTGATCAGAAAGCAAGATTGTGCCGGTTTGTGCAATAAGTTTCTCGCTGTTAACCAAGCCCACCAAGGGGTTTAATTCCTTTAGGGGCTCCGAACTAAAGGCAATATTGCCGGCTTTCAGCACTTGTTGAGCTTTCTGGTTCACTGTCCAGATGCCTGGCCATTCTTTGTCGATCAGCAACGATTTCAGGTATTCAATAAACTGAATCTCGTTTTCACAGTAAATGAAATTTCCTTTCGCTTTGATAAGTTCTTGTGCAAAAATAACTTCAAGACCCTCCTCTTTATTGGGCTGATGCATCACATTTGTTGTCATATTCACATCAGGATACGGCATGTCAGTTTTGTCTATCAGGGCATTTCTGATTTTCGTTAAGATCTGCTCGCGTGAAGTTGTTTCTTCCATGACGTATTAGGTTAAACAGCAAATGGAATTACAGGATCATTTACGATCCTTTTTTGTCTGGCTTTTATCTTTAACATCGTTTTTTTTGTCGTCCGTTTCCTCAGTCTTATCGCTGTTGTCCGGCTTAGTCTCAGTTTGACTTTCGTCAGTTTCCTGGGGTGTTTCGGTAGGTGTAGTAGTGTCTTGTTCAGTAGCTACTATTTTTTTATGCATGGGTCTTTCCTCTTTAATCCAGGGTCTTTTCCCAAAAATATGCTCCAGATCATCACCGAAAATAACTTCTTTTTCAAGCAACTGTTCAGCCAACTGCACCAAACCATCTTTATGTTTTGTTAAAATCTCCAGAGCATTTTTATAAGCTTTTTCAACCAAATCACTGATTTCATTGTCAATAATTTCACTGGTTTTTTCACTGAATGGCTTATTAAAAGCATATTCCTGCTGCCCGGTTGAATCGTAAAAACTTACATTCCCGATTTTTTTACTCAGGCCATAATAAGTAACCATGGCATAGGCTTGTTTGGTTACTTTTTCGAGATCGTTTAAAGCTCCCGTCGAAATCTTACCAAAGATTACTTCTTCAGCAGCTCTTCCACCAAGTGCGGCTGTCATTTCATCAAACATCTGCTCCGTAGTGGTTATTTGACGCTCTTCGGGCAGATACCAGGCTGCACCAAGTGATTTGCCACGCGGAACGATGGTAACTTTCACAAGCGGATGCGCATGTTCGAGCAACCAGCTTACTGAAGCGTGTCCTGCTTCGTGGTATGCCACGACCTTTTTTTCTGACGGGGTAATGATTTTGTTTTTCTTTTCGAGGCCACCAATGATGCGGTCAATGGCATCCATAAACGATTGTTTATCGATAGAATCCCCGCTTCTTCGGGCAGCAATCAGGGCAGCTTCATTACATACATTTGCAATATCTGCTCCCGAAAAACCAGGAGTTTGGCGCGCCAAAAAGTCGATATCTACATCTTTATTTAGCTTAAGCGGACGCATATGCACCTCAAAAATTTCATTTCTTCCTTCCAAATCAGGCAATTCAACATATATCTGTCGATCAAAACGGCCTGCACGCATCAAGGCCCTGTCCAGAATATCTGCCCGGTTTGTTGCAGCCAAAACGATGACACCGGAGTTCGTTCCAAAGCCATCCATTTCTGTAAGCAATTGATTGAGCGTGTTTTCGCGTTCATCATTGGCTCCTGTAGCAGGGTTTTTTCCGCGGGCACGACCAATAGCATCTATTTCATCGATGAAAATGATGCAAGGAGATTTCTCTTTGGCTTGCTTAAACAAGTCACGCACTCGCGAGGCGCCCACACCAACAAACATCTCGACAAAATCAGAGCCTGATATGCTGAAAAATGGAACATGAGCCTCACCGGCTACCGACTTGGCCAGCAATGTTTTTCCTGTTCCGGGAGGGCCTACAAGCAGAACACCTTTAGGAATTTTGCCGCCAAGACGGGTGTACTTGTCTGGATTGCGCAGGAAATCAACTATTTCCATGATTTCTACTTTAGCTTCTTCAAGCCCGGCTACATCTTTAAAAGTAACGTTGACGTTGGTTTTCTTGTCGAAAAGTTGCGCCTTCGATTTTCCAATATTGAAAATTTGTCCGCCAGCACCACCGCCACCGCGACTCATCATTCTCATGATAAAAAACCAGACACCTATTAATAAAGCAATCGGAAAAATCCATCCCAGGATTTCGCCACCCCAGTTGCGCCGGCTGACATTATTGATGTAAACAGGATTTGTGGAGTTTTTTTGTGCTTCGGTTATATCAGCTTCAAAGCCTTCGATCGAACCAATACGATAGGTGTAATGCGGTGTTTCGTTGCCAATATTGTCAGTAATTCCGCCACCTTGTCCTTCAGGAAAATACTTTTGTTGTGCATCAGGTTTCAGGTATATCTCGGCAATCTCGCGATTTACCAAATCAATTTTTTCTATTTCCTCTGCCTTTAGCATCTCAATAAGCTCACCTTTATTCAGGTCTTCTGCGCCAGTGTCCCAGTTAAGTAGCTGAAGTCCAATAAATACCAATGCTAGTAAACCATAAATCCAATAAAAATTAAATTTTGGTTTATTCTCAGGTGACTTGCCGCTTTTTTTTTGATCTTCGTTTTGTGTTTCTTTCATGTTAACTTAATGAAATAGGGTTTTTTTAATCTTCCTCGGTGTAGCTAACGAGTTCTGCATCAGCCCACAAATCTTCTAAATGATAAAATTTTCTTGTGGTATCCAGGAAGACATGTATAACAACGTCCACGTAGTCTATCAAAATCCATTCCGAATTTTCAAAACCCTCTTTATTGTAAGGTATTGCTCCGCATTCTTTCTTTACATTTTCAACAATTTTTCCTGCTATTGCATCAACTTGCGTGTGCGAGCTGCCATGGCAAATGACAAAATAGTCCGTTACCGCACTCATGATTTTGCTCAAATTAAGCGAAATTACATCTTTTCCTTTGCCTTCCTGCATAGTGTTGACGGCTATTTGCAGGATGTTTTCTGCATTATCTGACTGGTGTCTGATTCTCATTAATTTTCTGTTTAGAATAAACAACAAAATTAGGCTTTTTTAGTTTAATGACTGCCTCGTATTTTATTGGGGATTGCGCTTATTGCTTTCGACAATATGCTTAGATTTGTTGCTGTGTCATACCGGAATTTTAATGTCATAAAAATCATGCATAAGTCAGGTGTTTTGAGTGCGCATTGCTGCTTATTCTGATTTATGGAGAAGGCTGTTATCAGCTCGTGCAACAAACCGTAAAGCTATGGATACCAGGAATATATTGAATACCAGGATTGGAGTTTATGCCAAAAAATTTGAAGCAGATTGAATTTCGGTGGCTTATGGGATGCTCTGCAAATGGTAGATTTGAAATCTAATAGAATGAAATTACCTGAATGAAAAAAATTGAAACCCACTTCTTTCCTGTAATTGACTCAACAAATAAATATTTGAGCGATTTGATGAATTCCGGTAAGGAGATTGATGGACTATGCGTAAGATCAGCTTTTCAGGAGACGGGAAAAGGACTTGGACAACATACCTGGCACAGCGTGGCGGGTAAAAATCTTTTATTTAGCGTGGGGTTTAATTTTTCTTTTTTACATGCTTCTCAGCAGTTTCTTATAAGTCAGATGGCTTCACTCGCTGTATTTCAGGTTTTGCAACAATATGTTGAAAAAGAAAAACTTAGGGTGAAATGGCCCAATGATATTTATTTTGAGAATCGCAAATTGGGCGGTATGCTTATTTCCAATACGATAAACGGAATGCAGCTTGAGCGAAGTATCATCGGTTTAGGGATCAATGTAAATCAAACTGATTTCCCGGATTCTATTCCACGCCCTGTTTCGCTAAAGCAACTGCTAAACAAGGACTTGGATTTGGAAATGCTAATGGAAAAGCTATTAATGAATTATCTGTCATTCGCAGAACAATTAAAACATGATGCGAATAAGCAAAAGATCGCTTCACAATACTTGTCCATACTTTATCGCTATAATCAGTTTGGCTGGTACGCTGTGGATGGAAAAAAAATGAAATTGCGGATAACAGGGATTGGCGAATTTGGTTTTTTGCAAACCGAAGATGGTTTGGGAAATCGCTATGAATTTGACATGAAGGAAATTGAGTTCCTTTTTTAGTGACTTTAAAATTTTTGCAGAGACAGTTTTTCTGCCATAATCTCAACCAGATTTTGAAGTGGCCGCTTGGCCATCATGGCGAGCATGGGGTTGAGGCTTGCATTCAGGCTAATTTTAACTGCCGCCTGATCATTGGAACTCTTGATGTGTGCAATTAATTCAAATTCGAAAGGGCTTTTACCTTCGGGAATGAGTTTTATGCGCTGATATTCGAGTGCTTCATCAATTACCAGGCTCAAGCTTGTCATGCCTTTGATGGTAAATGAGCAACGATTTTCTTCAGCTTTAAAATCTATAATTTGCTCAGGCATCAGGTTTTCAAGATTTCTGAGGTCTTTCAGGAATAGAAAAACACTTTTAGGACTGGCATTAATTTCTTTCCACTTGCTGTTAAAATCCATTTTATACTTATTTACTGTTAAAGTTATTGCTCCATTTTTCGGGATCTATGCGCCATTTCAATAAAGACTGTAACTCTTTCTCCTGAACAAAACCGTCTTCACTGGCTTTTTTGAGCAGTGTATCGTAATCGGTTAACGTAATTAGTTCGCAATTTGCTTTTTCGAAGTTTTCCTCAGCAATTGCTAGTCCATAGGTGAAAATAGCCAACATTCCTTTAACGACAGCGCCCTTGGCTCTGAGTGCCTCTACTGCTTTCAGGCTGCTTCCTCCGGTCGAAACCAGGTCTTCGATAACCACCACAGATTGTCCCTCTTCAACAAGGCCTTCTATCTGATTATTAAGGCCATGCGATTTTTTTTCTGATCGTATATAAGCAAAGGGTAATCCTAATTCCTGGGCTACTAATGCTCCCTGAGCGATTCCTCCTGTTGCTACCCCGGCAATTAAATCCGGTTTATCATATTTTTCAAGAAGGGCATTCACAAATTCCTGACGGATATGTGTTCTAATCTTGTGATAAGAAAGGGTGATTCGGTTATCGCAGTAAATCGGGCTTTTCAGCCCTGATGCCCATGTGAAAGGACTGGCAGGATTGAGTTTAATTGCTTTAATTTGCAAAAGAAAACCTGCCAGGTTCATTGCGGATTCAAGCTTATATTTCATAAAAAATCTTGGTTTGTTGCGTAATCTATCAGGGATCAAGTGATTAATTCTATGTCAGTTTGTCAGTGAAATTGCCGCTGCAATTAGTTTAGAGATGATAGTCGAATGAGTAATTTCACAAAATTGATTTTTATTATTAACTAAAGAATCAAAGTAAAATTGTAGATGCAAATGTATAAAGTTTTCTGTGAAAATGACCGGTTAAATTTTCTTAAACCATCAGATTTACAGGCAGAAAAGACGGCTAATAGCATTTTTGGGAACGCTTTAGATCAAATTGTTGCGCAAGTGCAGCTTTGGCTTAATAGCCCTGCCCGGGGTGATATGGATATTTTTTTTGATGACCTCAAGAATCTTGAATCTCTTTTAGGGCAGGTTTTTGAATGGCGTTATGCAGCTGGAGGTGTTGTTTTGCACAAGCAACAAATGCTGATGATTCTGCGCAACGGAATTCCTGATCTGCCCAAAGGCCATATTGAGCCCGGAGAAGCGGTTGAAGAGGCTGCTATCAGAGAGGTGAGCGAAGAAACCGGGCTGCTGCCAGTGAAAATTATTTCCGCTTTGCCTGATACTTTTCATTGTTATCAATTGGACGCGACTTGGGTGATAAAAAAGACTTCCTGGTTTTGCATGAGGCCTACAGCTGATTTTGAGATCAGGCCGCAGCAGGAAGAAGGAATTACTGACGTAAAATTTATTCAGGAGAAAGACCTTGATGAGTTTTTTGCCTCAACGTACCGTTCTATCCGGGAAATTTTGGAATACCCGATTAAAAATTTGATGGCGCAACATCCGAAAAACTAAGGGGTTTGATTGAGACTGTATATTTTCCGGTAGATTAAGCGGATTAAATAGTCAAAAATTGTAGTTTTACCAATTCAATAAACTGCTTCAAGCATGAAAAAAATAGCTGTTTTTCCCGGGTCATTCGATCCCCTTACTTTGGGGCACGAATCTCTTGTATTGCGCGCACTTCCTTTGTTTGATGAAATCATAATTGCAGTGGGTATCAACGCATTGAAGGATTATTATTTCCCGCTTGAAAAGCGAAAACAATGGATCGAAGAGGTCTTTGCGAACCAGCCAAAAATTACGATCACTACATATACCGGGCTTACTGTCGATTTTTGCAGAAATGTTGATGCCCGTTATATTCTGCGTGGTTTGCGCACGGCTGCCGACTTTGAGTTTGAACGCAGCATCGGGCAGGTCAATAAAAAACTCTATCCCGAAATAGAAACGGTGTTTCTACTCACTACGCCTGAACTCACTGCCATAACGTCAAGTGTAATCAGAGATGTTGTGCGTAACAATGGCGATGCTTCTCAGTTTGTTCCCAAGGAGGTTGATCTTACAATATAGCGCATCGTAAAACGTTTGCAACCTATGATTTCCCGCTTTTTTCTTTCCTATACAATCCTGTTGTTTTGCAGCATAAATATGTTGCAGGCACAGCAGACAAGTTTAAGCATCAAAACCAATACACCGGGGGCTTTAGTGAGGTTAATAACCTATGATGACCTGTTGAACTGGCACGGAAAAACACTTGCTCAGGAGCACACTGATGCGCAGGGTATGGTAAGCTTTGTCGTTGATTTGGATGTTTCTAAACCTGCACATATCGCTCTTGACCTTGATCGGGTTGATTTGGTGTTAAAACCCGGAGCCAGCTACAAGTTGATTATCCGGAAAGACCTCCAGCAAGGAAACTTATCCTATTTTGATAAAGTTCCTCCGGCCTTAATCTTCGAGCAAACCAATGATGATGATTTGCAAGCAAGGCTTGAAGCTGTTGACATGCTGGTTAACAGCTTTTTAATCGACAATTTTCAATCACTTTACCGGCTTCAGCGCTATCATTTACTCGACAGTTTGCAGCAAATGATTGATCAAACAACCGGAAACGGAGCATCAGCCTATACCAAAGCTTATGCGCAATATAAGTTTGCAGCGGTTATTTTAGCCGTGAAAAGAAACGGTAAAGCTTTAGTAATCAATGATTATTATAAGGATAAAGAGGTATTGTACCGCAATGAACCTTATATGGTACTTTTTAGCGAGATATTCTCTGACTATCTTTTTTCGAATCGGTTTCTTGCCATGGAATCTTTAAGAGAAATGGACTGGAAATCCTATCCGGAATGGCGGGATTATCTGCGCAACGATCCTTTGCTTGAGAAAGACAGCCGGCTTGCCGAGCTGATAGTTTTGGCATCGTTAAAACATTTTTACCGCGATACCCGATTTAACCGGAATGACGTAATAAACTACCTGGAATACCTGAAGTCAAATGCGCTTTTCGACGAACATCGGCAGATGGCTGAAAATACAATCAACAAGCTGCTGTTTTTAGCTCCGGGTACTGGAGCACCGCATTTTGAATTAATAGATCAAAATGGAAAAGTAGTAAAAGGCACTGATTTTTCTAACTCCTTGGTGGTCATTCAGTTTGTAAATGCAGATTGTCCAACTTGTGAAGCCGGCCTGCAGCAAATGAAAGAATTGTTAAATCTAATTGAAGCTGATATTCAACTGATTACAATTTCAACTGCTGATAGCTATTCGCATTATCAAAGGCTGTTTGCTTCGCGGGATTACAAGTGGCCATTGCTCAATCTTGGCGAAAAAATTCTCTTGCCCGAAGAGTTCAATGTTAAAACCTATCCCGAGCTGATTTTAATCAACCGCCAGTCAAAAATTGGGATGGCACCGGCTCCGCAAGAGGAAGCAGCCCTGTTATTTCATATCAACAGATTACTAAGCAACTAAATTGTGTTTGTCATTAAAGTCTGATGGCTTCGTTATGTGTGTCATTCATGTCAGTCAATTACTTTAGTAAATTCCTGACATTCATACCTTGCACGTCTTGCCTGCCGACCAGACAGGCTTGATCTCGCGATCATTATGAATCAGTTACTGGAGTTTATATACAGGCTCTAAATAGCTGTAAGTCTTTGTTTTTAGCCCCTCAGCTTTTAATCTCCCATTTTACTGGCTTCAAACTTTAAAAATAGCTTAACTTTGCCTGCGTTGGCACGACAAGCTTTATTGCCCATTTCATGGAACGATTGTTGTTTGCCTGCTTTCTAAAATTTAAAAATAAGCACTCCAATAGCATATGTTAGGAATATTAAAAAAAATGCTTGGCGATAAATCAACGCGTGATTTAAAAGTCATCAAACCACTTTTGGACAAAACTCTTGCAGCTTATGAGGATATCAAAAAGCTGGATAACGATGCCCTAAGAGCCAAAACCAATGAGTTTAAGCAATTAATTGCTGAACACATTTCTGCTGAGACCAGTGAAATTGCTGCTTTGCACCAACAAGCAAATGATTCTCCGGACATGGAGTCCGCCGAAAAAGAAAAACTTTACAATCAAATTGACCGGCTTGAAAAGCTGCAATACGATAAAACAGAAGAGCTGCTTACCGAAATACTGCCTGAAGCCTTTTCTGTGATGAAGGAAACTGCCCGCAGGTTCAAGGAAAATGAAACCATTGAGGTTACGGCTACTGAAATGGACAAGCAGATGGCTGCCACCCGTGATCATGTTGAAATCAGGGGCGACAAAGCAGTTTATAAAAACTCCTGGGTAGCTGGCGGTAACGTAATCACCTGGGATATGGTGCATTATGATGTGCAGCTTATTGGAGGTATTGTATTGCACGAAGGGAAAATTGCCGAAATGGCTACAGGTGAAGGGAAAACCCTTGTTGCCACCTTGCCTGTTTACCTCAATGCCTTGGCAGGCAAAGGCGTGCATCTGGTTACCGTGAATGATTATCTGGCCAAACGCGACTCCGAATGGATGGGTGTTATCTATGAGTTTTTGGGGCTCACGATCGATTGCATTGATAAGCATCAGCCCAACTCAACAGAGAGAAGAAAAGCGTATCTTGCTGATATTACCTACGGTACGAACAATGAATTTGGCTTTGATTACCTGCGTGATAATATGACAGGGAATCCCGATGAGCTGGTTCAACGCAAGCATCATTATACTATTGTGGATGAGGTGGATTCGGTATTAATTGACGATGCACGAACACCATTAATTATTAGTGGCCCAACTCCAAGAGGAGATCATCAGGAGTTTGATGCCTTGAAGCCGGATGTTGTTAAACTTTTTAATGCGCAGAAAACACTGGTGAGCAGTCTTTTGGCAGAATCTAAGAAAATATTGCAGTCCGGAGCCAAAGATGCAGATATGAAACGCGGGGGTGATTTGCTTTTCAGAGCTTATCGCGGATTACCTAAAAACCATGCCTTAATCAAGTTTTTGAGTGAGGAAGGAATGCGTTCGCTCATGCAAAAAACCGAAAGTTTTTATTTGCAGGAGCAAATGAAAAACATGCATATCATTGATGATGAATTGTACTTTGTGATTGATGAACAGCACAATTCTGTTGACCTCACCGATAAGGGAATTGATTTGCTTACCGCTTCATATAATGAGCCGGAATTTTTTATTCTGCCAGATGTTGGTGGTGAGATAGCTGATCTTCAAAAATTAGAGCTTAGCGAAGATGAACTCATCGAACGCAAAGCCGATATGATACGCAATTATTCTGTAAAATCCGAGCGCTTGCATACAGTTAATCAGTTGCTTAAGGCGTATACGCTTTTTGAAAAGGATGATGAGTATGTCATTATCGACAACAAAGTAAAAATTGTTGATGAGCAAACCGGCCGTATCATGGAAGGCAGGCGTTATTCTGATGGGCTGCATCAGGCCATTGAAGCCAAGGAAAACGTAAAAATTGAAGCTGCAACGCAAACTTATGCGACCATTACCCTGCAGAATTATTTCCGCATGTACAACAAGTTAGCCGGTATGACGGGTACTGCCGAAACCGAAGCAGGGGAGCTTTGGGATATTTACAAACTTGATGTGGTTGTAATCCCAACCAATAAGCCAATTACACGTGATGACCGTCAGGATTTGGTGTATAAAACGAAAAGAGAAAAATTTAATGCCGTAATTGACGAAATAGAATCGCTTGTAAAAGCAAGACGGCCTGTTTTGGTGGGTACAACTTCTGTTGAAACATCCGAGCTGTTAGCGCGTATGCTGCAACGGAAATCGATAGCACACAATGTGCTCAATGCCAAGCTTCATGCCAAGGAGGCACAGATTGTAAAAGAAGCCGGACAGCCAGGAACAGTGACCATTGCTACGAATATGGCTGGTCGTGGTACCGACATTAAACTGGGCAAGGGGGTAAAAGAAGCGGGTGGTCTGGCTATTATAGGTACCGAACGCCACGAATCAAGACGTGTTGACAGGCAGCTGAGAGGTCGCGCCGGACGACAGGGAGACCCCGGTAGTTCGCAGTTTTTTGTTTCGCTCGAAGACGACCTGATGCGCATGTTTGGCTCAGGACGTATTGCCGGGTTGATGGATAGATTAGGCTTGAAAGAGGGTGAAGTAATTCAGCACTCCATGATTACCAAATCTATCGAACGTGCACAACGAAAAGTTGAAGAAAACAACTTCGGTATTCGTAAGCGTCTCCTTGAATACGATGACGTTATGAATGCCCAAAGGGAAGTGATTTATAAGAAAAGAAAACATGCACTCTTTGGTGAAAGGCTTTCGGTTGATATCTCAAATATGATGTACGACCTTGCTGAAAATCTGGTCGCAGAGAATCAGGATGCACGCGATTATGAGGCGCTTAGAATGGCACTGATAAGCAACCTGGGTATTGAACCTCCCTTTGATTCTGATACTTTCTTTGCCGCTAAAACGGAAACGCTTGCTGACGAAATCTTTGCCAAAGCATTTGCAAGGTACCGCGATAAAAACAAAAGGATTGGTGAGAAAACCATGCCTGTGATTCAGGATGTGTTTGAGAAACAAACACAATATGAAAATATCGCTATTCCAATAACCGATGGTAGCAAAGGGATGCAGGTTGTTGTGAACCTTAAAAAGGCTGTAGAACATGGCCCGAGAGAAGTTAGTTTATCCATCGAGAAGAGTATTTCTCTTGCATTAATTGATGATTCATGGAAGGAACATCTACGTGAATTGGACGACTTGAAACAGTCTGTTCAGAATGCAACCTATGAACAGAAAGATCCATTGTTGATCTATAAGTTTGAATCCTTCGAGCTTTTCAAATCGATGATTCAAAAGATCAACCGCGAGGTAATTTCTTTTCTGATGCGTGCTGATATTCCGGTTCAAAGTGCCGATAACGTCAAAGAAGCAAGGCAGCCAAGAGGTTTGGATCGCTCAAAAATGAAGGAAGAACGTTCTGATTTGTTGTCGCAGGCCCATAGCAATACGCAGGCTCAGCAGGTAACACAGCCTATTGTGGCTGAGAAAAAAGTTGGCCGTAATGAACCATGCCCTTGTGGTAGCGGAAAAAAATATAAAAATTGCCACGGCAAAGTGTCCGCTAATGTTTGATTGTCTATATTTGTTCTGTAAGATGCATTAAATCAGGACGACTGTTTTTACTTCAAACATTTGTATTTTGTCGAACTGATTTCAGACAATAGAGGAAGCATCGCCGGGCATATTATTTGAAATTTGTGCTGCTTTGTGTATGCTTGTGATATTTCGTTAGTGCACTGCAAAGTAGATTGTTCAAGGCTGATGGTTTATAATCAGCTGTGGTTTGACAAAAATTGCTGTTATGAAAACAACTGTTTATGCATTTGCGCTGTTTTTTTTGCTTCCAATTCTTGCAGTAACAGGATGCAAAAAGAATGGCACCAGTGGAGATGATCGTCCCGTATTCTCTTATACCGAGCCTATTACTAATCCACCTGATGAGTTTCTGGTTGTTTTCAACACCTCAATTGTTGGTGATCGGATTGCTTTGATTAGTTTTGAAAATGACAATGTGTGGGAAATAGAAAAATTAGGTGACGGACGTATCAGCTTTTTTATTGGTAACGATTCTGTTAATCACCCGATTACACTGATAGACACTTTGGGTTTAAAATCGGACAAAACCTATGAACTCATTGTTAGCAATATTTACACCAGCGAATTCAACAATTTTTTTGTGGGTTTTACAAAGCTTGATACAACCTATGCAGACTTCGAGCCCAAATTCTGACCATCAAAAGAAGATATTTATTTTCATAAGTATCTGTTTAATAAGCCTTAATTTCTTTTTTTCCATATCAGCTTTAGCTCAGGGAGAACATTTTAAAACTGAAAGGCCAAAGTTAGGTTTGGTTTTGAGTGGAGGAGGAGCTAAAGGCTTTGCACATATCGGAGCGATAAAAGTATTCGAGGAAGCAGGCCTTAGGTTCGACTACATAGGCGGAACCAGCATGGGAAGTATTATTGGTGGGCTGTATGCCATTGGTTACCATCCTGATACGATGATGAAGATTGTGGGTAGCCAGAACTGGAACAACCTCATGTCTGATAAAATTCCACGAAGGTTTGTTCCCATCGAAGAAAAGTATAATGTAGATCGCTTTATTACAACGTTTCCGGTACGAAAGCGAAAGCTGCAGATGAGACAAGGACTTTATAATGGACAACTTATAGAGCTACTGCTCGCTCATTATACGAGTCAGTCTTATCAATATGAAACATTTAATAAATTTCCTACTCCGTTTTTGTGCATTGGGACAGATCTTGAGAACGGAGAATCTGTGATACTTGATCGGGGTATTTTGCACAGGGCTTTGCGGGCAAGCATGTCTATTCCCAGTTATTTTACGCCGGTAAAAATTGATGACTCCTTCCTTGTTGATGGGGGAGTTGTAAATAACTATCCGGTGCAGGAAGTCAAGGATTTAGGCGCGGATATAATTGTTGGTGTTGATGTTCAATCAGGTTTACATCGTCAGGATCAACTTAGCTCTTTGGTGAAAATCATGGATCAGGTTACCTCATTTTACCGCATGGATGCCAACGAAAAAGGACGTAAAAACACGGACATATATATTAAACCTGATTTGGGAACTTATGATGTAATGAGTTTCAACGATCATGACAGCATAGTAAAACTTGGGGAAGCTGCAGCCAGAAAAGCCCTTCCGCAGTTAAAAAAACTGGCCGATTCTCTCAATGCTTTTGGTAGAGGTAATTTCCGGGTGTTGGATGCAAAACCTTTGGATTCAGTTTTTATCTCTTCGGTGCAGTATAGGGGGCTTAAAAATGTGTCACGCGATTTTTTGGAAGGCGCCCTGCAGATAAATACCCGTGAGTGGATTCAAATGAATGAGCTGACTAAAGGTATTCTGAGGGCCTATGGAAGTGGTTTTTTCGAAACGGTGAATTTTCATTTCCTGCCTGATATTGAAGGAGTGGTTTTGGTTATTGAGGTTAAAGAAGCCAGCTCGGGTATTTTAGGTGCCGGAATCCATTATGATTCTGACTATAAAGTGGCTCTGCTACTTAATGGTACTTTTAAAAATGTGTTGTATAAGGGCTCTAAACTATTTATCGATTTGAACCTTGGCGAAAATTCGCGTTTTACGGGGTTTTATTTGATAGATCGTGGACAAAAACCGGGTTTTGGATTGCGGTTTACAACCTTTTCGCTAAGTTTTAACGATTATGATAATAATAATATCGTTGATGTTTTTCGCAGCAACCAAAATAAGCTTGAATTATTTACGCAGCTTAGCAGAGGTAAAACATTGCAGTTTCGTACCGGATTTGAATATGAATATATTAAGATAAGATCAAATCTCAACCCCATAATCTCAGACAAATATAACTCATACCTTACTGTTTTTGCCAATTGGTTAGCCGATACCTATGATAAATCTAGTTTTCCCACAAAAGGCATTCAACTTAATTTGAAGGCCAAATATATCGTTCCGGTCGTAAAAAACTGGGACGAGGACTTTTTTTCCAATGCACTAATGTTTCAAATGCGGTTTGCAAAAAGCACACCGATAAATCGCCGGAATGCCTTTCAATCAGTTATTCATGCTGGTTTTACAATAAAGGATGACTTGCCTCCACCGCAACATTGGTTTATTCTTGGGGGGCAGTCACAGAATAATTATTTCGATGGCTTTATTCCGTTTAATGGACTACGCTTTATTGAGGAAGCCGGGCTTTATACACTGGTTGGCGCTTTTTCGTGGCAGTATAATGTGTACCGGAAATTCTATATCACCCTAAAATGGGATTTAGGGTATATTGGTGATGATTTTGATGAAATGATGCGAAGGCCTGATTTGTACTCAGGATTTGGTATTGCTTTTGGTTATGATAGTTTTATTGGACCTGTAGAGCTTAGCCTGATGGGATCAAACAAAAACAGCGGAATGCTAAGTTTTATCAATATAGGTTATTGGTTTTGATTGCTTTTAAACCAGCCTTATTTTTGCAGTGTAAAAAAATATTTTCAATTTTCAACATCTACAATTATGAAATATAAACGTGTTTTATTGAAGCTAAGTGGCGAAGCGCTTATGGGAGATCAGCAATATGGTATTGATCCTGATAGACTGATGTCCTATGCAGAAGCGGTTAAAGAAGCAGCCGAAACAGGTGTTCAAATAGCTGTTGTAATAGGGGGAGGTAATATATTCCGTGGTTTACAGGGCGCAAGTCAGGGTATGGATAGGGTGAAAGGTGATTATATGGGTATGCTTGCTACCGTAATCAACAGCATGGCACTACAATCTTCACTTGAATCGATAGGCGTAAAGGCTGCCTTATTGTCGGGTGTGCTGATTGACAGGGTTGCTGAATCCATGAGTGGTCCCAAAGCCATTCAGTTGCTTAATGAAGGAAATGTTGTTATTATCGGAGGCGGAACAGGAAACCCTTTCTTTACGACGGATACTGCTGCAGCCTTACGTGCCGTTGAGATACAAGCTGATGTTTTACTCAAAGGAACTCGCGTAGATGGAATTTATACAGCCGATCCTGAAAAAGACCCCCAAGCGGTAAAATATGAAACATTAAGTTTTGATGAGGCTTATACTAAACAGTTAAAAGTGATGGATTTAACTGCTTTTACATTGTGCAGTGAAAACAAATTGCCTATTTTGGTTTTTGATATGAACAAAGCCGGAAATCTTCAGGCTGTTTTGCGCGGAGAAGTTATTGGAACCATTGTTAAAGAATAAGTTGAGTATCCGCAAGAGCTTAAATAATGAAAATTTATCAGTAGCTCTGACTATAAGTCTGGTGCTGATTGTAGCGGCTGGGATGAGATTTTATGGCTTGCATGAAATTCCATTTATGCACGATGAATTCAGTGCATTATTCCGCACGCATTATCAATCTTTTGGTGATTTAATAAGAATCGGTGTGATGGAGAATGATTCACATCCGGCTGGTGTACAGGTATTTTTATATTATTGGGTAAAGCTTTTTGGATTCAACGAATTTTGGATTAAACTTCCTTTCGTAATCTTGGGTGTTGCTTCCGTTTTTCTGATATATAACATTGCTAAACAATGGTTTGGAACGCTTTCTGCGCTGTTGTCTGCCGCTTTTTTTGCCGGAATCCAATATGCTGTTTTTTACAGTCAAATTGCCCGACCCTATGCTGCCGGCTTGTTTTTTGTGCTTTTGATGGTTCACTTTTTAAATCGCTGGATAAAGGCTAATCAGAAAATACCCTGGACCTTGATTTTGGCCTTTGCCATTGCCTCCTGGCTGGCTGCGCTGATGCATGCTTTTTCGCTGGCATCAGCCGGACTCATTTATTTAACTGGTTTTTTCCTGATTCAGCGCAGCCATCATAGAAAATATATGGTTGCCGGTGTCCTTGCAATCCTGTTTTATCTGCCTCATTTACCCGTTTTTGTCCATCAACTGAACGCTGGAGGAATTGGTGGCTGGCTTGGAAAACCGGAAGCAGGTTTTTTAGGTAGTTTTCTGTTTTACACCACTAATTATTCCTGGTTTTTTGTTTTTATTTTATTGGCAGTTTTTCTTTTGCCATTTTTAACCCGTCAGCATACGCTGTCATCCAAAAATACTTTCCGGGTAGTGGCTTTAATGTGGTTTTTTATTCCTTTAGCTGTTGCCTGGAGTTATTCTCTGCTGCGTACGCCCATTTTACAATACAGTACCTTGTATTTTGGTTTCCCATTTTTGGTTATGGTTTTCTTTTCCTTCTTTCAGGATAAAGCTTTTAGCGCTAATCAGAAAATGCTGTTAACACTTGTAATCCTTTTTGTGAGTTCATTTACAACGATTTACGAGCGGCAGCATCCGCTTTTGATGTCTGAACAGGGTTATGATCAGATTGCTCAGGAGATGTACCAAATGAAGAAAAAATACCCCAATCAAGTTTCATTGGCTTCGTATAGTGCAACACCTGCGATGGCTGCATTTTATCAGGATAAGCTGGTGCCGGGCACTGTGAAGCGGTTCTCGAAACACCAAACTTTGCAGGAATTTGGAGACTGGCTGAACGACCAAAAAACTGATAAACTGGGTTTTGGCTGGACCGATTACGCCCCTGTTGAATGGGAGTTCCTGGCCTTTTGGTTTTATCCCAATAGGAGTGTACATAAGGCCTGGTTTAATGCTGCCTGGTTCGAAAGTTCCAGGCGAACTGAAGATGAGAACTTCTGTGTTATTCAATCTTTACCAGTCACCGAAGATCAAAACCTGACAACAAATCTAAAGCAAGAATTCGTTCATTTTGATGGGTCCAAAACCTATGGTCCTGCCTGGAATTGGAATGCTGAATTTTGGGACACTGATGTAAAAGTTTTTGCCTTGGGGGCATTGCTTCTGCATGATAAGCCTGTTACTGAAGCGCGTTTGGTGTTGGAGATTAAAGATAAGGAAACTGATTCTTTACTTTTTTGGCAAGCCGGAACTGTTTCAAATGCCTGGCAAAAAGCGGAGCAAACGCTGTTGCTGTCAGGCTTTCGCTTTTCAAACTTAAAAATTGAGCCCAAAGAAGTTGTTATCAAGGCATATATTTGGAATAAAGCCGGAGAAACATTCAGTTGTGTGGATGTTTTTTATTACAAGCGCGACCAACATCCGTTTATTCTTGGACTGGTTGAAGCCATATAGTTTATTTTAACCCTCAGTTTTTTGAAAAATAGAATACAGGTTTGCTTTTGTTTGAAGTAAAATTCAAAATTTAGTTTAAATTTGTGATCAGTAATTGAAAACACGGAATTTATGACAGAAGAAGCCCAATTTGTGCTGGATTCGGCACGGGAGCAAATGGAAAGTTCTATTATGCATCTCGAAAAAGAATTTTCAAAAATTCGTGCTGGGAAAGCTAGTCCCAGTATGTTGAATGGCGTTGTTGTTGAGTATTATGGATCACATGTGCCTATTGAGCAAACTGCCAATATCAACACGCCCGATCCCCGCCAGATTATTGTTCAGCCTTTTGATAAGTCGAGCATTGGTGCCATAGAAAAAGCCATTATGGGTGCAAATCTTGGATTTAACCCTAGCAACGAAGGCGACCTGATCCGTATCAATGTGCCGCCGCTTACCGAAGAGAGACGAAAGTCACTTGTAAAAATGGCTAAATCAGAAGCTGAAGATGCCAAAATTAGCATCAGGAATGCCCGACGCCAAGCCAACGAAGAGTCCAAAACGCTTGAAAAAGATGGCTTACCTGAAGATGATGTAAAAAGAATGCTTGAACAAATTCAGGTACTCACCGATGAATTTATCAAAAAGATTGATCATTTGACTGATCTCAAAGAAAAAGATATTCTAACCGTTTGATTGGTTCAATGCTTTCTTTTACGCAAATACCTTAAAAGCAATAAGGTACCGCTCATCATCAGGTTTGAGGAGGTAAGCGCATACTTCATTAATGAATTGAGGATGTTGGATGGTGTAATTGCATCGCCAAAATCATTCATATGCTTGGTCATCAACAATTCGCTTTGTTCAAGTTGAAGCTGCATAATTTCGAGGGATTTATCCAAATCTTCTTTGGAAGTAATCGGAATCAATCCAGTTTCTGATGGGTCTTCTCCATCATTTTGCTTTTTATGAAGTTTCTTTATCAATGGATTCAAAAGCAATGGCTCACGGAAATAATACAAAACTAAGCCCAAGAGCATATATGCCAATGCAACTATTAAGAACCCATGGTAATAGGTACCTGCTTCACTTCCATACCAAAACACAAAGGCAAACGATAACATCAACAGGATCAACGAGAAAAAGCCTGCCAATAGAAGCATAGTTATAAACTGGGACATGAAGTCAGCCAGTCGTTTGCTCAGAATCAGGCCAAGATGGTTGACCCGCAAATTGATGTATCGTTTAAACTCAATGCTTATTGCCGAAATAGGTCGCGTGAAATCGTCCATACGGATTGTTTATTAGTTTTACGTCAACCAATTATTTCGTTACTTTTTTTTCTTTGGGCATCACTTCGGCAATTTTTTCTTCAATATCACCTTTCAGTTGATCAATTTTCTCAGAGATTTCATCTTTGTATTCACCTGTTTTTTCGGCGATTTTACGTCTGGTTTCAGTTCCTTTATCAGGAGCAAATAAGATGCCTGCTACAGTTCCTACTGCTGCTCCGATAAATAATCCTGATGCAAATGCTAAAATTGTTTTAGATCCTGAATCACTCATAGTATTAGTTTTTAAAGGTTTATAATTAAATATTTATTTGATTTTTACAAATATACAATAAATTGTTTAAAAAACCAATGATTTTGATACTAATTATTCCTGATTTTCGACTTCGTGATCCAGTTTGTGTTTTACTACCATATTCTCTGTCAGCACTTTAATAAACTTCAGCTGGCTTAAAAACTGACGCGCTACAACTCTTAAAATAGTGTAAGTTGGGATAGCAATGATCATTCCTACTATTCCGGCAACTTTACCAGCCATTATTATCACCAGAAAGATTTCAATAGGGTGTGCTTTAACACTTTGGGAATAGATCAACGGCTGTAATAAAATATTGTCCATTATATTTGCAGCAATAAATGTCCCTGCTATAATTACCGTTGTAATTAATACGGCATCAAACTGTCCGCTGCTGAGGACCGAGATAATGCCAAGCGTAATGCCGATAGAAGCTCCGATAACCGGTCCGAGATAGGGTATGATGTTCATTAAACCACCTAAAAAACCAATTATAATTGCGTTTTGTACACCAAAAAAGCTGAGTGTAATTGAAATTATTGTCATCATAGAAACAAGCTCCAGCATAATGCCCAGAAAATAGCGTGTAAGCAGTATCCGTGAATCAGTCATAACGATTTTAATATCGTTAATGTAGTCCTCGGGTGTAAGCGCCATTATAATAGAACGTAATAAATTGGGATCTTTTAAAAAAAAGAAGGTAAGAAACAACACAATAAATGTTCCCATGAAAATATTTGAAGTAGCACTTACCAAATGACCAAAGAAGTTGGTGAAGTGCGCTACATCAAGTATTTGATCGAGTTGTTCTTCAAATAATAAGTTGATGCTTTGATCGGCTTGAAGCACATTATAATCAACTAAAAACCCATAAATGGCATTGAGTGGTTTCGAAAAATAATTACTTACAGCCTCGGTATCAATTTGTGAAATGATGCGTGCCTGATTAGTAATGAGCGGAACGATGAAAAGTATAAATAAGCTGAAAACCAACATCATACTCACTAAGCTGATGCCTGCTGCAACTGCTTTGTTAATCCTCACTTTATAGATATGAAGGCGTTGAAGCCTGCTTGCCAAAGGCCTCCCAATAAGGGAAAGTACCGCTGAAATGATAATATAGGTAAAGATATCAGAGAAATACCAAGCCATAAATACGATCAGAATAACACCTGTAAGCGGTTTCAGAAAGCGAAAAAATGCATTCATAACAGTTGAAAAGTTTTGATAAAGATAAGGCGTTTTTTTATTTTTGAAATAACGAAAATTACTATCCATGGAAGTAAGACCAGCAGAACAAAGACCAATTGGTCTATCGATGAATATATAAGTTATTGGTTAATAATTCAATATCACTCTATGGTTACATCCTTTAGCACCTGGCGGTAGGCATTAAAAATATTAGCGCGCGATACAAACCCAACATACTTTCCATTGTCGATCACCGGTAGATTGAAGTATCCCGTTTTCCGGAATTTTTCCATTACGCGCTCCATCGGTTCATTGGTGGATACCTGCTCTTTGGCCTGAATCATATATGTGCTGATGGGTTCATTGTATTTTTTCTGGTTAAACATATCTTTACGCACATCATCCATATCAATTACACCAACATAAGTGTTGTCGGCCTCCACCACAGGAAAAATATTGCGTTTCGATTTTATGATCAGCCTGGTTAGCTCGCCCAGTGTGGCGTCTGGTGATATGGTTAGCAGGTCATTATCAATCACCTGCTTGATATTAAGCAGTGTAAGCACTGTTTTGTCTTTGTCGTGGGTAAGCAAATCGCCGCTTTCGGCTAACTGCTTGGTAAAGATAGAGTGGGGGCTAACGATCTTCACGGTAACAAATGCAATCGCTGTTGTCATCATCAGCGGAACGATCAGTTCATAGCCATTGCTCATTTCAGCAATAAGAAAGATGGCTGTTAATGGCGCATGCAGCACTCCTCCCAGCACAGCGGCCATGCCCACCAGCGTAAAGTTGCCTTCGTGCAGTGGATTCATAAAGCCCAGATGATTGATAAATTTTGACAGCGCAAACCCAGTCAGACCGCCCATTACCGCAGCAGGGGCAAAAATACCGCCAATACCCCCGGCTTCTACAGTGAGGGATGTTGCAATTACCTTTAATAGTACAAGAGAAGCCATAAAAAGAATGAATACCCACCACACATCCTTGTAGGCAAACAAAAAGGTGTTGTTAAGTAGCTGATCAGACTCGCCTGTCATCACCAGTTTTATGGCTTCGTAGCCCTCGCCATAAAGTGGGGGAAATATAAAGATCAGCAGGCCTAATGCCAGGCTTCCAAAAATGAAGCGCTTTTTGCGACTGCCAAAGCTCAGAAACCGTTTTCTGATGCTATGATGCATCCAGCTGTAGTAAAGCGAGACCATGCCACTTATTACACCAAGTAGTATATAAAAATGCATGTCGTGGATTTCAAACGGCTGAGTAACCTCAAAATGAATCAGTATCTCGTCCGAGAGCAGCAGCTTTGCCGTGATGGCTCCTGTTACGGAGGCAATTAGTAAAGGAATGATGGATGCGGTTGTAAGATCAAGCAAGAGCACTTCGAGGCCAAAAACCACCGCAGCGATGGGTGTGGTAAAGATGGAAGCCATAGCCCCGGCAGCGCCACAGCCTATTAATAATACGGTGTTTTTGTAATTAAGCCGCAGCTGCTGGCTGATTCCTGATGCAATGGAGGCGCCCGCAGAAATGATTGGCGACTCCAGCCCAATTGACCCGCCAAAACCGGCCGTGAAAGAGCTGCCAAGCATGGAAGAGAAATATTTGTGCCATCTCATTTTGCCGTCGAGGCGGGAGATGACATACAAAATACGGGGAATTCCATGTGTGGTCTTGTCTTTTAGCAAATAGTGGACAAGTACCAGTGAAATTAGGATGCCAACTCCCGGATAGAGGATATACCAGAGGTTCTGTGATGATTTGTCGAAAAAGCCCGTGAGCAAATCCTTAATATAAAACACAAAGGATTTGAGTAAAAAAGCTGACATGCCGGCAGCAAGCCCAATAATCACACTCAGTAATAGCACAAAATAGCTGTCGGGCACATGTTTGATGCGCCAAATTAAAAAGCGGGAAAAAGGCGAGCGTTCCTGCATGGTTATATTCCTGCGTGAGCTATTGGTTTAGTTTTAGCAAAAATAGGAATTTCGTGATTAGGTGGTTTGATTTCAAGTCTTTAATTAATAATGGTGGAATTTTAGGCAAAGTCTATACTTGAGGAGCGGCTATGAAAGCAAACATAAGGTCTGCATCAGGAAAACAACGCAAAAGTTTTTAGAGCCAAATTCCTTTAAAACAACTTTAGCACCAATGTTTTACCCAAAACATCAACGGACCTGCATATGGAATGCAGGGAAAAGCAGCAACTCAAAATCCATCAATACCAAATATCAGACTAAATTTCCAGCCAAAGTTTTTATGGATTTCATCAAAGCTGTATGGACCATATCTATAGTAAGTACCCAGGCCAAATTTTAGTGCAGGAAGGCTCAAAAGGTTGTTAAGCACAAGGCCGCTTTCGTAAAAGCCGTGCTCCAGGGTATTAAATGTGATGCCACCATGCTGCGCGGAATGGCTTAGTTGGCCAAAAGCGATATTTGTTGCCAAAAGCAGTTCGGGCTCAAATTTTCCTTTCCTAAATAAAAGTTTGCCAAAGCTATGGGTTAGATAGAGTGCTGCAAACCTGTCCGATAAAAACTCGTTGGTTCGCATAGTTCCAAAGCTTTCGGGTGCATATAATCCAAAGCTACGGTAGGTGCCCGATGTGTTAAAAAGCTCTGTGCCAGGTGCATTACCATCAACCATGCCACCGATGAGCACCATATTTGTTTTTCCAAAATAAGGTGTAAACCAGCTGTAACTGGATTTAAATTCCCATTTTGTATAGTTGTAATTGCCGCCAAACAGTTCGTCGAAGCTTTGGGTGTAGGCCAGCCAGATTGTTGGAAAGTCGGAGCCCAGAGAAATCATACTGCGTGGGGTTTGCATAAATTTCTCCTTAAAGGAAAAACGCGTTTGTAGCTGAATTTTTGTGAAATTAAAAATATGTTCTGGTGCCTTACCTGCTTCCAGATAAGCGTAACCACTGCCACTGCTTTTTTCCTGAAGTTCGATCGAGGCTTTCCAATTGAAGTGTCTTAAAGCCCTGAAGTTGATGCCGGCATTAAAAGTGGTGGCAAGATCCATGCGATTGATGAAAAAATTACGATAATAGGCCTGATTTAGCGTAAACACATTTTCTTCAAAATCTGTGAAGCCGCCTGTTTCAAGTGCCTGAAATGAATAGCCCGTCTCAAGACTAATTGCTTTATAACGGTCGATTTGCAGCTGCATATCCAGGCCGTATTTTGCTGTTTTGTCACCAAATCCATATCCCCAAAAACCCCCAAATTGTAGCATTTTAGAAAACTTTTTATTGGTTTGCATGCCAATACCAAGATATAAGCCTTCATAGTCGTTGTAGCGCATGAACTTATCAATTTTCAGGTCAATGAATTTATAAGGAATGCGCCCGGTCATCATGGTTTCTAAACTCCCGGCGATACGATCGAAATTATTGGCCTGTCCCAGCGAATCCATATAACGATAGGTTTCTATTGTACGCTCGTTCAGGCTGTCGATGCGGTGTTGCAGCCAGTAAAAGGCGTCTTTGTCCGTGGCATCCGGCTCCACCTCAATGGCAATATTAGAGAACTGGCGTTTTACCAACTCAGGATTGAGCTCAATGTCTCTAAAATAGCTTTTCCCGATACCAACCATTGGATATTGTTTTTGCCCGTCATCTATTACGGCTCCTTTAAACAACAAATCGGTGTTGAGCTGAACTGGAAACCACCTTTCACCATTAATTTTTTGGTACATCTGCTGAATCCTTATGCTGAAACCCGACTCTTTGCGGTAAGGCTCGGCAGTAACATTTTGAATAGCCCATCCATCAGAGTGAATAGTGAGCACGCCTTGCATGCCGTCAAAATTGGTGTTGAGCAAAGGCCTGAATGAAATGCTGAAAATACTGTCTGTGAGGTTAACGGCCGTGCTTTCTTCAAGGATAAAAAGGTATTTACGCTTACTGCCTTTGCTGATGGGGTTGATGTAGTTTTTGTCAACAATCTGAATGGTTTCATCATAAAAATTGCTGTTCTGTGTTTGGGAAATCAGAAAGATAAAAATGGGATCCTGAAAACCTGAAATCTTGGTAGCCAGAACCTTTTCATGACTGCGATCAGGTGCTAAAAACTTGCGTTCCGTAACTGTTTCCATCAGGAATAAGTCTCTTTTATTTAAGAAATCCCTGGCTTTTTGACCGGAATCGGCAACAACTGTATCGCTTTTTTTAGTCACACCCATCAGTGTATCAATGGTGAGCACCATTTTGTCGTATGCCGTATAGGCAAACGAACGCATTTTTTCAGGATGGTTTTTGTCCCGGTAAAATAATACGCTGTCGATAATGCGGTGTGCCGGATTGATACCCGGCTTTACAACAACCTCATCTAATTCAATATCAATGGGTTGCATTAGTATGTGTAATTGCGCTGAAGGACTAAGCTGCCGGTGTTCATAGCGCTGATAGCCAATAAAACTAAATTTAAGGCTTTGAATAGCTTCTTTTGATTTGATATGAAATTTTCCATCAATATCTGTGGTGCCACCATAGGTTCCGTCGTTTACCAAAATATTCACAAAAGCAAGCGATTCGCCGGTTTTTGCATCGGATACTGTTCCGCGCAATTCAAAAACCTGCGCCCTCAATGTATTGGATGGTAGTAGCAGTAAGGCAACAACGAAAAAAGACAACAATAGCGATAGGTGTTGGTTTTTCATAGTATCACTCATACCGCGAAATAGGCTTTCAAGTTGTCGAGTGTGTCAGCCGATGTAACGATATCCTGAGCAACGCGACCTTCGTGAAGCACTACAATACGTTCACAAACTTCGGTAATATGGTTTAGGTCATGACTGGAAATGAGAAAAGTGATGCGCTGTGTTTGCTGCATTTTTCTGATCAGTTTCACCAATCTGATTTGTGTGGTAGGATCGAGGCTGTTAAAAGGTTCATCAAGCACCACAATTTCCGGATTACCCATCATGGCTGCTGCAATACCTATTTTTTGCTGGTTTCCCATGGAGAGGTTACGGATAAGCTTTTTCCTGCCGAGAATTTCTCCATTGAAAAATTCCTCCAACTCATTCAAATACAGTTCAATATCTTCTTTGCTTAAACCTCTTACTTTGCCCACAAAACTGAAATATTCCTCCGGACTTAAAAAATCGATCAGAAATCCCTGATCCAGAAACGAGCCGGTGATCTGTTTCCAGGCTTCAGTTTTGGCTACATCTTCGCCATTAATACTAATTTGGCCGTTATTGGCCCTGATCAGGTCGAGCAACAGCCTGAATAAGGTTGTTTTTCCGGCGCCATTATTACCTACCAGGCCAAAACTTATTCCTTTTTCAATGGTTAACTCCTTGATATCGAGCACTAATGTGCTGTTGTATGATTTCTGAATATCTTGAATCTTTATCATAATGTTAGTTTTTTTCTCTGAAGCCAGCGGCCATTATATATTTTTTTTCATTTAAGTTTTTCACGATCATTTTACTGATAAATCGCCTGAAAGGCAATGCTATCATTCCTATTCCTCCCAGTACAAATAAACCGCCATCAGGGTTTCCAAGCCATTTGAAAGGCAGGTAGATCATTGTTGGTACAATAAATACCGGCAACATTATCAACCAGTGTGTTGCGTTTACACCCTGGTAGTTGAACGCGCTTCCCCGACTCAATGTCATGGCTTTTTTGTTGTAAGTGGCAAAATAGAGTGCCATTGGGATCACTACGCCTAAATTAAACAGTGCTGTGGCTGTATTGATGAATAAAATCTGGGTTCCAAAATACAAATAGGGGATTGTCAAAAAGTAGGCCAGAACAACAACCGTTGTGGCTAAAAACATTTTTGCTCTAACATATTGCTGAAAATCGATGCCTGAAGTGATTAAATAATCAAAATAACTGCCTTCGTAGGCAAAAGCGTATTGAAGGTAATTGAGCATCAGAAAACCGGTAATAAAAATACCTATAAAAATCATAAAACCACTGTCGTTGCTGTAGGCATCGTTGGGATAAAATATCAGGCCATAAGCCAGAAACAGTGGCGTAAGATAAAGTATTGATTTGGTCCGTTTGTTTCGTGTGAAAAGCTTGATGTCCAGTGTAATAACCTCGCCAAGAAGGCCAAATTTGCGCAGATAGTCGAAACGGCTTCCGTTGGCAATATCTGTTTTTTGGCTGCCGATTTCTTCTATATACAAGCGATTGTACAAAAACTTATAGTTTAGCAGGTAAACAGCTGCAAAAACTGCGAGGGGAATGGTCCAAAGCAAGGGCTGATGATTCATGACGCTTACTGCCCGGGCAAAAAGCTCACTGAAATTATACCATTTTAAAATATCGCCTGCAACCAGCAAACCTAAAAACACTAAAATGATTGTAACCGTTTTTAAATTCGTCACCATTTGTTTTTTGATGTACAAAATAAAATAGTTGATTATTAGATCGATCAATATCATGCCGATCAACCAAATCCAGGCAGTTGTGGTGCCTTCGTAATAAGCTACTTGCTTGAAAGCGAAAGGCGTAAATAAAATAAAACTCAGTAAAACAAAGAAATTAAACTTGCCTTTAACCAGGATAAAATGAATCAGATGCTTTTTTTTGATAGGGAGCGTTTGATAATGAATGATTTCCATGGCCGGCAATTGCTGCATAAAAAACCTGATGGCAGCAGATCCAACAAAATAGTAGGCGCTTACTTTGAAAAAGCTTGACAGCACCTCTGCCTCAGACACTATCTCGTGCCAGCTAAAAGCTAACAAAATAGAGAGCCCGATGGCTTCTGCCAATAGAACAAGGCCAACAAAAATTAGAAGCACATTGAGTGCGATGTTCTTTTGCCAGATACTTGAACGCCTGGCTTTCTTGAATTGGTGACTTAAAAATGAGTTGATCAGCATGCTTTTTATGTTTGGTATTTATTGTTAAACAAAAATAATGCTTGTTTTTATAAGCCTTTCTTTATCATAATACTAAAGTTATCAGTGGTGAAATGGATATTTTGGAAAGTGACATTTTTCGGACAGTTGCGTTCGCTAACGAACAATTAGTATAACTTGGGATTATCGCGGTGCCGCTGGCTGTCGCGGCTGTTTTTTTTTAACATATTTTTTTCAAGCGCGCTTGTCAGATCGATACCTGTTTGGTTTGCCAGACAAATTAAGACAAACAGCACATCGGCCATCTCATCAGCCAGATCAACAGCTTCATCTGACTTTTTAAATGACTGATCACCATACCGACGTGCCATGATACGCGCCACTTCGCCCACTTCTTCCATCAGCAAGGCGGTGTTGGTCAGTTCACTGAAATAGCGTACTCCAACCTTGTTAATCCATTCGTCTACAAGCTGTTGAGCTTCTTTAATAGTCATAAGATAAGTTGGGTTTTGTGGTTCAAATTCAAAATGGTAAAAATATAATTATTCCGCAACAATTGTTATCAATAGAATAGATTTTTGATTTTTTCGGGCGGCTCCTACTTCTTTCGTACTTTTGCAACTACAAAACTTTATTTTGAATACTATTTCTGAACAATTTTCAATGATCGCCAAAACGGTAAGTGGGTTAGAAAACCTCTTGGCCGAAGAGCTCGAAAGCCTTGGTGCAACAGATATTCAGCTGCGTACGCGTGCTGTTAGCTTTCAGGGCGATAAAGCCCTGATGTATAAAGCAAATTATTGCCTGCGAACAGCTTTACGTGTTTTGAAGCCGGTACATCAGTTTGTTGCTAATAATGAAAGCGCCTTGTACGACGGTGTTAGTAAGATTCATTGGCATGAAATCTTTAAGCTGGAACAAACATTTGCCATTGATGCCGTAGTTAGCGGCGCCTACTTTAATCATTCTCAGTATGCCGCATTGCGCGTAAAAGATGCCATTGTAGATCAGTTTCGTGATCGTTTTGGCGCACGGCCTTCCGTTGATATCAATCAGCCCGATCTAAGAATCAGTGTGTATATTGCCGGTGATCAGGTGAGTATTTTATTGGATAGCTCAGGCGAATCTTTACACAAAAGGGGTTATCGCACCGCTGTTGACAAAGCACCGATCAATGAAGTACTTGCAGCCGGACTGATAAAGATTACAGGTTGGCAGGGCGACAGTCCGTTTGTTGATGCCATGTGTGGCTCCGGAACTATTCCTATCGAAGCAGCTATGTTTGCCATGCATATCCCTCCGGCCTATTTTAGGGAGAATTTTGCTTTTATGAACTGGCCCGATTTCGACAGCAAGTTGTGGGAAGAAGTGAAAGCCGCTGCCAATGAGCAGATCCGTGAAATAGAAGTAGAAATTATCGGCTCAGACCGTTCAGGAAAAGCTGTAGATATTGCCCGCGAAAATATCCGCAATGCCCATTTGCATAAGGACATAAAATTAATAAAAAAGCCGATGGAAGAGCTCACCGCTCCCGAAGGTAATGGCGTATTACTTATCAATCCGCCTTATGGCGAACGGCTTGAAGAGGAAGACCTTACGGCATTGTATAAGCTTATTGGCGACAGCCTGAAACAAGGCTTCAAAGGCTATCAGGCTTGGGTAATCAGTAGTGACCAAAGGGCTTTGAAAATGGTTGGTCTAAAGCCTTCAAAGAAATATACCGTATTTAACGGGCCACTCGAATGTCGTTTTGCACGCTTCGATATCTTTGGGGGGAGTTATAAAGCCATGAAGACAGCTAAAAACAAAGATCAGCCACAAGCTTAGCATACATTTTTTAAGCAAGTTTATAGCCAGTTTATTCTTTTAGAAATGTCAGGTTTCATAGCTTAACTATTCCCGTTAATCTCCTCATTTTTATTGTTATCGAGGGTTTTTAGCACCTGCTTCACATCCAGCTCGGTAGTATAGAGTTTATGCTTGCAAATCCCAATCAATTCCGATGCCCGCTTTACTTTTTCTGAAAGCAAATCAACGGATATTTCGCCCTGTTCCAGTTCGTTTACAATCTGTTGAAGCTCTTCGTAAGCTGCTGTGTAATTAAGTTTTTGTGGTTTGTTCATTTGCTTTTTTTATTGAAGTGATTGTACTGATAAGGGTGCCGTCTTTAAGCACTGTTTGCAGGGTTGAGCCTGCATTTGCCTGCGCTGCACTTTGCAGCAGCTTGCCATCCTGAAAACTTAGGCTAAAACCTCTTTTCAGGATTTGTTGTGGATCGAGCAGCTGAATGGTTTTATCGGCAAGTTCGAGCTGCGATGCTTTTTGGTTGATCAATACCACGGCATTTTGCTTCAGCTGACTGTTTGCATGATTTAATGCAGCCCATTGTTGTTTGAAAAGTGTTCGGCTTATCATCTGAATGTCAGACTGGTAACTTTTAAGCTTGTTTTTCTCCAGATCGCATAAGTGCATTGTTGTTTTGCGCAGCTGCTCCGAGCTTAGTTTTAAAAAGTTGTTGTTGGCAGATAGAATCCGTTTTGTCAAAACAGGAATTTTCTGGGCTGTCTGCTCAATCGTCCGCTGCTGTTCAGCGATAAAACGCAGTGTGTAACCAATTTTTCGGCTGTTTTCAGTCAGCTTATCCCTGAACGCTTCAAAACGATCCATAATTATATCGGCCAGATCCGATGGTGTAACAGCATTGGTATGAGCTACCATTTCGCAAACCGTTTGATTGGTTGCATGCCCGATGCCCGTTATTACCGGAATAGGGAAGGTGGCGATGGTTTTGGCCAGCGTGTAATGATTAAAGGACGAGAGGCCTACCTCGCCACCGCCGCCGCGGATGATGGCAACCAAATCGAAATGTGAGACCACTTTTCTAATTTCTTCTAAGCGTTTTAGCATTTGACTCACAGCCTGTTCGCCTTGAAGCAGCGAAGGAAAAAGATAGTGTTCCAAGGCGAAACCATTCATGCGTGCTTCCGTAATTTTAAGAAAATCGGCATAGCCTTTACTTGTTGATACCGATATGATTGCCAGTCTTTTAGGTAATAAGGGGATGCTGGTGTTTTTATTTTGATCAAAAATTCCTTCGGCCTTAAGTTTGCTGATTGTTTCTTGTTTTTCGCGTTCCAGATCACCCAGTGTGAAGGTGGGATCAATATCATGTATTTGCAGGGTGAGGCCGTAATTGGGGTCAAATTTGATGCTCACGAGCATTAATATGCCAATACCATCGCGTAGTGACTCCTGCATGACTTGCAAAAAAGCCTGGTTAATTTGTGCAAAAGTGTCTTTCCATAAAGTGCCGCGTATCTGTGCAACAATTTTACCCGCTTCCTTTTGTAGCAGATCCGGATAACAATGGCCCGAGCGGGGATAATGGTTAAGCTTATTCATCTCCGCTTTTACCCAATAGCGGCTGTTGTAACGCTGATTTATCGTTTTGCGAATGCTGTCGGTGACTTCGAGCAAACTAAATACCTGCTTGTTGTTTACTGTTGTTGGCATACTGATTTTTCGGTTACAAGGGCTAACAAAAGTAACAAATCATTCTAAAGTCCCTGCCTTCAATTTTTAGTCCTGTAGAGTTTATTGTAATTTAGCTGCAAAATCGGGTTTTATGATACATGTACTTTCTGTTTCTGCTAATCCTCACGATTTAGAATATTACAAAAAGCTAAATGCTGCCAACGAGGATATTGCTTACGAGCAATTAACGCCAAACCTGCCGGGTGATATTATTCAACAGCTTTCGGAGCAGTTGCCGGATGTTGTGATTTTATCTGCTTGTGAGGCAAATTGGGGTAAGGAAGATTTTATTTTGCAGCTCATTGATCGTTTTCCAAAAATTGCTATCATTCTCTCCTGTGATAAAAACCAGGAAAGCAAAGCAATTGCTTTTATAAGCAAGGGAGTGCAGGATTATTTCGTAAAAGAGAAGTTGGATGCATATAGTTTGCGGAAATGTGTACTGACTGCTGTTACGCGGAGAAATTTAAGGATTGAGCTGCTCAATTATCACGATAAGGAAGCGGAGGCACGAGAATATAGTAGCCGTTTGTTGGCCAGAATGAGTCATGAAATCAGAACGCCGATGAATGCTGTAATAGGTATGACAGAGATGCTTTGGGATTCGGAATTAAACAGCAAACAGCGTTATTATCTGCAGCTGATCAAAGAAAGTGGGAATATGCTTGTTAGCCTGTTCAATGATTTGCTCGATTTCTCAAAAATTGAATCGGGAAAAGTTAAGATTCATGCCCGGCCTTTTTCTTTGCATCAAAGCATGCAGGAGGTGATAGAATCGGTACTGCCACAAGCCCTTGAAAAGAAGCTGAATCTGCTGCTCCATATCAGCCCGGAGCTCCCAAAAATAATTACCGGTGACGATCTCCGCCTGCGACAGGTGATGATGAACCTGGTGGAAAATGCCATCAAATTTACCGATACCGGATTTGTTAAAGTGTATGTTTTTCAGGATGAAACAGAGCAGGGCGCTGTTATACATTTTGAAGTAGAAGATACAGGGCAAGGCATAAAAGAAGAAGTGATTCCACAGCTTTTTAAACCTTATGTGAAGGGTGAAGAGCACGATGCAGCGCAGATAAAAGGCGTTGGCCTTGGCTTGTCGATCTGCGATCACCTTGTAAAGCGCATGAAAGGACAGATTAAAGTAGAGTCGGTGCTTGAGAAGGGAACAACTTTCACGGTGATTTTGCCACTTATTCAGGTTGAAAAACAGCCGGTTTCAAGGCAATTAAATGCGTTTAAGGACAAGAAAATTCTTTATATAACGCACAACCAATTGCATGACGAACTGTTGAAAGCATATTGTACTTTCTGGGGAGCAGCGTTGAAAATACAGCGCGAAGAACAGGATATGCCTGTGTTTGGCAATGAACTGGAAGCGTACGACTTGTTGATTACTGATCTCAGATCGAACTTAAAACTCGACCTGAAACTCATTGACAGCGTTCGCAGCAAGCATGAAGTTGCTCACATTTTGGTTAAAGATCGTGAAAATGTGAATGATCAACTGATTGTTATCAGGAAAGATACGGTAATTTTACTCCAGCCGATTTTCGTTGATGAGCTTTTTGAAACCATAGATGCAGTGCTTAACAGCAAGGCAGATATTTTAAATCGCCGGGATCATCTTCCTCAGGCAGATGAACATATGGCAGAATATCACCCAATCGAAATACTTGTTGCTGAAGATAATGCCATCAATCAGAAAATCATTTTAGGCGTTCTTAGCCGCTATGGCTACAGCCCCAGATTGGTTGAAAACGGAAAGCAAGCACTGGAATCCATCCTGATAAAAACTTATGATCTCGTTTTGATGGATATTCAAATGCCAGTGATGAATGGTTTAGAGGCCACAAAACTAATCCGTCAGCGGGTTCCGGCTGAATTACAACCCCGAATTATCGCGCTTACTGCCGATGCATTGCAAAAAAGTAGCGACGAATACAAACTGCAAGGAATGGATGATGTGCTTTACAAACCTGTGCAAACCAAAGAATTACTAAAAGTATTGACGGATACTAATCCCCGCGAGATCAATATAGAACCTGATTTGTATTGAGCTGAAATTATGCGGTAATCCAGCATAGAGAAATCAGTCCTCGTCCGGAAATTTTTCCGGTTTGCTGTAGGCCGGGTTCGTGAGAAAATTCTCGTCGTGCAGGGTGGCGATAAAAGCTTTTAAATCTGCTTTTTCTGAGGGTGTCAGCTGCACGCCGCCGCGCAAAACATGGTGCATTAGCGGATCAACTTGTTCGGAAAGTTTAACGTGATGCGAATAGAAATTGATAACCTCATCCAGCGTGCTGAACCTGCCATCGTGCATATACGGCCCGCTCAGGCTGATGTTTCGTAATGTTGGCGCTTTATAGGCTCCTTTATGCATGGGGTCGTTAGTAATAGCAAAGCGATCAAGCGGATCGTCGAAAATTGTGTCTTTGCCATTATTATAAAAGAGGTGTGTGGTAAACAGCGGATTGCCAAAGCCACCATGACAGTGAAAACAATCGGCTCCTTCTTCGGTGGTGAACAGTATAAAGCCATTCAATTCGCTTTGTGATAGCTGAACTTCTCCCTTTAAATAGCGATCTATTTTGGCATCAGCCGAAACAAAACTGCGCACGAACTGTGCAATGGCTTTTTCAATGTTTTTAAATGTAATTGTTTGGCTTCCAAATGCTTTAAAAAATAGCTCGGGATAGCCGTCTAGGCTTTGAAACAAAGCTTTTACCCGATTGGTGTCGCCATACATTTCATCAGGAGCCAGAACAGAGGCTCGTACAATATCTTCAATATTTCTGAAATTTGGATTTTCATTATCCGGGAAAAAGCTCCCGTTCCAGCCATATCCGCTGCTATTCCAAACCAGATTTATCAAGGGAAGAACAACATGGTGAGTTTGTTGTCCGTTTAATCCATGAACAAAACCACCAACGAAATGGGGGTTGTCAATGCCAGGCTCAAAATTATTTTGTTGAATATGACAGCTGGAGCAACTCATCAATGAATCGGGATGTGTGCGGCCACTCAGCCTGCCATCATAAAAGAGGTATCTTCCCAAAGCTACGCCTTCGACAGTCATTGGGTTGTCAGCCGGAATATTCAGCTTTGTAGGAAAAGCATACGGAATTTCTATTTCGTAAGGTGTTGGTTTAAAATCAGATACTGGTGGATTGTCATTCTCCTTGCAGGAGGAAAGGAGCAACAAAAACCCAATAAAGCTTAAGGTACAATAATTTAGGATCAAAGAAAACAAGCGCATGACTAATTGCTTCTTCTTAAGTGAAATGCTTCAACGCCATTACGGCAACCCATTTCCATGGCGGCTTGCTGTTGCATAATTGCACCTCCCCATTGATCATGGTCATAAAGCTCGCGGCTGTTAAACCATTTCTCAACTTGCATCACCAAATCCAGTTGCGTGGTCTGGCCACTCTTAACCTCGAAATCAAGCGGTAATTCTATTGTGAAGTTGTTATGGATAAAAGCAATTACCGGACTTAGGTTTTCAGGCGGCAAATAGCCTTCGCAATGCTCGTAATTATCACTTCGGCCAAAAACATAAAAATCTTCGTTGGTTTTGCCGGCTTCATAGTATTCCTGCCCAATACCCAGATGGAAGTTGAAAGGCTCGTTTTTGCCAAGCGTATTTATCCATTTACCATTGAGTTTCATATAATGATAGCCACCTCCAAGGTAAGTGGGCCAAAACATGAAAGACTCCGGTGGATTGACAAAACGATGCGATTTATTCAGCGTTTTGTCTAACCCAAAGGTAAAACGCAGCCCGCTGTATCGACCGGCAGGAATCGGTTTGTTGGCTTTGATATGCCAGCTTTCTTCAATATCTGTGTCAATGTAAAAGATATTTTCTTCAGAAGATTCCATCATCTCCGTATGGGAGCCATCTGCACCTATCAGTGTCAAATTTGAAATAAACCAATGAATTTCAGTGACCATATAGCGGTTTCCGGCACCATTAGTATAGATTAGGGCATCTGTGTTTAGGTTTTCTCCATCCACTTCATGATGCACCTCAAATGCTATTTGACCAAAAGTTGCCGGTTCATCGGTTTTCTGACATGCACTAATAATTAAGAGTATAGAAATTATTCCAGCCCAGGTGATTTTATGCATTTTGTTTCAATTTGATTTGCGATAACGATGTAATAATAATCCATAAGATGGCCTACAAAGATAAGTTTTCCGACTACATTTGTAAAGCCTGGAGCATTATTTAGAATGTATTCCAAATAATTCACGGCCCGGTGTTTTCTATTGCTTGTCTGCCAAGGCAAAAGATATCCTTTGGGAAGATTGCTTACTTTTGCAGATTAAATTGAATTTTATGGAAAAATATAAGGCTGGGGATAAGGTAAAGTTTTTGAATGAGAAGGGCGGGGGTGTTGTTGTGCGCAACATTGATAGCCGACTGGTATTGGTTGCCATTGATGACGGATTTGAGATACCAGTAATGGTGAGTGATTTGGTGCTTGATCCTGCTGCTGTTCCTGAGCGCAAAAAGCAAGCCATGGAGGTGGCGCAACGTGAGGTGCTGCGACAGGAACAAGAGAAGGAGGAGGAGGCTGATGCGGCCCGGAAGCGTTCTTTGAGGCGCTTTGCACGCAATCCTGAGCCCGAGGGGATTTACTTGGCATTCGTACCGCATGATCAACAGTGGTTGCTAACCGGCCCGATCGATGTTACCCTGGTCAACCACAGCAATACCGAATTGCTATACAGCTTTGGCATTAAACTGGAAGACGGCTTGGAGAATGCCGATTTTGGTCAGGTTTCGGCTTATTCCAGCGTAGTGATAGAAACCATTTCTCGTGAGGATTTGAATAGCTGGTCGTCCGGATTGGTGCAGGCATTACTTGTAGAAGAGCATGCCAATCAGCCACTTATGCCGCTTCATGCGCCTTATGAGATAAAAGCAAATCGTTTTTTTAAGGAGGGCAGTTATACTTCATCGGTTGTTTTGGGAGAGAAAGCACTGGTTGTTAATTTACAACTCATTCAGGCTTTACGCACTGATGATCAAAAAACAAGACAGTTTAAAAAAGATGGTCTGCTACCCGAAGGCGGTAAAGCTAATGTGGTAGTCAAGGAGAAACAAATTATCGACAAGCACCGCACTACGGCAGGTGAGGCTGTTGTGGATCTGCATATTGCCGAATTAGTTGAGAATATTGCAGGTTTGAGTAGTCGGGATATGCTTAATAATCAGCTCGACTATTTTAATAAGTGTCTTGACAGCGCTATGGTAAATGAATACGACAAAGTCACCTTTATCCACGGAGTTGGCAATGGCGTGCTTAAAAATGCCATCGTAAACGCGCTTAGCAATTACGAAGGCACTTCAAACCGCATGGCTTCGATGAGTAAGTTTGGTGTGGGTGCAATAGATGTTTTGTTGAAAGATAAAGCATAATGCTTCGTTTTTATAAAGATCAAATATAGCCTAAGAAAAGAATAGCTTATGACCGGTCATAACCCCTTCACGCTGCCAGTTACCGATCCTGTATTGATTTTTGCAATTGTTTTGTCTGCAATAATGGCTATTCCGGTGTTGTTCAGGCGAACGAATATTCCGCCAATTGTAGGAATGATCATATTTGGGATCATCATTGGACCTCATGCTTTGCATGTGCTCAACGAAGGACAGGTGATGGAGCTTTTTGGTAAGGTAGGCTTACTTTATATCATGTTTCTGGCCGGTCTGGAAATAGAGTTTGTGGAGTTTAGAAAGAACAGCAAAGCAAGTATTATTTTTGGTTTACTGAGCTTTTCTGTTCCATTTGCACTGGGTTATGGAGCTTCCTATTATCTGCTCGAATTTGATTTTGTTGCTGCATCTTTGGTGGGTATATTGCTGGCTTCGAACACCTTGATAGCATTTCCCCTGATTGGCTCTTTAGGGCTGTCGAAAACGAGTGCTGTCACTACGGCAGTAAGCGGTACAGTAATTGCCGACACTTTGGTGCTAATTATTCTGGCGTTTTTAACAACCATGCTTAATGGTGACGGCGAGGGTGGTTTTATTACTTTTCTAATCAGCTTTTCGGTGTTTACCTTTGTTATCTTCTTTCTCCTTCCTAAGCTAAGCAGTTGGTTTTTTCGCAATGTAACACTGGATGGCACCACGCAATACCTTTTTGTTTTTACCATGTTATTTGTATCGGCTTTTGCGGCTGAATTGGCCGGTGCTGAGCCTATTATCGGTGCGTTTTTTGCCGGTTTGGCGCTTAACCGATTAATACCACATTCTTCAACTTTGATGAATCGCATCGACTTTGTTGGGAACTCCTTGTTTATACCGTTTTTCCTCATCAGCGTGGGCATGTTGATACGGCTGGATATTTTATGGATGGGATATTTGCCTTTAGTTTATGCCGTAGCACTTATTATACTGGCTATTGCCGGAAAGTGGATCGCGGCTTATATCACCAAGCTGCTTTTTAAGCATACCACCAACGAGATGCAGACTATTTTCGGACTTTCGTCTGCCCGGGCAGCGGCTACTTTAGCTGTTGCACTGATTGGGATGCGTTATGGTGTTATTTCTGATGACTTATTTAATGCAACGATTTTTCTGATCATGGTCAGTTCCTTATTTAGTTCCTGGCATACACAACGCTACGGAAAGCGGCTGGCCATCGAAGAAAAACAAAAGGAGCCTGAGGAAACAACCACGCTCAGTCAGCGCATCCTTGTCCCCATTGCAAACCCTGCCACTGTTAAGAAATTGATTGATTTGGCTATAATGATTCACAATCCCAAGTCAGCCGATCCAATTTATTCGTTGGCTGTAGTAAAGGACGATAAAGATGCACGAAAGCATCTGGCAGCAATTCAACCCATTCTTGAGGAAGTGAAAAGCCATGCAGCAGCATCAGGTGTAAGGGTGGAAGGCTTTAACAGGCTGGATGCCAATATTCCGGAAGCCATTGTCAAAACTACATTAGAGCTTAATGCATCAACTTTGATCCTGGGATGGAGTGGCCGTGACGCTGACCTCAGCCGAATTTTTGGGTATATGTTCGAAGCAATTCTAAAGGCTACCTACAATCAGGTAATCATAAGCAACCTGCCCAAACCACTTGAAACAACAGCTCAGATTACAGTGCTCGTGCCTCCCAATGCAAGTTTGGAATACGGTTTTAAACCCTGGGTCAACACCTTGGTAATGCTGTCGAAGGAAATGACCGCCCCACTGATGTTTTATGCTAATGAGCGCGATTACCCGGCAATTAAACAACAGTTTAAGTTTTTTGGAATCCAGTTAAAAGATCAAAATAAAGGATATAATACAGATGATTTTTTGGCACAACACCAACAAACCAAACAGAAGTTATTTGTGCTGATCAATGCCCGTCAAAATTCGCTTTCCTACAATCTTCATCACTGGAACCTGACCTACAAAATACCCCAATTGCTGCCTGATCAGAACGTATTGATGATTTATCCCGAACAGTCGGATCTCATGACTCCTGCTCCTTAATCAATGACTGAAGATGATAATTCTTGTTTTAATTCTTGACCTTTTAGAGCAAAAAATTGCTGGGCTGTAATCCTGTTGGATTTAACTTTAAGTGATTGACTAAGCGGAATTTCAGCGTCGAAGGGCTTAAACAACTGTTAAAATTTCTTAAATCAGAAACGTTTCTTGCCGCGATTCGCCTCCTGAATCATTCTATAAACAACTGGCAATAAATTACTTTAAATTTTTCCTTGATGCAGGCATTAAATCGCTATGATCTATGTCAATAAATCCCAAAAGGGCTGCTCAGGCTTTTGATTTATCTTTGGTTCGAAATAGATTAAGTCAAATAAATTTTTCAACTACATGAAAAAAGTTTTAAGCATATTATTTTCAATGGAATTGATGGGGTTAATGGTGATGGCTTTTGCTGTCGCCATTGGTGTTGCTACTTTTGTTGAAAACGATTTTGGAACGGTAGGTGCCAAAGCTGTTGTTTATAATGCGACCTGGTTCGAGATACTGCTGGTGTTATTAGCGATCAATCTGGTTGCCAATATATTCAAGTACAAAATGTACCGAAAACAAAAACTTGTTGTTTTCACCTTTCACCTGTCTTTTATCATTATTCTTATTGGAGCCGGAATTACGCGCTTTATTGGTTTTGAAGGCATTATGAGCATCCGTGAAGGCCAAACAGAAAGCACCATGCTTTCGGATAACACCTATGTGATGACCGAACTGATTGATGGCGAGCAAAAGGTTTATACTGATGAAGCAGTTTTGATGTCGGCTTTGTCAGAGAAAAGCTACAGCGATAAGGCTTCCATCAATGGTAAGAGCTTCCGTTTTAAATCGGTGCGTTATGTGCCCAATGCGCAGGAAATGTTGGTAAAAGGCCAAGCGGGCGAAGGAGCTCCTTATGTTATTATGGTTGTTTCAACGGCAAATTCCGGACGCAATAATCTTATCATCAAAAAAGGAGATCAGCGTCGCTTCCTGGGGCAAAACTTTTTGTTTGACCAGAAAGATACCCCTGGCGCCATTCAGCTTAGCTATGAGAATGGAGAACTAAAGATAAAAACGCCAGAAGTCCTGACTGCTATGTCGATGGCTGGAGGAGATTCGGATACCCTGGCTGCAAACCAATGGCAGGCCTTCGAAATGCGTAAGCTATACAGCATGGGCGATATGCGTATTGTACTGACTGATATATATGAAAACGGAAAAGTTGATTTTTCTGCTTATCGTGGCAACGATATGAATTTTATGGATGCTATGATCGTAGAAGTTGAATCTGGCGGGCAAACCAAAGAAATTGCCTTACGTGGTGGAAAAGGATATCTTGGCGAGACAGCCAAATTTGAGCTAAATGGAACCACTGTAAATATGATGTATGGCGCCAAGATGATTGATTTACCCTTTGCTATTAAACTTGTTGATTTTCAATTGGAGCGCTATCCGGGTTCAAACAGTCCTGCATCCTATGCCAGTGAGGTAATTTTGATCGATGACGAAGATAATTTAGAAAAACCCTACCGCATCTTTATGAATAATGTACTGAACTATAAAGGATACCGTTTCTTTCAGTCGTCCTACGACAAAGATGAACTTGGAACGGTTTTATCCGTAAACCACGATGCTTTGGGAACCTGGGTTACCTATCTCGGCTATTTTCTCCTGTCGTTAGGTATGTTGCTGGCGTTGTTTGTGCCGCATACACGTTTTGCTTTTCTTGGAAAACTCCTGAAAAAATCACAGCAAAAAACCGCTGTAATCACCTTGGTGGCCTTGCTTGCCGGAGGTGGTTTGATGGCACAGCAGCACAGTCATAGCATGGAGCCTACAGTAATTCCTGAAGAACAAGCTGCTGCTTTTGGCGCTTTACTGGTTCAGGATCAGGATGGCAGGCTTAAACCTTTGAATACCCTTTCGAGCGAAATGCTTCGTAAAGTGGCGCGCAAGAGTAGCTTCAACGGTCTTAATCCCGATCAGGTGCTTATGGGCATGCAGCTGGAGCCCGAAAAGTGGCAGCTGCAGAAAATGATTAAAGTTTCGCATCCCGAACTCAAGAAATTTCTAAATATCAGATCAGGAAGTCATGCCGCATTTGCCGATTTTCTGGATATGCAGAGTGGAAGTGGCTATAAGCTTCGCGATATGGTTTCGCAGGCATATGCGAAAAAACCTGCCGAACGTAGCAAGTTCGACAACGATGTGATTAAGGTGGATGAACGCGTGAATATCTCCTACCTTGTTTATACCGGCGATTTGCTGAAAATATTGCCTGACCCACGCGATTCGCATAATCCCTGGTTTAAGCCCGGCCAGAAAGTATCCGGCATGAATGCCAATGATTCTGCATTTATCACAGATGTGATACCTTATTATTTTATGGCACTTGGTGCTGGCAATTATCAGCAGGCAACAGAACTGGTGGAGGGGATTCATAATTTTCAGCAGCGTTATGGTGCCGAAATTGTGCCTTCCCAGGCAAAAGTAAAAGCCGAAATTTTATACAATAAATTGGGTATTTTTGATCGTCTTGGAAAATACTTTGGCTTAGTGGGTTTGGTCTTGCTTGTTCTGGTTTTTGTTCAGATTTTCAAAGAGCGTAGGTGGATCAACAAATCCGTTAGTGTTTTTTATTGGATCGTTGTGGTGTTCTTCATTTTCCAGACATTGGGATTGGCTATTCGCTGGTATATCTCAGGCCGTGCACCCTGGAGTAACGGCTACGAATCTATGATTTATATTTCGTGGGTTACCGTGATGGCCGGTTTGATTTTTTCGCGCAAATCGCCAATGACAATTGCTGCGACGTCTATACTGGCTTCCATCATTCTTATGGTGGCACATCTAAGCTGGATGGATCCTGAAATTACAAATCTTGTGCCGGTGCTGAAATCTTACTGGCTTACTATTCATGTTTCTATTATTACGGCAAGTTATGGTTTTCTGGCACTCGGAGCCTTGCTCGGTTTTATTAACCTGATACTGATGATTCTCAAGACTAAAAAGAACTTTGGTGATTTGCAAAAACGTATTAAAGACCTCAACTATATCAACGAACGTACGGTTATTATCGGGCTTTATTTGCTAACCATAGGTACTTTTTTAGGTGGTATTTGGGCTAACGAGTCATGGGGTCGATATTGGGGCTGGGATCCCAAGGAAACCTGGGCACTTGTTACCATTTTGGTTTATACCTTTATCGTTCATACCGGCTATATTCCCGGAATGAAAACAGATTATAATTTTAGTCTGTTCACCCTCGTGGGATTTGGCGCTGTAATCATGACCTATTTTGGTGTGAATTATTACCTTTCAGGCTTGCATTCATACGCTGCCGGCGATCCTGTTCCGGTGCCGACATTTGTGTATTATACGATTGCAATCATTTTTTCGGTCTCGTTGTGGGCTTACCTCAATGAACGAAAGTACCTGTTTGCGCCGGATAATAAATAAATCAGCTGTCGTACTATAAAGCGTTTCTAAAGAAGTTTCCTCTTTAGAAACGCTTTTTGCTAAAAGCTAATCAAGCATTGAGCAATCACCAGTCCGGGTCGAAAGTCCCTACTGGTGCGTGTTCGGTGGCTGTAGGTCAAGCTTCGCGCTCTAAGCGTTTTTATCAGTGATCATGCCAATAACAATGAATAAACAAAGCAGCAGATTAAGTCGAATGGATGAAACAAAGTGCCGGATTTGCTGTTTATTAGTTTGATTATAAAGTTGAAAATGCCCGGAAAAACAATTCTTCTAACCATTGTCCTCTTCAACATTATGCAGTTGCAGGCACAAGATATTTCTGTAAATGTACTTGATTTTGAGAGCTTTGAAACCTTGTTAAGTAAAAAGAATGACACGGTTTATGTCCTAAATTTTTGGGCCACATGGTGTGCGCCTTGCGTGAAGGAATTGCCGGATTTCGAAAAACTCAATAAGCAGTATCAGGATAAGAATTTTAAAATGATCCTTGTGAGTCTCGATTTCAGAAAGATGCTGGAGAGCCATCTCTTGCCTTTTATCGAGAAAAACAGGCTGCAGGCTGAGGTTTTGATGCTGCATGCACCTGATGCGAACGCCTGGATCGATCGCATTGATCCTTCCTGGTCTGGCGCAATACCTGCAACGCTTATCTATAAAAATGAGTTTAGCTTTTTTCGCGAAGGCAGTATGAGCTATACTGAACTCAATCAAATTGTAAAACCCCTAATCCATTAATTATGAAAAAACTGATGTTGCTGTTTCTTTTCTTTTCCTTCTCAGGAATTGTGTTTGCGCAGGGATATGAAATTGGCGATAAGGCTGCCGATTTCAATTTACTGAACGTAGATGGAACCTATGTTTCTATGGCTGATTACCCTGATGCCAAAGGCTTTATCGTGATTTTCACCTGTAACCATTGCCCTTATTCTGTGGCTTACGAAGGTCGTAAAATTGCTTTGGCAAAGCAGTTTGCTCCTCAGGGTTATCCTGTAATTGCCATCAATCCCAACGATTCAACCATCGTGCCGCTCGATAGCTATTCGAATATGATTAAGCGGGCAGATGAGAAGAGTTTTCCTTACCCTTATCTGTTAGATGCTGATCAGTCTGTTTTTCAGCGTTATGGAGCCACACGCACGCCACATGTTTTCCTGCTGAATAAGGAAGCCGGCGGTTTGATTGTTCGTTATATTGGAGCCATCGACAACAATTACGAAAATGCTGATGAGGCCACTGAGCACTATGTGGAAGATGCCATCCGTGCTTTGAAGGATGGCGACTTACCCAATCCGGATTTTACTAAAGCAATAGGCTGCACCATTAAGATAAAAAAATCCTGATACTTCCTGACCCTATGGTTTCCCGTTGGCTTTAATACACAGGCCTTTTTCTGGCTTATGCACTGTAATTCAAAAAATTGCCATAATTTAGCTTTTCAATACAGTGAGTTTGTGCAATTGGCTTTTGAGAAATCAAGAGCGTTAGAGAAAATTTATCCATTAATATTAAAACCATGATTAAACAATTCTATTTATTTATTTTTATGGCTGTTCTGTTGAGTGCCTGTGAAGCACCGGAAAAATCCATCGAAAGTGAGAATCCATTTTTCTCGGAATATACAACACCCTATGGGATTCCGCCATTTGATTTAATTGAGACATCACATTTTTTGCCTGCACTTGAACAGGGTCTGACTGAACAAAAGGCTGAAATTGAAGCAATCACAAATCAAGAAGCTGCGGCAACTTTCGAAAACACCATCGAAGCCTATGAGCGCAGCGGTGCCTTGTTGGATAAGGTTAGTTCAGTTTTTTACAACCTGAATTCGTCGCTCACAAGCGATACCATGCAGGACATCGCCCGCACAATGTCGCCCATGTTATCCAAGCACAGTGATGATATCATTCTTAATCCTGAGCTGTTTACCCGCATCAAAATGGTTTATGACAATGCTTCATCCCAAGATCTGAATGCCGAGCAGCAAATGTTGCTTGAGAAAACCTACAAACGCTTTATCAGGGGTGGTGCTTTACTTGGCGAAGCTGAACAGCAGAAACTACGAGAAATAAATGAGGAGCTTTCACTGCTTTCGTTGCAGTTTGGCGAAAATATACTGGCCGAAACCAATAAGTATGAAATGGTTATCGATGACCCGGAAGAACTGAAAGGGATTCCTGAGAATTTTCTTGCTGCAGCCAAAGAGTCAGCTGATGCAGCCGGATATGCAGACAAGTATCTTTTTACACTGCAAAAACCCAGTATGTTGCCTGTGCTTACTTATGCTGATAACAGAGGCTTGCGCGAGGAAATATTTAATGCTTATACCAAACGTGGGGATAATAATGATGAGTACGATAACAAAACAAATCTGAGCAGAATGGCAAGCCTGAGGGCTCAAAGGGCAAAGTTATTAGGCTACGAAAACCATGCTTCCTTTGTGCTGGAGCAAAACATGGCTAAAACACCCGAAAACGTAAACGCCTTACTCGACGAACTTCTTGCCGCTGCTATGCCTATGGCCAAAAAGGAAGCGGCACAATTGCAAAAGCTCATCAATCAAAGAAAAGATGGCATTACCCTACAGCCTTGGGATTGGTGGTATTATGCTGAGATTCTGCGCAAAGAAAAATACGACCTGGATGAGGCTGAGATGCGCCCCTACTTTAAACTGGAGAATGTAAGAGATGGTGTATTCGAAACGGCCCAAAGACTTTGGGGTTTGCAGTTTGAAGCCCGCAGCGATTATCCCCGCTACCATGAGGATGTGCAGGTGTATGAAGTAAAAGAAGCGGATGGTAGCCATATCGGTGTGTTGTTTATGGATTTCTTTCCACGGGCATCCAAAAGAGGTGGAGCCTGGATGAGTAGTTTTCGCAAGCAATACCGCAGCGCCGATGGTGAAATGGTAACACCAATCATCACTACCAACTTCAATTTTACTGCTCCTTCGGCCGATAAACCTGCTTTGCTTAGCTGGGACGAAGTGCAAACTACTTTTCACGAAATGGGACATGCTTTCCATGGTTTATTATCCAACTCAACCTACAACAGTTTGAGTGGTACTTCGGTGCCCCGCGATTTTGTGGAGTTGCCTTCCCAAATTATGGAGCATTGGGCAGCGGAAACAGAAGTGTTGTCTTTTTATGCTAAACATTATGAAACCGGTGAAGTAATTCCTGCGGAATTATTGGACAAAATGGAAAAAAGCAGCACCTTCAATCAGGGATTTGCTATGGCTGAGTTTTTGTCGGCAGCAGCGCTGGATATGGATTGGCATACGATCAGTGATGACAAAAATTATGATGCCATCGCTTTTGAAAATGCGTCCCTTAAAGAAAGCGGACTGATTCCTGAAATTGTTGTCAGGTACCGTAGCCCTTATTTCAACCATATTTTCTCAGGAGGTTATTCTGCCGGTTACTACAGCTATATCTGGTCCGAGGTTTTGGACAGTGATGCGTTTGAAGCCTTCAAAGAAAATGGAATTTTCGATCAGGAAACAGCAAGTTTGTTCCGCGAAAATATTTTGGCACGTGGCGGAACCGCTGATCCTATGGAGCTTTATGTTGCTTTCAGAGGGCAGGAACCTACTAAGGATGCTTTGTTGAGAAACAGAGGAATTATCAAATAATGTTATAAAAAATTAAATAGCAAAGCCCGGCTTATACTGCATAAGCCGGGCTTTGCTATTTTAGACCAGTAGGTTGAAAAAAAAATGATCGATCAGCCACAAAAAATGCCAGGCCGAAAAGTTGTGCAGGCGCTATATAAAATAGTTGCCAATACCACGAAAAAGTTGCAATCGATACAATTTAGGTAAACCTACACCAAAAAATAATACTATGGCAAGACAAAGTATATCTTTTACGAAACCAAATGATGAATGGTTAAAAGCACAAGTAGATAGAGATGGAGGCTGTCCATAAAGTCAAGTGTTAGGCCTATACTGTTCGAGTTCAAGCATAACGCAGAACCGTGTGATAACGAGCTCACGAATGCCGATTAAATTTATTATTAAATGATTAAATCGGACATGATGGACAGACACTAATTAGAAATCATCCTCATCCTCTTCTTCAAAATCATCTGGGTCAAAATCAAGGAGTTCGTCAAAGTTTTCGAAAGCCTCATCATCTTCATCGGTGGGATTATAGATGGAAATTTTACGATCGCGTTTACTAGCCATCTTTTTTACTGGTTTTCGTACAAAGTCATCTTCCATTTTTTCTGGAATGTGTGACTTTTTCTTCGCCGTTTTCATTGTGATTTATTTTTCAATTTGGGGTTATTTAATAAGAATCAAGCTGATTTGTATAGACACGCTTAGCTTTACTTTATCAGTGGTGAATTATTCCATTAAAAGAAGTGTTGGGGGAAATGCTGAAAGCCGGTTCATCATTACTGCTTTGATTTGTCGCTTAAAGTATCTATTGTTGAGGTGTTTATTAATAGCATGCAATTTTACTATTTTTCTTTTTCCAAAAGCAAGTTTTTTAGAATTATTTTTGAATTATTTTTGAAAAATACATTTAACATGCTTTAAAACAGCTTATTAAGATTCTACCAGGGGAGGCTTTTCTTGTAACTTTAGTAAGCTTTCGGTCAGTTTATTAATGCTGCCATCCGAAGGTGCCTGAAAAACGCGCAGATCGAATTTGGGAATCACGGCCAAAACATGGTCAAAAATGTCGCTTTGAAGTGCTTCGTAAGCAGCCCATTCTTTATTTCGGCTAAAAACATAGATCTCAATAGGAATACCTAATTCAGTAGGCTGTAAATGTCGCACCAGCATGGTCATGTCCTGATTTACACGTGGGTGTTGTTCAAAATAAATACGCAGATAAGCCCTGAAAACGCCAAGATTGGTTTGTCGCCTGCCGTTTACCAGGTTGGAAGTGTCTATTTTATTGGAAGTATTATACTGCTCAATGTCTTTTTCTTTTTCGATCAGGTAATTTTTAATGAGCATGTATTGCTGGTATTTTTCCAGCATCTCGGGTGTGCAAAATTTCACGCTATCCATATCAATGGCAATATGGCGCTTGATGCGCCTGCCTCCCGATTCTGACATGCCACGCCAGTTGGTAAAATAATCTGTTACCATTGAATAGGTTGGAATCGTGGTGATCGTTTTGTCCCAGTTTTGAACTTTCACTGTGGTAAGTGTAATTTCCAAAACATCGCCATCAGCACCGTATTTAGGCATGCTGATCCAGTCGCCAATCCTTACCATATCGTTCAGCGAAAGCTGAATGCCTCCAACAAAACCAAGAATAGGGTCTTTAAAAATCAACATCAATACAGCCGACAAAGTTCCTAATCCAAGGATTAAATTGCCCACATTCTGGTCAATAAGACTTGCAATAATCAAAAGGAAGGCTACGATATAAATAATGATTTTTATGACCTGTGTTAAACCCTTGATTGGTTTACTTCTGGATATCTCGAAGGTGTTGTAAAAATCATTTACAGAAGTGATGACAGCATCCAGAATAAATGCCACCACAAAAATTACATAAACCTCTATGGTTTCCTGCACAAACCCAAATAATTTGGGAAAACCCGGAAGGGCGTTAGGAGCAAACTCATTTATGATCCATGATGGCACAAGCAAGGAAGCACGGGCAACTACCTTATTTCTAATGATGATATCGTCAAATTCTGTCTTGGTTTTTTTAATAAATTGATAAACAGTCCTTTTAATGAGATACCAGCTTAGATAATAGAAACCTATTGCAATGATCACCAAAATGATGAAACTTGTGCCTTCAGCGAGGATGCTTGCATAATTATCGTTTAGCTGAAGTGATAGCGCTCCTTCTTTTAAAACGTCAATAAGCCATTCAAACATAGTTAGTTGGATTTGTGTTTAAGGTTAAAGGTATTTGATGGCTTCGAGGTATTTTTCCTTGATAAAAAGGAGTTTCCCCTGACAGCTGTCTTCATCATAAATGCGTACAAAATCGCAAACACCTTCCTTATCATACATCGTAGTGAGTGCTGCATCAAAATTATTGTCTTCCACATTATGTTTGATGCTGGTGGTAATTTTTTCAAAAGAATTCCAACGCAGCTGCACCGGCAGACTTAAATAGTAAAGCTCCTTCCAGTTGCGATCGTGATAGATACCTTCGTTTACCAGCTCAAGCATAAAATACTTGGTGATTTTGATGATGGAGGAGTAACTGTTTACATGCCGTGTTTTTACAAATGAAATACCCTGTTCTCTGAAAGCCTCAACCAGTTCGCCCACTTGCTGATAGTGCAGGTATTTGAGGCGTATGGCACCGGCCGGCTTATTGAAAAGGTTGATTAATCCGGGCGCACCATCAAAAAAATGCGGAAAACTCTTTTTGATGTTTTTAATGCTTCTGATGATTTTATCTTCACCGTAGATGTATTTGGTGACCAAAAACAAGGATTTTGGATCCGTGCGATCAGGAACGGTTGTGCCATTGTATCCCGGAAAAGGATAAAGCGACTCCATAACCAAAGCATTGGTATTGGTTTCATGCTCTACCGATGCCAGATTTTCTTTTTTAGAAATAACGCCAATGGAGGATAATGTGTGGTTTTCCATATTATTCGGATTTTTAGGGTTGTATTATTCAAAGGCGAATATACAGAATTCTGAAATGATTTTACAAATCAAATTTTCTTTAACAGAAAAAATAATTCTCTTCCTGCCCTTGGTTTGATGGAATTGTAAGCAGTTTCGAACACTAAAAAATGAAAATAAGGAGCAAAAAGTTCCCGGTAGGTCGCTTCTGTGTCCCCGTAAGGAGGTGCAGCAGAATCAAACTTATGGTTGAAAAGTAAGCCGCACAGCTTGCCTCCGGGAGCCAGAATTTTATGCATTTGTTGCACATAATCCTGTCGTTTTTCAGGTGGCAAAGAGCTGAAAAAAGTTTGTTCGATGATCAGGTCGTAGCTTGCCTGGTGTTCGAAAAAATTGTGCTGAATAATTTGCGATTCGGGAAAAGTGGGATTATGCCGTTTGAATTGTTCAATTGCTGTGGCTGAAAAATCGAGGAGGAAAGTCTGTTTAAATCCTTGCCCGAACAAATAATTTACCTCCCAACCCTTGCCGGCTCCCGGAACTAAAACCCTGATATCATTGCGTGTAAGCTGATCGATATAGGCTTTTAGGGGTGGTGAAATTGTTCCAATATCCCAGCCGGTTTTTTGTTTGGCATATTGCGCATCCCAGTAAGCCGGATCCAAAACAGCTCTTGTGTTCTCAGGCATCAACCACCGGCTTTTTTAGTCTGTGTATAGCCTTTGTCATGCAGCAAGCCGAGCACACGGTCTCTAAAATCACCCTGTATCAGTATCTCTCCCTCTTTTACGCTGCCACCAACGCCGCAGGCTGATTTCAGGCTTTTGCCCAATGCCTGCAAATCATCCGGATCACCTGTAAAACCGGTTATTAATGTGACTTTTTTGCCCCCTCTTTGTTTTTTGTCGAGCAACACCTTTAGCTTCTGTTGGGATGGTTTAGGTGTTGCTGCTTTGATTTCTTCTTCTTCGAAACTGAGATTTTCATTGGTGGAATAAACAAGTTGTTCGTTAGTTTTCTTTTTCATAAGTCTTTGGAATCAAAACATTTAAACTTAATGGATTAACACGGATATCCAGGTTTTTTTTTATTTTCAAAGGCTCGCCGTCGAGGTTGATTACCCTGTTTTTTTTTCTTTCGATGGTGATTTTTGAGGCCTTATAAACCTTCACAAACTTTGATTTATGAATGCGTTTTAGCAGCAATAAATTAATGATTAGTGGCATCTCGAAAATCGGAGGCTTTTCAACAATGCAAACATCAAGCAGGCCGTCGTTTAATTTGGCTTCGGGGGCGATGGTGGTATTGTATCCAAACTGATTGGAGTTTGCCAGCGCGATAAAAAGTGCGCGACATTCAAATGCCTCCTCATTGTCAAGTGTTATGGTATAGCTTTTGGGTTTGTACGACTGAAATCGGGCAGCCACAATTTTAAAATAGGTAAAAAATCCCCTGTTAGGATCTTGCGCAAAAAGCCTGGCCACCAGGGCATCAAATCCCACGCCGGCAATACTCACAAATACATGATTGTTAATAGTTGCGGTGTCGATTTTGCTGCTGATGCCTTTATTAATCAAACGCAGGGCGCCTTCATAGTTCAGTGGAATACCCAAATGCCTTGCCAGCCCGTTGCCCGAGCCGCTGGGGATAATTCCTAAATGGGTTTCTGTATTTATTAAACAGCGTGCCACCTCATTAATGGTGCCGTCGCCACCAACAGCGACAACCACATCCGTTTTGGCTGCCACTGCCTCGCTGCTTATCTCTGAGGCATGCTTTGGTCGCTCCGTGTATTTTATCTGGTAGTCGTAGCTACTCTTGTCGAGTACGCGATCCACAAAAGCCGGGAAGCTCTCCTTGTGGGCACTGCCGGAAATCGGATTTACAATAAACAGGAGTTTTTTCTTTGTCTTCATTATTTTACGTACAAATTATTGGAAATCATCCTGTTATTATACTGTTGTATGATGGCTTTAAGTTTTTGCTCCATCAGCAATTGTTGTGGAAGCTTTTGCGTGTTCAGGTTATGCTGAAGCAAGGAATCCTGCTCCAGGTCAAAAAATCCCGTTGTATTTGCTCCGTCAAATTGCAACAGAAAGTTGCTGTCGTTTAACTGATAAACCTGATTGATATAGCTCAAATGCCAACGATCTGCGATAGAATCAAGCACATTGTTTCCGAAGGCGAGATAGGGTTTGTCGTATGCAACCAACGAGAGAAGCGTGGGCATAATATCGGTATGCTGCGCTGATTGGCTGAAATAGCCTGTGTTGTTGATTAATGGACTATAGATGGCCATAGGAACGGCAAAAATTCCCAGCGCATGCTTAAAGTAAGGATGTTTGGGCTCGGGATGGCTATGGTCGGCTGTGATAACAAAAATGGTGTTGTTAAACCAATCCTGCTTCGCGGCTTTGTTAAAAAAGCTTTTCAAGGCGAAATCGCTGTAACGAATGCTGTTGTCAAATGGGCTGAGTTCTTCTTTTTCCTTAAAATTATCAGGAAGCGTAAACGGATGATGCGACGAAAGCGAGAAGACCACTGCAGCAAAAGGGGAAGCCATCCCGCTAAGCTCATCCGCCGAAAAGCGGAAAAAGGCTTCGTCGAAGATTCCCCATCTGCCATCAAAATCCTGCTCATTATCATATTCATCACGGCCAAAATACTGATCAAAACCTGCTGCTCTGGCACTGGCGTCAAAATGCATGGTGCCGTTGCTGCCGCCATGAAAAAATGCAGTGGAATAATCCATTTCTTTCAGCAAGGTGCCCAGGCCTTTCAGGCTGTTCCCGGCATACGCTGAGGTGGGATAATCAACAGGCATCAAGGATGGAATTCCTGCCAGAATCGCCGGAAGGGATTCTATGGAGCGTCGTCCGTTGGCCCAGCCATCAAATACCAAACTTTCACGAAATAAACTGTCCAAAAACGGTGTTATGCTGCCTTGCGGCTGCGGATGGTAAAAATGAATTTTTTCGCGGCCAAAACTCTCCAGGATCAAGATAACAATATTGGGCTTTTGATTGGTTTCAAGCGCTATATAAGCTGTTTTACCCGCTTGATGGACAGGATTATAAATGGCGTTGAGTTGCGCTTCATCAAAAAGCGATATTTTTCTGAGTTGCTGCTTTCCAATAGTTTTTATGATAGAAAAAGGAGTGTTGATCACCAAAGGAATATTTTGGGTAGCGGTATATTTTCCGGCATTTACCAATCCTATAGGCTTTAACTGAAAACCGCCTCTGATTGCAATCACTGCGAAAAGCAGGCTGACGAGTAAAAAAACAACTTGCAGCAAATACCAGATTCTGATACGCACGGGCGATGGATGTCGTGGAACGAGAATTCGTGTTGACTTTATCAGTAACCAAATAAAAACCAACCAGAGAACCCACATATACCAATAGTCGTGAAGGAATTGCCAGAGCAATAAAAAATAGTTTTCGCTGGCGTTGCCGAAAAATTGAAACAATTCGGAGGTGGTTCTTTTCGAGATAAAGCGAAAATAGATAACATCCATCAGGTTCAGTCCAATGGCAATCGCATTGAACCAGATGTAAATATAATTAGTGACTTTGATGTATTTTGGTTCGTATTTTATGCCGGTGGGGACGGCAAGTAATACAATCAGCAAGGCATTGACCATGACGATGGCCGAAAGGTCGAAACGCATTCCGGCGAACATGATTTTCAGGAGTTCCCAAAAACCCAGTTCACTGAAAGTACTGCTGTTTAAAAAGTAAAATATCCAGCGACTCAATCCCATAAGCAATAGCACAAACAGCAGCCTGAAAGCCAGTAAAACCGGTAGTGGCACGCGCTTGGTATAGGGGAAATGAAACATCATAGGAACTATTGTCTTGGCTATTTAAACTGATTCACATAAACCACCCGCTCAACCTCTTTTGCCTCATTGCCGGCTTCATCGGTCACATTATAAAATACCCTGTATGAGCCTGTTTCGTTGATGTTGATATTGTCGGTCTGCCTCAAGCGTGCGCTAATTTCAATGGTGTCGCGCGTAGCTGTAATATCGTAGGCCCGGGCACCTGCATCTTCATAGGCGTCACCCAATTGCGACCAGGTTGGATTGGCGCCGTTTAACAGGATATAGGGTGGAAATGGATCCTCAGATGTCTCCTCTTTTTGACAGGAATTCAACAGAAGAACCATCAGGATCAGAAAAAAACCAACAAACAAAAAAACAGCGCTTTTCATCGGTAAAACATTTTGATGCAACGATATGTAGCCTAACCTCATTTAAGGACTAAAAGATTTCATCAGCTTGCTAAAAACAAATTTGAACCTCAGGATGAAACTACTGTGCAAAAATACAAAAAATCAGGCTATAATGCTTAGGCGGTGAACCATGGTGGCTGTGATCATATGTTGTACTTTTGTCCAAAACTTTGCGGATGGTAAAAACACTAATTTTTGACTGGGGCGACACCATAATGCGCGATTATCAACTTGATGGCCCCATGTCGGTTTGGGAAAAAGTTGCCTGGATTCCGGGCGCGGAAGAAGCGCTGCTAAAACTTCAGCAAAAATACACCTGCATTATCGCCACAAGTGCTGCGCATTCTGATACAGCCGAGATGATAAAAGCCCTGAGTCGTGTGGGTGCCAATACATATTTCAGTATGTTTTTTTCGCAGAAAGAGCTCGGAACCAGCAAGCCCGATCCCCGCTTTTTTCGACGCGTGTTGGAGCTTTCCGGCGCGCAGGCAGCAGAAAGCGCCATGATTGGCAATATCTACGAGAAAGATATTGTGGGCGCCAAACAAATTGGGATGACAACCGTTTTGTTCAACGAGCAGGAGGATAAGGGTGATTTTCCGGATGCGGATTACGTGATTACTGCCATGACTGACTTACTTAAAATCTTCTGAAATGACCAAAGCCGGAATTGTATTTCTACTCTTTTTAATCTCTTTTCAACTTGTGGCGCAAGAAACACCGGGCTATCCGCAATATCGCTCGCCGCTCGACATCCCCTTGTATCTTTCGGGAACCTTCGCCGAGCTGCGTTCTAATCATTTTCATTCCGGGATAGACATTCGGACACAGGGAGTTGAAGGAAAGCCTGTTTTTGCCATTGGCGATGGTTTTGTGAGCCGGATTGCTGTGTCACCATTTGGTTTTGGGAAAGCACTTTATATCAATCACCCCGAAGGATACACCTCTGTTTATGCGCATTTACAGCGCTTTAGCCCCGAGATTGAGGCCTGGGTCAAACAGCAGCAATATGCTGCGAAAAGCTATGGCGTAAATCTTTACCTTACTGCGGATCAGTTTGTTGTTAAGAAATCTGAACAAATTGGTAAATCAGGGAATAGTGGTTCTTCTGGCGGTCCGCATCTGCATTTCGAAATCCGTGATGCTGCCTCTCAGGAACCCTTAAACCCACTCTATTTCGGCTATCAGATCAAGGATTATATCCGCCCGGCTATCAATATGTTTGCTGTTTATCCCATCACAGATTTTACTGCAGATTCAGCCGCCGCTTTGTCGCTGGTTAATGGTGCTGCCAAGCCACTTTATCTGCCTGTTGAAGGCTGGGGCGAACAGCATCGCCTGCCACAGCATCAGCTGGTGTATGGCAACGGCAAATTGGCTTTTGGAATCTCCGTGATTGATCAGCACAATGATTCGCCAAATAAAAACGGGGTTTACAGCCTGAAGCTAAAACAGGATAACAGGGTGCTTTTTAAATATACCGCTGACCGGTTTTCTTTTTCCGAAACACGCTTTATCAACAGTTTTATCGATTACGGCTACTATGTTGAAAAGCAAAAGCGACTGATCCGCACCCAACTTGATCCATTAAATAAACTCGGGCTGTATGAAAGCGGCGAAGGCATGCTAACGCTCAAACCCGGCGATACAGTGCATATGGAGTTTGTGGTGGAAGATTTTCACCGCAATATTTCCAGGTTGCCTTTTGTTTTGGTTGGCCGAAATTGGCCGACAGAAAATCAGGTTTTGCCAAAGCCGGAGGAAGGTCTTTTGGTTGAGGCCGGATCGGCTTTTGAATTGGTGAAAGACGATTTTTTCCTGAAGATACCTTCAACAGCTTTTTATCGCGATGAGTATATTACACTGGGGCAAGATGTGGATACCAACTACCTTTCGATGGTTTACGCGATTGGAAAAGCGGTAATTCCGGTGCACAAGGCTTATCAGCTCGGTATCAGAATTCCTGAAAATACAATAGCTGCGAAAGTGTATATGGTGATTATTGATCGCAAAGGCAAAAAAACAGCCTTAACGAGCACCCTCAGGGATGGGTTTATTGAAGCCAGCCCCCGTGAAATGGGCAATTTTGCATTGCTTGCTGATACTGTAAGTCCGCAAGTGAGGCCGTTAAACTTCAAAAGCGGAAAACTTCTTGCAGGAATTAACAAGCTTAAAATTAGCATCAAAGACGATGAATCAGGGATTGACGATTATTCAGCAAGCCTTAACGGCGAATGGTTGTTGATGGCCTATGATGCAAAAAATGAGGTAATTATTTATGAAATCGACGAGCGCTTAAAAAAGGGCAACAACAACTTGATCGTCAACGTAAGGGATAAGGTTGGCAACAGCACCCTGCTGGAAGCCGTGTTGGTTTATTGATCAGGCTTTACCGGTTTTTTCTGCCTCAAACTGCGCCAGAAATTGCAACATAAACTGATGCCGGTTTTCGGCCAGCTTTTTGGCTTGGGCGGTGTTCATCTGATCTTTGAGCAGCAGCAGTTTCTCGTAAAAATGATTGATGGTAGCGGCCTTACTGTTTTGGTAAGAAGCACTGCTCTGATGCTGTGTCGAAGCTTGATCATCAGCATAGAACAGTCTTCCTTTGTAGCCGCCATAACTAAATGCACGTGCAATTCCTACTGCACCAATGGCATCAAGCCTGTCGGCATCCTGAACGATTTGAAATTCTATGGATTTTTCGGTCTGTGCTTCGAAACTATGCCTAAAAGACATCGTTTGAATAATTGTTTCAACTGCCTCGATACGTGTTTTACTTAAGCCATTCTTTTGCAAAAAAGCCTTGATTTCCACTAAGATTTCGTCTTCTCTGCCGGCATTGAATTTTGAGTCATTCAAATCGTGCAGCAGCACGGTAATCAATACCAGCGTCCGGTCGCAGGCAATGTTTTGGCAGAGCTGTAGCGCATTCTGAAAAACCCGCTCGATATGCAGCCAGTCGTGTCCGCTTTCTGAATTTTTGAGTCTTTCGATTACAAATTCACGGGTCTTATCTATCAGTGTTTCTTCCATTGTCAATTCGTATTATTTATAAATTCCATAATGGTTTCTGGCTGAAAATCCCGGGTTCCATCGATGTAAAGGGTACGGTTTGGCTCGGGACTTAAGCCATATTTTAAGTAACTCTCCCAAATATGTTGCACATACCAATCGGGCTCATGACCCCAGCGATTGTCGTATTCTTTGCGCTTGAGAAAGTTGGCATAATCAAGGTCAACAAAAAGCATCCGATCGAACAAGCTGAGCGTAAGGCTGTCGTAAAACACCATCAGGCCTTCGGCAATTACCAAATCGTTGTTGTGGCTTTCGGCGATAATGGCTTTTCTAAAAGCTGCGTGATCAATGCTATCCGGATGCTCCCAATTTATGCGATCGTTAATGCGGGGAATATTTTCAATCGGGAAAACATAATCATCCTGGCACAAAATCTGCGTTTTTTTTTGTGGAAACTGTTTTCTCAGCCATGCGGCCAATGTTGTTTTCCCTGCTCTGCTCACGCCGCCAATCCCAACAATCATCATGTTTTGTTGGTTATCGGTTTGCGGGTACAAATTGATAGGCCCCCAAGTCAGGGCTTTCGGTGCGCGAAACGCCATCCAGGTCAAAAGGAATTTCGAGGGCAAACTCGATCTTGCCTTTCCCAATTACCGGAGACAAACTATCGGGGCGGTAATCGAAGTTTTCATAATCCTTAAACAATGGATTTTCATTGGCGATGGAATTCACAAAACCCGGCCAGTCGGCAAGCTTTCGTTCGGTTTTTATCAGGCAGTTTTCAAAACGGTAGCTCGTATCGGCTCCGCTTACAAATTCATAGTTAAACTCTTCCTTGTTAGCGCCATATACGATACTATTTCCCATTTCAAACTGAAAGGGAACAGCGATGGGCAGCCCAAGTGAGTCCTGAAGAAAGTTATTGAAAAACAAGGCGGGGTTATTGCGTACGGAGTAAGTCCAGTTGTTGGCCAGTGTGGTATGCACAAAGCGGTAGTCGCCGCCGCCAACAAGGGCCATATTGTAGGCGCCGCTGTTGGCAATCACCAGATTGTTTGCCTCTATGGCATAAAGATTCGAGAAAAGTCCGATGCCTGTATGGTTTTCGATGATGGTGTTGTCAATTCTGAGGGCAGCTTCCGTGGGTTTAAAAAACGATTCGGCCTGGATGCCGATATAGCCATTACGGATGATGGCATGCGAAATCCTGTGATCTGCACCGGCCCTGGCTTCCATCAACCAGATACGGTCCCATTGCCCGGGCACGTTGCGGTAGTCGAGGCCTTCCTGACTTTCTAAACGGTCACCTCTGAAAAGTACAGGCGCTTCTGCCGTGCCATTCACGATAAGCTGGCCCTCGCTAAACGACCAAAGTCCCGATTTATCGTGAAAATACACCCGTGCCCCGGCTTCGATCTGCAAAGTGCCATAGCTGTTAATCAAAGCGTAACCATAAACCACATAAGGTTTTTCGGCAGTCCATATTGTTGTTTCCAAACTATCGGCCACAATCTTAAATGCCGGGAAACTGGTATTGATTTGTTGGTCAGCCAGGATATACACCGCATCCTGCCCCCAGGCTACCAGCTTAATGCTTTGCTGGTTGTTGTTGGTCTCGAAAAGCAAATCTTCTTCAACCACAAATGGATTATTCAGGTCGCGCGGGTCGATGGTGACGCGCACAAAGACAAACAGGCTGTCGTTGCCGGCAATTTCTATATCGTAAAGTTCTTCTCCCGAAAGCCCATCAATATTCATACGAAATGGCGATTGCGTGCCATTTGCAAGTCGGATAGAGCTGATGTTTAACCGCTCGTTGTTGCGATTGTATATCATCAGTTTTTGCGTAGCAGATCCGATACTGGAAAAAACGGTATCAAAGACAACGGAATCAGCCGAAAAAGTTAATTTCAGGGCATTATCAGTGCTGATCTCATCCTGTTTGCGGCAGGAGAAAGTGCTGAACAAAGCAATGAGCAGAACAAATAGAATCAGAGATGGAATAGGCTTCATGGGCTTGTTTACAGTGCATTAATATCGGGCGCAAAGATAGGTAGATTTAAGTTTCCTGTTTTGCGATTCTTTTGGCACTATAACGACTGATTTGTTACGAAATTGTCGGCGAGTGCTTGATTTTTCGGAGAGCCCCACGCTGGCGCGGATTTGCAATCCGTGCCGCAGAAAACCTAAATCTAAGATTTTTAATTGTTTGAAGAATATTGATTTTGAAATTAATTGAGTAAAATAATCATTAATTGATTAATTTTGATTCATGAGTCGAAAGTACAAATTCCATAATCCTGATGGCACTTACTTTGTCAGCTTTGCAGTGCAAGGGTGGGTAGACGTTTTCACGAGAAATCAGTACAAAGACATTCTTATTGAAAACCTGACTTATTGCATCCACCATATAGGGCTTGAGATTTTCGCATGGTGCATTATGACAAACCATGTCCATTTATTGGCCAGAGCAACCAGGCAAGAATCGTTTTCTGATATATTGAGGGACTTTAAAAAGTTTACCAGTAAGGCAGTAAAAAAGGCTATTCAAGAAAATGAGAAGGAAAGCAGAAAAGAGTGGTTGCTTGAACAATTTAAAACAGAGCAAGGATATCGTTTCTGGCGATCTGATAACAAACCAATTGAAGTATGGAGCAATAAAGTCATAAAAGAAAAGTTAAACTACATTCATTATAATCCGGTAGAAGAAGGGCTTGTTTTCAGGCCAGAAGACTATGTTTACAGCAGTACAGTTAATTATTCAGGGCAAAACGGTTTGCTTTAAATAACACTCTTGAGTTGAATGATATGTGGTTGTTTGAAAGTTGTTAGGCACGGATTACAAATCCGCGCCAGCTAGGGGAATAGCATGTTTTATGCGTGAATAATAAACCCATCCGTTTCATTTTGTAGAAACCTTAATCCATCAAAAAAAACCGTTGAAACGGTTTGTGTTTCAGGCAATCCATTTATAGCCAACGGATAAATATGTGGGCTATGGATTGTTTGTGCTGGGGTTCGATTCGTAATCGATGTCCTCGCTATCGCAAAATACCCTGGCACCGATTTGCAAACCTCCGGAGGAAGGCTCCTACACTGCCTGTGGTGAGTTTATGCTTTCCTGTCCACCATTTTTGCAAGCTGTTTTGTGATCCTCATCCATCGCAGGCGATGAGCTGATTTCCGTGAAGTATAACCGGCGATCAGATAAACCGGGGCAGCCTTTCGTATGCCGTTTTTGCGTTTCGTAAAAGACGAAGAGCCGTCCTATGCAGCAGCAATACAATTGGTACGACTGATAGAACAGTTCGTATAAGCCGATTGATGTTTCACACCCATTTAGGTCGATTTCCCCTGAGCTAATCTGTCAGCGTAAAGTTGTCAACAGCCATTTTGGAAGAAAAATGTGCATTAATTTGAGGCTTAACTGAGAGAAAATTCACGTTTTTTAGCCTAACATCAAAAAACTTTTCAACAATATACATAATGCTGATAATTAATACACTATAACAGGCTGATGCAGGTAAATGTTGATAAAGTCGATGCAAAAACACCCAAAAAGTGTCACATAACTTGTATTAGTAGAGGGACTTCAGTAATGCGCCTGTGCTAGTCGATCATTGCCAAATAGGATTCCCTCCAAGGATGAATAGATGTTAAACTAATAAATTAAGAAAAATGAAAACTGTTTCTGAACGTTCAGCCGGAATACTAGTGTCATGTCAACTTTCAATTGACGTTTTATTTGTTTTTTGTATCTTTGGCAAAAAACCATATGAGATACAAAGTAACATTAACATTAGAAGAACGAAACGAGCTTCTTGAAATAACAA